>Ga0181527_1000077_pt1 | contig 106475 bp, 93 predicted proteins | sample PEATcosm2014_Bin_30_FD_119762 | JGI IMG/M metagenome (GOLD analysis project Ga0181527, IMG submission 119762) | Peatland microbial communities from MTU Mesocosm Facility, Houghton, MI, USA - PEATcosm2014_Bin06_60_metaG | ecosystem: Environmental > Terrestrial > Soil > Wetlands > Peat | place...
CAGCAAACTGAAACAGTTCAGGCGATTCGCCACTCGCTACGAAAAATCCAAAATCTGCTTCCAGGCTCTCGTCGCCCTGGCCTGCTCCTGGATCGTGCTGAAGCTATATGTCGATACGACCTAAGTGCCGAACCTTGTATCCGGAGCGTGTTCGTGCTAGAATTTCCGCAACGGAGGCACCCATCTTGGCTAAAGATTTGTTCTATCTGGCCTCGTATAAGAACGTCGATAAACTGTTCGAGAAGATAGAGGCAGCAAAAGCTCCCGAAGCTTTCACGAACGCTTATCTCACGGACGTGATCGGCCTGAAGTCCACCGCAGACCGTCCCCTCATTAACATGCTCAAGAAGATGGGGTTCATCGACGGAACCGGGCGGCCTACTGAGACGTATGGTTTGCTCAAGAATAAGAGCGTTGCAAGAGCCGCTATCGCCGACGGACTTCGTAAAGTCTACGCCCCACTTTTCGAGGCAAACGAAAATGCAAACGAGCTATCACCTGAAGACTTAAAGGGGCTGATCGCTCAAGTTACTGGGAGCGACAAGAATATAGTCGCGCAGATTGCCTATAGCTTCAATGCCATCGCGAAGGGTGCGGACTTTTCACGGACTCCCGGGTTGGACGGGAAGAAGACTGAGAATAACGCTGGTGAGCCGCCGCCGATCCTACCCGTTCCGCCGATCCCGCCAACGGGATTGCGGACCGATTTCCATTTCAATATTCAGGTTCACCTACCAGCGAATGGCACCGAAGAAACATATCTCAACATCTTCAACGCACTCCGGAGAACGTTCAGTTGAAGGATGATCAATTATCGCTGTTCCTGATGCTCGGACAAACGTCGCAGAAAGCTGTTAGTAAGCTGCCCGATACCGTCCCGTCACAGACGTTACTGCTCTCTGCAACGGAAGACTTGGCACTCGTGCTACCCAAGGAAGTGCGCCGTGCGATTATGGCTGCCGAATCGTACAAACTGTTCTTCGTCTTTGAGAACTTCATTCGAGATTTCGTTCTTGAGACTCTGTTGGAGTTGGATAATGTTAACTGGTGGGACAGGGTTCCGAAGGATGTTCAGGACGAAGTTCAAAAGCTTGAAGAAACTGAGCAGCAGAAGCAGTGGATGGCCTTGGATTCCCGGTCGAAGCTTGCGCTAACCACTCTTCCTCAATTGCTAAGGATCATGGACGAGACGAAGAATTGGAACGACGCCTTCAAAGCGATAGTTCGGGATAAGTTCCTTATCCAGGAGGGACGCGGTATCTCACATCTTCGCAACACACTCTGCCATATGTCCGACATTTCCGACGAAGAGGTGAACCGCATCAAGCAGGTGATGCGCGATTGGTTTCGCGTGGTAGCTCCATAGGCCGACGCCCCAGTCGGGATGCGACAAAAATCGGGGCAGGGCAGGTGGCCCGCTCATTGACCTCGAAGAATCATAATGAATCATGGGAAGCTGTGCCCCGTTCATTGCGGCATCATCGCGATGAGTGGGCGGGAGTTCCATATCTCGTTTTTGAGATGTGGGATACCACTAACACCAACCAGCGTTTTTCTGTCCACTGTCCACTGTCCACTGGCCCTACGCCACTACCTGCAGCCGTGCCCCCTCCCGTAAAGCTCGTTACTTGATCAGATGAGGCGCCGCCAGGGTGATGAACTCCCGTGAGGTAATGATCTTGGTCTGTTTCCAGAACCTCGGAAAATGCCTCTGGTTGCCGGTAATCAGGTAGTCCGCGCGGGCGGCGTCCGCGCATTCGAGAAATACATTGTCGTCCGGGTCACTGGCCACTTTGAGATGGCAGGTTGGGGTGACAGTGTAGCTGCGGTTTTTGAGCAGTTGCAGCAACTCAAGGCGCAGCCCCTTGCGAATCCGGAGTTCCGGACGGGCAAGCACTTCGCTGTATTCCTCCAGAATTGGCGGGGAAACATAGAGCCGGGCCGGCTTGGTGGTGGCAAGCAATAAGACAGTCCGCTGCAACCCGGCCGGCTTCAGGGCTGCAGAAACCAGCACATTCGTATCGATCACCAGACGTAGCGGAAGCATTACTGCTTCGTCTTCCTGGCTCGGGCGGCCTTGATGATCCGGTTGATCTCGCGGGATGTGAGGTTGCTGGTCCCGTTCCGTTCCGATTCCTCGCCGAGAATGCGCAGCACCTCCGGCTCTGGAGCAGCCAGCCGGACGTAATCCCTAATGCTGAGGAGAACCGCTCTGGGCGTGCCGCGCTTCTCGATGACCAGCGACTGGCGCAGGTCTTCCACGCGATTGAGGAGCCTTCCAAAATTTGCCCGCGCATGCAGGGCTGAAACTACCCTGGAACCATTTTCACCGGCCGCCTGAGTACCCATCGACTCTCCATTTCATTACACTGAACTGTACAGTTTTCAGGAACCGCAGTCAAGGTCGGCGCTCCAAATCCCGCTTCCAATCAGATCGAGAATTACCCTAAGCCACACCTGTGGTCGAGTCCCCTCGTGCTCCTGTAGACAGGTAATGATTTTAAGAACTTTGCGGCGGGATGTGCGCCCGGTTTGCAGATAATTACCTTCCTTTGGTGCACAATCTCAGTCAGTAGTCCAAGCGGGTAAGAGGTTATACTGTGGTCGAGCGCCAAAAGAGGTCGAGAGGGAACCGGTCCAATCTGTCAGGGATGTCCCCGGTTTATAGCAAAAAACGGCCTACCCCCCACCCCCCCTCCCTGTGGAAATCTTTTTTCAGCCCCCTCCATAGCTCGTAACATGCACGATATCAACAACTTGCATTTTTCCCCTGTTGACGAATCAGTAACTGCAAACCCCCGATTTTGCCCCTTTTTTAGCCCAAAAGGAGCCGATTTAACCCCAAAATGCCATCCTTTTCGCGTTTTTGAAAGCAGGTTTAGGCGCTTCCGGCGATGAACTCGGCGAACCTTTTTGCGCGAACCGATTCCAACTGCTTGAGCAGCATGCGTCCGCGCGCCCGCATGGCCGGAGTTCCGGAGCGGCTGTGGATGCGCAACAGGTCAATAACCTCGGGCAGCAACGAGGGGTCCTGACGGGTCAGATCGGCAAGCCCCTGCAGGGCGCAGGTTTTCACAATCGAGCTTCGGTCCTCCAGGTAGGACAACAATGTTTCGGCCACGCGCCGGCACTCCGAAGCCGTGAGCGTAAGGCGGGTTACAACCTGCGCCAGACACCAGCGCAGCTTGTTCTCGGTAGCTTCGGCGAGTAATCCGATCAAGGGCGCTTTCCAGGCGCCTTGAAGCGTTTTCAGGAGCGATTTCTGAATTTCGTCTGCAACCGGGCCTCGGCGGCGCGTGAGTTTTTCAAGCGCGTCGGCAGCGCGCATGGCCACGCACGGCTCTTCGTCCCAAAGGCATTTGGTCAGTTGCGTCAACTTTTTCGGATATGCCCGGACGAGGTTGACAACCTCGGCGGTGCGGCCGCTGGAGATACGGCAGCGGCCAACGGCGAGCATGAAGCGGATGGTCTCTGAGGCGGGCATGGCGGATCGTTCCAATCAGATTACTCGGAGTGATTCGCAGCCGCCAGCATTTTTCCGGCAACTCGCCCCACGCCGCGCAGCATAGCCTTGATGGGCCAGCGGCCTTCAACGTCGGGAAAGAAGATTTCGCCGCTGCGCCGGACTTCAGCGCGGTAGTACCAGCGCTTGAGCAGCGCCAGGTGGCCTTGGCGAATGGTTGCTGAAACCGCTCCGGAGGGCGCAGTCAATTCGGCCAGAGCAGCTTCCAAGCGGGCTTCGAGCACGCCGCGAGCGAGCTTAGCGGGCGCGTCCGATTGCGCCTCAGTTGGCGCAGTTTCAACTTGTGCGTCTTCGGTGCCGGAGGATTCTGGAGCAGCTTCCGAAACCTGCGGTTCTGTCGTTGTCGCTTCCGGAATCGGCTCAATCGCCACGGGATGCGCAAACAACGACGTGGAGCCGGATTGCTCGTTCTGGATTCTCATGCCCAGCGTTGAGAATCCTACAGGTCCGTTGAGCCTTCCGTTTTCATAAAGGAAGACAGCGACCTCGCCGGGATTGGCCGAGGCTTGCAGCACGACCGCTCGAAGCTGCGCGAGCGGGCGCACCAGCTCGGAGGCGAGCGCGCGCACGCTTTCGACGCGCTGGACTTGAGCGTGAAGCGCAGCGGCAGCCTCGAATTCCAGGTTTGCCGAAGCCGTGTCGCGTTGCGCACGCAGCGGGCCGAGAGAGCTTTCGCCGCGCGTAGCCAGAAACTGCTCGACCGCCGCGGCCTCTTCCGTGTAGCGCTCGTTCGTGCATCCCTGGTAGCAGGGCGCCAGGCACATCTTCATCTCCGAGTAGACGCAGCCGGGATGATCGGAATGGGGTGCGAGCTCCTCCGTGCAGCGGCGTAGCAGGAAAAGCTTGAGCATCTCGTCGGCAAAGCGCTCTGCCGCCGCGCGCGAGGGAAATGGCCCGTAGGCCCAGCCCGCCTCGCGCTGGCTGGGATGATTGGTCACGGCGATACGCGGATAAGCGTTGCCGCCAAAGAAGCGGATAAAGGCCGGCGCTCCCAGGTGCATCCGCTCCAGGACCTTCGGTCCGTACTCGTTTTGGAGGAGTTCAAATTGGAGGAGAAGCGATTCGAACTCCGAGCCGGTCAGCCGCCAGCGAATCTGACGCACGCGCCCTGCCAACTGCAAGCGGCGCGGATGCTTGTCTGAGGGTTGCAACAGCCGGGCAAGCCGCGCGCGCAGATTGGGAGTGCGGCCAATGTAAGGCTCGGCGTGCGCATCCGCGCCATAGAGCGCAAAGACCGCAGATGTGATTGGCAGTTGCGCCAGCGCGGCCTTGGCGTCAGCCGGGTCGAAGCCAATCTGCTGCAGGTCAATCTCGGAACTCTGCTTCGAATCTGCCATTCTGTTCAAACTCCCCGCGAACACGCGCGCGGAGCGGCGAACTCCCCGCAATCATCATGCCGTCAATACGCAGCGTGGGTGAGGCCACCGCGCCTCTGAACTCCAGATCGCTGCCGATGGCGGTCACATGCTTAAACATCTCGGCCAGGTTGCCGGCGATGGTCACCTCTTCGACGGCGTGAGTGAGCTCACCCGTCTCAATCCACAGGCCGGTCGCGCCTTGCGAGTAGTCGCCGGTGACCACGTTCACGCCGAAGCCCATCAGGCTGGTGACGTAGAGCCCGGCAGGCACATCCGCGATGATCTGCTCCGGCGTCAGCGTGCCCGGCTCGAGATAGAGGTTGCCGCAGCCGATGCCCGGCGTGCCGGCCAGTCCGCGCGAGGCGTTATGCGTGGACTTCATCCCCAGCTTGCGCGCCGTGTAGGTGTTCAGCAGGTAGTTGCGCAGCACGCCCTTTTCCACCACCACCGTGCGCAGCGAAGGCAGCCCCTCGCCGTCGAAGGGAGAAGTCCCGAAGCCGCCCATTCCGGTGGGCAGCAGCATGGTGTTGTCGTCGATGATCGTCACGCCTGGCGCGGCGATCTGCTCGCCCAGCTTGCCAGCCAGAAACGACGCGCCGCGCCAGATGGCGTCGCCCGAAGCCGCATTGAAGATGATGCCCACCAGCGATTGCGCCACCTCCCGCGCAAAGACGATGGGAACCTGCTGCGTGGGAACGCGCCGCGCGCCTAGACGGCGCAGCGTCCGCCGCGCCGCTTCTTTGCCGATGGCCTCCGGAGATTCGAGGTCCTTGAGCCTGCGCGCGCTCGACCACCAGCCGTCACGCTGCATCGAGCCGTCCACGTCCACAGCCAGCGGCGCCGCCGAGACCCCGGCATAGCTGGAGCGATAGCTGCCCACAAAGCCGCGTGAGTTGGCCAGCGCCTTGCTCCCTGTTGCGGCGTCAAAGCTACCGCCGTCGGAGTTGGTGATGCGCGGGTCGGTGGCGAGCGCCGCTGCTTCCGCGCGTCGCGCCCACTCGTTCCGCTCCGGCCCCGGTAGCGAGTACACGTCTGCGTCGTAGAGGTGCAGGTCATCGGGCAGCGAACCGAATTCGCCACGCTCCGGCAAGCCGCTGAAAGGGTCTTCTTCGGTCACTTTGGCCAGCGCCATCGCGCCATCCACCAACTGGCTGATTCCCTCCGGGCTCAGGTCGCTGGTCGAGGTGGAGGCAGACCGCTTGCCCAGAAAAACTCGCAAACCGAGACCGCGTGAGCCGGACTCCTTGAGCGTTTCCACCTGGCCCATGCGCACGTTGACGCTGAACTCGTCGCCCTCGCGGGCTACGGCCTCGGCATCGCTGGCGCCGGCCTTCATGGCCAGTGCCACCACCTCGGCAGCCAGGGATTCCAGGTCGACTTTGTTTGGTTCGCTTGGAGTGGCAGCTTGGGCCATGGGTCAACAGTACCAAAAACCTGCCCATTTCAGCACGCGTTTGAATTGGCCGGCTCAATCATTGCGAAAAAACAGGAAAGCAATCATCTTTGTTGAATATCGCGCAGGAGGCAGTACGGCCTACTCCAGCGGCTCAATGGTGCGCCGCGTTACGGGCGAGGATAAAACGAGCATCGTGGTGGTTGCCACATAGGGCATGAACTTCTTGATGATATTTTCCAGGGCCTCGGACGAGGGCACGCAGACCTTGAGCAAGAATGTGTCTTCGCCGGCGATGTGGTGACATTCGTAGACCTCGGGCATCGCGCGGGCGATAGCGATGACGTGAGAAATCGAGTCGCCGGTGACGCGGACGCGAATATAGGCGCAGACGGGCCGCCCGACCTTTTGGCGATCGATTTCGACACGGTATCCGGTGATGATTCCCGCCTCTTCCATGCGGTGAACCCGCTCGATGACGGCAGGCGTCGAGAGGCCAGCCCGCCGGCCCAGTTCAGAAAAGTGAATGCGCGCGTCGTTCTGGAGTTCGGCCAGAATGCGCCATCCGATAGGATCGAGGAGCTTGGTAATTTCTAAGGTGTCTGCCATTTGCGACCTAAAAGAGTTCCGAAAATACACAAAAGTATCGTATAAATCGTATTCCTTTCCGTTCTAAGCCTCAAGTAGATTTCACTATAGCATGGGTTTCGTTTGTCCATTTGGCCACCTGAATTACCGCTCGGTCAATATAAACGTGAACGGAACCACGCAGTCGCCACAGTTTGCCGATAAAACCGGAGCACAGGAGCATCCATTCTTATGGCAACAGCTATTCAATACGAATTGCGTTTAGCACGCCGCATGGGGCGGCTGGGCACAGAAACAGCTTTTGAAGTTCTGAACAAAGCGAAGGCGCTGGAGCGTCAGGGCAAGAACATCATTCACCTGGAGATTGGCGAGCCCGATTTCGACACACCCTCCAATGTGGTGGAAGCGGCCGTGGACGCGCTGCGCAAGGGCTGGACCCACTATGGTCCATCCGCCGGCCTGCCCGAGCTGCGCCAGGCTATCGCCGAATACATCGGCAAAACGCGCGGCATCACGGTTGCCCCCGATGAAGTGGTAGTAGTGCCCGGCGGCAAGCCCATCATGTTCTACGCCATCCTGGCGCTGGTCGATGAAGGCGACGAGGTCATCTATCCCAATCCCGGATTCCCCATCTATGAATCGATGATCAACTACATGGGCGGCAAGGCCGTTCCCATCCAGCTCCGCGAGGAGCGCGATTTCACGCTGGATGTCAACGAGTTGCCAGCGCTGATTACCGACCGCACCAAGCTCATCATCATCAACTCTCCGCAAAACCCCACCGGCGGCGTCATGTCGCGCCAGGATGTCGAGCAGGTTGCCAAAATCATTGGCGACCGCAACATTCTCGTGCTTTCGGATGAAATCTACAGCCGCCTGCTCTTTGAAGGCGAGCATTTCTCGATTGCGAAGATCCCGGGCATGAAGGAGCGCACCATTATTCTCGACGGCTTCTCCAAGACCTACGCCATGACCGGCTGGCGCATGGGCTACGGCGTCATGCGTCCCGATCTGGCCACGCACATGACCCGCCTGATGACCAACTCCAACTCCTGCACCGCCAGCTTTACCCAGATCGCGGGCATCGAGGCGCTGCGCGGAGATCAGAGCGCCGTGGATCGCATGTGCGCGGAATTTAAGCGGCGCAGCGAGATGTTCGTCTCCGGGTTGAACAAGATTAAAGGCTTCAGTTGCCGACAGCCCAAGGGCGCCTTCTACGTCTTTCCCAACATCACGAAGACGGGATGGAAGTCCAAGCCCCTGGCCGACGCGCTGCTCGATCAGGCCGGAGTGGCGGCGCTCTCCGGCACGGCATTCGGCGAGTTCGGCGAGGGCTATCTGCGTTTCAGCGTGGCCAACTCGATGGAGAACCTGCAACAGGCGCTCGAACGCCTCGACAAGTGGACAAAACAAAATCTTTAGGAGACGGCCATGGCCCTCACAGATTCCGCAACCGGGAAAGTAATTCGGGATTATTCGATTGAACAACTCAAGGATGCCGCCAACCTGATGCGCGGCTACAATCTTGTCCAGCTCTGCGCGGCAGGCTCGGGCCACTCCGGCGGAACCCTCTCCATCATGGACATCGTTGCCGCGCTGTACCTGCACGTCGCCAACCACGATCCCAAAAATCCCAACTGGGCTGACCGCGACCGCATTCTCTGGTCCGCCGGCCACAAAGCGCCGGCTTTGTATGTAGGCCTGGGATTCGCGGGCTTTTGCGACATCAACGACGTGGTCACCTTGCGCAAGCTTCACTCGCGATTCCAGGGCCACCCGCATTGGTTGAAGCTTCCCGGCGTCGAGGTCTCCTCGGGATCGCTGGGCCAGGGCCTCAGCATTTCTGTAGGCATGGCGCTGGCCGCCCGGCTGGACGGGAAGAAGCACAAAATCTTCTGCCTGATGGGCGATGGCGAACAGCAGGAGGGCCAGGTCTGGGAGGCCGCCATGGAGGCCGGACACTACAAGCTGGACAACATCATCGCCGTCATCGACGTCAATCGCCTGCAGATTGACGGCTGGGTGAAGGACGTGATGCAGGTTGAACCGCTGGACTCGAAGTACGCTAGCTTTGGCTGGGAGGTGCTGCGCGTCAACGGCAACGACATGAAGCAACTGGTGGATGCCTTCGAGAAGGCCAAAACGATCGTCGGCAAGCCGGTGGTTATTCTGGCCGACACTATCAAAGGCAAGGGCGTCAGCTTCATGGAGAATGTGGCCGGCTGGCACGGCAAGACGCCCAACCGCGAGGAGCTGTACGCGGCCCTGAAGGAGATGGGCCTCGCGGAGCGCATTCCCGTCGAGCAGTTGCTCAATCTCTCCAAGAACTACCAGGCCGAGATGGACCGCGAGCTGGAAGCTAAAATGCCTAAATTCTCCCGCGACTTCTGGTGGAATGCGGGCGACGTGATGAAGGTGAAGATGGAGCCCACCCGCAAGGGCTTCGGCAAGTCCTTGGCGAACAATGGCGGCGACGAGCGCATCGTTTGCATGGGGCTGGACATCTCCGGCTCCATCACCATCAGCGATTTCTACACCGCCAATCCCGAGCGTAAGAATCGCTGGTTCAGCATGGGCATCGCCGAGCAATCAGCCACCTCGGCGGCCGCGGGATTTGCCAAGGAAGGCAAGCTGCCGGTGCTGGGCAGTTACGCCACCTTCATGTCCGCGCGCAACCTGGATCAGATTCGCGTCTCCATCTGCTATGGGAACTTCAACGTGCTGATCGCCGGAGCGCACGGCGGCGTCTCCGTCGGCCCGGACGGCGCCACCCACCAGGCCCTTGAAGATCTCTTCGCCATGCAAGGATTGCCCAATATGTCGGTCGTCGTGCCCTGCGACATCGAGGAGACGCGCAAGGCCACCGATTACCTGCTGCTCCAGCACGTGGGGCCCAAGTACATTCGCTTTGCCCGAGAGGCCACGCCTATCGTCACCGATGAAAAGACGCCGTTTGTCTTTGGCAAGGCCAATGTGATTCGCCTGCGCAAGGAGGCGGCCAACTTCGCCGACGCCTTCGAGACCCGGCTGGCCTCCGATTACAAGAACGAGTCGGAGGACCTGAGCATCATCGCCTGCGGTCCCATGGTCCCCGAGGCCATGCGCGCGGCCCGCATCCTGAAGCAGGACTTCGGCTACGAGACACGCGTTCTCAACCTGCACACGCTCAAGCCCATCGACGCCGAAGCCGTCATTTACGCCGCTCAGGATACCGGCGTGGTGATCACCGCCGAAGAGCACCAGATCGGCGCACTGGCGTGGCGCGTCAGCGGCATCCTTACGGAAAGCAAGCAACTTTACGGCAAGCCCCTAATTACCGGAGCCATCGGCGTTCGGGATCGCTTCGGTGACTCCGGCTCGCCCTGGGAGATGGTCAAGGAGCTTGAGGTTAGCGCCGAGCATATCGCGCAAAAAGCCGTGGAACTGATGAAGTTGAAGAAGAAGTAGGAGTGCGGCGGGCTCAGTGAATCAGGCGGAAGAGCGCGTAGAGCAGGCCGGAAAGCATCGCCGCTGCCGGCAGCGTGAAGACCCAGGCTGCGGCGATGTTGCGGATCGTCGTCATGCGCAGGCCGCTGCCGTTAGCCGTCATGGTGCCGGCCACCCCGGAACTCAGAATATGCGTGGTGGAAACCGGCAGTCCATAGCTACCGGCAGCGTAAATTGTGCCCATGGCCACCAGTTCGGCGCAGGCGCCCTGGGCGTAAGTCAGGTGCTCCTTGCCGATTCTTTCGCCCACGGTAATGACGATGCGCTTCCAGCCCACCATCGTGCCCAGGCCCAGGGCCAGAGCCACGGCCACCTTGACCCAGAGGGGGATGAACTTGATGGTCTTGTCCAGATTGCTCTTGTAGCTGTTGAGCCCCTTGTTTTCTTCGGCGGTGAAGGCAGGATTGTGACTCTTCTGCATCAGACTGATCGCTTCACCGGCCAAATAAATGTCGTTGCGGACGCCGGTCTGCCGGCTGGCGGGTATGGCTTTGAGTTCCTTGTAGGGGGCGATTTCTCGGTCCAGATCCTCCACTAGTTTGCGCAGCGCCGGCATCGTATCCGGCTGCAAATGCCGGGTGCGGATATAGTTGGTGACCTCGGCGCGCGCATCGGAGATGAGGCTGCCGTTCTGCTCCGCATGCCGGTCGAGAATGTGGCCGGCCTGCTCGCTGGCGGCGATGAACTGCTGAATTTCGTTGGCGGTGACGGAGTGGTTAAGAGCGTAGGCCGTAGGCATGGTTCCGATGAGGATCAGCATGATCAGGCCCATCCCCTTCTGCCCGTCGTTGGAGCCGTGGAAGAAGCTGACGCCCGAGCAGGTGAGCACCAGCAGGGCGCGAACCGGCCACGGCGGAGGCTGCTTGCTCGCGGGCTCTTTGTAGAGGGCGGGGTAGCGAAAGATAGCTTTGGAGAGGACCAGCAGCAGCGCGGCCAGGAAAAAACCCACCAGCGGCGAAAACAAAAGCGCTTTCAGAACCTTGATAGCCTGCTCCCAGTCCACGCCGGATGTGCCGGTGTGGGGGTTGAAGAGTTGGCTGGCGATGCCCACGCCGATGATCGAGCCCACCATAGTGTGCGAGCTGGAGGCCGGCAGTCCCAGCCACCATGTGCCCAGATTCCAGAGAATGGCGGCGATGAGCAGCGCAAAGACCATGGCGTACCCCGCCCCCGAGCTGACCTGAAGAATCAAATCGACCGGCAGCAGCGAGATGATGACAAAGGCCACGGCGAGCGGAGAGAGGATCACTCCAGCCAGATTGCAGATGCCCGACCAGACAACCGCGGTGATGGGTTCCAGCGAATGGGTATAGATGACCGTGGCTACGGCATTGGCCGTATCGTGAAAGCCATTGACAAACTCGAAGCCCAGCGCGATCAGCAGCGCCAAGGAGAGAAGAAGATACGGCCAGGTGCTGGTGACGGTGACTGATTTTATGTCCCGGGATACTTGCAGCGCGATGAAACACAGGCCGCCGGCCAGGGCCAGCAGAAACAGCGTGATGCTGACGGGGCCGGGCTTGCGGGTGATGTGGCTATCAAGCCGCGAGCCCTTTGACGGTAGAACTTCCACGGTGGCTGCCTGCTCGGCCATCAGAGTTCCCCAATGCGGCCGGAGAGATTCCGGGCACGCTTTGGCCTCCGAAGCTTAGCGTTTTCAATAGAATAGCAATGCAAATACAAAGGAGATTGTTGCAGGCGGGAGAGTGCAGAGCCGGATAAATTGGCGTCCATAGAACCCCAACAACCGCATTTTCGCACAGTTGTTTGCGTCGCCGGCCAGAGGAAGCGGGCTAACTGAAACCATTCTATAACAATTAAGCAAGGGGCCCGGGAAGGGGAATTCGGCGCCGTGCTGAAGACCCTCTGACCGGCGCCGAACGTCCACTCCCACTGCCACAGTCGAAGATCCGTGCCATTCTGCCTGCGAATTCAAAAATCGAACTCTCGACGCCCCGGGCGTATAGCCGGGGCACGCCTCCCGGCAACTCCTCTCAATGCCTTTCACATAAAAATCATCGTTTATTCAACTGATTTTCACATTCCCTGCAGACAATCAAAGACTGCAAGTACTTTGCAGGGAGGATTGTGTGAAAAAGACGTTAACTGCGGTTGGTTTGCTGATTTTGGCCATGTGTTCCGCGCAGGCGCAAAAGATTACCGGGGCAGGTGCGACCTTCCCGTATCCGATTTATTCTAAATGGTTTAGCGAATACAGTTCGGCCCATCCAGGCGTTGAAATCAACTACCAGTCGATCGGCTCCGGCGGCGGCATCCGCCAGGTGAGTGCGGGTCTGGTGGACTTTGGCGCCTCCGACGCCGTCATGACCGATGAGCAGCTTGCCGCTGCAAAGAACAAGCTGATTCACATTCCCACCGTCATCGGCGCGGTGGTCCCGATCTTCAACATGCAGGGAGTCGACGACATCAAGTTCAGCCCCGATGTGCTGGCCGACATCTATCTGGGTAAGATCGACAACTGGAACAACGCGCGCATCGCCAAAGACAACCCCGGCGTGAAGCTGCCCGACCAGAAGATCACCGTGGTCCACCGCTCCGACGGCAGCGGCACAACCTACATCTTTACCGACTTTCTCAACAAGGTCAGCAGCGATTGGGCCAACGGCCCCAGCAAGGGCGCCTCGCCCAGCTGGCCGACAGGCGTTGGCGGCAAGGGAAATGAAGGCGTGGCCGGCCTGGTCCGCCAATTGCCTGGAGCTATCGGCTATGTTGAGTTGATCTATGCGTTGCAAAACAAAATCAGCTATGGCGAAGTGAAGAACGCCGCTGGCAACTGGGAGAAGGCATCAATTGAGGGCGTCACGGAAGCCGCGGCCAGCGTCAAGCAAATGCCCGCCGATTACCGCATTTCCATCACTAACGCGCCCGGCAAGCATGCCTATCCGATCTCCAGCTTTACCTGGCTGCTGATCCCGGTCAAAGCTCCCGATGCAGCCAAGGGCAAGGTCATCAAGGACCTGCTGAACTGGATCATCACCTCCGGCGAGAGCGAAGTCTCGGCTCTCTCCTATGCTCCGCTGCCCAAGAACGTGGCGGACAAGGTGCTCAAGACGGTTTATTCGCTGCAGTAATTTCAAAGTGATGGTTCGGCTACATAGCCGGACCATTGCGCTGCCTTGCTGTACGACTGTTGTGCGCAATCTATGAATTCTCAATGTGTATCCATATGGCGATCAAGCAACATCGGCTTTGCCTTCTTGATTTTGATGATGAGGGGACAGGTAATTGCCGGGAAAGTTTGTTCGCCCTGAACCGAATCACTTCAAGAGAAAAAGGAGAGGCCCTGTGAACTTCAAACTCAGTATCGCTGCCACGGCAATCCTGGCAGTCAGCGTTGTTGCATCCTACGGACAAACAAGCACCACTCACCCGCCGGCGAAGAAGCCGGTTGTAACCGCGAAGGCCAAGGCGCCTGCCAAGGCGACGGTCGAAGAGCAGATTCAGACTCTGCGCCAAGACCTGGAAGGCGAGATCAATCGCCTTAGAAACGACCTGGCTTACAAGGACGAGCAGTTGAAGAAAGCTCAGCAGGCGGCAGCCGATGCCCAGGCTGCGGCAGCCAGGGCAGAAGCCGCGGCCGCAGCCCAGCAACAGGCGGTGACCGACAACACAGCCGCAGTCAACAAGCTGCAATCCTCCGTCACCGATCTCAAGGGCAGCCAGGCTTCGCTGGCCACCACGGTCTCCGACGAGACGACCAAGATCAAGAAGGAAATCGCCAATCCATCCGCGCTGCACTACAAGGGCATCAACATCACGCCTGGGGGCTTCGCGGCGGGTGAATCGATTTGGCGTTCCAAGGCCACCGGCGCGGACATTCCAACCCCATTCAACGCGCTTCCCTACGAGAGCGCGGACGCCTATCAAACGAGTGAGTTCTACGGCACCGCCCGTCAGTCACGCATCTCCTTGCTGGCCGAGGGCAAGACTAGTTGGGGCACTCTGCGCGGCTACTATGAGGCTGACTGGTTGGGCACCGGCACCAGTTCCAACAATAACCAGTCCAATAGCTATGTCCTCCGCCAGCGCGTGATCTACGCCCAGGCCGAGAACAACAGCGGCTTGAAGGTCGCCGGCGGGCAGATGTGGTCATTGGCCACAGAAGGTAAGAAGGGCATTCCAAGTTCGCCCAGTGATATCCTCACCCCGCTGACCATAGACCCGAACTACGTTCCGGGCTTCATCTGGACGCGGCAGTATGGGGTTCGCGTGGTTAAGACCACCAAATACGCGGCATTCGGCGTCTCGGCTGAGAATCCGCAACTGCTTTACACCGCTTCCCTGGCCGGCAACGAACCCTATGCCGTCCTCGGCAGCGCCGGCAATAACGGCGGAGCCTATAACGCCACCATCAGCGCCTGCACACCCGCGACCTCCATCGTGAACTATACCAACCAGGTCGAAACGGACTCGGCTGGCAACAAGATTGACGTTGCCGTTCCGGTCTATAAGACGGTGAACGGATGCGCCGATGTTGCCACTCTCTCCTTTAACGAGGCGCCCGATATTCTCGCCAAGGTCGCGATCGATCCCGGCTTCGGCCACTATGAACTCTTCGGCATCGCCGGCTTTGCCCACGAAACCATCTACCCCGGTGAAACTACCAACAGCAACCTCTATGGCGGCAACAAGGAAATCACCACCGGCTCGGCTGTAGCTCCCGCGCTCACCACCGCCGGTCACTATAACAACAGCATCAAGGTCGGCGGTTTCGGCGGCAGCGCGCGCTTTCCATTGATCCCAAACAAACTCACCTTTGGAGCTAAGGCTCTCTATGGACCCGGCGTGGGCCGCTACGGCGACTCCACCCTGGCCGACGTCACCGCCAATTCAGCCGGGATGCTTAGCCCCATCCACAACCTCAGCGGCCTGTTCACGGTGGAAGCCACTCCGACGCCTAAATTGGTCATCTACCTCAACTACGGCGGCGACTACGCCGGCCGCGACGACTACGCCATCTCCACCGCCACCACGCTGGGCGCTCCCAGCGCGGAGTTCTGCCCCACAACTGCCGGAGCCTTCACCTGCACGACTACGCCAACGGCTGCCAACATCGCCACCGGCGGCACATGGGGAGGCCATTGGGGCGCTCCCAGCGCAGCGGCCGTCGGATACGGCTCTCGCCTGCTCTCCAACTCCGCCTGCACCTCCGTTGCCGCTCCGGGCTACAACGGCGGCGGTTCTACCGGCTATATTCCCGGTGGCTCCTGTGGCGCGCAAACCCGCGATGTGCAAGAGGTCACGGGCGGCTACTGGTTTGACTTCTATAAAGGCGACAAAGGCCGCTTCCGCCAGGGCTTCCAATACGGCTATGCGGTCCGCGAGGGCTGGTCAGGCGCATCCGGCATCGGCGCCAAGGGCATCGACAATATGTTCTGGACTTCCTTGCGCTACTATCTGCCCTAATCCGCAAACCAGCGGCTTAGGCTTTGACAAAGGGGCAGCCAAAATAGCTGCCCCTTTGTTGTGCCGCATTGCCGGCGATGAATCAGCCGGCAACGGGCTCAGGCTCCTTCGAATTACGGAGGTGATTCGCAGCGCCCCACAGGGCGCAACTCTTCGACAACCCTCGTTCCCCGGATTGCGCTACGCTCCATCCGGGGCTATTAACCTCCACTCCTTACGGGAGTGGGAAAAGCATTGTCTGTTTATATATCGGTTACCCCACCCCCACCCATATTTTGGATGCAAATTCCTTGTTTTCTTAAGGTTACAGACAGGGTTGCGCTGTAAAATCGTCAAAACAAAGGAGTTCCCTGCAAAATCGTCCAGCATAAGGGGTTACGTGACGTTTCGGCCTCTTCCGCCTAATAGGCGGCGCGATGAGACGTGCCGGGACGATTTGAGGGAAAGCTTCTGAGGATCATTATGCACGAAGTGGGGAAATAATCTGCAAAACAGGGGTCAGAGATCTGGGGGCAGGGATCAGGGGTCAAGGGTCAGCGAGGGGACGGCAGGAGCGTGGACGACAATTTTTCCAAAGAGAAGACCCGCGTGGCTCACGGGTCTTATACGCTATTCAATTGGTTGATACGACAGGTTGCATCGTCATGTCAATCGCCACGAAACTATGATGCGTTTGCCCCGCTCTTGCCCTGCTGCTCCGCTTCTCTCATCAGGCTCTTGTGATGACGCACGTCGTCGCCCTGCACCCAGAAGATCACATCTTCGGCGATGTTGGTTGCATGATCCGCCACACGCTCCAGGGCGCGGCTGATCATCAGCGCATTAAGCGCCTGCGGAGCCAGGTGGCTCTGCTCTTCCATTACCTTGACCAGCGACTTGAAGGCCGCTTTGTTCATCGCATCCACGGCATCGTCCATGGTCAGCACGGTACGCGCCAGTTCGGCATCCGCCTCGACGAACGACTGCAGGCTCTTGCGCACCATTTCAGAAGCCATCGTGGCCATCCTGGGAATGTTGACCGGCAGTTCAGCCGCGGCCATCCGCTCCATGTGGCGCACGCGCTCGCTGATGCTTTTCGCGGCGTTGCCTACGCGCTCCAGTTCGGCGTTAATTTTGATAACGCTCAGGATGAAGCGCAGATCGCCGGCCATCGGCTGTTCCATGGCCAGCAGGTCAAGCGCGGCCTGGTCGATCTCCCGCTCCAGGAGGTTGATGTCGAGTTCACCGTGGCTGACCAGATCGCAAATCGACAGGTCGTGTTCCCGATAGGCCTCAATGGCGCGCTGAACCGCCTGCTCAGACAGCCCGGCCATCTCCAGCAACTTTTCCTTCAATTCCTCAAGACTCTGTTGAAAGCGTATGCGTGTCATCCGAACCTGCCTGTGATGTAATCTTCCGTGCGCTTGTCACTGGGGTTGGTGAAGATTTTGTCGGTCGAGTCGAACTCCACCATGCGGCCATTTAAAAAGAAACCCGTCTTACCTGCCACGCGGGCCGCCTGCTGCATGTTGTGGGTCACAATCACGATAGTGTACTGCGCTTTCAACTGAAAGATCAAATCCTCGATTTTGGCGGTGGAAACCGGGTCCAGCGCCGAGGCTGGTTCATCCATCAGCAGCACCTCGGGATCCACGGCCAGCGCGCGCGCAATGCACAATCGCTGCTGCTGTCCGCCCGACAGGCTGGCGCCCGATTTCTTCTTCAGATCGTCCTTCACCTCATCCCACAATGCTGAATTTTTGAGTGACCGCTCGACTATCTCGTCCAGAACACGGCGATTGCTGTAGCCGTTCAGCTTCAGCCCCGCAGCCACGTTGTCGTAGATTGACATAGTAGGAAATGGATTAGGCCGCTGAAAGACCATGCCCACGCGCCGCCGGATCTCCACGGGGTTGCAATCCTTGTAGATATCCAGGTCGCCGATGCGCACACTGCCGGTAACCCGTGCAACGGGAATGGTCTCGTGCATGCGGTTCAGGCAGCGCACAAAGGTGCTCTTTCCGCAGCCCGACGGCCCAATCAGCGCCGTGGCATGGTTGGCCGGAATGTTCAGGTTGATGTCCTGCAACGCGTGATTGCTTCCGTACCACGCATTCAGGGTGGTTACCTCGATGCCGACGCCCACTTAGCTTGCCCCTTTCAAAACGCCGCGGCTGGTCACGTAGCGCACCAGCGAAACGGCCAAAACAATCAGCACAATCAACACCAGCGATCCCGCCCATGCCAGCCGGTGCCAGTCATCGTAGGGCGAGAGAGCATAGACATAAATCTGCAATGGCAGCGCGGAGATCGGCTCGTCCAGCCTGGTGTTCCAGCCCACATTGCCAAATGCCGTGAAGATCAGCGGTGCGGTTTCACCGGCTACACGCGCAAAGGCCAGCATGCATCCGGTGATAATGCCCGGCGAAGCGGTCTTTACGGTAATCGCCAGCACGGAGCGCCAATTCGGCACGCCCAGAGCCAACGCCGCCTCGCGCACCGCGTTGGGCACCATCAGCAGCATCTCTTCCGTGGTGCGGCAAACGGTGGGAATCATCATGATGCCCAGCGCCACGCCGCCGGAGAAGGCCGAAAAATGCCCCTGCGGAACCACGATCAACGAGTAAATGGCAATGCCCATCACAATGGAGGGAACGCCATTGAGCACGTCGGCGGTAAAGCGCACCGCGTGGGCCAGTTTTGTCCCCCGCCCGAACTCGGCTAAAAAGATGCCGCCGCTGATGCCCACGGGAACGCCGATCAGGCTGCCCACGGCCAGCAGAATGGCCGAGCCCAGGATGGCGTTGGCCATGCCGCCGCCCACTACGCCAACCGGCCTGGGAACCTCTGTAAAGAAGGCCCAGCTCAGCGAACTGGCGCCCTTGTAGACCAGATAGGCGAAGATGGCCACCAGCGGCGCCACCACGAGGATAGTGGCAAGAACCGCCAGCCCAGTGGCCGCGCCATCGCTCAGCGCCCTGATCTTTGCCCGCAATTGATGCTCGTTCTTCAGCTTTTTGTCTCCCGTGCTTATCCCTAGTCCCTTTTCCCGATTCCTGCATTTTTAATGCGTTGACGCCGGCTCCCCGCGCGTGACCGCCCACACCAGCAGGCGGGCAAAGGCATTCACGATGATGGTAACGATAAACAACGCCAGCCCCAACTCCATCAGCGCGCTCAGATGCAGATCGCCCGAGGCCTCGGCAAACTCGTTGGCAATCACCGAGGCCATCGAACTGCCATTCGCTAGCAGCGAGCGGCTGATCTCCGGGCTGTTGCCGATCACCATGGTCACCGCCATGGTTTCGCCCAGGGCTCGCCCCAGGCCCAGAATGATCGCGCCGACGATGCCGATGCGCGCATTCCGCAGCACGCCCACGCGAATCATCTCCCAGCGCGTCGCACCCAGCGCCAGCACCGCCTCTCGCTGGGAGTTAGGAACCGCCGTCATGACCTCCCGCGTGAGCGAGGAAATAATCGGCAGAATCATGATGGCCAGAATGATGCCGGCGGCGACAAAACCCAAACCGGTGGGGTTGTCGTCGCCAAAAATACCGCTCCAGCCGAAGCCCTTGATCAGCCAGGGATTCAGGTGCTCTCTCAGCAGCGGAACCAGCACAAAGACCGCCCACAGCCCATAGATCACGCTGGGAATGGCCGCCAGCAGCTCCGTCAGGAAGGCCAGCGGCGCCCGCAGCACATTGGGGCACATCTCGGTCAAAAACACCGCCACGCCAATGGCCAGCGGTACCGCCAACAGCAGCGCCAGAAACGACGAAACCAGCGTGCCATAGAGAAACGGCAGGGCGCTGAAGTGCCCGTTGACCGGGTCCCAGTACATCGGCTTATGGGTGTGGGGATCAATGAAGGCTTTATAAAAGAAGTCCAGGCCGAACTGGGCCCAGGCAAGCTTTGCCCGTATCACCAGCTCGGTAGCGATCAACACCACGATGCCGAAGATGCTCAGTGCGCACAGCACCATCAGCCAGCGAAAGCCGCCGTCAGAGACCGCCGAATTGCCGCGCGACAGCAGGTAGTTGCGAATCTGCGCAGCTTCGGGCGAAACGGCCTCGGCCTGGCTTACGCCGTTTTCGATGTCCGGATCGGTCTGAAATTGGAGCTTTTTGAGACGTATCTCTTGCACGTGGTAGCCACCAAGATCAGGCTACAGAAAATATGTGAATAGAAGGTTAAAAGCGCTTCCGATAGCGGATTATCGAGGGGCCGTGTTGCGCTCAAACCACGAGGCGAGCTGGTCCTCCGTGATTTCGCCTGCGGCGAGACCGAGAATCGTGAGAAACGCATCTTCTTGGCTTGCTGTCACTTCAAGACCGTTCACGTCAAGAAACGCAAATGAAACCAACAGGGCAGTTCGCTTATTTCCATCGACAAACGGATGATTTGATGAGATGCCAAAGGCATATGCGGCGGCAAGGGCAGCCATTGAAGGCGCGGATTCAGCGTATGCAAAGATGTTTTTGGGCCGGCTTAAGGCGGATTCAAGCAGTCCGAGGTCCCGAATGCCCGTAGAGCCGCCGTGCGCAGCAAGCTCGAGATCGTGTGCAATCACGGTATCGGCCGCTTCCATCCACAAGGGTTCTTGCATCACTCCGCCAGTTTCCGCAGCGCATCACGATACTTCCGCATCACCCGTTCAGTCGCTTCCAGCTTGCGTACAAATTGGTCGTCATAGGGGGTCAAGTGTGCACCATAGGGAGTCTCCGAGAGGCAAACGGTGTCCCCCTTTTCAACCTTCAGCCGCGCCAGAGTCTCCTTTGGCAGGATGATGCCGGCGGAGTTACCGATGGCGATGATCTTTGCAGTCGTGGCCATGAAGGGGCCTCCTCTTTGACTTAATTATAACATATGTTATAACATCACCCTACCGCCAGTCGTCCCGCGCGGCTCCCAGCCCTTCGTTCATCACCGTGTCGAAGCCCGCGTGCTTCTTGATGAAGATCTCGCTGAAATGCCGGTCCTGGCGAAGCAAAATCGCCTGCAGGCGGACCATCTCCAGCAGCGCCAGGAACATGGCGATCAGCGCCCGCTCGCTGCGCGTGTGGCTCAACAGGCGGCGCAGGGCGATGGGCTTGTCTTCCAGGGTCAGGCGGCGGGCTAGAAACTGGATCATCTGGCCTACCGTGATCGAATCTTCCTCCACGTCGATTACCGGGCGATTGCGGGCGCGCTCCAGTATGTCGCGGAAGATGCGCACCAGGTCCACCGTATCGGCGGCGATCTCCGGCTCGGCGCTCACATCTTCCCTGAACTCGCGCGCGCCGGGATTGGACCAGGTGGCCGCCTCCAGCATCTGCTTTTCCTGCAGCATCTGGGCGGCGTTTTTGAAGCGTTCGTGCTCCAGCAACCGCTCCACCAGCTCGCGCCGCGGGTCCTCGGCCACCTGCTCCGATCCCGTCTCAGTGTGCGGCAGCAGCATCTTGCTCTTGATGTGGATCAGCAGCGACGCGGTGTAGATGAAATCTCCCGCCACATCCACGTCGCTGGCCCGAAGCTGGTTTACATAAGCCAGAAACTGGCTGGTGATGATGGCGATGGGGATGTCGTAGATATCGATGTCCTGCTTGCGGATCAGGTCCAATAGCAGATCCAGCGGACCGTCATAAACCTGGCCCACAATGACCGAAAAAGGAGACTCCTCCGAACCCTCGTCCAGTTTTTTCTGTCGCGCCGCCAGCCGCGCGGCAGCTTTTTCCTCCTCGCTGCGCTGCGGCTTGTGCGCCTGCCTGGGGCCTGGTTCGGCAGCTGAGATTGGGTCGGCGACAGGCGCGGGAGAAGGAACTGGTTTGGCAGTTGGCTCCGGCTCGACGACCAGGGCAGATTGCTCAACAGCAGCAGCAGCGGGTTCTGGCACAGATTCCGGAACCAGAATCTGTGCCAGCTCGGCAACTTGTTCGGCCACACATTCAGCTTCAGCGGCCTCGGTCTGAGGGACCTCACGCGTTGGCATGGAGGCCGGAGCTTCAGCCTCGGCAGAAGATTCCGTGCGCTCAGCGTGCGTTTTTGCATCTGAACCAGGCTTTTCCGCTCTCTTGCTCGCATTCCGGCCTTTTCCCGCAGCCCGAACCGGCCCGGCGGAAGGGGCCGGCCTGGCCGGATGCATCGGCGCGGCTACAACTTTGGGGGACAGCGCAATCAACTTAGTCTTTTCTTCCGTTTTTACTTGAGAACTTCCTGAAAAAATCGTTCCTGTGACGGGCTCGGGTTCTGCTGGCCGCAGGAAAAATCCAAATCGCATGCGCAGCCCGCCCAGCGCAAACTCAAGCGCCTTTCGCCACCACGGAATTGCCTTTTCAGCCATATTATTCGCCGGTTTCGCCGCTCAGCGTCATCTGCATGGCGGCTCGCACCTGCTGCATCGTAGCTTCCGCGCGGGCGCGAGCACGACGAGAACCGTCAGCGAGAATTTGTTTGACCTGCGCCTCGCTAAAGCTGGCGCGGCGCTCCTGAATCGGCTTCAAAACATGAACCAGGTTGTCAGCCACCCAGCTTTTGCACTCAATGCAGCCGATGCCCGCCGAGCGGCAGCCCTGCTCCACTTTGGCCATGGTCTCGGGCGAGGAAAAAACCTTGTGCAGGTCGCCCACCGGGCACTTGTCCGGGTCGCCGGTATCGGTTCGGCGGACGCGCGCCGGATCGGTCACCATGGTCTTCAGCTTCTGCCGCACCTCCGGTTCCGAATCGGTCATCAGGATGGTATTGCCGTAGCTCTTGGACATCTTACGCCCGTCGGTGCCGGGAAGTTGCGGCGAGGGAGTGAGCAGCACCTTCGGCTCGGGAAGAACCTCCTGCCCGTCCAGCTTGTAGAACTGGTTGAAACGCCGCGCTACCTCGCGGGTCAGCTCCACGTGGGCGGTCTGGTCGTTGCCCACGGGAACGAACTGCGGCTGGTAGATCAGGATGTCGGAGGCCATCAGCACCGGATAGCCCAGGAACCCGAAATTCGACAGATCTTTGTTCGCCAGATTCTTCTGCTGGTCCTTATAGCTGGGCACGCGCTCCAGCCATCCGACTGGCGTAATCATGCCCAGCAACAGGTTCAGCTCGGCGTGCTGCAAGACCTTGCTTTGCAAAAAGATCACGCTTTTGGCCGGGTCAAGTCCGGCAGCCAGAAAGTCCAGCGCCACGTCCAGCGTGTTGGCCGCGATCTTCGACGTATCCGCGTAGTCCGTGGTCAGCGCGTGCCAGTCCGCGATAAAAAAGTAGCACTCGTACTTGTCTTGCAGCTTGACCCAGTTGGACAGCGCGCCCATGTAATTGCCCAGGTGCAGCTTGCCGGTGGGGCGCATGCCGCTCAAAACGCGAGGACGAGAGGAGGATGTTGCGGATTCAGCCATGGTGTTGATCGATTCCGGAATAATGCCAGGAGAATGTCGCCGCTTGGCCGGAAAATCCGGAATAAACGACTCATTTCATTGTAGCGGCAGGCGGTGCTGCGTTTGGTATTTTTAGATGTGCGCCAGAATCCCGTAGGCCAGGTTCAGGATCGGAGTCATCACGATTCCCAGCACCGCGCGTCCCACGACGATCAGCAGAATATAGCTGAGCGGCCCGGTGATGCTGTCGAAGACCCGCACCGCGCCATAGGGTAAAACATTCCGGAGAACGTGGCTGCCGTCCAGCGGCGGAATCGGCAGCAAATTGAAGATACACAGGGTGAGATTGAGCTGCATGCCTATATTGCAGAGCATTTCCAGAGATTGCTGAGTGGTTGAAGGGTTAACGCCCTCGGGCAGATGGCTCTCGGAGAAGAAAACGGCTGCCAGGCCGAGGAAGGCGATGAAGGCCAGCAGCAGGTTGGAGGCCGGGCCGGCCAGGCTGACCAGCATGTCGTCGCGCTTGAAGTTGCGGAAGTTGCGGCTGATAATCGGCACGGGTTTGGCCCATCCGAAGATAAAGCCGCCTAGAAAGCCCAATCCGATAAACGGCCCGAAGATCATTAGAGCGGGCAGCAGCAGCGTGCCGATGGGGTCCACGTGGTCCATGGGGTTGAGCGAGACGCGCCCCAGCATGCGGGCTGTCTGGTCGCCCAGGCGCGAAGCCGTCCAGGCGTGCGCCGACTCATGCACGCTGAGCGAAAAAAGTAGCAAAATGAATTCGAAGACGGCAATGACGATAGCGCTGGATTGCAAATTGACACTCCACGGACTGGAAATCTCAGGTTAGCATGGAGGGGCGTGGAGATTCACGCCTCGGGTCGGAAACAATCTTTGCTGGTGGGAAGGACTGTTCCCTGTCCACTGTCTTTCGTCACTCCCGCTCCGCCGGGAAGCTGCCCACCAGTTCGCCTGCGCCGACGTGCTGGCCGGCAAGCACAATGGCGTGGCTGGCAACCCGGGCAGCGGGGCCGATCACCGTGGGCTGGAGCGAGACCTCGCCGTAGTCGTGGGCGGCGTGGCTGTGCGAATAGATGCGGGCGAAGGAGCCGATCACCGCGCCTTTGCCGATGGTGATTCCGCCGCGGTCGTTCAGCAAAGCATGCTGGCGGATGACCGCGCCCTCCTCAATGGACAGGTTGTAGCCGAAGGTCAAATCCACGCCGTGGAAGATCTTGACCCCTGAGCCGATGCGGGCAAAAATGTGCCGCCCCAGCATCGCCCGGAAGCGCACCCCCAACCAATGGTTGGTCCCGATGGGCGAGCGGTCGAACATCTGCCAGAACCACAGCAGCGGTTTGCGCTGGGCGAACTGCTCCGGGTCGGCATCGGCAAAGTGCTCAGCCTCCAGCGTCACGTTGTCCGGGTCCAGCGAGAGCGAGAGCACGTTGCCGGGCAGTTCGCTGGTCAGCGACAGGTTCAGCTTGCCTCCGTGCGGACGGCCCAGGTAGAGCTGGGTCAACTGGTCGCGCACAATCTCCGCGCGCAGCTCCGGCGCATGGTGGCGGGTGAACTCCTCGTCAAGAAACTGAATCCAGCGCCGGTAAACCTCTTCGGCTTCGGGAGCGGGATGCGGGGCGTTGCTCTGCGTGTATTCCATACGAATGGAACGATACAACATCCGGGCGGGATGCGGCGAGTGTTTGGTGCAAAGTTAATTTCTCGATCTCCCGGAGCGGGAAGGAGATTACGCATAAATCGAGCCGGGGAATCGTCCAACTTCCGATTAACCGGCCATCAGACCCGGATCAATCCGAATCTCCACCTTGTAAATCTCCGAATATCATGGCTCGAAGTGAGTCAGAGTGCTATTATCCTCTGCAAAAGGGGATGAGCGCATGATGAAAACATGGCTACGGTTACCGTTGGTTCTGACCGCGGTGGGCGGAGGGTGCACAGGCGTTCTCGCAACTCTCCAACTCTTCAGCTACCTTCCAGACCATGGACCCCGCTACGCACTGGTTGTATTGATCGCGTTTACGATTTATTCCTTCCTTACTGTCGCTGGCCTGTTGTTTGTGTATGACGTAAATTTAATTTGGCCTATGCTGGTCGCATTCGTATTGCTAATCCCATGGGTCAATCTTCCGGGACTCAGATATCAGATGTATTCTCTCCTATACTCGGCCATCTCCTTTGGACCGCCGAATGGCAATGGCAGAGTCGGAACCTATATAGATTGGAGTGCAAACTTTGGAACGCATGCTGATCTCCGGATCGGCGGTCTCCCGGAGGACAACTGGAGCGTAGGAGTCAACCTGTTCGCCCTGCTCATTGTAATATTCCTGCTGATGTACAGCCGGACAATTGGCAAAAAAACAAATTCGGCTTAAAGCGCAATATCCCTGAATTTTGAGCGCGTAAACATTATCTCCGGCCGCCGTAACTGGGGAAACGCGACGTTTGAATTTTTTTGGATCGTATCGCATGGAATCTTGCGGTTATGTGCGGCAAGGCCGGCAGTCGCGGGATGCGCGCACGGCCAGCATAATCATCGGCCAGATCAGCGCCGGACACAGCATCAATGAACTCTTTGCTGGCTATCTCTATTTCGGCCCCAGCAAGATCTGGACGCCTACATACGCAATCCAGTTTGGCTCGCTATTTTGGCGGGTTACCGCCTGAATGCCGCGTCCGCCCATGAAGAGCAGGCGCAGATGCCCTTTGCGGTCCAGCGTCTGCCGTCCGCCCACATCCAGCGTCAGCTCGCGCTGCTTGGGTGTTGTGCCGATGCGATTCACGTCCTGCAAATCGTAAATCTCCCCATACAGCTCCAGCCGTTCGCTGAACTCGTGACCGGCAATCAGCCCTCGCCCCCATCGGTCGGGCACATTGTGATTACCGATCCACCGGCCCACCTCGCCGTTGAAATCGATGGGCCCCCATTTGACCGTGAACTCCGCCGGCAGATAGTACTGCGGCCCCGGCTCCACAATTCCGCGCCGCACCGCGCTGGTGGGGTTGTTGATGGAGACCTGCGGATAGGTGCCCAGCGTAAAGTTCTTGTTTTCATCCGACTTCGGCTGGCCGGCGCGGTAATGCTCAAAATAGCGCCATTTGACTCCCAGCAGCGATTCGCCCAGCCCGGCCCGCGTAGTGTTGTTTTCGTCTGTGGCAGCGGCGATGGGTAGTTCGTACTTGAGCTGAAGCCGGTTGCCCCAGCCGTAGTTGATGTCGAAGTCGGGCAACTGATAGCTGGCGTGCGCCGGGTTATGGTCGCCAATCCAGCCCAGATTGATCTCCCAGTGCCGGTTGCCCGGCGTGCCGGGGTCGTCGGTAATAAACGGCGGCCCGCCCTGCGCATGGGACATCAGCGCGGCGGCAAAGTACGCCAGGATCAGTACAAGTTGAGTAAATCTGCGCATTCTGATGATCGAAATCCACCAAAAAGGGAAAAAGCCTTGTTTAAAGAGGCGAAGAAACGGTGAATCGCACCCCCGGGGGGAGGGTATACTTTTCGCCTCATTTTGAACCGACCCATCTGAGAGAGCCAACCCGATTTCAGAGTAGCAGGATTCCGGAAATAATCTGCAAGGACTGGCCGTCCAGGCGGGCGGCGCTTGCGCGCCATAGGGCTCGTCGAATCCCGGGTCCCCAAATGCGAGCCCTGATCTCTGTCCCCTGTAAGATGTTGCACATGGAGACAACCACCATTGCCGGCGTCACGGTTTCCCGCATCGGCCTGGGCACCTGGGCCATTGGCGGATTGGATTGGGGCACAGTCTTCGACGACGTCGCCATTGCTACCTGCCTCGGCGCTCTGGAGCGCGGCATCAACCTCATCGACACCGCGCCCATCTACGGCCACGGCCGCTCGGAGGAGATCATCGGCCGTGCCATGCGCGCCCACGGCCGCCGCGAGGATTTTTACATCGCCACCAAAGCCGGCCTTGACTGGAGCGAGCGCGGCGTCTTCGCCAACTCGACCGCGCCGCGACTGCGAGCAGAACTCGAAGCCAGCCTGCGCCGCATGGGCACAGACTACATCGACCTCTACCAGATGCATTGGCCGGACACACGCACGCCCATCGCCGAAACCGCCGCGTTGCTCGCTGAGTTTCAGCGCCAGGGCAAGGTGCGCGCTCTCGGCGTGAGCAACTTCAGCATCGCGCAGATGGAGGAGTTCCGCTCCGTTGCCCCGCTCAGCTCCAACCAACTTCCCTACAACCTTTTCGAGCGCGGCATTGATAAGTCCATTCTTCCCTGGTGCGCAGCGAACAATGTCGCTATCCTCACCTGGAGCACGCTCTGCCGCAGCCTGCTCGGCGGACGCCTCACGCGCGGCATGAGCTTTGACAAGGACGACATTCGCCGCGTCGATCCCAAATTCCGCGAGCCGCGCTTCTCGCAATACATCACTGCTGTCGAGCGGCTGGCCGTCCTGGCAAAAGAGCGTTACGGAAAATCAGTTCTGGAATTGGCCGTCCGCTGGGTTCTCGACCGCCCCGGCGTGAGCGTCGCCCTGTGGGGAGCCAAGCGCCCCGAGCAGCTTGACGCCGTCCGTGGTGTTATAGGCTGGAAGCTCGATGCAAGCGCCATGGCCGAGATCGACCGCATCGTGGCCGAATCTGTTCCCTCTCCCGTCGGCCCTGAGTATCTGGCGCCCAAGGTGCGGGAGGACTAAGAACACAACGAAAGCGATTCATCCTCCATGTGTACTTCCCACAACCCGCTCGCTCAGCCCGCCGCGCTTCAAGCGCCGCTTCCGGATTGAACCGGAGCCGGCGCGCGCTTGCGCAGCAACGCCACTCCAATAGCGACCATCCAGACAGCCAGGGGAAAGCCGTTGGCGAAGGCCTCGGCGCCCCAGCCGGCGGGGTTGTAGAAGCCGAAGATGTCCACGTGATGCACAAACATGGTGGGCACGAAGGCCAGGCAGACCAGCGCGCAGGCGTAGCCGAGCCAGGCGGACCATCGAGGCAGAGCGCCGCTGGCCATGGTGACGTAGCTCAGGATGGCCATAAAGAGCGCGATGAGCCAGAGGGCGATGGAGCCATACATGAGCAACGTGCTTTCCCACATGGCGCGGATGACAACGCCGTCGCCGGGAGGGTTGAGCGCGTCGATGGCGGTCGAGGCCTGGAGGGAGTCGGCTACAAAGGTGAGAGCCACGAAGACCAGCCCAACGCCGTAGAAGAGACTGGCAAGCCACTCATGTTGGGGATCGGCCCGGCGAATGAGGTGCCGGACGCCGGCAAAGAAAACCATGATTAGGGTGAGGATGATGAGGTCGAGGAAGACGCAGCACATGATGTTGGTGGCGTTGCGGGCAGAGAAATCAGCCAGCTTGTCCGACGCCGCCAGACCAGGGAAGGGAGTGCGGAAGAGATAGAAGGGGAACTCGAAGAAGAAGGTGGCGACGCAGGCCAGCGCGCTGATGCCGGCAATGCGATAGATTTTTTGGTCGTTCATCAGATTGTCCTTTCTTGCGTGGATGAGGCAGTCGTGGGTCAAGCGTAGTGGAAGAAGATCGCGCCGATCATGGCCAGGTTGCAGAATGAATGGGCGATCATGGCGGCATAGAGGGAGCCGCTGCGCAGGCGGCAGAGGGTAAAGATAGCGCTGACGCCGGCCATGAGAAGTACCATGAACGCGCCGGAGACCAAGTGGAGATGGAATCCGGCCGCGTCGTGCCAGATGCCATGAACGTGCAGGTGGACGAGGCCGAAGGCGAGCCCGTTGACGATGGTTGCGACAGGAACATTCCAGCGGCGTGTGAAGCTCTGATGGAGAAGGCCGCGAAAGAGGATCTCCTCGCCGATGGGGGAGAAAATCATGGCGGGGAGAACGATGGCCGCAAAGGCCGCGGCGAGAGGCATGGCGGCGCGCAACTGGGCAATCTGGAATTCGTCGCGGATGCTGACGCACCAGTTGTCGGGCGATGTGCCGTAGATGACCATGCCGGCGACGTAGACCGCTAACCCGGAGCAGGCGCCGGCCACGGCGCTGAGGGCCAGGGCTGAGGGTGTCCCCAGCTTACGGAGGCCGATCTCCCGCCGCCCCTGCGCGGTCAGAACGATGAACGGTAGGGCCCACATCGCCAGGAAATGAATCAGGAAGAGAATGCGAGCCTGTGGCGGGCCGAAGACCGCGTAGAACCGCGCGGCCGTCAGAATCGCCAGCACCAGCAGCGAGAAGAGCCAGGGCGCGATGGGGATTCGGTTCCACGGGGCGCAGAGAAAACTTGATTGACGCGGAGACTCGGCGTTCATGAAGATGGGTCCTTTCCGTAGTTAACTGTAACTCATTGTGAGTTAATGATCGATACGGGCGGAACGCGCGTGCGATTCCTGAATCACAGACCAGAGCCGGAACGCAGAAGCGCTTTTCACAATCCTCTCCCATCCCCCGCCCGGCTCTGCGATACTGGTTTGTAATGCCCATCGACGACTTGCAACAAGCCGCCCAAAAGATTGCCGGATTCCTCGCCACCCTGAACAAGCTCGGTGGCCTGCGCCTCAAGTACCGCATCAGCGCCGGTCCGGCTGCCGGCGAAGGCGATCAGGAGTCTGGAAGCCTGTCTCCCGCCCTCTGCGTGGAACTGGCCGGGCCAGACGTGCCGCTGGTCACCCAGCACAACGGCGAACTGCTGCTGGCCCTGGAGACCATCTCTGTGCAGATTCTCCGTTTGGACCAGCGCGAGGGCGACCTGGTCAGCTTCGACGCCGCCAACTTCAAGGCGCTGCGCGCGGCGGAGTTGCGCCTGACGGCTGAAACAACCGCGGAAAAGGTGCTGCGCTCCGGCGTTCCCTACGCCTTTCCGCACATGAACAGCCGCGAGCGCCGCCTGCTGCACATGGCCTTCCGCGGCATTGAGGGCGTGGAAACGGCCAGCAATGGCGAAGGCGTTGAGCGTTTCCTCGCCGTCTATCCGGCGGGCAAAACCCATCTGCCCGTCGCCCCGCCCCCCAAGCCGCGCGGCTTTGGCGATCGCGGACGAAGCTCCGGCGATCGCGGCCGTTTCCGGCGTTAGCGCGGATTGAGTTTGTGAAGTCCCAGGTTTCGGAGTCGAGACCGTATGCGCCCGTCCTATTTGGCACCATTTCGCGGCTATGCAACTATATTGAAACCATGAGAACCAAAACCCTTCTGCTTCTGCTCTTCCTTTCCGCCACTTTATGCCCGGCGCAAAAACGCCTGGTGCTCATCGATCAGGACGGCGCCGGCCCCGGCGGCTCCGATCAGATGGCCATGCTGGCGCTGCTTCAGGCGCCCCAGATCGAGGTGCTGGGCATCACCATGGTCACCGGCGACGCATGGCGCGACGAGGAGACGCTGCACACGCTGAGGATGCTGGAGCTGACCGGCCACGCCAAAATACCCGTGGTCCGAGGCGCAGTCTTTCCGCTGGTGCGCACGCAGGAGGAGACCCGCCTCTCCGCCGCGCTCAACGGCAAGGTCGAGTGGCTGGGCGCATGGGGCCAGAGCCTCTCCACGGAGCAGGTTCCCGGCGTTCCCGGCCCGCCGGTAAAGCCCAACGTGCATGGGCCCTATGAGATTCCGCCCATGCCCGAGGGAATGCCAACCATCAAAGCCATCGATGAAGATGCCGCCCACTTCCTCATCCGCCAGGTGCGCGCCCATCCGCATCGCGTGACAATCTATGCTGCCGGCCCGCTGACAAACATCGCTCTGGCCATCGCCATCGACCCGGAGTTTGCCTCGCTCACGCAGGGCATTGTATTCATGGGCGGAAGCCTTACACCGAAAAGCGAAGACCCGGAGTTTGCAGGCGATCCGCGCCACGAGTTCAACCTATGGTTTGATCCTGAGGCCGCGCATATTGTCCTGCACGCCAACTGGCCGCGCATCGACTCGACCACCGTCGATGTCTCCATCAAGGCGCCCTTCACCCAGCAGATGCTCGATGACATCTCCAAATCCAACACGCCCGCGGCGCGCTACATCGCCGCCTGGAGCCAACGCCGCTACTACCTGTGGGACGAGCTGACCGCCTGCGCCTGGCTCGATCCCTCCATCATCACCCGCGAAAAGCTGCTCTACATGGATGTGGACCTGAGCCACGGACCCAGCTACGGCGACACCCTCACCTGGAGCGAAGAGATGAAGCCCGCGACTGGCGTGCGCCTGGTCCACGCGCAGACAGACCTCGACCTCGTGCGCTTCCAGAAGATGTTTGTGGAGCTGATGACCCGCGATAATGCAAAATAACAGAACGACAGAAAATCCCCAAGGAGGTGCAGAATGACTCAGAAATCGATTTTGGGCAGCAACATGATCATCGCATTTATTCACATCACAGACTGGGCGCGGGCGCGCGCCTTTTATGAAGACGTGATAGGTCTTCGCCTGGTGGAAGAGGAAAAGCCCTTTGCTCTGGTCTTCGACGCCAACGGAATCATGCTGCGATTGACCCCCGGAGGCGAGCACAAACCTGCGCCTGGTACGGTACTGGGCTGGGAGGTGGAATCCATCGAAGCCACCGTCAAGCGGCTCCAGTCGGCCGGCGTTGAGTTCAATCGCTATCCAGGGCTCAATGACAGCGATCCACTCGGCATATGGACCTCACCCAGCGGCGCGCGCATTGCGTGGTTTCATGATCCCGATGGGAATGTGCTGAGCCTGACGCAGTTCTAAAGTAAAAAACAAGCTCACGCCATTCATTTCTACGTGGGCCTCTGATTTTCGCTGACTCGCTGACTTGCAGCCCGCTATGCGCTCAGCTGCTCCTGGAGCTTGTTCAGAGTGCGTTGCAGGTCCTTGTCGTCGCGGCGCTGCTCGTCGATTTTGCCAATGGAGTGCATCACCGTGGTGTGGTGTTTGTTGCCGAACTGGCGGCCGATCTCCGGCAAGCTGGCCTCGGTCATCTGCTTGGCAAGGAACATGGCGATCTGGCGCGGCACCACCACATTGCGCGAGTTGTTCTTCTGCTTCAGATCGGCGGGCCTCATGCCGAAGTTCTCACTCACCGCGCGCTGAATGGACTCAATGGTGATCTTGCGCACCTGCATGTCGATGAACTGCTTGAGGCACTGCTGGGTGGAGGCCAGCGTGATTTCCAGGTGGTTGAGCTGGCACCAGGCGATCAGCCGCACCAGCGCTCCCTCCAGTTCGCGCACATTAGTGCGCACATTGGAGGCCACGAAGAGCGCCACGTCGGCGGGCAATTGGACTTGCTCAGACTCTGCCTTTTTTTGCAGGATGGCGACCTTGGTCTCCAGATCGGGCGGCTGGATGTCGGCGATCAGACCCATCTCAAAGCGCGAGCGCAGCCGTTCCTCGATCTCCGTCAGCTCCTTGGGCGGACGGTCCGAGGCGATCACGATCTGCTTCATGTTCTCGTGCAGCGCGTTGAAGGTGTGAAAGAACTCCTCCTGGGTGCGCTCCTTCTGGGCGATGAACTGGATGTCGTCGATGAGCAGCACGTCTACCGAGCGGAAACGGTCGCGGAAGCTGGTCATGCGGTCGTTGCGGATGGAGTTGATCATCTCGTTGGTGAATTTTTCCGCCGAGACGTAGCAGATGTTGACCACCGGCTGGCGGCGCTTCGCCTCGTGGCCGATGGCGTGCATCAGGTGGGTCTTGCCCATGCCCACGCCGCCATACAGGAAGAGCGGGTTATAGGCCTTGGAGGGCCGCTCGGCCACCGCCAGCGACGCGGCGCGGGCAAACTGGTTGCCGTTGCCGATGACAAACGCGTCGAAGGTGTAGCGCGGGTTCAGTTGCGCCGCGGTCGACCAGTCGAAGCGCGCCTGCTCCGGGGTGCGCTGCGCCGGCGCCGTAGGCGCATGGGCGGGCAGCGGCGCAAAGCCGCCGTCCTTGCGCACCGGCGGAATCGAGGGGTCCTCCTCGGCGGTCACAAAACTCACGTCGTCCAGCTCCATTCCCTGCTGCACGATGGCTTCCTGAATCAGGTCGCCATAGCGCTCCCCCAGATTTTGAAACTGCGGCGAGGGCACGCGCACGTAGAGCGTGCGGTTGGCTATATGGCTGTACTTGGTGGGTTTGAGCCAGGTCTCGAAAGACTGGTGATTCACCTTCATCTCGAGAGCGGCGAGAATCTGCAGCCAGGGGTTGAGAGGTGTTGCCGGGGAAATTGCGTATGCCATCGTGCCGATCCTTGCTTGTGCTGCCTGGTATTGCCAGGCCTGTTCATCCTACGATCTCGGGCAACGGCTCTCTCTTCACGCAAAGCTGTGGCCTTGCGCCCGATTGCCGCTGGCCGACCCCTGTGTATGCGATGGAGGCCGGTATTACATTCGGGCCGGTGAAACGTGTTCCGGGGATGTTGCGAAACTTTCTGAGACGGACCCAAGAGTAGCACATTTGGGCGTCACGTGAACCATTAATCAATCTTTCACAGAAAAAATTTTTCTGTCTACATCAGTCTGCACTATGAATGGTGAAACTGGCCGGTAAGGTTACCAGAGTTTATGCTGACTGACACAGGAATTGCGTTCTTATGACTGATGGAGAGCATTTTTTCAGTGATCGCATCTGTCGTGTGAGCATCCATTCGCCGCGTCTTAGGTTTTTGTAGCCAGAGGTAATGTGTGTAAACTTGTCTCCTGGACCGTCGCCGCTGGATTCCTGGCCTAACCTGCGATACACTAAGTACTTGCCGGTAAGGCGAAGATTTTTTCGAGAACACAGGAGGGCATTTTCATGCCCAAGCGCACGTTTCAACCTAATCGCCGCAAACGCGTGAAGACACACGGCTTCCGCGCGCGCATGAAGACCAAGGCCGGCGCAGCCGTGCTCAGCCGCCGCCGCGCCTCCGGCCGCAAACGCGTGGCCGTCAGCGAGGGTTTCCGCGACTGACCTTGGCCTGCCGCTCTCTAGTTCGCCGTTTGCGCCCGCCTTTTGTCGCAGCCGGAATGGGTTGTACTTTCATGCAGTTCCGGCCATTGTTTTCTGTGCCGTTGCCATGACCACCCTTCCCCAACCTGATCAGCGCCAGTCTTTAACAGGGGCGCGTCTGCGCAAGCACGCCGACTATCGGCGTGCCTACGCGGCCGGCCACAAGCGCCAGTCCGCCTCCATGAGCTGGTTCCTGGCGCCGCAAGTGCCTGCTGGTACGATGGCCGAATCCCCGGCTGGCCCGCGCATCGGCCTCACCGCCGGCAAGGTGCTGGGCAAGGCCCATGAACGCAACCGCATCAAGCGCCGCATGAAAGAGGCCCTGCGCCGGCATCTGGATCTGCTGCCCACGGGCTGCGACCTCATCCTCCATCCGCGGAGAACCGTGCTGACCATGGATTTCAAGAAACTTGAGGCGGAGATTGTGCGTATCCTACAGCAGGCTAAGATCGAGGCCGCCCGCATGAACGTAAATCCCGAGCCGCTTTTACCGCCGCAGGTGTCATGACTCGTATTTTGCTTGCACTGCTCGCCTTCTATCGCCGCTGGCTCTCCCCGGCGATTCACGCGCTCTCGCCCGGCCATGGCTGCAAGTTTCTGCCAAGCTGCTCGGAGTACGCCTCGGTCGCCATCGCCACCCACGGGCCTCTGCGCGGCACGGCCCTGGCTGCCTGGAGGCTGCTGCGTTGCCACCCCTTCACCCGCGGCGGTCTTGATCCCGTGCCATCCGTACCAATTTCACGCCACATGCCCCACAAACCATTACCATAGAAAAGGCGGCAGCCTGACGGCGAGCCCCCTCCACGGCCTTTGAAGAGGCCCTGAACGAATAGGAAGTATACCTTGGCAGAATTCAACAATCCCAATCTTCAATCTCCGGGCGGAGGCGGCGGCAGCGGCGGCGATATGCGCGGCCTGGTGTCCATGACCCTCCTGGCGTTGGTCGTCCTCCTCGGTTTCCAGTACTTTGCCAAGCCCAGGCAGACCACCCCAGCGCCCGCCGCTCCCAATCAGGCTCAGACGCAAAACCAGCCGAAGCCGTCGCAACCAGCAGTCTCCCCGGCCCAGCCGCAACCGGCCGCGGGGCATGTGCAGGCGCCTGTATTTGCCACACCAGCCATTGTTGCCTCCGCCGTGGCCAAGACAACGGTGGAGAATACGAATCTGAAGATTGTTTTCACCAATCAAGGCGCGCAGGTCGAGCACTGGATTCTCGAGGGCAGCCAGTACAAGGATCACCCCGGCGCGGGTGGCCAGCAGCTTGATCTGGTCAATCCCAAAACCGTCGCCTTCGGTCTGCCGCTCTCGCTGTTTACCTATGAGCCGGAGCTGACCAAACAGTTGAACGAGGCCCTTTACCAGGTCACCGTCTCCGGCGCTGCCTCGCCCGACGGCGTCTTGCAGGCCCCTGCCTCGATCTCCTTTCACTACGCCTCCAATGGCCTGGACGTGGTGAAGACCTTCCGCTTCGACTCAAGCTACGTGGTGACGGCCGACGTTGAGGTGAAGCGCAACGGCGCGCCGGTCCGCGCCCTGCTGGCCTGGCCCGCCGGCCTCGGCGACCAGACCGAGCCTATGCACTTCGCCAACGGAAAGTTTGCCTGGTCACTGGATGGCAAGGACGACTCGACCGACGCCAAGAAGGTGAGCGGCGGCGCCACGCTCGATCAGCCCTTCGACTACGCGTCCGTCAACGACCTCTACTTTGCCGCTGCCTTCCTGCCCGATGCGCCCGCGCGATTTACCGTGGTCACGTTGCACAACGCCATCGAACTGTCCACCAACCCGAGCGACCCCAACAGCCAGAAGCGGCCCGCCGATGTAATCGGCCTGGCCGCGGGCGACACCAGCGGCTTGACCCGCGTGCGCCTCTTCGCCGGCCCCAAAGAAACCGATCTGCTCAAGACCATCCACTCTACCGGCGCCGATGGCAAGCCCACCGGACCCACGCTTGAACCGCTCATCCAGTACGGCTGGATGACCATCATCGCCAAACCCCTCTACCTGGCCCTGCGCTACCTGCGCGGCCTGATGGGACCTGGCGAGTACAACTGGGGCTGGGCCATCATCATCGTCACCGTGATCTTCAACCTCCTCATGCTGCCCACCCGCTTCATGATGATGAAGTCCTCGCTGAAGATGATGCGCATCCAGCCCAAGGTCGATGCCATCAAGAATCGCTACAAGCATCTCAAGCCCACCGACCCCAAGAAGGCCGAGATGAACGCCGAGATGATGGCCCTCTACAAAACAGAGGGCGTCAATATGTACGGCAGTTGCCTGCCCCTGCTCTTCCAGATGCCCTTGTTCTTCGCCTACTATCGCGTCCTGCTCAACGCCGTCGAACTGCGCCATGCTCACTGGTTCTGGCTCACCGACCTCTCCGCGCCGGACCCCATGTACATCCTGCCCATCCTCATCATCGTCACCATGCTCATCGTCCAGCTCATCACCCCCTCGCCGGGCATGGACCCCGCGCAGCGCAAGATGATGGCCATCATGATGCCGGCCATCTTCGGGTTCACCATGCTAAACTTCGCCTCCGGCCTGGCCCTCTACTGGGGCACAGGCAACGTCATTAACCTGGCTATCCAGGTGGGCGTCAATCATTCCAGCATCGGCAAGGAGATGCACGAGATCGCCGCCCGCCGCGCCGCCAAAAAATCCGGCGTCAACCCCAAGACCATCCAGGGCAAGCGGTAAACGTTCTCGTAGCGCACGACCGCTCCGTTCAAGTTCAGCTTGAGCGGGGCTTCTGTCACGGGAATGAGGGGCTATAGCAAAACTAGAGAAGCTGTATCCCGAAACCCTAAGAGCATTTTTGCTATTTGTGTAGAGTACGGCATGGACCGGGAGGTCCACGCGACAGCCGGCCAGGAGGCCGGCGCTACCTATTCTTTCAGCGACCGGCGACCTTGAGCCAAGCAGGAGATCCACTTTATATCAACAGGTAGCGGCGAACTTCATCAAAACTCAACAGGACACAGAAACTCTGATTTTGCTCTAACCGTGTAACTCCGGTCATGGTCTTCCGCTGCCCTGAACTGCTTTAATGGTGAATAAGGAAATTAATGCGGACGGCAATCATTGGCGGCGGAATCGCGGGACTGGCGGCGGCCTATGAGCTGGAGCAGGCGCGCCGGGCAGGCAAAAAAGTCACGTACACGCTCTTTGAATCGCGTGACCGACTGGGCGGTTCCCTCAGCTCGGAAGTGGTGGACGGCGCGGTGCTGGAGCGCGGTCCGGATTCTTTTCTGACCGAGAAGCCGGCGGCTGCCGAACTCTGCCGCGAGTTGGGCCTGGGCGCCGAACTGACCCCTTCGAATGACGCTGACCGCAAGACCTATATCGTCGTCCGCAACCGCCTTGTTCCCCTGCCCGACGGCCTGATGTTCCTGATCCCCACCAAGCTGATTTCCACCGCGTTGACCCGCCTCTTCAGCCTGCCGACCAAGATTCGCATGGGTTTTGAGCTGCTGCTCCCGCCGCGGCCTACAGGGCTGCCAGATGAATCTGTAGCCGCGCTGGTGGAGCGTCACTTTGGCCGCGAGGCCGTCGACCGGCTGGCCGATCCGCTGTTGAGCGGCATCTTTGGCGGCGACTCCGCGCAACTGAGCGCGCGGACCGTGCTGCCGCGCCTGGTGGAGATGGAAGAGGAATACGGCTCGCTGACCCGCGGCATGCTGGCCGCGCACCGCAAGATGCGCGCCAGGATCAAAGAGGCCGCGAGGACTACGCGTCCGGCGAATGGAACAGGCAGCGTTTCGGCATCGCGTTCCATTTTCACGGCAATGCGCGGTGGAATGAACCAATTGGTCAACGCCCTGGCCGCGCGGCTGGACCCAGCCTCCGTCCGTCTCTCCACGCCAGTTACGGGCCTCGAAAAATCAGCCAACGGTTGGAAGGTTTTGGCCGGCGCTAAGAGTGGGCTCTACGACGCGGTCATCCTGGCCTCGCCGGCCTGGGCATCCGCTGCATTGCTGGACAGGATCGACCCGCAGTTGGCCGGTGAGTTGAGCGCCATTCCATACTCCTCGTCGATCACCGTCAACCTCATCTACGATGAGGCCCAATTAGGCCGCCTGCCCGGCGGATTCGGCTTCCTGGTTCCGGTCGTCGAAGGCCGCTCCATGCTGGCCTGCACCTTTGTCCATCGCAAGTTCCTGGGGCGCACGCCGCCGGGCAAGGTCGTGCTGCGCGCATTTCTTGGCGGGATGAAGAACGAGGCCCTGATCGCCGCGCCGGATGCCGAGTTGCTGGCCACTGTCCGCCGCGAACTGAGCGAGATTCTCGGCAAAAAGATTCTGCCGCCGGACGCCGAGCCGCTGCACGCGCAAGTCTCGCGCTGGCCGCGGGCCATGGCCCAGTACGCCGTCGGCCACCAGGAGCGCATGGCGCGCATTACCGCCTGCGTAGCCGCACTACCCGGATTGAAGCTGGCCGGCAACGCCTACGACGGCATCGGCATTCCTGACTGCATACGGCTGGGACGGAAAGCAGCGAAAGAGCTGATCGCCGCCCTCTCCTCATGAGCAAAACTGGTTGAGAGCCAGGCCTTCTTCATCTTTTCGCCAAAACACGTGCGAACTGGTTAACCATTTAGCGGGTTAGCCACCGCTTCGCGGTGATCGCAAGTTAGCGAGTTCGCGGGTTTATTGCTGCGTAACTTGCAGCGGCAAGTTGGGCTGCTCATAACTTCCACTTCTTTATCTCAGCACTACCGGCAAAATCAGCGCGCTGGGATGCGCAGGGTGATCGTGCAGAATGGTGTTGGTTGCCTTCATAAAAACAGCGCTTGTGCCGGCTGACTTGCCGGTGTTCAGATTGCGGTCAAAGCGCGGGAAGTTGCTGCTGCTCACTTCCAGGCGGATCCGGTGTCCCTTCAAAAAGACATTGCTCGTTGCCCACAGGTCGATCTTGTACTCGTAGACCTTGCCGGGAACGATAGGCTTGGCCGCTAAAGTTGACTCGCGATAACTCGCTCGCAAAATCCCTTCCGTAAGATTCTGCGCGAAGCCATTCGGCCACACATCGACTAACTTGGCGGTAAAATCCGTATCTACCGCCGATGAGCTGGCGAATAAATCGAGAGTTACAGGCCCGGTAACTTCGACGTCGCTTTCAAGCGGCGGCGTGGAGTAAACCAGCACATCCGGGCGGCTCTCCACTTCCTTCTGGTCGCGCGGTCCGGGAGCAAGATGGATGGCATCGCAGCAAAGAGGACCGCCAACGGTAGGAACGGGGTTGGCAGGATCGTAGACGTAGGTGTCATCACTCTCGCAGCGGAATTCGATGTCTCCGATATAAAGCGAGCCATGGCTATCAGGACCATCGACATTACCACAGGAATGCAGATAGTAACTCGTCGGCTTCACCCGCTCCAGCGGCCAGGCCTCTTCGTCGCGCCACTTGTTCTCACCCATCACGAAGATCTTCACCGGCTTGCCGTTGGCGAATTGATTCTGCTTGCCGAGGAAGAGATAGTCGTACCAGTCGAGCGTAATCTCGTTTTCGTCAAAGGAAGCGTCGGGGCCGAAGTCGACCTCGCCGATCTTGCGTCCCCAGCCGGAGTGGCCGCCGATGGCAATCAAAAGCTGCTGGCCCTTGCGGGCTGCCTCCGTGCCGGCGTGGTCCCTCATTCCCATGTAATTGCGCAGCGAGCCGCCTTGAAAAATGTCGTACCAGGCCGCAATGGTCAGCGCGGGAACCTGTATCTTCGCGTAATTCTCTTCGATGGACCATTGCTTCCAGTAACTGTCGTAGGTGGGATGATCGAGCCAGTCGAGGAAGTAGGGCGCCAGGATGTGTGTCAATCCCGCGCCGTCGGAAGCCAGCTTGACATTGAAGACCGGAAATTGACTCAGCGGCAGAACCTCACTGCCAAGCATTGCATTTGCCCCTTGCCGCACGGTGTGGTTAATGGTGTCCTGCGCCAGGCCTGAGATCCAGGATTCGTTGAACCACTGCTCGAATGCGCCGCCCTGGTAGGTCCAGTTCTCGTGATAGTTCGAGGCCGTTACAACCGGGCAGATTCCCGCCAGGTGCGGCGGTTGGCTGATGGCCGCCAGCATCTGCGTCGCGCCCACGTACGAGCCGCTGAACATGCCCACCTTGCCGTTGGAATGGGGCAGCGCCGCCGCCCACTCAACAGTGTCATAGCCGTCGTCGATCTCGTGCTTGAAGGGATACCACTCGCCCTCGGAGGCAAACCGTCCGCGCACATCCTGCGCCACCACCATGTAGCCGCGCGCGACGGCCTTGCGCGCAAAGACAGCGGTGTTGTCCTTGTTATAAGGAGTGCGCGTAAGCAGGACTGGATAGCTGCCTTCCGCAGCCGGCCGGTAAATGTCAGCGCGCAGCGTCACGCCATCGCGCGTCTGCATCGCAGCGTTGCGCTCGACGACGATGCCGGCAGCAGTTTGTCCCTTGACCGGAAGGCACGGCAGCAGAATGACAGCAAACGCAAGCAGGCATAGATTCTTTTTCAGCACGAAGTTCTCCCAGGGCCAAAGCCGAATTCATTCTATCGGTTCGGACTCAGGGAGAACGTTTGCCTTGCCGGGAAAGAAATTGCCTACAATCCGCCCGCTGTGCCCAGCAGAACGCCGATGCCGTAAGTGACTGCGCCTTCCAGAGCGCCCACGGCAGTCATCTCGAAGCCGGAGGACCACCAGCTGCGGACGGTGATCAGCGACTTGGCCGCGCCGACGGCAAAGTGCGCGGCCAGCGAGACCACCGCGGCGGCGATCACCGCGGTCATTCCATTCAGGAAGAAGAAGGGAATCACGGGAATGAATGCTCCGACGGCGGTGGAAAGCGCGCCAGAGCCGGCCGAGACCCACGGATTGGCCAGCGCTTCCTCGCTGGTGCCCAGCCGCTCCGAGGCCAGCACGCGCAGCAACTGCTCGGGGTCGTTGGCGATGTGTTCCACCATATGCTGGGAGTCCTCTTCGGGCAGGCCCTTCACCTGGTAGTAGAGCGAGAGCAGCTCGCGCGCCTCAGGGCCATTCATCTGGATGGCTTCGCGCTCACGGGCAATTTCCGCCATATAGATTTCGCGCTCGCTCTTGGCGGCAAGATACGCGCCTGAACCCATGGAAAGAGCCGAGGCGATCATGCCGGAAAGTCCGGCCAGCAACACGTAAGTATGTTCGGCGGTTGGGTTACCCGCCGTCGCTCCAGCTACGCCGCTGACGATGCCGAAAATGGCGCCCAGGCCGTCGTTGACCCCGTAAATGGCGTCGCCGATCCAGCTTCCCGGCTGCTTGCGGCCCTGGCTGCGCTTTGCCAGCATTTCATCCAGAACCGCCTGGGCGTTGATCTTGTGCGCGCCCGCCGGGGCCTGGTAGTGGCCGCGAATCAGCGACCCCAGTTCGCGGTAGTGGTCCTTCTCGTCCTCGATGACGTGCTCGAGAATGGCGATGGACTCCGGGTCGCCCAACTCCTTCAACTGCGTTCCGTAGTTGGCGATGGCGCGGCTTTCCTCGATCTCCAAACGTCTGAGGGCCATGCGGATGCCTCCTGCGCGGCTGGCCAGCGAGTCGGCATCGCCGCCGGGCTTGCCATGGTAGACCGGCTCGGGGCCACCTAGCTCAAGGATGCGCCCATGCCACAGCGCGGCGTGCTCCCACTCGGCGCCGGCCAGGTGGCGCAGGACTTGAGAGCGCACCGGCTCCGTGTCCCGGTCGGCCAGCGTCGTGTAGCTGTGGTAGCCCTCCATCTCCGCTTGCCAGTTGCCATCCAGCGCCTCCAGAACCTTTTTCAGCTTTGCAGGGTTCAATGTTTCCTTGGCCATGTGTTTCTCCTTGCTTTGCATTGAGAATAAGGCATTTCAGCCGCATTCGACATGTACATTCGATGCTGTTTTCCAGATTTCCAAAATCGCCCCACTTCTGCACAGCCCGCCTTCGTCCTACACTCTTCTGATATGGCCACCTTGCCCAACCTGGCTCTTGATTCTCCGCTACCCGCCAGCGTAGACGCCGAGAAGACCATCCTCGGCGCCATCCTGCTGGACAATGCCGCCCACGCCGAGGCCGCCGAAAAAATCGAGGCCGAGGACTTCTCCCTCGACTCCCACCGCCGCATCTTTCTGCGCATGACGGAGTTGATTAATGCGCAGAGGGCCGTGGACATCATCACGCTGACCGACGAGCTGTCGCGCCTGAAGGAGATCGAATCCATCGGCGGCGTGGCCTACCTGGCCTCGCTCACCGAGGGTCTGCCGCGCAGGCCGGTCATCGACGAGTACATCCGCATCGTCAAGGACAAGAGCATGTTGCGCAAGCTCATGCTCATCTGCTCGAACGCCATTGCGCGCGCCGCCAACCAGGGCGAGGCGGCTCTGGATGTTCTGGGCTACGCCGAAAAGCAGCTGATCGAGGTCAACGAAAAAGGCCTCACCCAGGGCTTTCAGTCCCTCGAAGAGATCGTCAGGGACTCCTTCGGGACAATCGATAATTTGTACAAGAACAGCCGCGAGGTCACCGGCCTGGCCACTGAGTTTATTGATTTTGATCGCATGACCAGCGGCCTGCAAAAAGGCGAGCTGATCATCATTGCCGGCCGTCCATCGATGGGCAAAACCGCGCTGGCCATCAATATCGCCGAGAATGTGGCCGTCAAAGGCAAGGGCATTGTGGCTGTTTTCAGCCTGGAAATGAGCAAGGAGTCACTGTTGCGCCGTATGTTGGCCAGTCAGGCGGGTGTGGACCAGCGCAGGCTGCAAACAGGCTTCCTGCCAGAAGAAGATAAAACCAAATTGCGTGAAGCACTGAACCAACTGGTGGAGACACGCCTCTTCATCGACGATACGGCCGCCATTTCGCTGGCTGACATGCGCGCCAGGGCCCGGCGGCTCAAGCATATCCGCGGCGGCCTCGACCTGATTGTGATTGACTATTTGCAACTGATGACCGACACCGTGCCCTCCTCCGGCAAAAAGCCATATGAAAACCGCGTCCAGGAGGTCTCGGCCCTCTCCCGCGGCCTCAAAGCCCTGGCCAAGGAGCTGAATCTGCCGGTGGTGGCGCTCTCCCAGCTCTCCCGCGCCGGCGTGCAGCGCAAGGACGACCACCGTCCAATCCTGAGCGACCTGCGCGAGTCCGGCTCCATCGAGCAGGATGCCGACGTGGTCGCCTTCATCCATCGCGAGGCCTACTACAGCAAAGATAAAGAGTCTTTGAGCGAGGCCGATAAAGCCAAATCAGAGATCATCATAGAGAAACAGCGCAACGGACCCACTGGCACGGTACATATGTATTTCAACTCGCGCTATACGCGCTTTGAGAATCTGGACTCAAGGCACGAGGCCTGAGCGGTTGCCGATGGGATGCGGCGCCTTCGCACTGTCCTCTTGCAGTGCCGATGGGCTATATTGACTAAGTGCCGAACCGGAATGCACGGCAATTAGTAGCCAGGAGGTTCTGATGAAGATTACCGACACGATTGGATTGGTGTTGAAGCAGAAAGACAACGATAAAGTTCTGTCGATAGCGCCTGAGCAGACGGTTTATGAAGCGCTCGAGATCATGGCTGAACACGGTGTCGGGGCCTTGCTGGTGCTCTCCAATCAGCGGCTGGTGGGCATCCTCTCAGAGCGCGACTACGCGCGCAAGGGCATCCTGCAGGGCCACCCCGCACGAGAAACCCAGGTCCACCAGATCATGACCAGCCCGGTGGTCTTCGTGCGCCCGGAGCAGACCGTGGATGAATGCATGACCATGATGACCGAACGCCGTGTTCGACATCTCCCGGTGTTGCAGGACGACACGGTGGTGGGAGTGATCTCCATCGGCGACCTGGTGAAGTGCGTCATCTCCGGCCAGGAACAGACCATTCAGGCATTGGAAGGCTACATTACGGGAGCGTATCCGGGATAGCCTCCACAATCTGAATCATCAATCTTTATCAATATCTGTTACTCCGCTTCTGGCCGGTCCAGGCGGAGTGTTAAAGCAGGTTGACGAGGATTCCCAGAGCCGCACCTGCCTTTTTCAAAGCAACGTCGCGGGTCCACAACTGCGTCCCCGGCGTCATCAGGCAGGATGCGATCAGGTGCGCGTCGGTGAGGCCGATGCCCTTCGAGTAGAGAGCGTGAGACTCAATCATGTGCCGCACTTCGTTGAGCGCGGCCACATTCACTTCGAGGAGGGCTTCCAGATCGGCCAGCATCTTTTGCCGGTTGCGCAGCGAGCCAAGAGAAATCTCCGCAACGATAAAGGGGTGCATTACAATCTGACCCCGGCCAAGGAGCTGCTCCATCTCCGGGTTGCGGTTGCGCAGGTGGTCAACCCAGACGGATGTGTCGGCCAGAATCATAGATTGTCAGCCCTGGTGCGCTTGATCTCCTCTAAATCCGGCTCCGACCCCCCGACCGCCGCCAGCCGCCGCGAGGCTTCCAGGTGAATCAAGGCCTTCAAGGCTTTGCGGAGCAGGGCCGTTCTCTCAGTTACGCCCGTAAACTCCTGAGCCTTTTGGATTAAATCGTCGTCGAGCGCCACCGTTGCTCTCATATAAGCCCCCATATCACCTATATTATCACCAATTAGTGATAAATGTAGTACATCTTAACCTGTCAAGTTGTAGATCAGGCCGAAGGGGTCCTTGATGTAGCATCTGGGGAAATCCGGTTCATCCTTGATGACCTCGCAGCCGTTCTTCACAAGCCTAGCCCTGGCTCCTTCCACGCTGTCCACTGTGACTTCCAGAACCGGACCCAGCGCCGGGCCGCGCTCAATGAACAGGTTGATGTGCCGGCCATGAAGGCAGACCATCTGCGGTTCTTCGCCGGTAATCTCGAAGCCGAGATGGTCAACGTAGAATGCCGCCGCCTTCTTGGGGTCGGGCGCCTGGATGAGAATGTCCGTGCCGAAGGTGTTTGCCATGGGGACCTCCCGGTTTGCGTAAGAATATCAAACGTACTTGGAGAATGCCCCACTGCGGAAGGCAGCGGAGCAATTGATTAGCGGCGCTTCTTTCCGCCTGGTTTTCCACCGGGTCGATTGCCGAAGGGACGGGGACCGGAGCGTTTGGGGCCACCGGGCTTGGAAAAGCCGCCCGGTTTGGATCCGGAGCGTGAGCCGAACTCAGGTTTGCCGGGGCCAAAGCGAGTCTTTGGCTTCCAGCCGGGACCGGATTTTCTTTCGAAGCCGGAGGAGGAGTTAGGGTACGGCTTCGACTTGTTGGGGCGATAGACGGATGCGCCCTCGGTGCGCGGCGTGAAGGGACGGGATGAACTGGAAGCGTGCTTGCCGAAACGATTTGGCTTGGGCTTCCAACCGGGCCGCGGGCCGCCTGCGCGAGGCTTACCGCTGCTGGTGGTGAAGGGGCGAGGCGGGCCGCCTTTCCACCCCACGGACGAAGACCTGTCCATGGGGACCCCGGGTTCACTTCGGGCGGGGCGTACGAAATTGGGACGGCTGGAACTGGCGCGAGGAGAGCTCGGACGCGGTGTGCTGGCGTATGCCGTGCCCGTGATCTCCTCAATGTGAAGATTGGGCGGTCTCACCGAGCCAAGGTCCTCGTCGAAAACTCGCGCTTCGCGGCGGTTTGGCGCCGGCCGCTCCGGCTTTTTCCACGCTGGTTTGGCGGTAAATGGACGGCCTGCGCCGGGACGCTTTTCGGCGGATGAGCCTGCGGCAAAGCGCGCAGGTGGCCTCGTGGGACGGTCGTCTTTCTTCCAGGCAGGATGTGAGGCAGGCCGGGCTGAAGGACGCTCAAAGCTGCGACCAGCAGCGGGACGAAATTTCTCATCACCGGGGCGGGCGGGCCGGAAGAGTTTGTTGGCTGCGCCGCTGGCGAAGGACTCCGCCGGGCGGCTTGTTTGGCTTGTCCGGTCTCGCTCCGCGCCAAACTTCTTGGGCCGGAAGTCGCTGGGGCGGCCTGAGTCATTTTTTTTAGGCCGGAAATCGCCAAGGCGGCCCACGGCAGGCGCAAACTTATTCGGCAGCGTAGCCGTGCGCGGGTGGCCGCTGGGCTTGGGAAGTACCGTCGGCAGCAGGCCTGCATCCATCAAATTGCGGCGGCGGAGTTCCTTCGCTTTGGGCGTACGCAGCGTGCCGTCTGAGGCCCGGCGCAGTGCGGCAAGCTCCTCTGGCTGAAGTTCGCGCAGATTGCCCGGCTCCTGGTCCAGAACCAGGGGTCCGTAGCCTACGCGGCGGATTTTTTCGACGAAGTGGCCGACCTCCTCAAACATTTTGCGGATTTCGCGGTTGCGGCCCTCGGTGAGAACCACTTCGTACCAGGGATTGTCGCCCTGACGCACTTGCCGGATGCGGGCCGGGGCGGTGCGAACGGGGGGCGAGCCGGGCTTGCCGCGCTCTATTGCCACGCCGCCGCGCAAAATGTTCAGCTCGGCTTCGGTGGGCTGGCCGGCAACCTTGACCAGGTAAGTTTTCTCCACGCCGGAGGAGGCCTTGGTGAGCCGGTTGGCCAGTTCGCCGTCGTTGGTGACGACGAGCAGGCCTTCGCTCATGTAGTCCAGCCGTCCGACGGGATAAAGGCGCTCCTTCATCTTGTCGAAAAACTGCATCACCGTGGGGCGGCCCTCGGGGTCCTTGACCGTGGTGACGAAGCCCCGGGGCTTGTTGAGGACGAAGTAGCGGTGGCGCTCGGGACCCTGCAACAGCTTGCCGTCTACGCGGATGTGGTCGCGGCTGGCGTCGGCCTTGCTGCCCAGCACGGTGACCACCTTGCCGTTGACCTGCACGCGGCCCTGCTCGATCATCACCTCGGCGCTGCGCCGGCTGGCGACACCGGCGCGGGCGAGAATCTTCTGCAACCGCTCGAGCTTGGCTGGTGGGCGGGGCGCGGGAGCGAACTCGGGCTCGGCGGCTTTAGAAGCATCTTCGGCTTCCGTTGCAGCGATAACTTCCTGATTGCCCGAAGAAGCTCCCGCAGGGGCTAAAGCCCCACTCTTGTTTTGTTGCTCTTGCGGCACGACTAAAGTCGTGCCCTGATACGAAACCAACTCGTCATTGAGCAGATCGGCAGCCTGCTCCGGCATTGCTTCAGTCAATTCAGGCTTTAGGGGCGCGGTCTTTTTGCTCTTTACGATTTTCTTCGCGGTGGTTTTCTTCGCTACAGACTTCTTCGCTGCGGTCTTCTTCGTTTTGAAAGTGGCCATGGGGGAACTTCTCGGTTTCTGCCTGCTCTGTAAGGGGAGGCGCAGCAGGAGCGGCCTATGTTTGGGGATTGTTGCCGGCCGCCGTCTCGGCGGTCGAGGGGTTTTCATCTTCGTCGTCTTCCAGCTGCTCGCTGGCGGCTTCGTCGAATTCAGGGTTTAAGGCAGGATTCACTCTCTGATCGAACAAATCACCCGTTGCTGTCTCCGGCTCTTCGAGTTCCTGGGCGGCCAGCTTCTCAAACTCCTCCATCGAGGGCAGCTCGGAGACGTCGCGGAGGCCGAAGCGGAGCAGAAACTCGCGCGTGGTCTTATAAAGGATGGGACGGCCAATGACCGCCTTGCGCCCGGCCGTGGTAATGAGCTTGCGGGAGAGCAGTGTGCCGAAGACGGCGGATGTATCCACGCCGCGAATCTCGTTGACCTCGGGCGCGGTAACCGGCTGCTTGTAGGCGATGACGGCCAGCGTCTCCAGCGCCGGCAGCGAGAGTTTGAGCGGCTGCTTGATGCTTTTAACAAAGTTGCGGACGACGTCGTGGCACTCCGGCTTGGTGGCCATGCGGAAGCCGCCGGCAATCTCGCGTATCTCCACGCCGCGGTCGTCGGAAGCGCAGGAGGCTATCAGTTCATCGAGAAGAGGGCGCAGAATCTCGCGCACCTCGCGGTCGCGCTGGCGGGCCAGGCGGCGGGCTTCGAGTTCGGCCTCGGCAACGGCCTCCGGGCTGAGATCCGGCTGAGTCTCAGTAGTTTGTTCGGCGGAATCCGGAACAGGTTCCGGGGAGCCGAACTCCGCCTGCGCCACAGGAAGGGGTTGGGTGGCAGAAAAACCGGACTCGTCCGCCTTCGCGGCAGATGCGGCCTCCTGCTGCGCTTTCCATTCAAAGGCGTCGTCGGCAAAGAGAACGGCGAGCTGGGCCAGTGTGACCGGCTCCTCCGCGGCGTAGATGACTGCTTCCAGCTTGGCTTTCAGGCTCATTCTGCAATAGGTACCTATATTATGTTACCGGAAGCGGAGCAAGCCTGCGAGATAGCAGCCACAATTGCCGGCGCGAGGGACGCAAAAAGGGCGTCCGGCTGCCGGACGCCCCAGGGATGTGTTCCTATTGGCTTCAGGGAGCCTTGGTGTTGATGTTATGCATGATGGTGATTCTCGTCTTGCCTTTGTCCTTGTCCTGGGCGGAGCTCACCATAATCGTCACCTGGACGGATTCCTGCTTGCTAACGGCCTGTGTGATCATAGCGCCGTTTCCAATATCGAGAACTGAGGCCGAGCCGCCAAACTTGCCCTTGTAAAAATCGAGCACCTGCTGCTTCGAGTCCGTAGTGAGGAATGAGCCAATCACCGTTGAACCGCTAGGCGAACTCATCTTCACGCTGCCGTCCGTACCCTGCGCGCCGGGATAAGGATCCGTTCCCAACTCGGCAGCGGTGTAGGTCTGCGAAGAGTTGGCGGAGATTGTGCCGCCCGGAGTATTGATGGATACCTGGCCTCCGGGGCCGGTGTGGATGTTATGCGTTACGTAATGCCTGATAGTGAAAATACTGCCAACCAGGCCGAGAATGCCCAGCCCCACGATCACGGCCACGATAATCAGGATGATTTTGGCCGCGCTGCTGCCGGAACTGGCCGGCGCCGCGCCTGGTTGAGCGGCGGATGGTTGAGCCGGGGCAGCGCCTCCCGTGGCAGCCGCCGCGCCACAGGAGGTACAGAATTGCTCATTGGCGGATAATGCCGAACCGCATTTCGCGCAGAAGCTTGCCATGGGAATCTCCTTGTCGTTAGGTAATTAGCCGGAATTTTCACGGTGCTTTCCAGGCTGTCTGACAATATACCTCACAAAGGTCACGCTCGTTCCTTTTTATTTCATACTCCGCCCTCCGGCAGGAAAATATCGCCTTCCCGATAAAATGCTCGGAATGCTACAATCGGCACACTCCGGTCTTGTATGCCTGACAATCCCTCTACCCATGAAACCCTCCTGGAGGTCGTCTTCCCCGGCCGCCCGCCTCAGCTTGTTCCCGTCACTCAATCCCCCTTCCTGATCGGCCGCGGCAGCGACGCCGGCAACCATTTACAGCTTGAGGACCGGCGCATCTCGCGCAACTGCGCCGCCCTAGTCGCCGAGCAGGGGGGCTACCGGCTGGAGGACCGCGGCCATCGCCAGGGGATTTTTGTCAACGGCGAAAAGGTCGCGCAGAAGACCCTGCGCAACGGCGATGTGATTCATTTCGGCATCGAAGATTGCTGCCAGATCATCTTTCGCTCCGCCGCCGCTGAAAATGTTATCGAGAGCATGCTGACGCGCCTGGGTAGCATGTCGTCGATCTCCGGCGCGCAGCCCTCTGGGGGCTTGAGCCAGTTGAATCTGCTACTGGAAGCCACGTCCCTGCTCCATTCGCAGCTTCCGCTGGAGTCGGTGCTGGCCGCCATGCTCGATCACACCATTGCCATTACCCATGCCGATCGCGGCCTGCTGATCGAGCCGGGCGCGGCTGGGTCATTCCGGGTGCGGCTGGCTCGCGGCAAGGGCGGCAAAGAGCTGGAGCCGGCGAGCGTTGCTCCCAGCCAGACCGCGTTGCGCCAGGCCATCGACCGCCAGGCCCCGGTCATCACCGAAGACCTGAACCAGGCCGATCTGGACCTCAAGAGCGCCGAGAGCGTCGTTGTGCAGCGCCTTCGTTCCATCATTGCCATTCCGCTGCTTGCCATGTCCCGCGCCAATTCGGCAGATTCCACCGTGCCTGAGCGTGATCAGCTTCTCGGCATTCTGTATCTAGATTCCCGGCGGCCCGCGGCTTTTTCCGATCTCGACCGGCAGATTCTCGATGCGCTGGGGGTCGAATCCGCCAGCATCCTGGACAATGCCCGGCTGGTGGAGCGCGAGCGCGAGCGGCAGCGCCTGGAACAGGAGCTCTCCATCGCCCGCACCATCCAGCAGGCTCTGCTTCCCCAGGGTGCGCACGATCTTCCGCATCTGGCCGTTACCGGAATGCACTATCCCTGTTATGAGGTCGGGGGCGACTACTTTGACGTATTTCCCGCCGGCCCGGAGCGCACCGCGTTTCTGATTGCCGATGTCAGCGGCAAGGGCCTCGGCGCGGCCCTGCTCACCACCATGCTGCAGGGAGCGCTTTCCGCGACGGCCCTGGTCGCTGACCCGGTGCAGGTCTTCAACCACATCAACAAATTCCTCTGTGAACACGGGGAAGTGGGCCGCTACGCAACCATGTTCTTAGGATTAATTGATCGCAACGGGCGGCTGGAATACGTCAAGGCCGGTCATCCGTCGCCGCTGCTGCTCAGGCGCGGCAAGGTCAGCGAGCTTTATAGCGAAGGCTCCTTTCCGGTGGGCCTGATAAAAGACGCTGAGTTCACCTCCGCCAGCCTGCAACTGGAGCCTGGCGATACGCTGGTCCTGTTCAGCGATGGCATTACCGAGGCGGAGAATCCGGAACGTGAAATGTTTGGCGACTCCCGGCTGCGCGAGGCTCTGGCCGGCCGGCAGAACGAGCCGCTCGACACGCTCAAGCAGATCATTCTCGATTCAGTTCAGGCATTTTCGCGCGGCGCTAGCCAGTCGGACGATATGACCTTGCTGATCGCGCGTTATCGCGCGCCTGCTTGAGCCGGACGTCTGAGAATTTATCTTTTTGTCAGCGCACTATGCTAGAGTGATACCGATCAGGCTATGAGCACACCAAAGACCATCGGAAGGTACGAGATCATCGATGAATTGGGCCACGGCGCCATGGGCAGCGTCTTTCGCGCCAAGGACCCGGCCATGGACCGCATCGTGGCCATCAAGACCATTCTCTCCGCGGCGCTGGCCGGCGATCAAAGCGGCGAATACCGCCAGCGATTCTTCCGCGAGGCGCGCGCCGCCGGCGCTTTGTCTCACCCCGGAATTGTCTCCGTCTTCGATGTCGGCGAGCACGAGGGCGTGCCTTTTCTGGTGATGGAATTCGTGCCGGGAAGAACGCTCTCCGATGCCATCAAACGGGGCGAGCGCTCCTCGCTGGAGCGCGTCTGCGAGATCGGCCAGCAGATTGCCGAAGCCCTGGGACACGCGCACCGCAAGGGCGTGATTCATCGCGACATCAAGCCCGCCAATATTCTGCTCGCCAGGAACGAGGCCGACGGAACCGAGCGGGCCAAGATTACCGATTTTGGCGTCGCCAAGCTGGCCGCTGGAGAGATCACCACGACCGGCCAGCTTCTGGGAACCCCCGCCTTCATGCCGCCGGAGCAGTTTACCGGCGCGCCCATCGACGGCCGCGCCGACTTGTTTTCGCTCGGCGTCCTTCTCTACTGGATGGCAAGCGGCGAGCAGCCCTTTCCAGGCGAGACGATGAGCGCCGTCTCCTACAAGATTGTTCACACCGAGCCCGTTCCCCCGGCCAAGCTGAATCCCGCCATCCCCGCCGCGCTGGAGAGCCTGATTCTCAAGTGCCTGGCCAAGAACCCCGCCGATCGCTTTCAAAGCGGCGAGGAACTCGCCCAGGCCCTGGCGCAACTGCTCGCCGGCGCAAAGACATCGAGCCTGCAAGCCACCGCGCCCATGGCCAGAGGAACCGCGGGAGCATCGGAGGAGACCTATGACGTCAATCCCAGTCTGCCGCCCAAATCCGGCCTGACAAGTGCAACAGTTAAGCCGCCTCAAAAAGCCGCGCCGGTCAGGAATAAGGCCGCGCTGCTGCTTGCCGCTGTGATTCTTCTCGCCGCCATCGCCGCCGCAGGTGGGTATCTGCTGCATCGCCGCCATGCGAGCGCACCGCAACCGCCCGCGGAGACAACCACCTCATTACAACCAACACCCGCGGAGACGGCTGCATCTTCGCAACCAGCGCCTGCATACGCACCCGTGCCCGAGCCCGCAGCCGTGCAGAGCACGGATTCCACAAATCCCCACACAGCGCCAGCTGCCCGCGCCCAATCTCCAGCCGTGGCCTTCAATCCAAAGACGCTTGATCCCAAGCAGAATGCCCGCTTGAGGCTGGAATTCGATAACTTTCCGCCCGCCCTGGCCATTACCATCGAGATGGATAAGAAGACCTATTCCAAGGGCGCGGCGGGCGACAAGGCGGCCTTCGACAGCCTCTTTGTTCCGCCGGGAGTGCATGAATTCCGCGTCATCGCGCGCGGCGCCGGCGTGCAAAAGGCCTCGAATATTACGAGTGCCGAGTTCAAGGCAAACAAGCGCATGACTTTGAAGGCCGAACTCCGGCTCCCCGCTACAGGCTCTTCCGCAAGCGCGCCGGCCCTCACCTCCGCCGCGCAGATCTTTGCCACGCTGCGGGCCGACCGCTTTTTACGGTAACAGTACATTCACACTCGCGTATTACGATAAGGTAAACAGGGAGGCGGCAGAGACCTGCCGGGGATTGCGTCAACCCTGGAAATACCCGCTCCCTTATGGAGGATGAATGCAGATTTCGACCGAAGAGTTGGAAGGCGGTATCACTAAAGTAGTGCTTGAGGGTCGTCTGGATATTGAAGGCGCAGAGGCCATTGACCTGAAGATGAATGTGCTCGCCGGCAGCAAAATGCTGCTCCTCCTCGACCTGCAAAAGCTCACGTTCCTGGGCTCCATGGGCCTTCGCTCCATCGTCGTGCCTGCGCAGACTGTCCACCGGCGCGGCGGCAAGATGGTTCTTTTTGCGCCCACCCCGATGGTGGAGAAAGTTCTCAATGCCAGCTACATCAACAACCTCATCCCTATACATCATGACCTCAGCGCCGCTTTGGCCGCGCTGAAGTAAACAGTTTTTCCTGTTCCTGAAATGCGCGCGCCCCATGCGGTGGACGCGGCCCGGCTTCGATCATGCCCGTAAAATGTGCTCATAAGGCGGAAGCGCGGCTGACTATGAAAAGCCAGCTTGCGGAACTCGCGCGCGTGTGGCCCTGGGTGGACGCGCTGGCGGCGCAATACAACCTTCCCGAAGAGACGCATTTTGCCATCAACCTCTGTCTCGAAGAGGCGCTCGCGAACATTATTCGCCACGGCTATCGCGGCCAGCCGGATCACTCCATCACCATCGATTTCACCTCCACAGGAACGAGCGTGACGTTCGTCATTGAAGACCAGGCACCGCACTATGCGCCCGCTGAGACGGCGGAATCGCGGCCTCTGGCTTCCATTGAGGAGTTCAGGCCGGGAGGGCTGGGACTGTATCTGATGCGGCGCTTTGCCGGCACACTTCGCTGGGAACCGCTGCCGCGCGGAAATCGCCTGACAATCGGCTTCACGTTTGCGCAGCCGCCACAGAAGTAAAGAGGCACATGTTGGTCCCACCGCAGGCGCCTGCGAAAATAGAAGTAGATGATCTCCCTGCAAAATGCCGGCAAGCGCTATGGCCCGCGCGTCCTGTTTATGGAGGCCAACTGGCTGATCCGAGCACGCGAAAAAACCGCGCTGGTCGGCGCCAACGGCACGGGCAAATCCACCATCATGAAGGTGCTGGCCGGCCTGGAGACACTGGACTACGGCCAGATGCAGCAGACCCGAGGCATGAGCATCGGCTACCTGCCGCAGGAGGGGCTGGCGCTCACCGGACGCACGGTCTTCGAGGAGTGCCTCAGCGTCTTCGACGAGCTGCGCGAGATGGCCCGCGAGGTCGAGCGGCTCAGCGGGCAGTTGGCCGAGCTGGAGCACGCTGGGCCGGAGTACGAGGCTGCGGCGGAGCGCTACTCGATGCTCCAAGAGCGCTTTCACGCGCTCGACGGCTACGCGCTGGACGCGCAGGTGGGCGGCGTGCTCACCGGCCTGGGCTTCGCCAAGGAAGATTGGTCCCGGCAAACCGATGAGTTCTCGGGCGGCTGGCAGATGCGCATCGCGCTGGCCAAATTGCTGCTGGCCAAGCCGAACCTGCTGCTGCTCGACGAGCCAACCAATCACCTTGATCTCGAAACTCGCAACTGGCTGGAAGACTATCTGAGAAGTTATCCTTTCGGCTACATACTTATCTCTCATGATAGATATTTTCTCGATGTTACTATCGACCGCACCGTGGAGATCTGGAATAAGCGTGTGACGATCTATCAGGGCAATTACACAAAATACCTCAGCCAGAAAGACGAACGGCGAACGCAGCTTCAGGCGGCGTATAACAATCAGCGCCAGCAGATCGAGCACCTGGAGGCCTTCATCAACCGCTTCCGTTATCAGGCCACGAAAGCCAAACAGGTACAAAGCCGCATTAAAGAGTTGGATAAAATTGAGCGCATCGAGATTCCCGAAGAGGAGTCGACGATTCACTTCAAGTTTCCCCAGCCGCCGCCTTCGGGGCGCATGGTGGCCGAGGCCGAGGGAGTTACAAAGAGTTATGGCGCCAAGTTAGTCCTTAACCACGTGCGCTTCCGCATCGACCGCGGCGATCGCGTGGCGCTGGTGGGCGTGAACGGCGCGGGCAAGTCCACACTGATCCGTTTGCTGACCGGCTCCGAACCTCCCACCGCGGGGCACATCAAGCTGGGCCACAACGTGGTCTGCGAGTACTTTGCGCAGGACCAGTACAAGGTGCTGGACGGCGACGCGCGCATGTTGGACGACATCAGCCGCGCCGCGGTGAAGGTTCCGGAGCAGGCGCTGCGATCGCTGCTGGGCTGCTTCTTGTTCAGCGGCGACGATGTCTTCAAGCCGCTGGGCGTGCTCTCGGGCGGCGAGCGCAACCGCTTTGCCCTGGCGCGGATTCTGGTTTCGCCGTCAAATTTCCTTCTTCTCGACGAGCCCACAAACCACCTCGACATGCGCGCCAAGGACGTGCTGCTCGAAGCTCTGGCGGCATTCAGCGGCACAGTGGTTTTTGTGTCGCACGACCGCTATTTCATCGACCGGCTGGCCACGCGCGTACTGGAGGTTGAGGGCGGCAAGGTGACCAGCCACGAAGGCAATTACGAAGACTATCTCCGCTGGAAGGGTCTTGGTCTTGCAGACGGCGGACCTTTGGTGGAGAGTGTTGCTAAGAGGAGGGTGCTGGAGCCTGCCGCGCTGAAGGTCAATGGAGCTGATGCTGAGGTTGGCGCATCGAAGGATCGCCCCCGCCGGCTGAATCCCATCAAGCAGAAGCAGATGGAGGAGCGCTGCGCCTTCCTCGAAGAAGAAACTCCGCGCATCGAGGCGGCGATTGCGCACACCGAGGAGCAGTTGGGCGTCTATGTCTCCGCCGCCGAGACGCAGCGGCTGACCGCGCTGGCCGCGGAGTTGCGCGCGCAGTTGGCCGCGCTGACCGCCGAGTGGGAGGAGCTTATGGTGCAACTCGATGTGCAGGCATCGCTCTCCTGATTTGTCATTTCTCAGAACATCCCACTTGCCACAAACCGCACTCCGGTATTATGCTTAATTCATGCCTCGATGTCGCTAACACCGCCCTGGTGCCCGATGCGACAGAGGTGTGCGCTCGATTCCAGAGCGCTCTTCCTCGCATAACAGTTTTGACTCGTTACTCCTACAAAAATGAATCAGAGCCGTCTGGGATTGCATCCCGGATAGAGGAGATCATCATGGCGCACATAGCCGCGAACGTTACAGAACTCATTGGCAAAACCCCGTTGGTTCGATTGAACAAAGTGGCGGCCGGGCTGCCCGCAACCGTAGTAGCCAAGCTGGAAAGCCAGAACCCGCTTTCCAGCGTGAAGGACCGCATTGGCCTGGCGCTGATCGAGGCCGCCGAAAAGGCGGGCAAGATTACCCCCGGCAAGACAGTCTTGATTGAGCCCACCAGCGGCAACACCGGCATCGCGCTGGCCTTTGTGGCCGCGGTCAAGGGCTACCGGCTGATTCTGACGATTCCGGAAACCATGAGCCTGGAGCGGCGCGTGCTGCTGCTGGCCTTTGGCGCGGAGATCGTGCTGACGCCGGGCCCCAACGGCATGAAAGGCGCCATCGCTAAAGCCAATGAGATTCTTGCCGCAACGCCGAACGGATATATCCTGCAACAATTCAACAATCCCGCCAACCCGGCGATTCACTACGCGACGACGGGGCCGGAGCTTTGGAACGACACCGACGGCAAGATCGACATTCTTGTCAGCGGCGTGGGTACCGGCGGCACCATCACCGGCGCGGGCAAGTACATCAAGGAGCGCAAGCCGGGATTCAAGGCCATCGCCGTGGAGCCGGTCGACAGCGCCGTCCTCTCGGGCGGTAAGCCGGGACCGCACAAGATTCAGGGCCTCGGCGCGGGCTTTGTGCCCGGTGTGCTGGATATGAGCCTCGTCGATGAAGTGATCCAGGTGACGAACGACGAGTCCATCGCGCTGGCCCGGCGGCTGCCGCTTGAGGAAGGCCTGTTTGTCGGCATCAGCTCAGGAGCGGCTCTGGCCGCGGCGCTCAAGGTGGCCGCGCGGCCGGAGAATGCCGGCAAGCTGATCGTGGTGGTGTTGCCCGACTTCGGCGAGCGCTATCTGACCAGTGTTTTGTTTGATGCGCTGCGGCAGAAGGCGCTGGAGCTGGTGACGCAGCAAGTTACTCTGTAAGTGGTGGCCTCACAGGCGGAGATTGTTGAGGTTTGTGGAATCCCAGGTCCCCAAATACGAGGGACCTCCACCCCACGGACGAAGACCTGTCCGTGGGGACCCCGGACCTGGGGCACCCACGATTCTGAGAACGCTGACATGGCCCTGTTTGCCCGCATCCGCGATGACATCAACTCCGTGCTGGAGCGCGACCCGGCCGCGCGCTCCCGCCTGGAGGTCTTCTTGTGTTATCCGGGGCTGTGGGCGGTGTGGATTCATCGCGTCTCGCACTGGCTGTGGGGCGTGAAGCTGCGCCTCCTGGCGAGGCTGCTCTCCCAGGTTGCCCGCTTCTTCACCGGCGTCGATATTCATCCCGGCGCACTGATTGGCCGACGCCTCTTCATCGATCACGCGACCGGCGTGGTAATCGGCGAAACCTCCATTGTGGGCAGCGACGTGACCATGTACCAGGGAGTAACGCTGGGCGGCACCGGCAAGGGCCACGGCAAGCGCCACCCCACGGTCTGTGACGGCGTTTTTATCGGCAACAACGCCAACCTGCTGGGCAACATCACCATCGGCGAGAACTCGCGCGTGGGCGCGGGCTCGGTGGTGCTCTCCGACGTTCCGCCCAACTCGACGGTCGTCGGCGTTCCCGCGCACATCGTCTATCGCAATGGCGAGCGCGTGCTGATTACCGATCCGCACGACGTGAAGGACCCGCTCTCCGACGCGCTGATTGCATTGTCAGGCCGTGTGGAGGAGTTGGAGAAGCAATTGGGCCGGGCCGTGAAGACTGCCGAGCCCTTCACCACGGAAGAGGCCGAGCGCGCGGCTTACCACGAGGAGCTAGAGCGGCTGAGGCAGTATGTTTCCATGGGCGAAGGGATCTGACGTATTTCAACGCCGAAACACATTGCGCAAAGAACTGAATTCGTTCATTTTCCTCTTTGGTGCATCCTCTTCCCATAACTCCAATATCGTTTTGTTAATCAATACATCTTTCAATCGATCGTCTGCCAGAAATCCCCATGCGATCCAATAGCCGTGTGACTCCTTCAGCCCGAGCAATGTATTCACATGCAACGGTTCCTTCGTTGTTGCACGAGGATCCTCAACGGCATTGATGTTGGCTTCTCCGGTAAGCATAATGGTTAATCCTGGATTGGCGTGGTCTTCGAAGAAATCGGTGCGATGGCTTGATATATATGGAGTATTCGAGAAATAATCAAAAATGCTTTTCGCGAACTTATGAATCTCGTTCTTGTCGTTCGGCGAATGCGGAAACTCCGCGATTGGAAAGCAGCGGGGATCGGTAATAAAAAGAATTGCTATCGAGTTGAATTTACCTTCGGTTTTGTTGGGGGCGTGATATGACAAGAGGATTCTCGAGCATTGATTCACTGGTCCCAAAGAGTTTTGATAATCGATCTCTACTGCGCCCGCAGGATCGGCTGTTGCGACCCAATCACTCGGAAACGTGAACCTTAGCCCCAGTGCATCATTCGTGTAAATATTGCCCGACAGTGTTCCATTGGGTAATTCTGACAGTTTCGGCCTGGAAGGTCCACGACCGAATGCACCCAAAGAGAAAAAGATGAGTGTCGCTGATATAAGTAGATTGCGCATAAAAGCTACCTTCTTGTTACGCTTCTTTATACACCTGCGCGGGCAAAAACTTCCAGCGATTTGGTGAGAGATTGCCTTCGCATGAATTAGATCGAGGAACAGCCTGCACCGTATTCAGCGAACGCTCCTGACGGTGTACGTTTCCATGGGCGAAGGGATATAGATCCTTTCTCACAGGATTTCGCAGATCGAGTTTGTGCGATTACGCGGGATTTTAGCTTAGGTCAATGCAACGTTCATGTTGTCGATGGCTTCATCGATCTCCTGCGTGCTCTTGAAGCCCACGGTCGCGCAATCGATTCCGGCGTTCTTGAAGGCGAAGCGCATGGCCGCCTGCCGGTCTTCGTGGCGCTTGAAGGTGCCGTCACCCACCAGCTTCATGCTGATCACGCCCATGCCCTCCTTTTTCACCTGATGGACGTGATCGACGACCACGTTTACCTGGTCCGGATGATTACCCTCGTCGTAGCTGGGTCCGTCCATGCGTGTACCGTTGTGATTCATGCGGATCATCGCCACTTCCAGCCATTTGTTGCCCGGCATCTGGCGAAGCGCGGGCTGCCCGTGGACCGATGCGCCGCGGGCGCGGATGATCTGCCTGGCTTGCGCTTCCAGAATGCCCTCCTGCCAGCGGCTGGTGGTGGCCGTCCAATTGCCGGTGATCTGCCAGTGGAGGAGCATGATGTCAAAGTACTCGGTCTGGGAGATGCGCCGCATCTCGTCGAATCGCTTAAGAGGATCGACGCCCACGTCGGTGGTCACCTTGTTCATTAACTGGTAGCTCTCGCGGGGGAAGACTTTGAGGGCTTCTCCTAGCATGGCAGGGGTGGAGTAGGATTCAGAGGTCTCAAAGAAGCGGATGCCGCGTTCGTAGGCGTAGTGAATGAGGCGCGAGAACTCCCTCTGCCCGAGGGAGGACTGCACATAGCCGTTGTTGCTGCCGGTGCCGAAGGCCAGGCGCGTCACCTTCAGCCCGGATTTGCCCAGCGTGACGACGTCGGTGGCTTTGCCGGTGGCGGCGTTCAACGAGAGCGAGCCGGCGCTGGCGATGGCTCCGGCGGCAAGTGTGGCTTTGAGGAATTCGCGGCGAGAGAGTGGGCTCACGAGGATCTCCTTGATGGGTCGGATTGGCGGGCGGGGAATGCCCTTCACGAAAGAGTATCACGAGAACGCGCGCCCGGTGGAGTTTCCCGCTGGATGCAAGATAGCCATTTTACGCGGCTGCAAGGAAAGATCAGGCGGCGCCGGCCTGTGCTTGGGTTTCGGGTATCCATGGCGGCTTTAAACCGTTGAATTAAGCTGGGAAAACCTCTCCCCCGAAGCTATCCAGTGTGCCTCCGCCAGTCCGTTTCCATGGCAAGGGGATTTGAGCCCGGATTTCTTTTATTCATCATCCTGAAACCTCAGCAGTGGTAAAATCGCAGGGATTCTGGGTCGAAAAAGGAGATTCCGGTTTAGGCGTGTTGGGAACTTGTTTCCCGCGGCTCACCGGGGAGGCTTGATCATATGCGGCAGAATGGACGAAAAATCGTAATCATCGGCGGCGGCATTGCCGGCCTTTGCACCGCAGTGTATGCGTTGAAATGCGGCTATCAGGTTCAGGTTCTTGAAATGCACGAAATGGCCGGCGGTCTGGCGATGAGTTGGCGACGCGGACCTTACACCTTCGAGACCTGCTTGCACTGGCTTGTTGGCTCAAAACCCGGTGGTGAGTTTCACGCGCATTGGCAAGAGGTCTTCGATGTCGACAGGCTCAGGTTCATTGATCCTGCTGAGTTTGTCCGCATCCAAGGCGAAACAGGCGACAGCTTGAGCATTTTCACCAATGTCGACCGCCTAGAGGCAGAACTTCTCAGGCGATCACCGCAGGATGCGGCTGCGATTCGAGATTTCACGCACTCGGTACGTGTTCTTGGCAAATTCAAGATGCTCGATCCTTCAGGCGGTCTGGCCGATAACTGGCTGAATATTCTACGGGACCTTCCCATCTTTCCGCTCCTGGGAAAACTGTCGAAGATAAGTGGGGCACAGTATGCCAATCGTTTCTCCGACCCGCTATTAAAGCGCTTTTTCTCAAATGGGGACATTGGAAGGATGTCCGCCATCGCCATGATTCTTTCTTTGGCCTGGATGAATCAAGGCAACGCAGGCTACTGCATTGGCGGCTCACAGGCGATCATCCGTCTTATCGAAGAGAAGATTGCAAGCCTTGGCGGTACGGTCCGGTTCAAAGCCCGGGTTAAGCGCATCCTGGTGGAGAATAATACTGCGGTGGGGGTGCAATTGGAGGACGGCGAAAAGATCATGGCCGATTGGGTGATCTCCGCCGCGGATGGCCATGCCACTATCTTCGACTTGCTCGACGGAGCGTATGTCGATGAAGCGAACCGCAAGCTTTACGCTGAGAGGGAGCTGTTTGCTTCCTATCTTCAGGTTTCTTTAGGCGTGGGGCTTGATCTCAGCGATCAGCCTCCCATGTTGACCCGTGTGCTGCAAGCTCCGCTCACGGTCGACCCCGGCACTGAGCTAGAAAATGTCGGGTTCCGCATCTTCCACTACGATCCAACCTTTGCACCGCCCGGTAAAACCGCAGTCACCAGCCTTCTACCCACGCGTAACTTTACATACTGGACTGAACTGCGCAACAACAACCCTGCCGCATATCGCGATGAGAAGCACCGTATCGCTGACGCGGTGATCGGTATTCTCGACAAACAGATTCCTGGCGCGCGTGCAGCCATCGAGACCGTCGACGTATCCACGCCGGCCACAGTCATTCGCTACACTGGCAACTGGAAAGGAACGATGGAGGGATGGCTTGTTGAACCGGGCGCGAGCTTCAAGCCCCTGCCGAACACGCTGCCAGGATTAGACCAGTTCCTCATGGTTGGCCAATGGGTGATGCCGGGGGGTGGTCTACCTTCCGGTCCGATGACGGCGCGGCCAGCGGTGAAGGCGATCTGCAAGCACGATCACTTGCCCTTCAACCTCCATGCAATAGAAGCCAATTAGCCTGAACCGGTTGCAGCGTGATCGCGGCAAGCGCACCCCGCAATCATTTCAAGTTCACGGCTGAGACGCGCCTCCTCCTGGTCCGATTGGAAACGTACATCCAGACTGAGAACACCGTCAGCTTCCGGTGTTACAGTGGTTTCGTCCCCACTTTGCTCGTGGAGTTTCTGCTTGCTGGCCCTTCGACCGCTGATCGTGGTTCTTTTCGTTCTTCCTGTTGCCGCCCACGCTGCCGCCCGCGTGCAGGCAGCGACGGTTCCGCCGGAGATGCGGGCTACTGATTTTACTGTTCGCGTGAACGGCCAACCCATCGGCGTGGCGCACGCCGCCGCGAATTACGAGTATGTCAGCTTCGACATCACCGGCCCGGTGAATGTCGAGATTATCGCCGCCGAGCCAGGCTTCTGGTCGAAAGGCGTAGACATTCAGCCCTGGCGGCTGGGTTTGCGGCCAGTGCGCGATGGCCAGACGATCCGCTTCCGGCTCGCGGGGCCTGCCAAGCTCTCCATCTCGCGGCCCGGCGACTTTCTCAACTACGCCAAAATGCTTTTTCTCTTTGCCGGCGCGCCGCCGCAGCCCCTGCCGCGCGATCCAAAGATTCGCGTTTTTAAGCCGGGGGTTTATCACCAGAGCCTGAACCCCAAAAGCGGCGAAACACTTTACCTCGCACCCGGCTCGTACTTTTTCGGCAGTCTGAATCTGTGGAAGGTGGAGAATGTAAAAATCCTGGGCCGGGGGACGATTGTTTATGACGGGCCCCAGGACCCCAACCGCGACGAAGGCTGGATGCAAAAACCCGACTGGCACTGCGTCGGCGCGCTCGAGGCTCACAACATTGTGATCGACGGCCTGACCTGCATCGTGCGTACGCGAACCTGGTCGATCCAGATGAAGGATTCCACTGGTTTTCGCTTTGACGATCTGCGCGTGATCGGCGGCAATCCCGGCAACGCCAACCAGGACGGCATGGACTGGCTGGGCGGAGGCGACGCCGTGGTGCGCGATGCCTTTATCCGCTCCTCGGACGATGTTCTTGTCCTGCAGGGCAACTGGGACGGCTACACCGACGCGGATATGTTGCGTCCCGGCCACGATGTGCACGACATTCTCATCGAGCACAGCGTGCTCTCCACCAGCATCTCCAACATTGTGCGCACCGGCTGGCCGCGCAAGATCTTCAACTCGAGCAATTTCACCCTGCGCGACTCCGACATTCTCCACGGCGGCATCGGCGCATGCGGCCAGACGTATGCTCTGTTCGGCATGTGGGGCGCAAACGGGGCTCGGGGGATTCACTCCGGCTACAAATTTGAAAATCTTTTTCTGGACAACTGGTACTCTCTCGTGCAGATGGAGCAGGCATACCCCGGCTTGCAGGGGATCGACTTCCGCAACATCTGGGCGCTGGATCAGCCGCCGCTGGCCGATTCCACCATGACCGGCGATGTGGCGGACGTGACCTTCGATAATGTGAAGTACGGCCAGGTCCGCGCCGCCGCCGATGCCGATCTGCCGCTCGAGACAGGCGACGGCGCGCAGCCCGCGCATTTTCCGGCGCCGCACGCTCCGGTGGCTGCCTTCACCGTGGACCCGCCGGTCTTTGCGCCGGGAGAGTATGTCACTTTCACCGCGCAACCCTCGCCGGGCGCGCGTCATATCTGGTTGTTCGGCGACGGCACGCAAGCCAAAGGCCGCCGCGTGCGCCATCGCTTTCCGGACGCCGCCGGAACCCAGCTGGACGGGTCGGCAAACGGCGCGGGCCGCTTTCGGGTTCTGCTCCATGCGGTGGATGGTGAAGGTCACGAGGACTGGGCGTCGCAGGGAGTCGTCGCCGTGGCCAAATGGCACGATGCCGCCACCATCAACGATCCCCTGCTTGACGGCCTCGCCTGGCGAATCTATCCCGGTGAATGGACCCAGCTTCCCAATCTCGCTGATGAACATGTGGTCTTCAACGGCGAAGGGCCCGGCTTGCGCGCCGACGCGCAGGGATATACGCATTACGCCGTTGCCTGGGACGGACTCATCGACATTCCCGCCGACGGAGGCTATACCTTTTATCTGCTGGCGCGCGATGGCGCGCGCCTGGTCATCGACGGCGCTGAAGTTGCCAGTACCGGACCCTCTTTCGCCCAGGTCTGCGGCTCGCCGGGCAACGCCATACGCTACGATCGCGGCTCTCTGGGCCTGCGCGCCGGCAAGCATACATTGCATCTCGAGGGTCTGCACTCTGCCAGCCAGGGATCGCCCCGCCTGCTCTGGGAGGGCCCCGCGCTGCCCCTCACCGACGTGCCCCCGGCCGCGTATAGCCATCCAAGACACGACGTGGTAAAAGCAGTGTATAGCGAAGAGAAAAACGGGAATAGAAAACCGCGATGAAGATTGGATGGATCTCCGGTTGTGTTGTCGCGCTCTGCGCGGCTTCGCTGGCGCTGGCTCAAGGCAGTCGACCGGCCGCCTTGCGCGCTTCCACGCAAATCCTCGTGGTTACGACGCAGGATTGGAACGGAGTCGATGGGACGTTGCAAATGTATGAGCGGCCCCATGCACGCAGGAAGTGGAAGGCTGTTGGCGATGCCATTCCTGTTGTGGTCGGCAAGAACGGTCTCGGATGGGGCGCGGGTGTTGCTCCGGAGGACGGACGGCGGGCAGCCGGCGAGCCGATCAAAAAAGAAGGTGATGGCAAATCGCCGGCCGGAATCTTTCGCCTGAGCACGGCCTTTGGCTATACCGAAAAATCGCCGCCGTTATGGAAGTTACCTTATCTGTATCTCTCCCCCTCAGTGGAATGTGTCGATGACGCGCGTTCTAAGTACTACAACCGCGTACTCGATCGCGCAACGGTTGCGCCCGACTGGTCGAGCTCCGAGCAGATGTTGCGTCCCGATGGCCTCTACCGCTGGGGCCTGGTCGTCGATCACAACGCGGACCCTATGACTCCGGGTTCAGGTTCGTGCATCTTCCTGCACATCTGGATGGGGCCGGGGCATGGAACCACGGGATGCACGGCCATGGCGCAGGAGCAACTTGAGGCGCTGCTCTCGCGGCTTGATCCGGCGAGGAAGCCGATGCTGGTGCAGTTGCCGCGCCCGCAATATAAAAAGTTGAGAAGACATTGGAAGCTGCCTGCTTTGCCTAAGCAAAAATAATGCGGCCTTGCGCGGAAGGGAGCAACGAATATGGATGAGCAAAGAAAGTTGGTGAAACATTTTCTGGCGGCACTGGCCTACCGGACGCAGAAGGCTCTGCGCGATGCTCCGCCGGAGTTTGCCGCCTTCCGCGCGGCGCCTCTGCTTCGCACGCCGCATGAACTGATCCGCCACATGGATGGCGTTCTTGGGTCGGCGCGCAGTTATTTCACTGGGGAACCTTACAGTGTGCCGTACTTTCTAGAGTTCTCCGACGCGGTCGCGCACTTTCACGAGACGCTGGCGGACCTGGCGCATCATCTGGAGTTCGGCACGGAGTTGCGCGAGATCACGCTGGAAAGAGTCTTGCAGGGACCATGCTCCGATGCCATGAGCCATGCCGGGCAAATCGCGATGCTGCGGCGGCTGGCGGGTAGTCCCGTTCCGCCCGAGAATTTTATTTTTGCCGCCATCAGTTCAGACAACCTTGGCCCTGACCAGCCGCCTCCGGTCCTCCCCGATGAGGATTGGCCAGAGAGGCCATGAAGGCTGGCCGACGTTGCCGCTGATTATTCGCAGGTGTACCATTGATTCTATGGCAAACTATCGCGTCGTTCTGCGCCACTCCGAGGAAGGTTACAGCGTTTCGTGCCCCGGCCTACCGGGCTGCTGGTCGCAGGGAGCAACCGAGGAGGAGGCGCTTGCCAACATCCAGATCGCAATAAGGGAGTATGTTGAGGCAGTTGAGGAATTGGCGCGTGAGGATGAGAGCCGCGTAGTGGAAGTCGCAATTGCCTGAGCAAAATATATAGCTGCTATAGCTGCGTCAAGCCGGATAAGGATAAATCGTGACCAAACTTCCGGGGATCAACCATCTTCGAGCCGTTGCTGCGCTGAAAAAAGCTGGCTTCCGCATTCTCCGCCAAGGCGCGCAAATTGTCATGACGGACGGAATGCGCATCCTGACGATTCCACGCCATAATCCCATCAATGCATACACAATGGGCGGCATTGTCCGCGATGCCGGAATGAGTTTGGAACAATTTCAAGACTTGTTATAGCCGAGGCCGTTGATCCTCCTCCCTGCTCCTATTTCTTCGGCAACTGCCCCGCATCCCAGCCGCCGCCCAGCGCCCGTACCAAGCCCACGCTCGATACAAACTGCCGCGTCTGGATGCTGATGGCGGTGCGCTGGTTCTGGAGCAGCGCGGCCTCAGCCGTCAGAACCTCCAGGTAGCTGGTGACGCCGCCTTTGTAGCGCTGGTTGGAGATCTCATAGGAATGTTGCGCCGCTGCGACGGCCTGCTGCTCCGCAGCGGATTCCTGCTCCAGAATTCTCAAGGACGAGAGTTGGTCTTCCACGTCGTTGAAGGCCGCCAGGACAACGCTCTTGTAACCCGCGGCCTGCGCTTCGTAGTTGTGGCGTGCTGCGTCGGTGAGGGCGTGGCGCTTGCCGGCGTCAAAGAGCAGCTCGGTTGCTTGCCCCCCCAAACTCCACAGCGCGCTTGGCCCTTGAATCCAGGTGCCGGGTTGCATACTTTCAAAGCCGCCGGATACGCTCAGCGTGATGTTAGGGTAGAAGGCGCTCTTGGCAATGCCGATCTGGGCGTTGGCGGCGGCGGCGCGGCGCTCGGCCGCGGCAATGTCCGGACGGCGCTCCAACAGTTGCGAAGGCACTCCGGCGGGAACCTTGGGCAGGGCCAGATCCTGAGACTGGGCAGGAGAAAGAACAAGCGGCGAAAACGGAATGTTGAACTCGGTAAGTTTCAGGTTGGCCAGCGTGCCGATAGCGTGCTCGTACTGGGCCCTGGCCACGCCCACGTCGATCCGTTGCGCGCGCACGGTTTCCAACTGCGTGCGCGCCTGGGCCACATCGGCCTCGGTGCCGATGCCGCCCTTCAGCCGCTGCTGGGTCAGGTCGAGCTGGTGTTCCAGGTCGGCGACTGTCGCATCCAGCAGCTTGATCTGGGCGTCCAGTCCGCGCAACTGAAAGTAATCCGCGGCCATCTCGGCATGAAGGCTCAGTTCGATGTTGGCCGCGTCCGCGGCGCTGGCCTGGACATTCGCGCGCGCGGCCTCAACGGTGCGGCGGATGCGCCCCCAGAAGTCCGGCTCCCAACTGGCCTGGCCGGTGATCGCAAAATCGTTGTAGGTTGTGGGCTTGCCGGCCGAGAAGGAGGGACCGTTGGCTGAGATATTGTTGCGCGAGACGGAAGGTCCGGCAGAGAGAGTCGGGAAAAAACCGGCGCGCGCCACACTGACCTGGTCGCGGGCGGCAAGATACGTTTCCAGAGCTTGGCGGAGAGTCTGGTTGTTGGCGGCAATGTGCTCTTCCAGTTGGTTAAGCTGAGGGTCCTGATAGATTTCCCACCACTTGCCGCGGAGCAGGCCGTCGGAAGGCGAGGCTGGCTGCCAACTGCCCCCGGCAGGGGCGGGAGGCGGCAGCAGCACCGTGCTCGCTCCGGTCTCTTTGTAAGCCGGCGGAGCCTCGTAGCCGGGGCGATGATAGTTAGGACCAACAGGCTTGCAGCCGGTGAGCATGATGAGGGCGAGCAAACCGGCAAGCGGCGCGGCACGGCCGGTTAGCCGAAGGTCGAAATTGAGCGGAAGCGTCCGCATCGCTACTTGCCCCCCGCATTGCTCTGGCTCACCGGGCTTACCACCTGAACCTTTTCGCCTTCGATCAGAGAGTCGGGCGGATCCTGAATCACCTGGTCGCCGAGGCTGAGCCCGGTCACAATCTGCACGCTGGCCCCGTCGTCTTCGCCAATGACCACCGGAGCCAGATGAGCGGTGTTGCCGTTGACCACCACGCCCACGCGTAGTCCCTCCTTGCGGAAGATGAGCGCCGCCGCGGGCACAATGAGCGTGGGTCCGGCAGCCGGCTTCCTGAAGTGCACCTGGGCCAGCGAGCCGGGCAGCAGTTCGCCCGCGTGGTTGTCCACGTCAATCTCCACCAGCAGGGTTCGGCTGACAGGGTCGATGGCGTCGGCGGTGCGCACCAGCGTGCCCTGATAAATCTTTCCCGCATGCTCGGCGAAGGTCAGGTCGATCTTCGCGCCCGGCTTCACATTCGCCGAGTACATCTGCGGAAGGTTGGCGTAAACGCGCAGGGTCTGGAGAGCTTGCAGGTGAAACAGCTCCTTGCCCGCGCCGGTGTCGATGAGCTGGCCGATGTCGATATTGCGCGCGGTGATCACGCCGTCGAAGGGCGCGTAGACCTTTTCAAAGGATTGCAAATCGCGCAGCCGGGCAACATTGGCCTGCGCCGAGCGCACCTGCGCCGCGGTGGACGCAGCCTGGTTGACGAACGTATCGGTGTCCTGATGGGAGACGGCGTCGGATTGAACCAGTCCCGTGTAGCGCTCGGCCTGGATGCGGGCGTTGTTGGCGTTGGCTTGCGCGGTATTCAGGTCGGCCTCGGCCTGCGCCAGTTGCTGGTCCAGCTCGGGTGTGGCAATCTCCGCCAGCAGCGCGCCCTTCTTCACCCGCGCGCCAATATCGAAGTACCAGCGAGTCAAATATCCGGAAGTCCGCGCGTAGATGGGCGAATCCGTCCACGAGGTCACGTTGCCGGGAAGCACCAGGCTGTCCGTCGCCGCGCCCGCCCTTGGCGCGGCCACAATCACAGTGGGGGCGGCCAACTCCGTGGTGCGCTCGGCGAGCACGGCGTCGGCGTGTGTGCGGCGTAGAATGCCATAGCCGGCAAGAGTGGCCGTGACTACGGCAATGACGGCCAAACCCGCTAAAGCCCTGCGCGGCGAGACAGCCGCCTGTTCGGGCGCATTCACCTGTTCGTAGCCAGACTGGTGAATGGGCTGCTGGTTCTGATTGGATTCGTTGCTCATAAAAATCTACTCCGGTATCTCGTCAAACTCGTCATGTATTCCGGCCATTGCCGCGCCGTGAGCCGTCCTGCGGCGGCCTTCCAGCCAGCCGTGAACGACAGAGAAAAATGCGGGAACAAAAAACAGCGTAGCCACGGTAGCCAGCAGCAGGCCGCCGATCACTGCGCGGCCCAGCGGCGCATTCTGCTCGCCGCCGTCGCCCAGGCCCAGCGCCATCGGCACCATGCCGATGATCATCGCCAGGGCGGTCATCAGCACCGGGCGCAGACGGACAAAACCCGCGTTCAGCGCCGCCGTGCGCGCGTCGCCTACCAGAATCTCCAACTGCTCGCGGGCAAAGCTGACGACCAGAATCGAGTTGGCCGTGGCCACGCCCATGCACATGATGGCGCCGGTCAGCGCCGGCACGCTGAGCCGCGTGTTGGTCAAAAAGAGAAACCATACGATCCCGGCCAAAGCCGCGGGGAGCGCGGAGATGATGAGAAACGGATCGAGCCAGGACTGGAAGTTGACCACGATCAACAGGTAGACCAGCAGAATTGAAAATGCCAGGCCGCCCAGCAGGCCGATGTAGGAGGTTCTCATGGTCTCGCTCTGTCCGCGCAGGATGAAGTGCGAGCCGCGCGGCAGTTCGGCCTGGTGCTTGTCAATGATCTTTTCTATCTTGCGGGTCACGGTGCCCAGGTCGGTTCCATCCACGTTGGCGTAGATATCGATCACCGGCTGAATATCGTAGTGGCTCACCGTGCCCAGTTCGGCTCCGGGGGTGATCGAGGCCAGGTTGCCCAGCACCTGCTCGGTGCGCTGGGCGCCGGGAGTTCCGGCGGAGCTGTTGGCCGGTTGCGCCGTGGCCGGGCCCGTGACGGGTAGGCTCTCAAGCGCGGCCAGCGAATCCACGCCGTATTGCGGGGCTTGGATGGCGACGTTGTAGCTGACGCTGCTCTTGGGATCGAGATAGAAACTGGGAGCGGTTTGGAAGCTGCCGCTCAAGGCGACGAGCAGGCTGGTGGCCACGTCTTTCTGTGTTAGGCCGATCTGCTGAGAGCGGGTGCGGTCCACTGCCACCGTCATGTTTGGGTAGTTGAAGGGCTGCTGGATGCGCGCGTCCGCCGCGCCGGGAACATAGCGAACCTCGTTGATCATGTGATCGGCGAGGGCACGATTGCCATACATGTCCGGGCCCACAATCTGGATGTCGATGGGCGCCGACAAGCCGAAGTTGAGAATCTGGGTGACAATGTCCACCGGCAGCACGTAAAAGGTGACGCCGGGATACTGGCGGGCCAGCACCGAACGCAACTGCTCCACATATGCTGCCGTCGGACGATGATCCTTGGTCAACTGGACCTGGATGTCTGCGTCGGCCGGGCCAATGGGCGCAGACGTCGAGTAAGAAAGGTTCAGCCCGGAGTAAGGCAAGCCGATGTTATCGACGATGGAGACCACTTCATTGGCGGGGACTTGCTCGCGGATGGTCGAATCGATGTGGTCGCAGAGCGCGGCCGTCTCCTCGATGCGCGTGCCTGTGCGGGCGCGCACGTGAATCTTGAACTGGCCGGAGTCCACCGAGGGAAAGAAGTCCTGGCCCAGAAAGGGCGCAAGCAAACCCACCGAGCCCGCTGCAAACAGGAAGAAGAGAATGAGAAAAACCACCGCATGGTCCACGCATAAAGTCAGCAGGCGCAGATAGCCGTGGCGAAAACGCTCAAAGCCGGACTCAAATCCCTGTTGAAAGCGAATGAAGGGGTTGCGGCTGGAGCGCTTCCGTTGAGTCTCGGCGTCGTCATGCTCCTTCAGCATGTACTTGGCCATGGTCGGCACCAGTGTCCGCGAGAGGAAGTAGCTGGCCAGCATGGCGAAGACCACCGCCTCGGCCATGGGAACGAAGAGGTAGCGCGCCACGCCGCCCAGGAAGAACATTGGTACAAAGACAATGCAGATGGCCAGCGTCGAGACCAGCGCCGGGACGGCGATCTGCGCCGAGCCGTCGAGGATGGATTGCTCCAGCTCCTTGCCCGACTCGAGATAGCGGTTGATGTTTTCGATGGCCACCGTGGCATCGTCCACCAGGATGCCGACGGCCAGAGCCATACCTCCCAGGGTCATGATGTTGATGGTCTCGTGCAGCATGGACAGCACGCCCAGCGAGCAGAGGATGGAAAGCGGAATCGAGACCGCGATGATGATCGTGGAGCGCCAGCTGCCCAGGAATACCAAAATCATAATAGCCGTGAGGCAGGCGGCGATGATGGCCTCGCGGACCACGCCATTGATGGCTCCACGGACGAAAATCGATTGGTCGGCTAGGGTGTTGATCTGCAATTGCGGCGGCAGCGTGCCCTTGATGCTCGCCAGCTTGGCGCGCACCCCGCTGATGATGTCCAGCGTGGAGGCCGAACCGATCTTCATGATGCTCATCAGCACACCGCGGCTGCCGTCCACGCGCACAATGTTGGTCTGCGGCGGATTGCCATCGCGCACGTGAGCCACGTCGCGGATGTAAATAACCGCGCCGTTCACCGCTTTAATGGGCAGGTTGTTCAGCTCGTCGATCATCTGCGGAGCGGAGTTGGTTTCGACGGCGTACTCGAAGCGGTCGATCTTCATCGTTCCGGAGGGCACGATCAGGTTTTGCGCGGAGACGGCGTTGACCACATCCACCGGTGACAGCCCCTTGGCCTGCAAGGCGTGCAGGTCCAGGTCCACCTGAATCTGGCGCTGCTTACCACCATAGGGAAAGGGCGTATAGGCCCCTTCGATTGTGGCCAGCTGGATACGGATGTTGTTTTGGCCCAGATCGTTCAACTGCTGTTCGTTGAGTCCCTGCCCGGAGAGGCCCAGCATCAGAATGGGCACGCTGGAAGCGTTGTACTGAATGATGAATGGCGGTGTGGTGCCCGGCGGCAGGGCGCGTAATATCACCTGGTTGACTGAGGTTACCTGGGCCACGGCATTGCCGATGTTGACGTGCGGCTGAAAGAAGATCTTGATGATACCGGTGCTGTTGAGCGACTGCGACTCGATGTGTTCGATGTCGTTGACCGTCGAGGTCATGATGCGCTCGCTGGGCGTCACAAGGCGGTTGGCCATCTCCTGTGCCGAGAGGCCGGTGTAGCCCCAGATCACCGTCACCACCGGGATGTCGATGTTGGGAAAGATGTCCGTGGGCATCGTCTCGATGCTGAAGACGCCGAGAATCAGGATTAAAAGCGCAAAGACGACGAAGGTGTAAGGCCGCCGCAGTGCTAGCCGGACAATCCACATAGGGCAGGTACTCGCTCCGGGTTCCGGGACCAGACGGCGCTCACCGCCCGGCTCCGTTCCAACATACTGTTGAAATTACATGGTAGACGAAGCAACACGGTCTTGGCGCATGAGTTGCAATGGGGGATATCCTTCACTCAATATGACGCTCTCACGGGCTGAAAAGATGCCCTCCTCGCGCGGCTATGTTCCCCAGCGCCCGATTCGCTTACAATGGTTCCGTCTTGCTTCCATGGAGATGCATTGCTCCGATGGGAAGATCCCGCGCTCCCGCGATGGCTGCGCCTGGGCGGGCGAAACCTTTCAGGAAACTCAAGCGTCCGTAGAAACGAGCGCGGGCAGAGGGTCTTTTGCCCGGAACGGCAGTATTTTGCTCGCCTTGCGGGCATTTACCACGAAACAACGACGGGAATCGACACCATGTCCTTTGAAGACGCTTCGGAGTCCCATCACGCTTCATCCGGGATCGTGCAACAACCCTCCGCCCCCAAGAGTTCCTGGGTGCGCATCGTCATTTATCTGGTGCTAATCAGCCTCGCGGGCCTGGTCGTCTGGCGAATCTATCATAGCCAGCAAACAGCCAGGCAGCAGGCCAGCAACCAGCAGGCCGCGCTCATGAACCGGCCGGTCCCGGTGCAGGTGGCGGCAACCGAGCAGAAGCCCATGCCAATCTCCCTCACCGCGCTGGGCACGGTGATGCCCTACATGAGCGTCACCGTGAAGGCTCGGGTCAGCGGCGAACTCGAGCCGGTCAAGTTCACTGAGGGCCAGCAGGTAAAGCAGGGCCAGACCATCCTGGTGATCGACCCCAGACCCTACAAAGCCGCACTGGACCAGGCCAAAGGCACCCTTGCTCACGATCAGGCCCTCCTCAAAAACGCCCAGGCGGAGTTTGCCCGCTACAAGGCGCTCTATGACGCCGGTGTCACCTCCAAGGAGGTCATGCAAGCCGACGAGGCCGCTCAGGGACAATACGAGGGCGCCATTGAGGCCGACAAGGCGGCTGTCGAAACCGCTCAGTTGCAGCTCGCATGGTGCACCATCCAGTCGCCCATCAGCGGCAAAATCGGCCTGCGCTTGGTTGACCCCGGTAACATCATCACCGCCAACACCACCAACTTGGTCATTATCAACCAGATGCAGCCCATCGCCGTGTACTTTACGCTGCCCGAAAGTCAGCTTCCTCAGGTGCTCAAGAAGCTGGCGGCGGAAAAACGGCTGACCGTGGACGCCTACGATCAGGACGACACGCAGAAGCTGTCCACGGGCTATCTGCTCACCGCCGACAACCAGATTGACACCACCACTGGAACCGGCAAGCTGAAGGCCGTTTTCGACAACAAGGACGAGGCGCTCTTCCCCAACCAGTTCGTCAATATTCATCTGGTGATGGAAGATCGGCCCAACGCGCTGGTGGTGCCCTCGGCGGCCATCCAGACCGGTACCCAGGGCTCCTATGTGTGGGTCATCGATCATGCCGATGCGCAGGGCAACGGAGCCGCCAGAATCCAGCGCGTGAAGGTGGCTTTATCTGAGGGGCAGGTGACCATTCTGGACGAGGGCCTGCAAGCGGGCCAGAGCGTCGTCGTGGATGGCGCTGACCGACTGCGTCCCGGACAGAGTGTGACCGCCAGCGTGGCCAAGCAGCACGGTGGACAAGGCGCCAAGAGTCAGAGCGGCAGCTCGCCCTTCGCGGCGCCCAATCCCGGTGCTCCGGCCGGCAACGGCAAACACGATAAGAGGAACAAGCAGTGAGCCTCAGCCCTTCCCGGCCATTCATTCTGCGCCCGGTAGCCACTTCGCTGCTGATGGCGGCCATACTGCTGGCGGGTGCGGTCGGCTACTTGCAGTTGCCGGTCTCCGCCCTGCCCGAGGTGGACTACCCCATCATCCAGGTACTCACTTTCTACCCCGGCGGCGGGCCGGAGGTTATGGCCTCCTCGGTTACAGCGCCCCTGGAGCGGCAGTTCGGACAGATGCCGGGTCTCAAGCAGATGACCTCGGTCAGTTCCGGCGGCGGCTCGGTCATTACGCTTGAATTTAACCTCGATGAGAACATCGACGTCGCCGAACAGGAGGTCCAGGCGGCCATCAACGCGGCCACCAGCTTTTTGCCCACCGATCTGCCCAACCCACCCATCTACAGCAAGGTCAATCCCGCTGACGCGCCCATCATGACCCTGGCGCTCACCTCGGACACCTTGCCCCTGGACAAAATCGAGGACGCAGCCGACACCAATCTGGCGCAGAAGATCTCCCAGGTCACCGGCGTCGGGCTGGTCTCCATCGCCGGCGGGCAAAAACCCTCCGTCCGCATTCAGGCCAACCCCGCCCAGTTGGCTGCCTACAACCTGAGCCTGGAAGACCTGCGCTCCGCCTTGGCTGCGGCCAATGTGGATCAGGCCAAGGGCACGCTCAACGGCTACCGCCAGTCTTACACCATCAATGCCAACGACCAGTTGCTTTCCAGCGACGACTACAAGCCGGTCATCGTGGCCTATCGCAACGGCGCCGCGGTGCGCGCTTCCGACGTAGCCTTGATCGTCGATGCCGCTGAAAACAATCAGCAGGCCGCCTGGATGAATCGACAGCCCGCGGTCATCGTCAACATTCAGCGCCAGCCGGGTGCCAACATCATCGCCGTGGTTGACCGCATCAAGCTGCTGCTGCCCCAGTTGCAGACCGCGCTGCCGGCCACCGTGCAGGTAAAGGTGCTCACCGATCGCACCACCACCATCCGTGCCTCCGTCCGCGACGTGGAATTCGAGCTCATGCTCACCGTCGCCCTGGTGGTCATGGTCATCTTCCTCTTCCTGCGCAATCTGGCCGCCACCATCATCCCTTCAGTCGCCGTGCCGCTGTCCATCGTCGGCACCTTCGGCGTTATGTACCTGCTCGGCTACTCGCTCAATAACCTCACCCTCATGGCGCTGACCATTTCGACGGGCTTTGTGGTGGACGATGCCATCGTCATGATCGAGAATATCTCCCGCTTCATCGAGGAAGGCCTGAGCCCCATGAAGGCGGCGCTCAAGGGCAGCGAGCAGATCGGCTTCACCATCATGTCGCTCACCGTTTCGCTCATCGCGGTGCTCATCCCGCTGCTCTTCATGAGCGACGTGGTGGGCCGGCTTTTCCGCGAGTTCGCCATCACCCTGGCGGTCACCATCCTGGTCTCCGCCGTGGTCTCGCTGACGCTGACCCCCATGATGTGCTCGCGCATTCTCCAGGACAAGGCCACCGCCAAACAGACGCGCTTCTACTACTGGTCGGAAAAAGTCTTCAACTCCATCATCGCTGCCTATGGCCGCACGCTTCAGGTCGTCCTGCGCTATCGCTTCACCACCCTGCTGGTCACCATCGGCACGCTGGTCGGCACCCTCCTGCTCTATGTCGTGGTTCCCAAGGGCTTCTTCCCGGTGCAGGATACGGGCGTGATCCTGGGCATCAGCGAGGCCCCGCAGACGGTCAGCTTCACCTCCATGGCCGAGCGTCAGCAAAAGCTCGTGGAACTGCTCCTCCAGGACCCAGCCGTCGATAACGTCTCCTCCTTCATCGGTGTGGACGGAACCAACACCACGCTCAACTCCGGCCGCATCCAGATCACCCTCAAGCCTCTCGAGGTGCGCGGCCTCTCCGCCTCCGACGTGATTCGCCGTTTGCAGCCGAAACTCACTGCCGTTGAGGGCATTCAGCTCTTCCTCCAGCCGCTTCAGGACCTCACCGTGGAAGACCGTGTCAGCCGCACGGAATTTCAGTATTCGCTGGAAGATCCCGATCAGGTCGAACTGGCCAAATACACCCGCCTGATGGTTGCCGAGCTGAGCAAGGAGTCGGTGGTCACCGATGTCGCCAGCGACTTGCAGGATCAGGGCCTGGGCGCCAAACTGGTTATCGACCGCGACACCGCCGCCCGGCTGGGCATCGCCATGGCCGACGTGGACAACACCCTCTACGACGCCTTCGGACAGCGACAGGTCTCCACCATCTTCACCCAGCTCAACCAGTACCACGTGGTCATGGAGGTCGGGCAGAACTTCCAGACTGATCCCACCGTCCTCAACGATCTTTACGTCAAGTCGGCCAACGGCTCTCAAGTCCCGCTCAGCCAGGTGGCCCACTGGGAGCAGTCCGCCGCGCAACTATCCATCGGCCACCAGGGCCAGTTCCCCTCCACCGTGGTCAGCTTCAACCTGGCGCCCGGCAAGGCGCTGGGCGACGCTGTCAAGGCCGTCAACGCCATTGAGAAGCGCATCAATATGCCGGCCGCCATCAATGCCAGCTTCCAGGGCACCGCTGCCGCCTTCCAGACCTCGCTGGTCAACGAGCCGCTGCTGATTCTGGCCGCGCTGATCACCGTGTACATCGTGCTGGGCGTGCTCTACGAGAGCTACATCCACCCCATCACCATCATCTCCTCGCTGCCCTCGGCCGGCGTCGGCGCGCTGCTCGCCCTGCTCATCACCCGCGTCGATTTCAGCGTGATTGCCCTTATCGGCATCATCCTGCTCATCGGCATCGTGCAGAAGAACGCCATCATGATGATCGACTTTGCCTTGCAGGCCGAGCGCCTTGAGGGCAAATCCGCCGAAGCCGCCATCTTCCAGGCCTGCCAGTTGCGCTTCCGGCCCATCATCATGACTACCATGGCCGCCATGCTCGGTGGCCTGCCGTTGTGGCTGGGCGGCGGCGTCGGCGCTGAATTGCGTCAGCCGCTGGGCATCACCATCGTCGGCGGGCTGATCTTCTCCCAGATGCTCACCCTCTACACCGTCCCGGTCATCTATCTTTACTTCGACAAGCTCGCGCAGCGCATGAAGCCGCGGGACCTTACCATTCACGAGCAGCAACCGGCCAGCGCCGACTGAGGAGAAGGACCGATGCATCTATCCGCACCCTTCATTCAGCGCCCGGTAGCCACCTCGCTGCTTAGCCTGGCTCTTTTATTGGCCGGCTCGGTGGGCTACTCGCTGCTGCCCGTGGCCTCACTGCCTAACGTCGATTACCCGGTCATCGGCGTGAGCGCGGGCATGCCCGGCGCCAGCCCGGAGACCATGGCCTCCTCGGTCGCCACGCCACTGGAGCGGCAGTTCGGGCGCATCGCCGGCGTCAACCAGATGACCTCCTCAAGTTCGCTGGGCTCGGCCTCGGTTGCCTTGCAATTCGATATCAATCGCAACATCGACGCCGCCGCCCGCGATGTGCAGGCCTCCATCAACGCTGCCCGCAGCCAGTTGCCCGCTTATCTGCCGCAGAATCCCAGCTACCGCAAGGCCAATCCGGCAGAATCGCCGATTCTCATTCTTACCCTGACCTCAGACGTGGTGACCAAGCGGCAGATGTACGATCTGGCCGACTCCATCCTCTCGCAGAAGATCGCGCAGATTCAGGGCGTGGGGCAGGTCTTCGTCGGCGGAAGCTCCTCGCCCGCGGTGCGTGTCGAGTTGAACCCCATGCAGTTGGGCGCAAACGGCGTCGGCCTGGAGGCGGTGCGCACGGCACTCGCCGGAGCCAACGCCAACCGCCCCAAGGGCGCTTTTCAGGATGCTAACCATCGCTGGCAGATCAGCGACAACGACCAGATTTTCAAGGCCAGCGACTACGCACCCATCATCGCCGGCTATAACCGGCAGACCGGCGCGCCGGTGCGCGTCTCCGACCTGGGTACCGTTTCCGATAGCGTCGCCAACATCCTCACCGCCGGCGTCTCGGGCTTCAATACCGATACACAGCGCGGCGTGTTGAAAGACGCCATCCTGATCGTCATCTTCAAGATTCCAGGCGCCAACGTCATCTCCACCGTGGACAACGTGATGGCCGAGATGCCGCGCCTCAAGGCCGCCATCCCGCCCACCATCCAGATCGGTGTGGCCATCGACCGCACCACCACCATCCGCTCCAGCGTCCGCGACGTCGAGATTTCGCTCTGCATCAGCGTGATGCTGGTGGTGCTGGTGGTCTTCCTCTTTCTGCGCGAGGTCTGGGCCACCATCATTCCCTCTGTCGCCGTGCCCCTCTCGCTACTGGGCACCTTCGGCGTCATGTACCTGGTCGGCTACACCATCGACAACCTTTCGCTTATGGCCCTCACCATCGCCACCGGCTTCGTGGTGGATGACGCCATCGTGGTCATCGAGAACATCACCCGCTACCTCGAAATGGGATTGAAGCCATTCGAGGCCGCCATGAAGGGCTCCAAGGAAATAGGCTTCACCGTCCTTTCCATGAGCACCTCGCTGATTGCCGTCTTCACGCCCATTCTGCTCATGGGCGGCATTGTAGGCAAGCTCTTCCGCGAGTTCGCCGTCACCCTCTCGGTGGCCATCGCCGCCTCCATGGTGGTCTCGCTCACCACCACCCCCATGCTCTGCGCCAGGTTTCTCAAGTCGCGCGATGAGAGCCGCCATGGACGCATCTATCGCGCCAGCGAGCGCGCCTTCCAGTGGCTGTTCCATGAGTACGACAGCGGCCTGCGATGGGTGCTGCGCCACCAGTGGCTGATCCTGTGTGTGGTCTTCGCCACGGTGATCTTCAACATTTTCCTCTTCATTGTTGTCCCCAAAGGCTTCTTTCCCCAGCAGGATACCGGACGCCTCGGCGGCCGGACCATGGCCGCTCAGGACATCAGCTTTCCCGCAATGCGCGACAAGCAGCAGGAACTGGCGCAGATGGTGCTCGACGACCCCGCCGTTGAAACCGTAACCGCCTTCGTCGGCGGCGGCGGACCGGGCGGCGGCAGCTCCAACATCGGCAATATGTTCGTCGGCCTCAAACCACTCAGGCAGCGCCCCGGACGCGTCTCCGCCGACGATGTGGTCAACCGCCTGCGCAGAAAGCTCACCAGCATCCCCGGCGCCATTCTCTATCTTCAGACGCAGCAGGAATTCCAGATCGGGGGCCGGGGCAGCTCGGCGCAATACCAGTACACGCTCTATGACGAAAACGTGAGCGAGCTGAATACCTGGGTGCCGCAGATGCTCTCTCGCGCCAGGGCTATGCCAGAACTGCGCGACGTTTCCACCGACCAGCAGAACCAGGGCCTAGCTGCCAATCTGGTCATTGATCGCGACGCCGCCTCGCGCCTGGGCATCACCCCCGCCGCCATCGACCAGGTGCTCTACGATGCCTTCGGCCAGCGCGAGGTCTCCACCATGTACACCGCGCTCAACCAGTACTTCGTCGTCATGGAGGTCGATCCTAAATACCAGCTCAGCCCGGACGCGCTCAACGGCATCTTCATCAAAACCGGCACGGTTTCCGGGGCCGTCACCGGCGCAGTCAGAGCCACATCTTCCGCCGCGGCTCTTCCAGTTCTGCCCTCCAGCGGCTCCATGGTCCCTCTCTCCGCCATCGCTCACTTCGAACAGCAGCGCACCTCCCTGCAGGTCAACCATCAGAGCCAGTATCCGGCCGTTACCATCACCTTCAACCTGGCGCCCAATGTGGCCCTGGGCGATGCCGTCACCGCCTTGGAAAAGGCCCAGCGCGAGTTGAATTTGCCCTCCGGCATTCACGCTACCTTCCAGGGAACCGCGCAGGCTTTTCAGGATTCACTCAAGAACGAACCCTATCTCATCCTTGCCGCGCTCATCGCCGTCTACATCGTCCTCGGCATCCTCTACGAGAGCCTGATCCATCCCCTCACCATTCTCTCCACCATTCCACCGGCCGGCGTGGGCGCCATCCTGGCCCTGATGATCACCGGCACAGACCTGAGCATTATCGCCCTGATAGGCATCATCCTGCTCATCGGCATCGTCAAAAAGAACGCCATCATGATGATCGACTTCGCCCTGCAAGCCGAGCGCGATCAGGGATTGCCCCCCGTCGAGGCCATCTATCAGGCCTGCCTGCTGCGCTTCCGCCCCATCATGATGACCACCATGGCCGCGCTCTTCGGCGGACTTCCCCTGGCCATCGGCATGGGCGTCGGCTCCGAGCTGCGCAAGCCGCTAGGCATTGCCATCGTCGGCGGACTCATCGTCTCCCAGATGCTTACCCTCTTCACCACCCCGGTCGTCTACCTCTTCTTCGACCGCCTGCAATGGCGCGTGATGAAACTGCACCGCATCGGCGAGGAGCTGGAAGGCGCCGCCGCCGACTAACAGAGCAACTTCGCGCGTCAGACGTTCAGCTGTTCCACATCTCAGCAGCGTGATACGCTCGGTCCCAAATCCGAACCCGCCGAAGAATGGGAAATTTCGCATCACAAACTGCTCATTTCATGCGTTTTCTGGTTGAGCGCTCGCCGCGATCGGCCTACCGTCCAGAGGAAGGCGATTGCTCCGGGTTAGCTCACCGCTTTGCGCGTGCAAGTCCTTGCGCGCCTCTGACGCCCCGAAGCGCTCTTCCAAACCACGATGACCAGGCACAAACGCGAAGCGAGTTTTCCCAAAGAGCTGACCGGCCATCTTACTGAGGTTGCGCTCGGCTGTCAGCGCATGCTGGAGGAGAACCCCTGCAATCCGAGTGCGCTGGTGGGCATCACCCTGGTGGCGCTGGCCAGCGGCCAGTCCCAGGCCGCCATTCAGATGTCCCAGGCCGCCGTTGCCGCCGCGCCTCAGATGGGCGCTGCCTGGGTCGCGCTGGGCCAATCTCTCAAGGCTGTAGGCCGGAACGAGGAGGCCGAAAGCGCCTACGCGAAGGCTATCCCCTGCGGCATGGAAGCGCTGGCACTTCCGCGAGGTGCATCGCCGCCCCAGATTTTTTCCCCAGCCCCGATGGCACGGTGAGGCTCTCAACGGACGCCGCATCCTTCTCCACGCTGAGCAAGGCCTGGGCGACACCATCCAGTTCTGCCGCTACGTCTCCATGGTCGCGGATTGTGGCGGCCAAATTATCCTGATGGTGCAATCTCCGGTCAGGCGGCTCATGGACTCGCTGGCCGTGGTGCGCGCCGGTCAGGCGCAGACGGCCCTGCTGGGCAGTAAGCCGCCGGACTTCGACCTGGAGTGCCCACTCCTCAGCCTCCCGGCAGTCTTTCGAACCACCATCGAAACAGTTCCGTGGCCGGGCGCGTATCTCTTTGCCAGCACCGAACTGGTCGTCAAAAAACAACCTCGCTTTCCGCGCCTGCGGTTGCGCGATGCGCTCTACAAGCAGCCCCGCATCGGGGTGTGCTGGGCAGGCAATCCCCGCTACAAAGCCGACCGCCAGCGCTCCGTCAATCTGGCCACGCTGCTGCCTCTGTTGCTTACCCCCGGCATCACCTGGATTTCGCTGCAAAAAGGCGAAGCCGTGGATCAAATAGACGCCCTGCCCGGCGGCGTCGCGCTCCTTGACGGCTCCAGCCACGACCGCGACCTGGCCGCCACCGACGCGCTCATCGTCACCCTCGACCTGGTCATCACCACCGACACCTCCATCGCCCATCTAGCTGGCGCCATGGCCAAGCCCGTCTGGATTCTGCTCCCCCATTTGAGCGATTGGCGCTGGATGCAGCAGACTGAATCCACTCCCTAATACCCCACGGCCCGCCTCTTCCGCCAGAGTATGCCCAGCGACTGGTCAGGACTCATCGACCGTGTAATCAATCAGTTAAGCAAATCTTTCGCCGTCAAACCGGGGCCGAAGTCCGTCTCCATTCAGGATTTTCCGTCCTCCCGCTCCATCCCCGCCTGATTCCCAATATTGCGCTGAAAAATAATCAAAAATAGTTCTTGACATTCAATGCTCTGTGTTATAGAGTACTCTATAACAAGGATTTCTCTGAAATCTAACAAACCACCCAGGAGATTCAAAATGACAGCAACAAATGAAGAGTTGGAACTGAAAGACAGGCTCAGCCTGATCGAAACCATGATCGCCGAGGGCCGGCGCACCACCGGAAGCTATGGCTGGGTCTTCCTCCTGTGGGGCGTAGCCTATTACATCGCCATTGGCTGGGACATCCTGGGGCACAATCCGTGGGCCTGGGTGATCACTATGACAATCGCCTTGCTGCTGATGATGGCTATCCTCTGGTACAAGGCAAAGCAGCAAACAGAGAAAAATCCCTTGACCAGGGCGGGCCGTTCCATTTCAGTCATCTGGACTGCCACGGGCATCTCGATGATGATGCTTTTTCCTGCTATGGGTTTCAGCGCCCGGTTCACACCCCAGATTTTTGTGGCGGTGGCAAGTGCAATGCTCGGCACATCCAATGCGGCCAGCGGCATGATTTTGAAGTGGAAAGCGCAGATTTTCTGCGCGATGGTCTGGTGGGCGGCGAGTGCGGTAGCCTGTTTTACCAGCGTTGCGCAATGCACGGTTGTGTTTTTGGTGGCCATCTTCCTCTGCCAGATCGTCTTCGGTATCTACTTGATGATCGTGGAAGTCGATCAGCGCAGAAAGGTCGCCTCCCATGCCTGAGCTGCCGGAGCTGAATCCTGTCATTCACGGGAAGCTGCGCCTGGCCCTGCTCTCGCTGCTCGTTGGCGTGGAGGAAGCGGAGTTTACCTGGTTGCGCTCCAAAACCGGCGCGACCGACGGCAACCTCGGCGCGCAACTGCTAAAACTCGAAGAAGCCGGCTACGTCTCCGTCAAAAAGAAGTTTGTCCAGCGCAAGCCGCAAACCATTTACCGCATCACCGAAGCCGGCCGCGAGGCGATGGCCGAATACGTGCAGGCGCTCAAGCAAATGCTCGGCGGCACCATCGGCTAACTTGCTGATTTGCTAACTCCGCTCATCAGTCGCGAGGCTCTTCCGGACCCGCTCCATGATCCCCAGGTAGTACGCCAGGTTGTGGATCGTGTTCAGTGTTCCGGATAGCGCCTCGCCCGCCTGCATCAGGTGGCGCAGATAGGCCCGCGTGTAGCGCCGGCAGACCATGCAATCGCAGGCCGGGTCTGGCGGCCCTTGGTCTTCGGCGTAATTCTTGCCCTTTATGTTCAGCCGCCCCTCGCTGGTAAAGAGCAGTCCATGGCGCGCCGCGCGCGTGGGCAGAACGCAATCCATCATGTCCACCCCCATGCGCGCGTACTGCTCGATCTCCTCCGGGTAGCCCACGCCCATCACGTAGCGGGGTTTCGTGGCGGGCAGCAGAGGCAGCACCTCGGCAATCATCTCCATCGTCAACTCGCGCGGCTCGCCCACGCTCAGACCGCCAATCGCGTAGCCGTCAAACTCCATCTCCACCAGCCGCTCCACGCACTCGCGGCGCAGGTCGCGATACATCCCGCCCTGCACAATCCCAAACAGGCTCTGCCTTCGCCCGCCAAGTTCCTCGCTCCACGCCACCTTGCCGCAATGCTCCTTGAAGTGCTCCAGCGACCGCCGCGCCCACGCCATCGTCAGCCGCAGGCTCTCTTCCGAGCGGCTGCGCTCCGCCGGGTACTCCGTGCACTCGTCAAAGGCCATGCAGATATCCGCGCCCAGCGCGATCTGCACCTCCATCGAATGTTCCGGCGTAAAAAAGTGGTTGCTCCCGTCCAGGTGCGAGCGGAAGCGCACGCCCTCCTCCGTCACCTTGCGCAACTGGCTCAGGCTGAAAACCTGAAATCCGCCCGAGTCGGTCAGCAGCGCCCGCGGCCAGCTCATAAACCGGTGCAGGCCGCCCATGCGCCGGATCGCCTCGTGGCCGGGGCGCAGATATAAATGATAGGTATTGCCCAGGATGATCTCCGCGCCCAGGCTCTCGAGCACATCCTGCGCCACGGCCTTCACCGTCCCGGCTGTCCCCACCGGCATAAAGACCGGCGTCTCCACCCTCCGGTGCGGCAGATCGATCCGTCCCCGCCGCCCCCCGGCTTCGGTCTTCGCCAGTACGTTGTATTTGAGGCCCACCAGACGATTCTACCGGTGCGGATGAGCTGTCGAAAAAATCGCTCGGTTCCGCGAGATGTATTTTCCGCAGCAAGTAAAGTCATGCCCCGACACATAGATGATTTACTAAACTCACGTTTAGTAAGCAATTATCTGCCGCAGAGGCGTTGCCCGTCAGGCGCGGGCAACGCGCTGGCTGTTGCTCCAGGGAGTGATGAGGCGGGCCAGCCAGGCAGCCAACTTACGAAAGCGGGCACGAAGGGGCGACGCGGAGGAGGCGGGCTTTGCCTGTGCCGTAACCGCGCGCAACTGGGCGAGTGTGTCTTTGACCATCGTCCGCAGGGTTTCGGCCTCGAAGGTGCAGGATCGCAAGTAGGCCGAGATGGTCATGCCGGCCTCGGCGGCGCGGCGATGTAGTTGCGCGCACTCCGCCTTGCTCATGCGGATGGTGACGCTGGAGTCCTTCAGATTGCGAGAGGAAGGCGCGGCCCGAAGAAAGCCGGGCATCTGTTCCGGAGTTGCCCCTGGCTCCTGGCCGGTGATGGACGGAGCTGCAGGCTGCGATGCAACCGCCGAAACCTCTTCATAAGAAAACGGCTCCGCATCGGCGGGCTGGAGGAGGGACTGATCTGAGACTTGGGAGGGGCGGTAGCGCGCGTGGGCCTTCAGAGCGCTTTCGTAGCTGAGCGTTGCCACGTCATCGGCCAGATCGCCTACGTCCCAGGAGGGAGCGGGTCTCCATCGCGTTGACGGAGACCCGTTCTCCGGGCTTTCAGGAGCTTGAGCGGGCGTGGCCAGAGCAGCTAACAGTCCGGCAAAGCTGGAGGAGGTGGGGGAGAGTTCGGATTCTGTTGGTTGTTGCATGGCATGGAGCTTACAGCGAGGAAGACGGCGAGTGTGAGGATTTTCCCATGCAAAGAGGTGGCCGATTCCAGAAGAGGATGAGCCGGCTGCATGTTCTGAAACGAAACTCGGAGTGGCTTTCCGCGTTTCCGGTATTACCGCCCTTAAACCCTGTATTCCTCCTTTAAAACACTACGGAAATCTAAAGGGTTCAGGCGCAAATATCTTTGCCGGCCTCGGGGTCGGGCAGTATGCGGCCGGGAAGCCTCAACAGCTGGGTGACAGCTTCGGCAGTCATGGGGCGGGCGAAGAGATAACCCTGCCCATAGCGGCAACCCAACTCGCGCAGCAGGTGGTATTGTTCTGTGGTTTCTATGCCCTCGGCCACAACTTCCATGCCCATCACGCGGGCCAGCTCGACTATGGTACGCACAATCTGCCGTGGCTGTTCACCCTCGGTAATGCGGCTTACGAACGAGCGGTCGATCTTGAGCACGTCAAAGGGAAACGAATGCAGGTAACTGAGGGAGCTGTAACCTGTGCCGAAGTCGTCCATCAGCAGGGAAACACCCAGCCTGTGCAAGCTGCCGAGGACTTCGAGGGCAGTGCGTATGTCGGGGAGTATGCTGGACTCGGTCATCTCCAGTCCGAGCTGGCGGCTGGAGATTCCGAATTGGACCAGGAGGGATTCAACGTGGTCGGCCAGGCCCGCGCGCGAGAACTGGCGGGCGGAGAGATTGACGCCGACCCTCAGGGAGTCATGGCCATGATCCTCATGGCACCACTTCTGAATCTGGCTGCAGGCTTCGGTGAGCCCCCAGTCGCCGATGGGCAGGATCAGGCCGCTTTCCTCGGCCTGCGGAATAAAGTCCATGGGAGGAATCAGGCCCCGCTCTGGATGGGCCCAGCGTATGAGGGCTTCAACTCCGACAATTCTTCGCGAAATGAGATCGATCTCCGGCTGGTAATAGAGCACGAATTGTTTTTGTTTCAGCGCCAGGCGCAGGTCGGTCCTGCTCGGCCAGCTATGCGGGATGTTTTCGGCGGGGTAGTTAGCACGCTTCGGCACTTTTTTGGCCGCACTGAAGTCCTTGCGCAGCCTGCGCAGTTCCAACTGGCTGGAGACCAGGTCGGCCAGACTTTCCAGTGTGCGAATCTCCTCCGGCTGCATTTCCGGGCTGGGCTTATCGTGGAAGATGGTCAAAACGCCGAGTATCATTCCATTGGCCGAGCGCACGGGGACGCAGGCAAATGAGTTCACACCACGAAATTTGTAATGCATTGAGACCTGATCGCCATGAGAATGAGCGGAAATGTCGTTGACAATCACCGGACCGTCTTTGGCGAGCACCAGGTTGAAGATGGAGTTCTTGCGCGGCAGTTCTCGAACCGTGTGGCCCCAGTTGGACTTCACCCAGACACGGCTCCCATCGGCAAACGCTATGGCAGCCGCACCCGCGCGAAAGTACTCGGCAGCCAGACGGGTAATGGCATCGTAGGCAGGTTCGGGCGGAGTGTCGAGTATCCCGATGTCAAGCAGCTCGGCCAGCCGCACTTCCTCCTGCTGCCGTTCCACTTCTCCTAACTCAAGAGCTACCTGTGGCATTTTGGCTCCTGGCCTCGCGACGCTTGCGACAGTATGACTTGAGTTGGAGACAGCCAACACTCAACGCACCGGCTTGCCGTACAAAAAGCCAAAGGCTGCTAGTCAAACTCCCTCATCAAGTTTCGGTTACGTTGAACAGTTCCTCATCCCGTCTGCCGCGCAGGCGACGCATCTTCTCCTTATCGGAAGGGATTACCAAAGGCATGAGGTTACCGTTGGGAGGTTAAGGCGAGTACCCGGCCAGCTCGGTATGTGCTACTTGAGGACAGCAGGTTGTTCCGTTTCCGTCCAAAGGAAGGCGAGTTCATCGGCATCATCCTGAATCTGCTGCTCGGCGCCAACGCCGGCGGAGTGGCCCCCGGAGAGACTGTAATGGAGGAGGATGGGCCTTCCGCTGGAGGAGGCCGGCTGCAATAAGGCCGTCATTTTGCGCGCATGGAGCGGGTCCACGCGAGTGTCGTTGTCTCCGGTGAAGAACATGACCGCGGGGTAGGCCGTGCCGGCCTTGACATTCTGGTAGGGCGAATACTTGAGCAGGTAAGGGTATTGCTTTTCGTTCTCCGCAGTGCCATATTCCGTCTTCCAGTAGGAACCCACAAGAAATTTCTGGTAGCGCAACATATCCAGCAGCGGATAGCCGCACCAAACGGCCGAAAACAGATCCGGGCGCTGAGTAATCGATGCGCCCATCAACAGGCCGCCGTTGGACCGGCCGCGAATGGCGAAGCGCGTCGCAGAGGTGTACTTGTTATCGATCAGGTACTCGGCGGCGGCGAACCAGTCGTCGAAGACATTCTGCTTCTTTTCGAACATGCCCTGCTGATGCCAGTTTTCGCCGTACTCGCCGCCGCCGCGCAGGTTGGGCACGGCAAACCAGCCTCCCTGCTCCATCCACCACGCATAAGCCGGGTTCCAGGAAGGCATTTCGCTCAAGTTGAAGCCGCCGTAGCCGGTCATCAACAAGCGCTCTGTCCCGTCCTGCTTCAGACCTTTCTTGCCGGCGATGAGCATGGGAACCCGTGTGCCGTCCTTCGACTTGAAGAAGACCTGCCTCACCTCATACTGGCTGGGGTCAAAGGGAATCTCCAACTTAGCCCAAACCTCGCGTTTGCCGGTAACAGTATCCAGCCGGTAAATCGTCGGCGGCTGAATGTAGGACTGGAAGTTGAAGAAGCCGTAACGGTCGAATGAACGTCCCGAGAGGCCATAGAAGGACCCGATGCTGTCATAGTCGATGCGGCCGGCAGGCTTGCCATCCAGCGTGTAAATGGCGGTTTCCGATTTTACGTCCTTGAGCCTGGTGACAAAGAGCTTTCCGCCCACGATTGAAAAGTTTTCTATGGGCTCGGGGCCCTCGGCGATGATGGTCGTCCATGCGCCGGGCTGCGTGCCGGGTTCGGCCTTGAGGATGCGTCCGTTGGGCGCCTGGAAGTCGGTTTTCACAAACCACGTGCCCTCGGCGTAGAAGGCGGAGAAGCGGGAGTCCAGGCCCCAGACCAGGATGTCGAAGGGAGCGTCTTGCCTGCCGAGGTCGCGGAAGACGATATCCACGCGCCGGGCGGGAACGCCGCGTTCGATTTCGACGACAAGATAGCGGCCGTCATCGGTTACTTCCGATCTGAACAGGTCGTCGGGCCCCAGCTTCTCGCCATGAAACTCGCGCCCGAAGAGGAGCGTGTCGCTCTCAAGAGGCGCTCCCAGCAGGTGCAGGTAGAGCAGTGTTCCGGCCTTGTCGTTGCGTGCATAGTGAATACCGGCGCCGTCGGGCGCAAAGTGTACGCCATCATAGCGGGCAGTGGGCAGCTCATCTGCCAGCGTCTTGCCGGTCTTCACATTCAACAGGTGGATGGAAGTCTGGTCCGCGCCGCCCTGGCGCACACGGTAAGCCACGAGCGTTCCGTCGCGCGAGACATCCGCCAGGCTCACGGAGGTGTTGGGGTCACGGCTCAAAAGAGCGGGATCAACCAGTTTCTCGTCCTTCTCCGTCCAGCCGCGGCGGAGATAGATCGAGGCCTGCTCCTCGCCTGCCAGCCGCTTCATGAAAAAGTAGTTGCCGCCGCGTTCGATGGGCATGGACCAGCGGGAAACCCTTTCCAGCGCTTTCAGGCCTTCCACCAATTGGGGCCGGATGCCGGCCTGTGTAAGGTAGCTCGCTGTGTAGGCGTTCTGGGCATCGATAAAGGCGCGGGTCTGGGGGCTTTTGGCATCTTCCAGCCAGCGGTAGTTGTCCACGATCTTCGTTCCGAAGTAATCGTCCACAACCGGGATGGACTCTACGGCCGGCGGCGGCGGCAGGGTGATGCCATCGCGGCCATGAATCGCCTGGGCAAACACGCCCAGACTAACAACTGCCCAAAGCAAAGCTCCCCATCCGAAAGTGCGCTTCATGCCGTGCCTCCAGCCGACAGAATACCGGAGAAAATGCGTGTTGCGCCGGAGATTTGCACCTTCGGCTGCCGGGCGCCCTGCATGGTCTGTTACCGTCTTTGCCGGCAACCCCGGTAGAATCAACACCAGTGGCAGAACAACCCTCAACCCAACCCTACGTGCCGGCGCCGTCCAGATGGGCGCGCGGCCTGAGGCTGCTGCGCCCCACGCATGCGCATACCGCCTTCACTGCGACCCTGGTGCTGATGGCCTCTGCCTTCTTCTCGCACATCATCGGCCTGGTGCGGATCAAATACATAGCCTGGCTCTTCGGCCGCGGCATGGAAGCCGACGCCTTCAACGCCGCCTTCGTGCTGCCGGACATGATTTCGTATTTTCTGGTAGGCGGCGCGGCCTCCATCACCTTTGTCACCATCCTCACGCGCTATCGCGAAACCGGGCGCGAAGAGGAGGGGCAGCGGTCGCTTTCGGTGATTCTGACCACCATGTTTCTGGTGCTGGGCGCGGCCATCGTGATGGGTGAAATCTTCGCCCCCCTCTACATTCACTGGTGGTTCGATGGATTTGATCCGGTGAAAGCGGCTCTGTGCACGCGGCTGACGCGCATTCTGCTGCCCGCGCAGTTGTTCTTCTTCGCCAGCGGCGTCTTCGGCGCGGTGCTTCTGGTGCGCAAGCAGTTCAGCGTGCAGGCCTTTTCGCCGCTGATCTACAACCTGGGCACAATTGCGGGCGGCCTGTTTCTGGTGCACCGCCTGGGCGTCTCTTCGCTGGCCATCGGCACGCTGAGCGGGGCTTTTCTGGGGCCGTTTCTGTTGAATGCGGTCTTCGCCTGGCGGGCGGGCACGCGCTATCGGCCTATTCTTGACTGGCGCGACAAGGGATTGCGCGAGTGGGTGCGGTTGTCGCTTCCGCTCATGGTCGGGGTTTCTTTGGTGAGCGCTGACAATTGGATCATTGCCCACTTTGCCTCGAATGTCATGGGTGCGGTCTCGCTTATGACCTACGCCAAGCAGCTCTTTAACGCGCCCGTAACCATTCTGGCCCAGGCGGCCGGAGCGGCCTCCATGCCATTTTTCGCCAGCCTGTGGAGCAAAGAGCGCCATTACGAATTTGCCGTTGGCGTGGCAGACTCCGTATCGCGCGTCGCCTCGCTGGGATTGCTGGCGGCCTCGGCCATGGTGGCGCTGGCCGCGCCGCTGGTGGAACTGTTCTTCATGGGCGGACGTTTCTCCCCGGACGATGCGCGGGAGTGCGCAGGTTATTTTGCGATCTTCTCCATCAGCTTGTTTCTCTGGTCGGCGCAGGCGATCTATGCGCGGGCTTTTTATGCTGCCGGGAACACCTTCCTTCCCATGGCCGCCGGAACCGTTGTAACGCTGGTCTCGCTGCCCATCTACTACACGCTTTACCACAGCTATGGCGCCATCGGGCTGGCCATTGCCTCCGATCTGGGCATTGCCCTGCAGACCGTGGCCCTGGCCATGCTGCTGCATCAACGGCGCATGGTTTCACTGGCCAGCCTGGACTACGCGGAGATGGGCCGCTGCCTGCTGGCCGCGGTGGTGAGCGGCGCGGCGGTTGGCACGGTCTTCTGGTGGCTGAGCGGCATGGCGCACAAGGCGATGCCGGGGTCTGTTCAATGGATTAACCTGGCGGTTTTACTGGCCGGGACGGCGCTTTGGATGGTCATTGCAAAATTGGTGCTGGAGAAGACCGGATCAGCATTGCCGGAAGTGGCGATGAAGCGGCTGGGAATGGGGTAGAGCGATTCCAGGGTCATTTCAAGTTCATATTTTTCTATCTATTTTACTTTAAGTAACTTACGAGGAAGTTTCCCAATTCATTTCCACTTCATTTCTCAATTTTTTCGCCGCCCAAACCAGCCCTTTGGCGCTCGACGGCTCAACATCGCAGCCTCTGATGAAAACACCAACGCCCCCGCGTCGGCAGGGGCGCTGGTGTTGGAATTGCGCCTGAAACACAACTACTGCTAAGCCGGCTTAGATGCCTCGGGCGCGGCAGAAGCCGAAGTTGTGGCGGACGGCTTGGCATCGGCTGCCGCCTTGGCATCGGCTGCCGTCTTGGCTTCGGATTTCTTGATGTCGATGCCTCCCTTGAAGTAGGCGCCATCCTCAATGCTGATGCGCGCTGCGGTCACGTCGCCGGTCAGGGCTCCATCGGCGCGGATGTCCACCCGGTCAGAGGCGACGATGTTGCCGCGCACCTTGCCCAGAATGACGATTTCGCGCGCGGTGATGCCGGCGGCCACCTGGCCGTTGCGGCCGACGGTGACGCGGTTGCCGGGAAGGGCGATGGTGCCCTCGACTTTGCCGTCGACAAACAGCGACTCAGTGCCGGTAATCTCTCCCTTGATGAACAGGCCCTTGCCGATGGTGGCCTGATCGCCGGTCATAACCGGAGCCCGGTTGGGGTATTCAACGGATGAAGCGGGCGCCGCGGGGCGTGAGGGTTCAGGGTTAAAGCTGGGTATAGCAGGTCCGGATTGGCTGGGTTTCCACATAGCGCTCACATTGTTCCTATTCTGTCCTGAAAGGACGGGCATCTTAACGCCAGGGCCATTGCCGCGAGCCCAGGCTGAATGAAACTCTGGACTGCCTGACTTTACGCCCGGGCAACCCACACGCGGCTACAACTAGGATGTTACTCTTCCCGGCCAGCTGGGGTATAGTTCTGAGAATATTTTAATACTGCACGCTGTAATCTTGAATTATGACCGATCGGGAGTTGGTGGCGCGGATTGCCCGCTCTGCCGGCGGCAAGGCCGGATATAAGCAACTGGTGCGCGAACTCTCGCTGGGCGGCGGCCGGGAGCGGCGGATTTTGCTTGAACAATTGGCGCGACTGACCGCCCGAGGCCAATTGGCCAAGCTGGACCGCGAGCACTGGAGCATTCCCAGGCCTCTGGGCACACGCGACAATCTCTGTGCAGGGCAGCTGGACCTGCATCGCGACGGCTACGGCTTTGTGCGGCCCAACGCGCGCCAGGCGACCGGCACTGACGATATTTTTATTCCCCCCAACGAGATCAACAGCGCCATGCAGGGCGACCAGGTGCTCGTCGAGGTCGAGCCGCCCAAGGCCGATGGCCGCCGCATGGGCCGGATTGTGAGGGTGCTGGAGCGGCGCAACCCCACCGTAGTCGGCGTCTTTCACTATGCGCGCTCCGATCGCGCACCGGGGAATTCGGTTGTCCCCTTCGACGAGCGGATGACGCAACCAATTCTGATTCCTGAGGGCTCGGAACATCCCCCTGCCAACGAAGCCACGCCGCACCGCGTACTCGGTGACGAGGTAGCATCACACACTCACCTAAGCCTGGAAGGCCTGGTCGTCGATGTGGAGATCACTAGTTGGCCCACGCCGACGCGGCCGCCGGTGGGTCGCGTCATCGAAGTCCTCGGCTCGCCCGACGACTTCGGCGTGGATGTGGAAATGATGATCCGCAAGCACCAGTTGCCGCGTGTCTTTCCGGACAATGTTCTGGCCGAGGCGCGCGCCGTGGCTCATCTTGACCCGAATGAAGCCGCCAGCCGGCGCGATTTTCGCTCGCTACCCATTGTCACCATCGACGGTGAAACGGCACGGGACTTTGATGACGCCGTGCTGGTCTCCGAGCGCCCTGATGGCGGATACGAGCTGCAAGTTCATATCGCCGATGTGGCCGAGTACGTGCGCGCCGGAACGGACCTGGACCTGGAGGCGCGGCTGCGCGGCACAAGCGTTTACTTCCCCGACCGCGCCATCCCCATGCTGCCACAGGAGCTATCGACGAATATATGCAGCCTGCGCCCCGGCGAAGACCGCCTTGTCCTGAGCTGCCTCATGCAACTCGACGCCACTGGCCGCATCACAAGCTACGAGATTGTCGAAGGGGTGATTCGCTCGGCGGCGCGGATGACCTACACGGAAGTCCACGCGATTCTGGAAGGTGATTCAGAGACGCGCGCGCGCTACGCCAGCCTAACCCCGGAGTTTGAGCGGATGCACAAGCTCGCCGTGCTGATGAACAAGCGCCGAGAACAGCGGGGCAGCATCGACTTCGACCTTCCTGAGCCGGTGATCGAGTTCGACGAGCAGGGCCAGATGCGCGGCGTCACCAAATCGGAGCGCACCTGGGCCAACCGCCTGATCGAAGAGTTCATGCTGGCCGCCAACGAGTGCGTCGCCACGTGGCTCGAAGACCTGGGCGTGCCCTCGCTCTATCGAATCCACGAAAAACCGGAGCCGCGCCGCGTGGTCCAGTTTGAGGAGCTGGCATTGAGCTTCGGCTACTCACTGGGACTGGGCGCGCTGCCGGTCAAGCGAATTCAGACGCGGGCAGAACGACGCGAAGCGCAAAGCTCCGGCCGCAAGCCGCGGGTACACGAGGTGCCCGAGGACATTCCCGTCACGCCGCGCATGTATCAAAAACTCGCCGCACGCATTGAGGGCAAGCCGGAGGAGCGGATTCTGAGCTACCTGATGCTGCGTTCGCTCATGCAGGCGCGCTACTCAGAGATCAATGAGGGCCACTTTGCGCTGGCCGCGCCCACCTACACGCATTTCACCTCGCCCATCCGCCGCTATCCCGATCTAATCGTGCATCGCATTGTGAAGGCGCTGCTCAGCGAGGGTGTGCGCGGCGAGGGAGTGGTGGCCGAGGGGCGGCACGGCTCGCCGTGGACGCATCCAAATGAAGGAAGCGGGCATGGGTTCGCGGTTTCCCAGGTCCCCAAATGCAAGGGACCTGGGGCACCCAGTATTCACAGGTCACACGGTATTGACCCGCCCATCCCCGAAGCCGAGCTGGCGCAGATTGCCGAGGAGTGCAGCCAGACCGAGCGCCGCGCCGCCGAGGCCGAGCGCGAGCTGGTGGAGTGGAAGAAGGTGCGCTTCATGCAGGACCGCGTGGGCGAGGAGTTTGCCGCGCTGGTGCTGAACCCGGCCAAATACGGGCTCTTTGTCGAGTTGACCGACCTCTTTGTCGAGGGGCTTGTGCCCATCGATACGCTGGTTGGCGACCGCTACACCTGGCGCGAGAACACGCACGAGATCATCGGCGAGCGCACTGGCCGCCGCTTCCGCGCTGGCGACCGGGTGCAGGTGATTCTGGACCGCATCCTCGCTCAGGAGCGAAAATTGCAGTTTTCGATTGTGGAAGAGGGGTTGCCGCTGACCGGAAAAAAGGCCGCCAAGTCGCCGAACAAACTGAACAAGCCGAAGAAGAACAAGCGTCGGGACACGGCTGTTCCAGCCTCCAAAAACAGGAGGAAGTTCGGCAAGAAGACCAAGCGCCGTTGAAGCCGGCTGGCTCCAGCGGCGCGGGTGGTATGGACTTCAAAATGCAGCCAGCCGGATTCCTTATGCGCCAGCTTGTTTTTCTGCCAGGTTGCCGATGAACGGCAGCTTGTAACGCTCGCCCTTTGAAGCCTTGAGCAGAACAAAGATCCACAGAATCAGGAACCCAAGCATAGCAAATGGTAGAAGAATCCATCCAAGAATCGGAATCACCGTGAGCACGATGTCCACCACAAAAATTGCGATGCCCAGGAAGATTGACTGCCAGGAGTGAAATTTGATGTAGGAGTTCTTGTTGTAGGGTTCGACGACCAGGAAGATGATCGCCGGAATGAAAGTGACGTAGGCCAGCGCGCCGGCGGCATTGTCGGAGAGGCCAGATTGATTTGGTTCGGGCATGGTAGCTCCTTTGGGGTTTAAGATCGAACGTCTGTAAGCCGTTAGTTACCGGCTTGCTTTTCGGCGAAATCGCCGATGACCGGAATTTTGAACATCTGGCCGTTGAACGCTTTGATCATCACGATGAGCCAGAGAATGAAGAAGCCGAGACCCACAAGCGGCAAGAGAAAGAGCAAAGGCCAGCCGATGAACGGTATCCTGCCGACAATACGGAGTGCGATGTCAATCACGATCCAGGCAACGCACATGAAGATGGACTGCCAGGAGTGGAAGCGAATGAGACGCTTTTGGTTGTACGGGGCGGTCGCCAGGAAGATGATCGCCGGGATGAAAGTGATGTAAGCAATACCAGAGGCGGCATCGTCACTTAAACCAGTTTGCGGAGTTTGATCAGGCACGGTAGCTCCTTTGGGATTGAACCCTGTTTGTGAGATAAATTGCTCCACGCCCCCTCCGAGCCTGGCAGATAGGGGGAATCCGCAAACTGTGGCACGGAAGGCGCGGGCTTGAGACGAGATAAGGAAAAATGCCCGCACAGGTGGTTGTCAAGCGGAATCTCCACACCCCCTCGGAACCGGCCCGCGGGGCCCACTGCGAGGCGCGAAGGCCTATTGCGGGGAGAGCTGGATTCTATCCAGCAACTCAGGATCGTTGTTGCGGACATTTCCCACACGGCTGCTGACCGGCCAGGCGCGCATTTTTTCTGACGGAAAGGGTCGAAGCAGGTCCGTGGGTAGCCTTGCCGGGTCGGGGGGCGCCAGCCAATGGGCATAATCGCTTGGCTCCACGATGACCGGCATGCGGTTGTGGATGGGCTTCATCAATTCATTGGGGCTGGTGGTGAGGATGGCGAAGGTTCCCAGCGGCGGGCCATCCGAGGACTGCCAGCTCTCCCAGAGTCCGGCAAAGGCGAAGGGTTCTCCGCTCTGGAGGGCGATGGCGAAGGGCTGCTTCGTTTTGGCGTCGATCTTTTGCCACTCGTAAAAGGCGTCGGCGGGCACCAGGCAGCGGCGCTTTTTCAAGGCCTCGCGGAAGGCGGGCTTGCGGGCGGCCTCCTCGGCGCGGGCGTTGAAGGTGGAGTAGCCGAGCTTGGCGTCTTTGGCCCAGAAGGGCACCAGCCCCCATCGTTGCAGGGCAAACTCCCGACTGCCGGAGCTGGGATTGAGCCGCACCACGGGTTGAACGCTCTGCGGCGCAATGTTGTAGCTGGACGCAAAGAAGGGAATCCCTTCCAGCCCCACGTCGAACCAGCCGGCGAGCGTTTCGAGCGAGGACTGGCGCATGAATCGGCAGCACATACCCGCACAGGATAATCCGATTCGGGTGCAAAGGCCAGCCGTGAATTGGACGCGACCATCCAATACAATGAGGAAAGGAGAATCACGGATGGCACATATGGTGTTTTGCGTTCGCTACAAGAAGGAGATGGAAGGTCTGGAAGAGCCTCCATTTGACTCCGAGCTGGGCCAGAAGATTTATAAGAATGTTTCCCAGGCGGCGTGGGGCGAGTGGGTAGACCGGCAGAAGATGCTGCTGAACGAGTACCGCTTGCAGCCCTGGACCCCGCAGGCGCAGAACTTCCTGGTCGAGCAGATGGAGCAGTTCTTTTTTGGCGAGGGGCTGGCGATGCCCGAGCAGTTCGTTCCGCCGGCGCAGTGAAGACAGTGATCAGTTGTCAGTGGTCAGTTGCGGCTGAGCGGTTGTCTGGCTTTTCGGGATGACACCGTGCGATTTCCAGGACGATTTCCCGCAGAGCGCAAGCGCGCAAGCCCGCCCTCGTGTAAACTAAGTAAGACCCCAAAGCCGGCTCCCGTGAGCCGGCTCGATTGTGTCGGGACGTGGCTCAGCCTGGTAGAGCACTCGCTTGGGGTGCGAGGGGTCGGCAGTTCAAATCTGCCCGTCCCGACCATTATTTCTCTTCTTTAGCACCTAACTTATTCAACCATGGCTGGTATCGAACTGCCGGCGTCAGCGAAGGAACCAGCCTACCGCCACCGCAACGATCATAAGTTTTACAAGCCATCCGGTTGCGTAAGAAACCACAAACACCCAGTGCAGTTTGATGAATGCCGCGTTGGTGAGGATCAGCGGCAGCGGGCCGATCAACCACATCGCGACGGCTAGTTTGACCGCTCCTGATACAGAATGAATACCCAGCCATGCGGCGACTAAGGCAAATACGCCGCAGGTCAGAAATGGTAGCGCACTGGTCAGGGCAATCGCTCGTCCTTCGGCGCCCTTGCGCCAGATTTCAGGATAAGTGAAGCGCCGATGAATCCAGTCGCCGGCGAAGAACCAGTCGGTGAGCGACGAGATAATTCCCGCGCCAACAATGATCGCAACGAGTCGCATCCAGTTCATAACGTCCCTCCTTGATACCCGCTATGCTGGCATCTTAGCTGTAGATGGCCTTATGCGTAAGAATGATTCACCGGTTTAGCCATTTACTGCTAGTTGTTCGAATCCCGCGCTTCTCCGGCGATCAATTTGAGCGTAATCTTCTTCTGGCCGCGATAGAAGGTGACGCTGACCGTGTCGCCGGCCTGGTGTTTTTCCAAGGCGGCGTTGATCTCCTGAGGATTGGTCACTCGCTGTCCGTCAATGGCCACGATGAGGTCGCCGCCCAGCAGGATGGGAGTATTGCCATAATAGACCTTCTCGGTGCCGCCGCGCAGGCCGGCCTTCTCGGCTGCTCCGCCGGGAACGACCTGCTCAATCAGAATTCCCGCGTCAACGGGTAGGCTAATCTGCTCGGCCAGATCTGGGCCAATCTCAAAGGAAATAATGCCCAGCGAGGGGCGCTTGACCTTCCCGAAGCGGGTCAGGTCGGTCAGCACCGCCTTGGCCGTGTTGATGGGAATGGCAAAGCCGATGCCGGAGCTTTGTTCGGCGCCGTTACTGGCGATCATGGTGTTGATGCCGATGACCTCGCCGCGCGAGTTGAGCAGTGGGCCGCCGGAGTTGCCGGGATTGATGGCCGCGTCGGTCTGGATGGCGTCCTCGATGGGCGCGCCATCGGCGTTGCGTATCGAGCGGATGGAGCTGATGATGCCCCGCGTCATGGTGCCGTTGAGGCCGAAGGGGTTGCCGATGGCGTAGACCTTCTGTCCCACGGAAAGTTCGCCGGAATCAGCCAGCGTCACCGGTTGCAGGTCGGGCGCGTTGATCTGCAGCAGCGCCAGGTCGTGCGTACGGTCGGTGCCCACCACCTTGGCGTCGTAGCTGCGCTTGTTGCTCAATTGCACTTTAATGCCGCGGTTAGCGCCGGCGATGACGTGGAAGTTGGTCAGCACGTGGCCGGCCTTGTCGAGAATGAAGCCCGAGCCCTGGCCCTGCTGCGGCACCGTTCCATAAAAGAAGTTGAAGACCAGCGTCGTGGAGGTGATGTTGACCACCGAGGGCAGTACCCGCTTGTAAATGGCGATGTTGTTCTGCTCCTCGGCATCGTAGGCGGGCGCGGCCTGAGCCTCGGTGAGCTGGAGCCCTGAGCCGTAACCGGTGCCGCTTGCGCGAAAGAGATTGCCCAGGGAAAGACGGTCATATCTGGAGGGAAGATGCGTGGTGAGGAACAAGAAGCCGCTCACCAGCAGAACAACAAGAAGTATTTGGCGCAGTTTCATCGTTTGGAAACCTCTACAATGGACAGTGAACAGTATGGTTCTTCAGCGCTCAGGTGTTGATTACAGGATTCGATAATTCACTTGACGATGCCGGAAAAGGTAGAAGCATCCCGGCTGACCACTGACCACTGACCACTGTTCACTGTTCTCTATTGTAAAGACTCATTTGCGGCAAGTTTGTTGCTTTCGTCCCGCAGGCGCTGCCACAAGGCCTCCACCTGGGCCAGGAGGGCCTCCTTATCTCCTGCATTATCTACAACATAATCTGCCTGGGCGGCTTTCACTGCGTCGGGAATCTGGCGGGCAATGCGAAGGCGGGCATCGGCCTCGGCTGCTTCCCACCCCAGCGACGAAGACCTGTCGCTGGGGACCCCGGCTTCCCACCCCAGCGATGAAGACCTGTCGCTGCGGACTCCGGCTGCTCGGCCAGATTCCGCAGGGCAGACGCGGGCGGCATAGCGGGCAATCTTCACCTCGTCGGGCGCAGTGACCACGATGATGCGGTCAAAGCGCCGCCGCCAGTCGGCTAGAACCGTTTCGCTTTCGCCGCGGACGCGGGCGTCCCGCTCGACCTCGAAGATAAGCGCCGACTCGACGACGGCCACTGCAGCCGGATTGCGGCGAAAAACCTGGTCTGCCCAGCGCTGCTCGGCGGCAATCACCGCCGGATGGACGAGGCCATTCAGCTCATTCAGCCGCCCGCCCTTGAAGGCCATCTCGGCCAGCCGCGCACGGTCCAGGCGGCCGTCGGGGCTGACCACTTCCTGGCTAAAGTGCTCCACAATCGAGGAAAAGACTACCTGCCCCGGCTCCATCAGCGCCCGGCCCAACTCATCGGCCACGATGACCTCGGCTCCCAGCGCGCGCAGAGCCGCTGCAACGGTGCTCTTGCCGCTGCCCAGGCCGCCAGTGAGACCGACTCGAAGCATATCGCTGAACGCAGTATAGGCGATTAAGCAGTTCCCCCCGTGTCTCCCCGGTCCACAACTGCGAGGGACTGCGAACACCCGAGTATTATTCGACAGGGCATGAATCCTTGCTAAATTTCAACTTTTTCTTATCTCCCAATGTAAATGTCACTCGAATCGTTGTCTCAACCTCAACGGGCTCACCATGAAAAATATACGGGCGATACTTCCACTGTTGCACAGCCTTAATTGATGCATCCTGAAGCAACTGCGGGCCACAAATGACGCGCAGATCTGTAATATCTCCAGCTTTGGAGATCGTCGCGTGCAGCATTACGATACCGGACACGCGTGCAGCTTTGGCAATGCGAGGATATACTGGCTCGACTTTATAGAGCAGCATAACCGGGGCTGCGCTTTCAGGAATTAAAACCGGGTTCAAGCGATTCGGTACGTCTGCAATAGCAGGTGTGCCGTGGATTGCATATGAAATCATCAGCAAGCAGACAGCTATGTATGTGATAATTTGCAATCTGCATGATTCGATACGTATATTGATCATTCAGAAATTATACTGAATACTGAGCGCGTAGCGGTGGCCTCCACGTTTGCTCTTTGAGGTCACATTTTGTGACCTCAAAACTGGTACAGCTCCTTGGCCAATCGATAAAAATCATAGCCCCCGTCGCATCTTGGCGGCGCGCACCGTGTTGGCCATCAGCATGGCAATCGTCAGCGGGCCCACGCCGCCGGGAACGGGTGTATAAGCTCCGGCTTGCTCGAAGGCTTTGGGATGCACATCGCCGATCAGGACCGAACCGCGCTTGGCAAAGGCCGCCTCGCGCTTGGCGTCTCCGGCAAAGAAGCGGGCAAATTCGCTTTGATCGGTAATGCGATTCATGCCGACATCAATGATTGTCGCCCCCGGCTTGACCATCTCCGCGGTAATGAAGCCCGCGCGTCCAATCGCCGCCACCAGGATGTCGGCCTGACGGGTGAGGTCGCCCAGATCGCGCGTCTTCGAGTGACAAATCGTTACTGTGGCGTTCTGGTGCAGCAGCAGCATCGCCGCGGGCTTGCCCACAATGTCGCTGCGCCCCACCACCACCGCGTGCTGTCCGGCGATGGGAATCCCGCTGCGCTTGAGGATTTCAAGTATTCCCGCTGGGGTGCAGGGCGCCAGAGTCGGCCGCCCCGCCAGCAAGCGGCCTGCGTTCACTGAGTGAAAGCCGTCCACGTCCTTGGCTGGGTCTACAGCGTCGAGCAGGGCCTTGGTGTCTACCTGCGCGGGCAGCGGCAACTGGATGAGAATGCCGTCGATCTCCTCGCGCACGTTCAGGCTGGCCACCAAATCGAACATTTCCGCCGTGGTCACCGTCTCCGGCCGCGTGATCAGGTCGCTGAAGATGCCCAATGAGGCGCAGCTTTGCACCTTGCTGCGGACATAAATCTCCGAGGCGGCTACGCTGCCCACCAGCACCGCCGCCAGCCCCGGCCGGATGCCCCGGGCGGCGAGCGCGCGCACCTCCCCGGCCACCTCCTGCTGGATGGCCGCGGCAATCGCTACGCCATCGAGAATTCTTGGCATTTTGCGCTCCAACTTTCATCGTATCGCCTTGCGCCTCTGCATGGGACCTGCGCGTTCCCCATTCTGAAACGAAGCAACGCACGGCCCGGCGATAAGGCCTGTTTCCCGCCAAAGTGTGATCTATCTCACATACAGCACCGAGAGGGGAGACTGTACTGTCTGAGGCACGAGGAAAGTTTTCCCTTCGCTCGGAATTTGGTTTATCGAAGCTCCTGGCACGGCGTAGTGGAGAGAGTTTGATGAGTGTTTTCAAGGATGCAGGGCATCTTTTCCGGTTTGCGGGGCTCTTTGTCCTCGCCTTCCTGGTCTTTCTGGGGTTGCGCCACTACGTTGTCCCTAAAAGCTTTGGGCAATATGGGCACTACCGCGGTGATGCCATCAGCGAGATTGCGGCGCGGCCGGTGAAGTTTGCCGGACACGAGACCTGCGAGATGTGCCACTCGGATGTGGCGGACAAGAAAAAGGCCGGCAAGCACGCGCATGTGAACTGCGAGGCCTGCCACGGCGCTCTGGCCAGCCACGCCGACGACCCGTCAATCAAACCCGTTCTGCCGGACACGGTTGTGCTCTGCGCCCGCTGCCATACAGCCAGCGCCGCCAAGCCCAAAGGCTTTCCACAGGTGGTGCCGGCGGAGCACTCCCAGGGCCTCGAATGTAAGACTTGCCACAATCCACATAGCCCAGCCATGGATGCGGGAGGTGCGAAATGAAGATTTCCCGGCGTCAAATGCTGATTCTGTTGCCTGCCGCAGCGGTTGCCTGGGAGTCCGTGATGGCCGGAACTCCGGAGGACGCTCCCAACTACAAGATGACCGACCACTGGTGGGGCATGTTGATTGACATTCCCAAGTGCATCGGCTGCGGCAACTGCGTGCGCGCCTGCCAGACCGAGAACGACGTGCCGGATGGATTCTTCCGCACCTGGGTAGAGCGCTACCACGTCTCGGATGAGGATATGACCCGCCCGGAGGTTATCTCGCCTGACGGCGGCAAGGAAGGTTTTCCGGTAGCCGAAGAAGATGGCCGGAAGTACTTCTTCGTTCCCAAGTTGTGCAATCACTGCGCGGATTCGCCCTGCACGCAGGTCTGCCCGGTGGGCGCCACCTTTATCAGCCCGGACGGCGTGGTGCTGGTGGATCAGAAGTACTGCCTGGGCTGCGCCTATTGCGTGCAGGCCTGCCCCTACGGCTGCCGCTACATTCATCCGGAAAAGAAGGTCGCCGACAAGTGCACGCTCTGCAAGCACCGGCTGGTCAAGGGGTTTACTACCGCCTGCTGCGAAGTTTGCCCCACCGGAGCGCGCCAACTGGCCGATTTGAAAAACCCCAACGACCCGATCCACGCCTTCCTGAAGACGCACAGCGTGCAGGTGCTGAAGCCGCAGATGGCCACCGGCGCCAAAGTCTTCTACAACGAGTTGGACGGCTCGGTGCGATAAGAACAGCTGGAAGTCAGGAGCTAAGTTGATGAACGGCGTTGAAGGCTTCATGTATCCGAATGAAATCGAGCTCCAGTGGAGCGTGCTGATCGTTTTGTACCCATTCATCACGGGGCTGGTGGCGGGCGCGTTCATCTTGGCGTCGCTGGAGCGCGTCTTCCGCGTGGATGCGGTCAAGCCCACCTACCGGCTGGCGCTGCTGACGGCGCTCTCTTTTCTGCTGGTAGCGCCCTTGCCTTTGCAACTGCACCTGGGCCACCCGGAGCGCTCGCCGGAGATGTACTTTACCCCGCACTCGACCTCGGCCATGGCCATGTTCGGCTATGTCTACCTGTGGTACCTGATGGCCGTGCTGGTGTTGGAGATCTGGCTCGATTACCGCCGCGAGATCGTCCTCCTCTCACAATCCAGCAATGGCCCGCTGCGGTGGATTTACAAACTGATGACGCTCGGCTCGTCGAACATAAGCCCGCACTCGCTGGCCATCGACGACCGCGTGGGCTGGATCGTCACCCTGGTCGGCATTCCCTCCGCTTTTCTGCTGCATGGCTACGTCGGCTTCATCTTCGGCTCCATCAAGGCCAACCCCTGGTGGTCCTCGCCGCTCATGCCGGTGGTCTTCATCTTCTCCGCCATGGTCTCGGGCATTGCCGGGGTCATGCTGCTCTACATGGCCATCACCAAGTTGCGCGGGCAGAAGATCGACATACGCTGCGTGGACGCCATCGCCATGTACCTCTTCTACATCTTCATCATCGACTTCAGCCTGGAGATGCTGGACCTGGTGCACCGCATCTACGAGGCCGACGAATCCTTCCGCAGCCTGAACTTTTTGGTCCACACCCAGCTCTACATTCCGCATATCGTGATCCAGATCTGCCTGGGCACTCTGACGCCGCTGATTCTGCTGTTCCTGACCCAGGTAGTAAAGCTCCCGGAGATCGTCCGCAAGCGCATCTACGCCCTCTCCGGATCCCTGGCATTGATCGGCATCTTTGCCATGCGCTGGAACGTGGTGATCGGCGGGCAGTTGTTCTCCAAGAGTTTTCTCGGCTACACCACCTACAAGATCTATAAGGTGAGCCTAGTCTCGCGTGAAGGCCTGCTGGTGGCGATTTTTCTGACGCTCTTGCCGCTGGCTTTTCTCTATGTGCTGATCAAACTGCTGCCGCCGTGGCCTGAAAAGAGCGCGCACGCGCCGGCCGCCGGCGACTAGGGCGGCAAAATTCTTATTCTCGGGTGGAACTGATGAGCGATCATCCCGGCGCACTCGAAGATCTCACCGCGCGCCTGGCGGCGCTGGAGCGGCGCGTTGAGGCGCTGGAACATCCCTCCGAGGCGGCAATCGCGCCTGAGCCGGTTGCGCGGCCTGTAGCCGTGGCCGGCGAAGGGTTCTCCCTCGCACATGCCGGCAGCGCCTTCTCCGTGCTGGGCAAGGCCATGCTGGGTATTGCCGGCGCTTATCTGTTGCGCGCCGTGGCCGAGTCTGGTTCACATCCCCGCCTGGCCATCGCCGCCGTCGCCATCGTTTATGCGCTTTTGTGGCTGGTGGCCGCGGCGCGCGTCCCGGCTGTGGAGTGGTTTGCCAGCACTGTCTACGCCGGCACCTCCGCCATGATTCTCGCGCCCATGCTCTGGGAGCTGACCCTGAGCTTCAAGGTGCTGTCTGCGCCGGCCGCCGCCATCATCCTGGGCATATTCGTCATTGTGGCCACCGCGCTCGGATGGAAGCGGGATCAGGCGCCGGTTTTCTGGGTAGCCAATTTTGCCGCGGCAGCGGCGGCGCTTGCCTTGTCTGTCGCTACGCACCAGTTCCTGCCCTTTATTACGACGCTACTGTTGATGGCGCTAATCTCGGAGTACGCCGCCGCGCGCAACCACCAGCGCAGTGTGCGATTCTTGCCGGCTTTAGCCGCCGATGCCGCCATCTGGGCGCTGATCTTCATCTACTCCGGCCCCGCAAGCGCGCGCATGGATTACCCGGCCCTGGGCAAGGCGGCCTTGCTGTTGCCCGGCTGTTTGCTCTTTCTCCTCTATGCGGTGAGCGTGGCCCTGAGCACCCTGCTGCTAGGTCAGAAGATTACCGCCTTTGAAACCGGCCAGGCGATGATCGCGTTTTTGCTGGCCGCGTCGAGCGTGCTTTATTTTGCGCCGGGCAATGGAGCAATCGTTCTGGGCGCGGCTTGCCTGTTCTTCTCGGCTTTGTGTTACGCGGCGGCTTTTTTTCTATTGAGCAAAGCCGCCGAGGGCCGCAACTTCCATGTCTTTGCCGCCTGGGCCGCGGGTCTTTTTCTGGCCGGATGCCTGCTGTGCCTGCCGCAGTTCTGGTTGTCGGCGATTCTGGGCCTGGCCGCGATTGCCGCTACAGTTCTCGAAAGCCGTCTGACGCTCCGCTTTCATGGTTTGGCATTTCTGCTGGCAGCAGCGATTGCTTCGGGGCTGCTGGCCTATGCCTTCCATGCGCTGGCCGGAAACCTGCCCGCAAAGCTGGATGCGAGCATCTGCCTAGTCTCACTCTGCGCGTTTGTATGCTACGCAGCCGGCAAGCGTCTCCCTCAGGAGAGCTGGAAACCGCAGCTTCTTCACCTGGCAACGGCGGCTCTCGGGGTATTCACACTGGCGGCGCTGCTGGTCGAGGGCCTGCTTTGGCTTACGGCGCGCGGCATCGCTCCCAGCGCGCCTTACGTTGCATTCATCCGCACGCTGATTCTATGCGCCCTGGCCCTGGCGATGGCCTTTGCCGGTGCCCGCTGGCGCCGCGTGGAGCTGACGCGCATCGCCTACGCTGCACTGGGGCTGGTCGCCGCCAAGCTGCTCCTGGAAGACCTGCGCCTTGGCCACCTGGAGTTCATCGCCGCCGCCATCTTCCTCTTCGCCATCACGCTGATCGCGGTTCCCCGCCTGGCGCATAAAAAGAAAAAGGTGTAGTTGCCACGCGGTGCATGGTGCGACAGATTTTTTGAACGCAACAAAACCCCAGATCCCGGAACGAGACCTGGGGTTTTCAGAATATTAGCCTGCCATCAGCGATAGATCTGCGGCTCATAATGCGGCGGAGGAATCTCCGGCCGGATAACCGGCTCGCGGGGAGGAATGGGGCGAGGCTTTGGCGTGCGCCATGCCACTTCTCTCAGCTTCAGCTTGCTGATGTGCACATCGTAGCCGGTTCCGGGCAGCAGCGATTCCAGCACAAAGGTCTCCGTGCCTTCTGCGCGCAATTCGCGGTAACGGTAGACGCCCACGTCGCCCTCGCTGGTCTCCGTGCCGCCCAATGGAGCGTCGAGAAAGTGTTGCGCATCGGTCACAGTGGGCGCGGCGTGGCTTCCGCCCTCGGTCAAGCTTTCGGCCGCATAAGAACGCACTAGCTTGGTCCAGTAGCGGCTCAGCAGGTCGGTGTCGGCAAACAGGTCGGCCCACACGATCTCGCCGCGCACGGCCACCACCACGCCAATGGCGCCCTCCTTGCGAAGCTGCGCGATTACCTGCTCGCGCGCCTTCATCACCGGAGCCGCGGCCTCATCCACCTTGGCGCTCACCGAGCTGTCTTCCATGGCCCGGGCATAACTGGTGGTTCCCATCGAGCGAGGGTATCCCGCGCCCGATCCGGCGTCCATCGAAGTGCCGGCGGATGGAGCAGATGCCAGCGCCATCTGGCTGATACTTCCCCGCACCGAGTTCCACACCTCCTGCTGGTCCTTGGCGACCATGGCCCGCTCCCGCACGCTGGGCTGCACCATGAAGCTGTGCGCGGGCGCCTTGGCCGATGCGCCAAAGGTGGCCGAGCTTGCCGTCCAGCGTCCCGGCTCGATGCAGAAGACTCCCAGATCAATGGGCTCGCTGCCCGCCGGCACAATGCGATCCTTGGGGATCACCCGGTCCTGCTTGCCGCCGGTCACAATCTCTCCGGCCAGCAGCAACAAAGGCTTATCGGAGTTATTCACCAGCACCAGCGTGTTCACCTCGTCGCCGCGATAAGGCGGAACGCCGGTCATTCCCCTATCCCGCACCATTCCCCGCGCGCGGCCGGCCTCGGTCACCTCCACCTGGCCGCTCTTGATTCCTTCATCCAGGGTGATGAACGGCGTTGCGCCGGGAGATTTGCTGTTAGCCCGCACCACCGGGAACAGAAGCAGGTTCCCGCTCTCGATCGGTGCCAGCACCTTGTAGTAGCCGCTCGCCGTTTCCTGCGGCCCGCCTGCCGCCTGCACTCCACCCTGTTCGACAAATGCCGCAAGCGCCAACACCAACGCGCCCGCCACTCCCAGCCTGCCCAGATTCTTCATAACTCTCCTCCGCCGGGAATGATCACCGGCTTATGACCCTTGAACGCCGGCCAGCCAATTTCTTGCAGATTTTTTGAACTTTTTTTACTCCAACAGAAATTTGGGTGCCCCACCCTCGCCACGTTTTTGTTTTTGTGGCTAGGGTGGGTAAGCAGCCTCCTGGCGTATCTTGAGAGCGTGGGGATCATGCCCTCCCAACCCGTCGAAGCAAGCGCCGCGGCCGGCATCTCCGCCCCGCCGGACGCGATTCATCGTAGCCTGCTGGATGAGCTCTGGCGCGAATCCGGCGCGGCCTCTTATGGGTTGGAGCGCGAGCAGTTCCGCGAGATCCTGGAACGCGTTGCCACGGCGCAGAATTTCGGCCTGGCGCTTGGCGCGGCGTCTACACGGCGGCAGCAGGAAGACTTTTTTCGCGGCCTCCGGCTTATCGACCTGGTTTTGGCTCGTGCCTGCGCCAACGGACACCCGGGCGCATGGGAACATTTTCTGGCCGTCTACCGCCAGCCGCTGACGCGCGCCGCGATTGCCATTACCGGCAGCGAAACGCTGGGCCGCGAGCTAGCCGATCAACTCTATGCGGAGCTTTACGGGCTGACGGCGCGCGACGGTGTCCGCCGCTGCCCGCTGGACTCCTATCGCGGCAAAGGCTCGCTGATGGGCTGGCTGCGAACCACGCTTGCCCAGCGCCACGTGGACCATCACCGCCGCACCCGCCGCGAGCTTCCGCTCGATGATCCGGCAGACGGCTACGATCCTCCAGCCGCAATCCCCAAGCCGGAAACTCCCTTTACTGACTTGCTGCTTATGGGCAGGGCCATTGAAGAGGCTCTCCGCCAACTGGCCGCCGAGGAGCGATTTCTGCTGGCCGCCTACTATCTGGATGGGCGAACACTTCTGGAGATCGCCCCTCTGCTCCACGTTCACGAAGCAACGG
>Ga0181527_1000081_pt1 | contig 105638 bp, 75 predicted proteins | sample PEATcosm2014_Bin_30_FD_119762 | JGI IMG/M metagenome (GOLD analysis project Ga0181527, IMG submission 119762) | Peatland microbial communities from MTU Mesocosm Facility, Houghton, MI, USA - PEATcosm2014_Bin06_60_metaG | ecosystem: Environmental > Terrestrial > Soil > Wetlands > Peat | place...
AACGGGATCATCACCTGGACGCCAGGCCAGGGCCAGAGTCCGAGCACGAACGTGATCACGACCGTGGTGACCAACAACAACCCGTATGACCTGGTCAATCCGCAACTGACGGCGACGAACAGCTTCACGGTGGTGGTGCGCGAGGTGAACCAGGCGCCGGTGCTGCCGACGCAGACCAATGTGACGGTCAACGAGTTGAGCACCATGAGCGTGACCAACACCGCGACCGAACCGAACATCCATTCCACGACGGTCGGCTATGGGCTGATCAATCCACCGACTGGGGCGAGCATTGACGCCAACGGAGTGATCACCTGGACGCCGAGCCAGTCCCAGAGTCCGAGCACGAACGTGATCACCACGGTGGTGACGAACAACAACCCGTACGACCTGGTGAACCCGCACCTGACGGCCACCAACAGTTTCACGGTGACTGTGCGCGAGGTGAACCAGGCGCCGGTATTGCCGCTGCAGACTCTGCGGGTCGCGGACGAGTTAACCATTCTAACCGTGACCAACACGGCCAGCGAACCCAACATTCATTCCACGACGATCGGCTATGGGCTGATCAATCCGCCGGCCGGGGCGAGCATTGACGCCAACGGCGTGATCACCTGGACGCCGAGCCAGGCGCAGAGTCCGAGCACGAACGTGATCACGACCGTGGTGACGAACAACAACCCGTATGACCTGGTCAACCCGCACTTGACCGCCACCAACAGCTTCACGGTGATTGTCGGGGAGGTGAACGTGGCGCCGGTATTGCCGCCGCAGGCTGACCGGGCGATCGACGAACTGACGCTTTTGACGGTGACCAACACCGCCACCGAACCGAACATCCATTCCACGACGGTTGGGTATGGTTTACTGAGTCCCCCGCTCGGTGCCACGATCGACACCAACGGCGTAATCACCTGGACGCCGAGCCAGGCGCAGAGCCCGAGCACGAACGTGATCACGACCGTGGCGATCAACAGCAACCCCTATGACCTGGTCAACCCGCAGTTATCGACCATCAACAGCTTTACGGTGGTGGTGCGGGAGGCGAATCAGGCGCCGGCGTTATCCGTCCAGGGCAACCGGGTGGTGGACGAGCTCACCACCCTCACGGTGACGAATGCCGCGACTGAGCCGAACATCCATTCCACGACGGTCGGCTATGGGCTGATCAATCCGCCAGCGGGGGCGAGCATTGATACCAACGGCGTGATCACCTGGACACCGAGCCAGGCGCAGAGCCCGAGCACGAACGTAATCACCACCGTAGTGACGAACAACAACCCGTATGACCTGGTCAACCCGCACCTGACGGCGACCAACAGCTTCACGGTGGCGGTGCGGGAAATGAACCAGGCGCCGGTATTGCCGCTGCAGACTCTGCGGGTTGTGGATGAGTTAACCATTCTGACGGTGACCAACACCGCGACGGAGCCGAACATCCATTCCACGACGATCGGTTACGGGCTGATCAATCCGCCCACTGGGGCGAGCATTGACGCCAACGGTGTGATCACCTGGACGCCGAGCCAGACGCAGAGTCCGAGCACCAACGTGATCACGACCGTGGTCACGAACAACAACCCGTATGACCTGGTCAACCCGCACCTGACCGCCACCAACAGCTTCACGGTGATTGTCGGGGAGGTGAACGTGGCCCCGGTATTGCCGCCACAGACCGACCGGACGATCAACGAACTGACGCTTTTGACGGTGACCAACACCGCGACTGAGCCGAACATCCATTCCACGACAATTGGCTACGGGCTGATCAATCCGCCCACGGGGGCGAGCATTAGCGCAAACGGGATCATTACCTGGACGCCGAGCCAGGCGCAGAGCCCGAGCACCAACGTGATCACCACGGTGGTGACGAACAGCGATCCGCATGACCAGGTGAACCCGCAACTGACGGCGACCAACAGTTTCACGGTGGTGGTGCGCGAGGCGAACCAGGCGCCGGCGTTATCCGTCCAGGGCAACCGGGTGGTGGACGAGCTCACCACTCTCACGGTGACGAATGCCGCGACGGAGCCGAACATCCATTCCACGACGGTCGGTTACGGGCTGATCAATCCGCCGACTGGGGCGAGCATTGACGCCAACGGCGTAATCACCTGGACGCCGAGCCAAGCGCAGAGCCCGAGCACGAACGTGATCACCACGGTGGTGACCAACAACAACCCGTACGACCTGGTGAACCCGCAACTGACCACCACCAACAGCTTCACGGTGGTGGTGCGCGAGGTGAACCAGGCACCGGTGTTGCCGACGCAGACCAACCTGACGGTCAATGAATTGACGGCGTTGAGCGTGACCAACACCGCGACGGAGCCGAACATCCATTCCACGACGATCGGTTACGGGCTGATCAATCCGCCCACCGGGGCGAGCATTGATGCCAACGGCGTGATCACTTGGACGCCCAGCCAGGCGCAGAGTCCGAGCACAAACGTGATCACAACCGTGGTGACGAACAGCAACCCGTATGACCTGGTCAATCCGCAACTGACGGCGACCAACAGCTTCACGGTGGTGGTGCGGGAGGCGAACCAAGCGCCGATATTGCCGACGCAGAGCAATGTGACGGTCAATGAGTTGAGCACCATGAGCGTGACCAACACCGCGACGGAGCCGAACATCCATTCCACGACGATCGGTTATGGGCTGATCAATCCGCCCACGGGGGCGAGCATTAGCGCAAACGGGATCATCACCTGGACGCCAGGCCAGGGCCAGAGTCCGAGCACGAACGTGATCACGACCGTGGTGACCAACAACAACCCGTATGACCTGGTCAATCCGCAACTGGCGGCGACGAACAGCTTCACGGTGGTGGTGCGCGAGGTGAACCAGGCACCAGTATTGCCGCTGCAGACTCTGCGGGTTGTGGACGAGCTAACCATTCTGACCGTGACCAACACAGCGAGCGAACCGAACATCCATTCCACGACGATCGGTTACGGGCTGATCAATCCGCCCACTGGGGCGACCATCGATGCCAACGGAGTGATCACCTGGACGCCCGGCCAGGCACAGAGCCCGAGCACGAACGTGGTCACGACCGTGGTGACCAACAACAACCCGTATGACCTGGTGAACCCGCACCTGACCGCCACCAACAGCTTCACGGTGATCGTCGGGGAGGTGAACGTGGCCCCGGTATTGCCGCCGCAGACCGACCGGACGATCGACGAACTGACGCTGTTGACAGTGACCAACACAGCGACGGAACCGAACATCCATTCCACGACGATCGGTTATGGGCTGATCAATCCGCCGACGGGTGCGAGCATTGACGCCAACGGCGTGATCACCTGGACGCCCAGCCAGGTCCAGAGTTCGAGCACAAACGTGATCACGACCGTGGTGACGAACGCCAACCCGTTCGACCTGGCGAATCCGCACCTGACGGCGACCAACAGCTTCACGGTGGTGGTGCGCGAGCTGAACCAGGCGCCGATATTGCCGACGCAGGCGGACCGGGCGATCGACGAACTGACGCTTTTGACGGTGACCAACACAGCGAGCGAACCGAACATCCATTCCACGACGCTTGGCTACGGTCTGATCAACCCGCCTGCTGGGGCGAGCATCGATGCCAACGGCGTGATCACCTGGACGCCCAGCCAGGTCCAGAGTTCGAGCACAAACGTGATCACGACCGTGGTGACGAACGCCAACCCGTACGACCTGGTGAATCCGCACCTGACGGCGACCAACAGCTTCACGGTGGTGGTGCGGGAAATGAACCAGGCGCCGATATTGCCGGTCCAGACCGACCGCGTCATCCCCGTAACGATGACCTTGATCGTCACCAACACGGCGACGGAGCCGAACATGCACTCCACGACGGTTGGCTATGGGCTGATCAATCCGCCCACCGGGGCGAGCATTGACGCCAACGGCGTGATCACCTGGACGCCGACTGAGACGCAAGGTCCGGGCACGAACGTGATCACGACCGTGGTGACCAACAGCAATCCACATGACCTGGGGAATCCGTACCTGACAGACACCAACCGCTTTACCGTGAGCGTGCTCACGCTGACGAACTCCCCGGTTGCGGGTGTTTACCAGGGTTTGTTCTATGACACCAACGGCATCGCGGTACAAAGCTCCGGCTCGGTCCAGGCGAAAGTCACCAAGAGCGGCGCGTTCACCGCCACAATCCGGTCGGGGCCCAATACCTCCAGGCTCTCTGGGCAATTCCCGAGCAGCGGGGTCTTTTCAAATTCCGTCCAGCGCGGAAAGTTGAGCGCCCTTTCCGTGCAGATGCAAGTCGATCTCGCCGGCAACAACGTCATCGTCGGCAAGATCAGCGACGGGAGCTGGACGGCTGAACTGGCCGCCTATCGCGCGACCTACAATTCCAGAACTAATCCCGCTCCACAGGCGGCCAAATACACCTTGTTGATTCCGGGCAACGTGCTGGATTCGTCGGGACAACCCAGCGGCGGCAGCCCTGCCACAGTGACCGTGAACGCTTCCGGCAATGTCACCTTCGCCGCCTCGTTGGCGGATGGCACCAAGGCTTCGCAACAGGGGATCCTGCTCCAGAACGGGCAATGGCCGCTTTACGCTCCGCTGTACGCCGGCAAAGGCTTGATCCTGGGCTGGCTCACGTTCACGAATGAATCGACCAATGACCTCTCGGGGTTGGTGTGCTGGATCAAGCCGCCGCTGCCGACCGGGAAATTCTATCGGGGCGGTTTCACAAACGAAACCGAAGCGGTCGGTTCGGTCTATCAGTTCACCCCGGGCGGTCCGATACTGAGTTTCAGCACGGGTCAGCTTGTGTTGGCGAATGGAAATCTGCCGGTGGATTTCTCCAACCAATTCGTCTTTGGAAGCCAGAATACGGCGACGGGCACGAACAATTTAAGCCTGCGCATCGTGAAGGGATCAGGGTTGTTCACAGGCAAGGTGTTGGATCCGATCACCGGCAAGAGCGTTTCATTCACCGGCGTGGTGCTGCAAAAACAGAATTACGGCTACGGCTATTTCCTGGGCACGAGCCAGAGCGGGCGCGTGTCCCTGGGACCGTAATCCGGAGGAGCTCCTGCGATGCTGCCGGTAGAAACTTACTGTCTCATGGCGCGGTCGGCTTGAGAGCCCGAAGCTGAAACGTTCAATACATGCCTTGTCGTTTGTGAAGAGGATCATTCCCCAGTCGTTCCTGCTGCCCCTGGCGCAGTTGTTTTTGTTTGGAGGTTTGCAGGCGGCTGCCGGTTCACAAGTGCGGGTGGCAGGCAACCTGGTCTATTTGCTGAACTCCCAAAGCAACCTCGTGGTCTTCGATGTGAGCAACGCCACAAACCCGGTCCCGCTCTCGACGTTCACGAGCTATGCCGGGGTGGGTCCGCCTGCGCTTTTCGGAAGCTGCGAAGCCCTGCTGCCGGGAGGAGGCGGTCTGATCATTCTGGACATGAGCAATCCCTCGAGTCTGGGTTATCTCGGAACTTACCCCACGAGTCTGCCGAACCTGGCGGTCCAGGTTTCCGGAAGCATAGGCTGCGTCGCCGAATCCGGAGGCCTGGAGCTGATTGATCTGACCGGTCCGGACCAGTTCCAGAGTCTGAGCTGGCCGGGCACGCCGAGTGCCGTTCTGGACCTGGCTCTATCGAGCAACTTGGTGTATGCCGCGTGCGGCACCGCCGGACTGGAGATCATGGATATGAGTTCGCCCCTCAATCCAATCCCGGTTGGGTATTACACGACAACCGGAGCCGTGCAGCGCGTGGTCGCCGACGGAGTTTTTGCCTACCTGCTCTGCGATGGCGCGCGTCTTGAGATAGTCAACGTTGGCAACCCGGCCGCTCCGCAACTGGCAGGGAGCTACGCCACGGCGGGAGGTCAGGCGGACCTGGATATCGCGGCAAACTTCGCTTTTCTGGCCAGCACGAACGGGACCCTGAGCACGCTCAATGTCAGCAATCGAGCCTCTCCTTTCCTGCAGTCCACCAATCCGGTGGCCGGGGGCGCGCTGGGTGTGCGGGTCGTGGGCAATAACGCCTATGTCCGGAACGGCGCAGGGAACCTGGTGGTAGTTCCGCTGGCGGGCTTCGCCCCGGCTGCGCCGCGGGTGGTGGATCCGGTCCAGCCTCTGACGGCATTAGTTGGAGACACGGCGGTAATGAGCGTGGTCGTGGAAGGCACGCCGCCATTGACGTATCGCTGGGAAAAGGACGGTGTGCCGTTGACCAATGGAGTCCGAATCACGGGCAGTGCCGGGCCTTGTTTGAAAGTCTCCAGCCTGGGCATGTCCGACACCGGAGAGTATTCCATCGCCGTCACCAACGCGGTGGGAACGGTGATCAGCTCGAACCTGGTGCTGGTCGTTACTCCAGGCACGCCGGTGGAGGAGGGGAACTTCGGGGTCCAAGGCTCGGCTCTGGGGCTTCAGGCGGTCGATCAAAGCGTCTATGTGGCCGCGGGGACCAACGGCCTGGTGATCGAATCCGTGTCAGATCCCCGATGGCCGCTGGGGGTTTACTCCGCCAGCACGCCGGGGGTGGCCTACGGAGTTCGGACGCTCGGACAGTATGCTTTCCTGGCCCTCGGCCCAGCCGGGCTTCAGGTTCTCGACCTCGATAATCCCGGGCTGTCGGCACTAGTCGCGTCGAATGCCTACGGTTGCGCCTATGGTTTGGATGTCGTCGGTGGGATGGTTTATGTGGCCGACGGGTCCAACGGTTTGCAGGTCGTGGATGCCACCACGCCGCTGGCGCCGGTGCTGCAGGGTGGCTACGACACGCCGGGGACTGCTTACGCGGTGCAGGTTGCAGGCGGATTGGCGTATGTGGCCGATGGCTCCTCGGGCCTTCAAATCCTCTCGGTGACCAATCCTGCCGTCGTGGTGCCCGTGGGATCCTACGGCGCCGCCGGGGTTGCGCGCGGCGTAAGCGTTGTGGGCACGACGGCCTATGTGGCTGATGGCACCGGCGGATTGTTGGTATTGGACGTCAGCAACCCGGCCAGTCCAAGTTTGTTGGGCCGCTATTCGACCCGTGGACCCGCGATGGGGGTGGAGGTGGTTCAGGCCATGGCTTTGCTGGCGGAATCCACCAATGGGGTTGAGGTGGTCAGCGTCGCCAATCCGACAAATATCGTGAGTTTGGGCAGCGACAACTCCGCCACCAACGCGCTGGCGCTTTCGCTTTCCGGAACGACCGTTTATGTGGCCGCAGGGGTGAACGGAGTGAAAATCCTCAACCTCGCCGGCCTGATGGCCACCAACCCCGTCATCCAAACCAACCCCGTGAACGCAACAGTGGTGGTCGGCCAGCCTGTCACGTTCCATGTCGGAGTGACCGGCGACCAGCCTCTGAGCTTCCAGTGGTTTAAGGACGGCAATCCTGTTTTCCAGACATCGGCGACTTTGGGGGTTGCTTCCGACACGCTGTCCTTGACCAACCCCGGCCTTGCCGACAGTGGGACCTATTCTGTCGTTGTCCGGAACGGCTGGAACCTGGCCGCAACCGCGCAGGTGCAATTGCAGGTGGTGCTTCTGGGGACGCCGGTCTTTCAGTCGGCCTATACGGATACGCTGGATGTGTTGGACGTTCAGGTGGCCGGGGAACTGGCCTATGTTGCCTCTCGCCTGGGCGGTTTGGAAGTCATCAACTGTCACAACGTCCTGAATCCGGTGAAGGTGGGCGGCCTGGCCACGTCGGGGTTCGCGCAACAAGTGTGCCTGGCGGGGAATTTGGCGTATACGGCGGTTTGGGATGGGGGTCTGGACATCTTCGACGTGTTCGATCCGACAAATGTTGTGCGGATTGGGCATGTGGACACCCCGGGACTGGCACGCGGAGTGGATGTCAGCGGTTCGCTGGCCTACGTTGCCGACAGCCAGGGCGGCCTGTGCGTGTTCGACGTAACTGATCCGACACGCCCTCTTTCACTCGGCAGCACGCCTACCGACGGGTTTGCCTTCGGCGTAAAGGTGGCGGGCACGACAGCCTACGTGGCTGCAGGCCAGGCAGGGTTGGAAATCTTCGACGTGAGTGAGCCCCTGGCCGTGAAGCGCATCGGGGGCCTCGCAACCCCGGGCACGGCTGAAAAGCTCGCTTTGGCAGGGAACCTGGTTTATCTGGCGATTTCCGACGCCGGCCTGCAGATCATCGATGTCAGCAACCCCGCGGGTCCTCAAAAGGTGGGGGAGATCCAGACCGTGGGTGATGCCTTCTGTGTGCAAGTCATCAGCAACCTCGCTTATGTGGCCGAAGGCATTGGCAAGGCCAGCGTCGTCAACGTGACCAACCCCGCGCAACCTGTTCTCTCCCTCTCCGGCGAGGCGGGAATTTCGGTGCATGGACTGCAGGTGGTTGGCAACCTGGCTTTCCTGGCCGACCGGCTCACGGGTCTGGTCGTGGCGCAATGCCTGGGCTTGTCGCCCCTGGCCCCGACAATTGTCCAGCAACCAAACACCATAGCCGGCACCACCGGCAGCAACCAGGTCATTAGTGTGTCGGTCGAAGGCACGCCGCCGCTGACTTTCCAGTGGTACAAGGGCAGCCAGGCCCTGACCAACTCAACCCTGATCCAGGGAGTGAACACCCTCAACCTTAGCCTGCAGAACCTCGGCACCACCAACGCAGGCAACTACAGCCTGTTCGTCACCAACGCGTGGGGCGCGGCAGTCAGCTCCAACATCCTCCTGACGGTTTCATCACCGGGATCTCCGCCGGTGCCCCCGGCTGTCCTGGTGCAGCCCACAAACCAGACTGCCATCCAGGGCGCCGCGGTCGATTTCATCACGGTCGTTTCGGGAACCGCGCCGCTGGATTGTCGCTGGTATTTCAACGGACAGCCGGTGTTCGATGACGCCGACATCTCCGGTTCGGGTTCCGCCCATTTGCACATTTCGAATCTACAGAGAGAGTACGCCGGGAGCTACCAGCTCCTGCTATGGAATCACGCCGGCGTCACCAACAGCCAGGCCGCCGTGCTCTCCTACACCGGTCCCTTGCAGTCCCAGATCAACTCCGCCACGCCCGGCCAGGTGATCTCGCTGCCGGCGGGCACCTATGGGGAAACTCTGAGCATTGGCAAAAACCTGACGCTGGTGGGAACCGACCCAGCCACGACCATCCTTGATGGCCTGGGACTGGGAACCATACTGCATGTGCTTCCCGGGGCCAGCGTCACCGTCGATGGAATAGGATTCCGGAATGGGAGCGCGACTAATGACCAGGGTGGTGCCATCAAAAATGAGGGGCAGCTCACCCTCAATGACTGTGTCCTCGGCGATTGCATCGCCGGTTCCGGCGGCGGCCTCGCCAATCTTCAATTCGCCATGATCGAGTACTGCAGCATCAGCAATAACCAGGCGATTGGGTCCGGCGGCGGCATCTTCAACGGTCAGCAAGCCACCCTCGAAATCATCAATTCAATGGTTTCCAGCAATACCGCGGCGAATGGGGCCGGCGTGTTCACAAGCGGCAATCTCTTCGCAACAAACTGCGCGGCTGTCGGGAATCTGGCGAGCGGCGCCTTCGGCACCTCCGACGGGAACGGCGCAGGACTGCAATGTCTCGGTGGCCAGACCTGGCTCGTGAACTCCACCATCAGCGGAAACCAGGCTTTGGCTTACACACTTTCGCCCGGCGGCGGCGCGGGAGGCGGGCTTCGCCTGGACGGAGGCGCGCTGTATTTGATGTCGTCCACCGTCAGTTCCAATATCGCCGCCGATGCAGGAGGCGGCGTGCTGGTCGACAGTAACGGCGTTGCCAGCGTCCGGAACACGATTATCTCCGGCAACTGGGCTGCCGGGATTGCGGACGACTTCGATGGAACATTGTTTTCGGAAGGATACAATCTGCTGCAAACAATTGCGCGCGCGACTATCACCGGTGACACCAACGGCAACCTCCTCGGTCTGGACCCCTTGCTCGGTCCGTTGCAGGACAACGGCGGCCCGACCTGGACACACGCGCTTCTTGCCTCGAGCCCAGCCGTCGATGCCGGCGCCTGTGACTCCCCTCTGACCGACCAGCGTGGCGTCGCGCGTCCCTTCGATATCCCCTGGGTGCCTAACGTCGCCGGCGGTTGCGACATCGGCGCTTTCGAACTGGTGGACCTGCGGCCGTACCTGGTGGTCTCGGGACGATCCTCCGGGGGCTTCACCTTGTCCTGGCAAGGGATGGGCGTTTTGCAGAATGCGCACACCCCGTCGGGCCCCTGGCAGGATACGGCAGGCTCCAGCCCGTTTGCGGTTTCATTTCACGACAGCAACGTCAGCTTCTTCCGAGTCCGACAGACCAACTCGCCGCTGCTGCTCACGATATCGCAGCAAACCCCGGACGGGGTCAGTTTGCCCCTGGCAGCCCCTGCCGGATTCCTGCCGGCCCAGCCGCTGCCCCCTGGCCTTTCCCTGTCCTGGCCTGGAGTCGCGGATTTGCTGAGTGCGCCAACCCCGTCCGGACCCTGGCGCAGCCTCGGAGCTATGAATCCCGTTTGGGTGCCCACCCAACCCGCCGCCACGCAATTCTTCCGCTTAAAGGTCCTCAATCAATAACTGCCTTCTCCGGACGATGTGAGCAGCGAAGCGACGTTTTCGGTCCTGCTTCCGCTTGACAAGCACCCATGATCTGTGCCATTAAGTGTACGCCCTTGCGATCGCCGCATGCTTTGCAGCGGGCGAATTGATGGCGCTTTGCAACGGGGGAAGTGTCGCTCTGCGCAGCAAGAAGTCCAAACTAGACGCATATGAAAAGGGCAAAGCTGTGGCCTCCTCATAAAATGACGCGGAGGGAGTTTCTCCGTCATTACGGCATCGCCTCGAGCGCCATAACTTTGAGCCCTTTTTTCCTGGAGAGATTCACAAAGCTGAGCGCGGCTACGGCAAATCTAACCCGGGTTTACCAAGTCAAGAATGGCGATTGTTTTCAGAATGCGGCCCAGTTATGGCAGATGCTGGACGGGCCGGCGAAGTACATCAGCCCCACGGATGTAGTCGTAATCAAGGGCAATGCCCAATGGCCTAACCAGGGCTACACGCACACAGGATGTATAAAAGGCGTCATTGACAATATCCTGGCAATTCCCGGGTTTTCCGGCGAAATCCTGATCTGTGATAACATTCAAGGTGGCGGGAGCAGTGGTGCGACCGGCTTTGACGCGACGACTGCCAACCGGACCAATAACTGGCCGGACATGAATTGGAACCAGTTGGCCGCGAGTTACCAGACCAGTGGCAAGCCGGTTGCCACCGTTCAGTGGCAAAACGACACAACCTGGAGAACTCCCTCGCTGCCTCTGCCCTCCTGGTCCGTGTGGAACCCGGCGAACGGCCCGGGTTGGAGCAGGTACTTCCTTAGTTACAGCGGGAGAAACACCTACCTCTCGTATCCGGTTTTCCAATCGCCTTTAACTTCGGGTCGGATGATCGACATGAAGAACGGGGTCTGGGAGAATGGCGGCTACACGGGCCGCAACGTTAAAGCCATCTTCATGCCGACACTCAACAACCACGGCACCGGAGCGGAAGACTATGCCGGTGTCAGCAGCGCGATAAAATCTTCCTTTGGCGCGACCGAGATATACCACGGTTCACCCTACAATGACGATTACGTCTGGAACAGCTACTACAGCATTCACAGCAGCAGCTTCACACAGAGTTGCGCTCAATGTGCCGGCGCATTGGTCGGGAATTATCTCAATAACCTGTACGCGCCAGTCTGGTACATCACGGCGGCGATGTATTCCGGCTGGTACAGTCGCACCTCCCCAACTGGCGCGGCGGCAACCAACACGATCCTGGCGTGCCAGAACCCGGTCTCACTGGATTACATTTCCTGCCTGGATGTGATCTCGCCTTACGCTTCATGGTTGAACCCCGCGAACAACAACAACACGCGAAACCAGATGCTCGGGTGCAGTGGCCAGGGGATTGGCACCATGGATCCACAGAGCATCGAGGTTATCACCTACGATTTCAACAATCCGACCGCCAGCCGTTTGGATGTTGACCGAAAAATCCGTGACTTTAAGGCGGGCAACGCCACTGAACAGGATGTGAAAGACATTATCGGGTTGTATATGGAAAGCGACTGAGTGCGCGGAACCGCATGACGCGAAAGGCTGCAACACTGTCATTCTGTCTATGGGCGCTTTTGATCCCTGCAGCTTTCGGATTCTCAAGCGATAATTCATCGCTGACCAGGAGCTTCAACCAGACTGTTGGGCTCACGAACTTCCCGATCGTAGTGACTGCGACCTTTACCAACGGCGGGACAAACGCTTTGCGTGGATTCTACTATGCCGATGAATTACCATCGGCGTTTGCAGTGGCTACCCTCAGTCTGACACTGAATGGACAAGTTGTGACTAATTATACATTCGAAGCGGGTCAAGATGGCGATGTTTATGCGGGATGCACTCCCTACCGGTGGGTGCTGGAACAGCCGCCGAGTTTTACAGACTCCAACTCCATGCCGCCCAACGCCACCGTGCAGATTGTCTATTCCATCACTTCCTCCGCCGCCGGTTCGTTCAGCCTTCAGCAGTTCAGTTGGGCCGGATACGACCTCGTCAACACGAACTCCTCTTTCGGATACAGCGAGAATGCGGATCAACAATCAGTGAGCTTCCTTACGACAATCACGCCGCCCTCGGTGACCGGACAATTCTCAACGAGCGGTTTCACGCTCCAGCTTGATGGCGTGCCGTGGCTCAGCTATCTCATCGAGGCATCCACCAATCTTTACGATTGGGTTCCGCTCGTGACGAACACCGCGCCGTTTAGCTTCACGGATACCAACGCGCCCGGTTATTCACTGCGCTTTTATCGGGGCAGGCTTCTCTTGAACTTCTTTACGACCGCCACGCCGCCTTCGCTGGCCGCGCGATTCTCCTCCAACGGTTTCACGCTCCAGCTTCAGGGCGTGCCGGGGTTTGGTTATGTCATCGAGGCGTCCACCAATCTTTACGATTGGGTTCCGCTCCTGACGAACACCGCGCCGTTTAGCTTCACCGACACCAACGCGGCCGGCTATTCACGGCGCTTCTATCGGGGCAGGCTTTCCCAATGATGCAGCAAACGGCGATGGCGTTCCTGCGTTCCGCCCTTCGGCCGAGGGGCTGCGAAGCGTTGCGCCGCGCGGCGGGCAAGCGGCCCGGACGCGCCGCATCTCGTCCATCGAGGATACGATGGCGACAAACCATTCCATGATTTTCAAGCGTCCCTTTTGGCTTCGGGGATTCCTGAGTTTGGTCGTCCTCATCAGCGGCCATACGGTCCAGGCACAAGTGGCTGTGCCCTTATTTAGCCAGTCGGCCGGCCATGACAACGGCAGTCTCCAGAGTCCGTTCTGCACGGCCGCCTTTCCGTCCAATAACACCGCGGGGAACCTCATCGTCGTCGCGGTGGAAGTGGGGGCGGTAGCTCATCCTGTGACGGTGAACGATACCCAGGGCAACACCTACTATCCCGCCACCAGCCTGGTCACCTGGCGGACCAACGGCGGCGGGTCTTCCGCCCAAATCTTCTACGCCCCCAATATCCGGAGCGGTCCGAACACCGTCACCATGACCGAGCCAAACAGCGGCGGCACGGGAGCGGGCAACGCCTTTAACGCGATTGCCATTCATGAGTACTCGGGCATCAGCATCGCTTCGCCGCTGGACGCGACGGCCACAGCCATGGGCACAACCACCACCAGCCCCTTCACCATGACCAGCGGCTCGGCAACCACCTCGGTCAATGGGGAACTGATCTTCGGGTATGCCAACGCCCTGAACGCGACGCTCACGGCCGGCGCCGGTTTCACCGCCCGACAGACCACCGTCGGGACTTCGGAAGACATGGTGCAAACCACAGCCGGTCCGATCGCCGCCACTGTGACCAACAGCGTCAGTGGTATCCCCTATGCGATGCTCATGGGGACGTTCACACCTTCGTTGGGGCCGACCAATGGACCGGTGCTGCCGCCCCAGGCCAATCAATCGATCAACGCCTTGACAACTCTGACCGTGACCAACGCAGCCGTCGAGGTGAACACCAACCCAGTGACCACCAGCACGATCCTTTTCACCTACACGAATCGGGCCGCGCTCCTGGCCGACGGCTGGAGTTTTATTGCGACCAACAACGGAGTGGCCCGGAACACGGAAATCACCAACGGCGCGGATGGCGGGGTGATTTCCTATGATCAAACGGCGCATCCCGGCACCCTGCGGATCCCCTGCGATGTTGGCGAATTGTTGTTCTTCACGAACAACACGCGCAACAGCCTGTTCCGGAACCTGTCATCAAACTGGGTGAGCATGCGGCTGGCACTCTCCTTTGCTCCGGTTACCAACTATCAGCAGGCTAACCTTGTGTTGTACCAGGACGATGACAACTACGTGGAGGTGCAATTCGCTTACAATAGTGACCTGAGCAGCGGCCAAATGGTGAGAATCGTTTCGGAGGTCAACGGCCAGCCGACTTACGTGTTTACTGACGTGATTTGGTACGAGAATGGTCTCGGGAGCCCGCCGGTGACGAATATCACGCTGCGACTGGATCGTTCCTTGAGTAACGGTCTCATCAGTGCCTTCAGCACGCTGGACGGGACGAATTGGCCGTTCGTAGGGGCGTTTGGTCAAACGCTGGTGAATCCGCGCTTGGGCATATGGGTCGGCGGCTCCCAGGTCCCTTACACCAACACGCTGCCCAACTGCGATCTGGAAGAGCTGGATGTCTTGACGACGACCCAGGCCCCGACGTTCACGTATCAGTTGGCCAATCCGCCGACCGGGGCGGGCATTGACGTCAACGGTGTGATCGCGTGGACGCCGACCTCGGGCCAGAGCCCGACCACCAATACAATCACGACGATAGTGACGGACAACCAGTCGCCCCCATTGAGCGCCACCAACAGCTTCACGGTGGTGGTGAACCCCAATGCGGCATTCCGAATACTGTCCATCGTCATTTCCAACGGAATCGCCGTCGTCACAGGGGAATCGGTGGCCGGTCTGACGTACCGGTGGCAGTACCTGGGGGCATTGGGTTCTACGAATTGGCAGGATGTGGTGCCGGATGTGACGGCCAGCGGGCCCACAACGACGATGACAAACATTGTGGGCGCCGCGCCTCAGAGGTTTTACCGGGTCATGCGGGTGCAGACCCCGGCGCCGTAGTTTGTGATCAGGCCAAAGGTGACTCCAACAAAGGCGCGATGATCCGCCGTGGCTCGGCGGCGGTCCAAACCGGGTCTGCGCCGGACTTCCTGCACCCGCTACAGCTTCAATATCCGACACGCTGTGTTGAGCTGCGTGTGTTGTTCCACAATCCAAATTCCAAACTTATGAAAATAGCCATCGTTGGTCTGGGTTACGTCGGTCTTCCCTTGTCGCTGCAATTCGCGCGTTCGGGCGTCAGCGTTCTGGGGCTGGACATAGACCGCGCAAAAGTCGATTCGCTCAATCAAGGGCGCAGTTATATCAAGCACATCGAATCGTCCGCCATCGCCGAAGCCACCGCCGCCGGAAAATTCTCCGCCTCCACCGACTTGAGCCGCGTCAGCGAAGTTGAAGCCGTGATCCTCTGTGTGCCGACACCCCTCAATAAGAATCGCGAGCCGGATATCTCATTCATCATAGACACCGGCAAAAGCATCGCGAAACACCTTCGGAAAGGGACGCTCGTTGTCCTCGAATCCACCACCTATCCGGGCACGACGGACGAAGACCTGCGCGAGGTGCTGGAAGCGGGTTCGGGGCTCAAGGCGGGCAAAGACTTCCACCTGGCTTTCTCCCCCGAACGCGAAGATCCCGGGAACCCGGACAGCAAGGTGGCGCTCATTCCCAAGGTGATCGGCGGGTATACGCCGGCGTGCCTGGAAAAAGCCAAGGCTCTGTATTCGAAAGCCATCAAAACCCTCATGCCGGTTTCGTCGTGCCGCGCGGCGGAAGCCACCAAACTCCTGGAAAACATCTTTCGCAGCGTAAACATCGCGCTGGTGAACGAGCTGAAGCTCGTTTACGGAGCGATGGGCATTGACGTCTGGGAGGTGATTCAGGCCGCGAAGACCAAACCTTTCGGTTTTATGCCGTTCTATCCCGGACCCGGGTTGGGAGGTCATTGCATCCCCATCGACCCGTTTTACCTCACCTGGAAAGCTCGTGAGTACGGTCAGCACACACGTTTCATCGAATTGGCCGGCGAAATCAACACTTCCATGCCGGCGCACGTCATCAACCGGACGGTCGAAGCTTTAAACGCCCGGAAAAAGGCGACGAACGGAAGCCGCATTCTGGTGTTGGGACTGTCTTATAAGCCGAATGTGGATGACGATCGCGAATCGCCCAGCTACGTCCTCATGGATCTGCTGAAGGAACGCGGAGCGGAGGTGGCCTACTACGATCCTTACGTGCCGGTCGTGGGCCCGAAGCGCGAACATCCGCATTGGACGGGTACCCGGTCCGTGCAATGGGATCGCAAAACGCTGGAGAGCTTTGACGCGGTCATCATTGCCACCAACCATCAGGTCGTCAATTACGCGGAACTGGCGAGTTGGTCGCAATGTATTGTTGACACCCGAAACGCCATGGCGGGTGTCAAAACGCAGAAAAACCAGGTTTGGACAGCCTGACCCCTCCCGGGGGTGCCTTTGGTATGTTGTTGTTGTTGGGAGCCAGCGGTTACGTTGGCCATGCCTTTGCCACTGAATTGCTCAGGCGGCGGCAGCCGTTCATTCCCCTGACCCGCAACGCGATCGATTACACCAATTTCAACCTGTTGTTCGATTACATTCGAAAAATCCGGCCTGAATTCCTGATCAACGCGGCGGGTTTTACCGGAAAACCGGATGAGGACGCGTGTGAATTCGCGCGGGAAGAAACCCTGGCCGGGAACACGCTGCTCCCTCAAACTATCGGGCGCGCCTGCCTCATGACCAACACGCCCTGGGGACATGTGTCCTCGGGCCATATCTACACCGGCGCCAAAATCGTCCACAACGGGGAAGTTCGAATCGAAAGGGACCTTCACCTGCCGGAAGTGCGCCGTCTGCTGACGGACCATCCGGAACAAATCTTCGGTTTCACGGAAGCGGATGAGCCCAATTGTTCGTTCCGTTGCACCCCTTGCAGCTTTTACAGCGGCAGCAAGGCACTGGCCGAGGCGGCGATCCGGCAGATGGGACAATGCTATATCTGGCGGCCCGGCATCCCGTTCAACGAACATGACGAAGCGCGGAATTTCCTCCACAAAGTCCAGCGCTCCGTCAAGATTTGCGACAGCATCAATTCGCTCTCGCACGTGGAGGATTTCGTGCGGGCCTGTTTGAGTCTCCGGGAAAAACACGCGCCATTCGGGACCTACAACGTGGTGAACCCCGGCTTTGTCACCACCCGGCGTGTGGTGCGAATGATCCAACGGATTCTTAAACCCGATCAGCGCTTTGAATTCTGGAACGATGGCCTCGAATGGGGTATGTCCGCGGCCCGGTTCACGCACGCCCATAGCATTCTGGACACCACCAAGCTCCGGCGGGCCGGCGTGGAGATGCGGCCGGTCGAAGATGCCCTGGACGACGCATTGCGGAACTGGCTGCCGGCTGCCGCCCCTGAGAAGCTCGTATTTCATTGAAGTTCGTCCCGGCCTTTGCTCTTATCCCGACTCGAAGAAGCCTGATTATGATTCCCACACCGACCAGCACCGGCAGTCCTGGCAGAATGCCGCTTCGGCTGTTGCTCGCGGCGCTCCTGTGTTCGGGCCTTACCAGCCCGAGCCCGGACGCAAAGGCACAAGATGTGCTCATGCCGCCTCCCCAGATTTCAACCACCCCGCCGGCGGTGCAGGAATACCAGCAGCAGAATCAATTGCAGGTGTTCACCCCCGCCGGCTTCGCGCCAACCGCTCCGCAAGTCCTCCTGCAGTGGGGACCGTTGACTCTGCGGCCCCATCCTTTCTATCGGTTCCTTTACGGGGACGGCATCGCTTCGGCGCAATCGAACCACGTCACCACTGCCGTGCATTATCTTGCCCCGGGTTTCCTGATCGGGATTGGCAGCCACTGGACCCTGGATTACACGCCCGCATGGACATTTTATTCGAGCAGCCAATTCCGCAACACACTCGACCACAGCGTCACCCTGGCCGGCGGGACGACTTATGCAGATTGGATTCTGGGCATGTCGCAAAGCTATCAGTCCTCCTCCGCGCCACTGATCGAAACCGGCACTCAAACCGATCAGGAAACCTATTCGACTGCTCTGGATGCGTCGTATCGTTTCAACACCGAAATGTCGATGGATCTGACCGTCAACCAGAATTTCAGATACGTCCCCCAATTTGAAGACTCCCGCGAATGGTTATCGGTGGACTGGCTGAACTATCAGTTCTGGCCGCGCCTGGACGCCGGCGCCGGCATCGGCGTTGGCTACGTGAACATGCAGAAAGGACCCGACATGAGTTACGAGCAATTCCAGGGCCGCGTTCGCTGGCGCGCCACCGACAAGCTCGCCTTCCAGGCACATGGCGGGGTGGAGGACCGGCAGTTTCTCAGCGGCGGCGCACCCGACCTCATCAACCCCGTCGTCGGCGGCTCGATTCAATACCAGCCGTTCGAGAATACCAAACTCCAATTGACCGCCGATCGCGTCGTCGCGGTGTCCATCCTGACAACCTCCTCGGCTCAGGACCAGGTCACCGAAACCAGCGAGGTCACGGGTGATTTGAACCAGCGTTTGCTGGGGGAGTTTTATCTCGACGTCGGGGGCGGATATCACACCGTCAAGTACGTCGCGTCAACCGGCGGTTTTGGCGGCCGCCGGGACGATTACTATTCCTTCAACATGCGACTGGGGTTTCATCTCCTGAAACGGGGAACGGTTTCGGTGTTTTACCAGCGGAGCGACAATTCGTCCACCGAGCCGGGATTTACGTTCACGAGCAACCAGGAGGGGCTTGAACTCGGCTATCAGTTTTAGCGCCGCTGACCCGTCAAACCGCCGCCCCCCCGCCCCGCAACTGCAGATTCCTGCGACGAGCAGCTCGTCCCTGCCGACCGCCGCCGGAAATCGCTTCTCGCAATCATTCCAGCCCGTGCGGGCTTTTCAAGGCTCGCATATGCGCAGGCGGTGGAACTTTGCCGTGTTCGTGCCCGCAACAAACACCGCCGTGAGATTTGAAATCGAGAGGAACGGCTGGTTTGCAGCAACGTCGAGCAGCGACCAGGGAATCCCGGCGGCGAGAATACAGGCCCTCGGTTGATCCTACCGCGCCAGGCGGCGATCCTCTCTTCGGACCGGGTGTCTTCTTTCGGCACGCGCCGGAATCATGCGTGTCCGGAGCTGTTCATTGTAGAAGTCATGGACCAGATAAGCCACGAACATCAATGCCGCGGCAGCAATTGTGTAGAGGAGCATCATAATCTTCTATTCGTGTTCCGGGGCGACCCCATACGAGCGGCCGCCCCGGTGCCAGTGCGCCAAACAAGCCGCACAAGCATCGACAGCTTCGCAGATTCCGCACGATCGCACAATCGGGGCGGCACTGGAACTGGCCCAAGGGGTTCACCGGGAGCGATACTCGCGGCCAGAAAGCGATTGGCTGAGCTGCGGGCTTTTCTACTGCAAAAGGACCTGTCAGCGCAAAGCCGGAGGGTTTCCCACTGGACTAAACTGTGCCCCTCGCAATCGCGCTTGCCGTTCATCCGCTCTGCCATAGAATATTCGTGAGCCGATTCAAGGCTTTGTGCGCGAGGTTGCCTCGGTAGCTCAATTGGCAGAGCAGTTGACTCTTAAGCCAAAACGGCTTTTCTACTCACTTCGACACACCCGGTTTCACCTAGTCAACATTGAGGGAAATGCATTTCACTCTCGACTTAATTCGACTCAATTCCATTCAAAAAAAGTGACGCGGGGCACAAGCGGGGCACAAAGCAAGGACCAGTTGACGCGGGACAACAGTTCACGTCGTTTCATCCCTCCTGATGCCGTTTTGTACCCCGTCGAGGTACAAAGGCCGCGTGCTGGTTTCCCCCATCAGGACACCGCCCCGGCGCGAAACGCCTCGCCTGCGTCACGGAGCGCACGCGGCTGCCAGCATTTGCGCTTCGGCGCTCTCGCGTTTGGAAATGCCCAGACCGGCGAGGGTGGGTTGAACGGTAACGCCAGGTGACCGTTTAATTTTCTTGTAATCGCCAGGCTTCGCCCTTTCGGTGGCCAGCAGGATTTGCCCATGTCATCACCCCACCCGCCCAATCAAAGCGCGTCCTGCGTTGAACGGATGCCTGTTTCAAGCGGTCCCTGAAGCGAAGCGGGCGTAGTGGTGAGCCAATAGGCCAAGAACAGCAGTGTGAAATTGCCTTGCAATTCCGCTTTGGAGTATCAAAGTGCCCCCGTGCTGTCTGATTGCCGAACGTCGGACAGCATACACCGAAAAGCATGGCGTCCCGGATTCGGTCATTCAGACCGGCCTCGGCGTCCCTACATTTCGGACCTACTCTCGCACTGCGCGTGAGTGGTTGCCTACCTGCCGTAGGGCGTAACGCACTCCGTTGACGCAAACGGAAAGGCAAGGCATGGCAAAGCAAGGCAAAGATTCGGCAGGGCACGCTGGCAACGGTGTGCCCTTTTCTTCCATAGTCACGGCGCGTCGTGGGCAGTTTGGCGGCGGGCACAAGGCCAACGATTAAAAGGGGCTGCCACCGTCACGACCAAAGCGGCAGCCCCAGGTAAGGCGGGGACTCAAAGAAGCACGTCACCCATTCATACGGCAGAACGGCGGGCAATCTTTCATGAATCTGTCCAGCCAGCGCGAGCGCCGGGGTGTGGAATCACCGCTTGCAATCTCTCCGCGTCAGCGCATAGTCGGGAAGAGGCAGCGTGCCTAACATCGGACTCGCAAGCCGCGATTGTAAGGAACGCAGGTTTGCCAGTTAACTTACGCACCCAAAGCGAGTGGAAAATTGCACGCATTTTGAAAAAGTCAAATGGGAGATGACCTAATTCCATCCACGACTCCGAAAGAAGGCGGCGACGAGAAGGCCACCGCAAACGCCGCCAGCAATGAACATGGCACAAAGCCAAAAAATCAATTCAACCCAAAACCAAGAGGCACGAGAAAAAATCATCGGCTTTCCAAAGCACAGTGGGCGGAGTTTTTGAGCCTCAGTTCTGTCATTTTTTGGGCCTCGTCCGATCTTATCGTATGTCATGATATTAAAAGGATTTGTCTTTTGGTAGTGGCTCTTTTTGTTGGTTACGCGGCATCCGGCTATTTTTTGAACAAACTTTTCAAGGGCTTGCGATGGGTTTTGGTCATTTTGATCGGCTTAGGCCTCTTGACTTCTGGAATTGCTTACAAGAATTCTCGCCCCATACCACTGAGTCCAGCGGAACCAAAAGTGACTCTGGAGACTTTGGGTGTTGTGGGCAAATGGCGACCGCCAGAACTGCCAAAAGACTGCCAGATGGTTTTTGTGCGACTTGGAGGAAGCCGCTTTGGCGCTTCGGTTAATCTTCTTCCCACTTTTCCAGACGCCACAAACAATAACAGTTTGATGCATGTGATTGGCTTTGGACACGCCGGCTCGCCAATAATTCCTTACATAAAGGACAATCGGTTTTATATAGCGGTGAAGAATCTGCTCAGGACCAATCTGGATACTGTTTTTATGAACGAGGACTTGGACTATTCCCTGCCACCACAATGGGACAGAAATTATAGTTCCGAGGCGTTTGAAATTGTTGCCGAGGATGGATTGCCAGTACTTCAGATAGCTTATCTGAGGCCAGACATGATTCAGGTCAACGGAATCTTCTTCGTTAGGGAGAATTATGGAATAATCGCCTTTGGAAGCGGCTTTTCCTCGAGGCCATTTCCAATTGACAAAAATGACGTTTTCTTTTCCCAGCGTAAAACATGGTTCAAATATCCATCGAAGGATCATTTGGGACAGTGGGCCACAAAGTGACTTTTCTCCCAATAGCTCAAAAGTCATTGTCAAACTCTTGTTGTAAATGGCGATTTTCAAATTAAGGCACCCCCAAACCGTCCTTCGACTTGCCAGTTCCCGCGTTTGCCTTTGGGTTTCGAGTTCACGATTGCGCTTTAGAAAACACCCGGGCCAGCCGCAACCAGCCCGGGGTTGTCAGCCGCGGCCAGGCCAGCCGGCTTAGTCGTGGCTGGAATTGTTTTGCGGCTTCTCAAGCCGGTTCACCTTTCGGAATTGCTCTGCCTCGGCCTCGGCCTTTTGAAGCCGGGACCGGGCCTCGGGAAGCCAGGCTTTGAGTAGTGGCCCAATCTCTTTGGCGGTCACTCGTGCCAGGGCAATTTCGCGCATGGTCAAACCGAAACGATTCCCATTGTTCTTCACCATGAACGGCCAGCCGGAGAAATTGGAGTTGCTGAGAACAGCCTCATACTCGAGCGCCGCTGTTTCTGCTGTGCCGATTTGACTGCGCAATTCTCCAATCGCGTCGAGTTTGCTTTGAAACTGGCCGGCGATCGCCATAGCTTCACGCAGTTTTCGCGCGGCCTGATTGCGGTCCTCTTCGGCTTTCAACATCCCCTTGCGAGCGGCGCGCAGGTGTTCGGGCAGGCTATCGGGCTCGGCGTTCTCGACCTCAAGTACTGCTGCGATACTATGGATATTTCCGCCCTCGACCTTCTGCCGGTCGCTGACGGCCTCGGAAAGTGGGTGGACAGTGGGGTTACTCATTTTGGGTTATGGCTAAGGATTTCGTCGAGCTTCTGCTGTCGCATACTGCGCAAAACACGGCTGATGCCGGTTTCCGTTTTGTCAGGTCGCATGAATCCGCACGCGGCCATTTCTTCATCTGTGGCCAGGCCGTCGAGATGCAGGTGAGATGTCCAGGCCGCCCGCTGTAGCGCGGACCAGATAAGGCGGCCGTCCTTGTCGGCCATGCCGCGGCTATCGATCAATGGAAAACAGACGCGGAGTGCCCGAAGCATCTTATCGCGCGGCGGGTGGTCCGGCTGCGGTGGGGTTGGCCGTCGGGAGATGGAAGCCGGGAGGCTGGCAGATGGCGCAACGGGTGCCACCTCTGGTATGGATGATTTTTTAGCATGGACAACCGGCCCCCCGGAAGACGTTTTTCGGCGCGCGGCCTCCGCTTGCAGAAATTCAAGGCGTGCCTGCCCTTTTCGCAGAGTGAAATAAGGCCCGGTTTGAGCCAGGCCAGATTCATCTTCGAGTTGTCGGATCATGCTGTTCATTTTGCCGATGTTCAAAGTTGCAAATCTCATGACAGCCTTATTCTCGCCGGTCCTGCTTTTTTGTCTGCCTAGCAGTTTCGCTGGCAGCGAATTCGCTGGTATCGTCGTTTTGCATCCATGTTCGGACCAAGCCAACCCGGCATTGGACGCCGAACTTGCGGAATAGGGCTTCGACGTGGTTCCGCACGGTGGCGTAGGAAATTCCGAGTTCGGCACCAATGGCCGAATCCTTTTTGCCCTCCATGATGAGGCCGAGAATCTGACGCTGCCGGTCGGTGAGTGGCGGACGCGGCGGGAGTTGCGGCCGATGCAGTGAGGATTTCATGAAGTGCCTACAGTCGCCGCTGCAGCCGGTTTTTCCGGTGGTTCCGGTGGCGCTTTTTCTTCATCCTTAATGACCGTTTGACAACCGATCCGAGCGAGTTCTTTGAGGACATCAGCAAGCCCTTTGATTTGCTCAAAACTCGTGTTCGTCAGATTGTCGCAAGCGTCCCGGCTGACAGCTTCCAGCATCCAAGCCGGAATGTTGAGAGCATGGCCCGCAGCGAAGGACAAAACCGCCGTAGTGTAAAACGATTTCCGAATCAGGTTGCGAATGCGGATTTGATCGTTTCCAGCGGACAGAATTTCGCTCGCAATCGCGGGCAGACACTCTTGGGAGGACATTCTCAAAGCCATGCCCAATATCCTCAGCCCTTCCTCGACCTTGGTTTTTTCGATAAGCTCACCGGAGGTCCGGCGGTGTTCCGCGACCAGCAAATCAAATTTCCGTAAGCTCTCCGAAAACTTCAGCCAGCCGTCCCGCGCGAGCCGAATTGAAACCGCATCGCCGTCCGCAATCGCTCTTTCGAGCCGCGCGTAGGCGTCCGCCTCCGCTGACTCCAGCCGCCTCAACGCGGCCGGCGCTCCCAATGGCCCGGAGGCAGGCGGATACTCAACCGGCTGCTTATTCCCTGCCTTCGGCGTCGGAACGTGCTTTCTGCTGGCCAGCCACCGGGACAAACGCGCTTTGTTTCGCAACGGCGCGCCAGCCGCGCGCCAACCGCGGACACACCGGGGAGTGACTCGAAAGTCGCGGGCAATTTCAGCGGTTTCCGATCTTTGTTTTTTGCTTGATTTCATTGGCATTTTGAGTGTTTTTCAGTTGGTAAAGAGGCGGAAAGAAAGTTTTTTGGTGGACTTCACAGGAATTGGCCGCGATGGATGGTCCCCTGCATGGGCGCTTGGGTAGTAGTTTTCTTGAGGCCGGTGGTAGCCGGTGATAGTCAACGACTTAGGCCAGCGCAGTGACAGACGCCAGGCACCGCGTCTGCCGGGGATAGTCGAAAGCACCTCGACGACCGCGCCTTGCTGCTGAAGCTGTGCCAGGACAATGAACAATTCGCTGCCGATGCAGTCCACCGTCGCCGCCCGGGTCGGGTCGGTCAGTTCAAGCTGAAGCGGGTGTTTCATGGCGAAGTTGTGTCAGGGGTCACTACTTGTATCCGTATCCGCCCTATAAGGGCGGCGGATACTGGATACAGTGACCGGCTAGTATCCAGATACAAACCGGATACAAACCGGATACAGAGTCACGTCCTCAGATAGTGTTCGGCTTTGGAGTTCCATTTGATTTTCCTCTTTTGTTCAGCGCGTCGAATGTAGCGGTAGGCAGACTCACGGGTGCAGCCACAGTCCTCGCGGATCGCGCTCACCAGTTCCGCGCGGGTTGCCGGTCCTCGGCACAGTTCAGCAACACGATCCGGCGTCATCAACGGTTCGCGGTCAGCCTTACCACTGACGACCGTTTCCCAGGCAGCCAGATCAAAGCCCGGGTCCACGTCATAGATCATCCGTTCGGGATTCAACCGCACAGCAAACGGCATGAACGGCTGCCCGTCGTTCAACTTTCCGCAGGAACAGACGATCACGTCGTTCGCGTCCGGCTGGCCAGGTGCAAGGTTCAACTGGGCTCGTGTCCATTGATGGAGCAGTTTAGAGTTCCGGCCGTAGGACGAGCGGTCGAAACCAACTGCTCGCGCGGCGCCGGCCCTGCCCGTCAATGCGTGATGCAGAACGATGATTTCCCGCTGTGGATTGCCCGCTTTCGAGAGCCGCGAAATGGCAAGCAGTGTCGCGGCCATGTCCTCATCTCTATTCAGGTCCGCGATTCCAAAGTTGTAGAGAGAATCCCAGGCCACAACATCGGGCTTGTGTTTGGCAATGGCGTCTTTGATCCGCCGTTGCGCCTGCTCACTGTCGAGACTCAAGAATCCGTCCGCGTCGGCCTCCAGTGTGTGAATGACGATTCCGCTATTGATTTGCGGCCAGTGGCTTTCTCCGATCCATTGCCGAAGTGCGGCGAAATCGGCTTGCAGCCGGCGGTTGGAATTCTCGCCTTGCAAGATTAGCCAGATCAATTCCTGTCCGCGCGTTTCAAACCCAATCCAGGGCAACCCGGCGCGACATGCAACGGCGAGCTGAAGTAGTAAGCGGGACTTGCCGATACTGCCCGGCCCGGCAATCACGAGTGATCCACCACAGCTCAAGAGCCGGTCGCCCAGAATCTGATCGGATTCGTCGAACTGCATTGCCAGCAATTCGTCCGGCGTGCGGATCGTCAACGCGTCTCCGTTTCGCCCAGACTCCAATCGGTCGAGTTCGGCGCGGACGTGCCCGGCAATGCCCTTCACGTCGTTTGGGCTGGTGAGAAGCGCCTTTGCGCCATCATCAAACAGCGCGGCCATGCGGCGCGTCCGGTATCTCTCAACAATTTCCGCAGCGTCGAGTTCGGCCAGATCGAGCGGAAGGGATTTTAACTCGGAGATGAACAGGTCAGCGTCCGGAAACGTCACCAACTGCGCAACGCCGGTTTGACTCACCGGCCGGCCCTCTTTCTTGAGGGTGCAAATAGCCTTGGCGACTTCGCCACAGCGCTGGTCGTCGAAAGAATCAGGCGCATTGTCCTCAAGTTCCGCAAGGTTCGCGGGTAGGACCGCACTACTGAATTCGAGTAGCGTACCCGCAATCGAAGCCTCAAACAGATTTGACTTTCCGGCGGTGGACTTTTTCTTGCTTTTTCGGGACGGCTCCCTTACTGTTTGCATGGTTCAATGAATTTTCGCGGGCCTCGGAGTTGCGTCCGGCCCGCGATTTTTTTTCGCGGGCAGCCCGCAGAAGTGTTAGGCCGCTTTGCGCGGAGTGGTCTCGCGCAAAAACCTTTGGATTTCCTCGACGGGGAAAAGTTTGGTTCGCAAGGCGGATGAACTGCGGAGAAGCCCGCGCTTGTTCAGTCGATAAACCGTCTGGTAGTTGACGCCGATGATCTGCGCCGTCTCCCGCATCGTGTAGGATAGGCGCGGCAGTCCGGGATTTGCCGCTTCTTTTGGTAGTGACGTTACTTTCATATAACACCACCACCCATACGCCCACTTAAACCCAAAAACTAAGACTGTCGCACTCTGCGTTTTTCCGAGTTTCGCGGACGGCCCGGTTTTCCCTGCGTGAGTTTTATCCCGAGGCTTGTGCAGATTGAAAGCATTCTTCTTTGGTCGGTGATCCAGCCGATTCGCTCCTTCGCCATTTCCACAAGCTCTCGACACGTGAAAAACGCTTTCTGTTTCCTTGGTGGAATCCAATCGAAATGCGCGGCCAGCAACCAGAGACGGTGTGTGTCGCAAACCTCATCGCGCTCATCAATGAATTCCGCAATCTTTTTCAGGATTGAACCATCACGCCTCTTGAGCGCGTCCTGCATGATATTCCTGGTGATGGCGTTCAATTCAGCGAATCCTTCTGCAACGGTTTTTTCCGTGTGCCCATGGTAGCGCATCAGCTCCCGATTGAATTTGTTTGGCTCCGGCATCAGCCGGAGCAGGAATTCCCAGTAGTCAACGTATTGTTGAACATCGCCAGCGTGTTTATTGCCTCGCAAAGCCAAGCCAAGATTTTTCCATACCGCTCCGGGGGAATATCCTTTTGGCGCGCTCATATCATGGCCTCCATTTTGTCCGTGCGGATTCTCAGAATGCGCGGCTCCCGAAACTTGCCCGATGGGTTTCGGCAGAAGGCTTCGACTTCAACCACGTCACCGATCTGGATTTGCTCGAACGTCGAAAAGGCGGCGCACCAGCCGGCATCCTCGCCATTGACCGAAAGATGCACGCTCATTTTTGTCGGGTGCTTCTCAGTGATGAGGCAATCGAAAGTTTCACTTTTTTTGACCTTGATCCAGTTCCGGCCAAAGGGTGAATCCCAGGGCTTTGCAACAACACCCTCACCCCCGCGGGCCAAAACCGCTTCAATGAATTCCGCGCCGGTGCCGCTCGCGCATCGGTGCCAGTTCAGCATGGGATGGAGCCTCGAAAACAGTTCTGTCAAAGCCTGTTCGCGTTCGCGCCACGGCTGGCGCTGGATGTCCTCGCCAAAGAAAACGGGAATGTCCCAGGCGAAAAACTTGCCGCTACGCATGGCCTCACCCGTCACGATGGAGTCCGCAAGCTCCCTGACGGCAAAACGCCCATCATACTTCTGTGACAAGTGCCAGCCTCGCCAATGCCAAGCGAGCGCGTCCTTCAAATCCATGACGCTGTATTTCGGTCGCTCAATGGTGCTCATATCGCGCCCTCCTTCGGCATCGGAATGACCTTGCTCACCGGGGCAGAATCGAATGTCACCCGTTGCGCCATTGCTGCGGAGTGTTCGCGGCGCAGGTGTCCATACGTGCGCATGGCCAGTGCCCCGCCGTCCGAGTGACCAAGCCAACGTGAGACGGTTGGAATATCGACGCCCGATTCAATGCAGCGTGTCGCAAACAGGTGTCGAAGATCGTGGTGAGTGATTCGGGCAACACCTACCAGCTTGCACGCTCGCACAAGTGACTTCTCGCATTCACTGAGGACACAAACCTTCTGAGAGGGTAGGGGATCGGCTTTTTTCAGCCGCTCCAGAAGTTCCCGCATGGGCGGAATGATAGGGACTTGGCGAGTCAGCGCACCATTCGACCGTTTCGTCCGCTTGGCGTTCCAGACGCGAATCTCTCCCCGGTCCATATCCACGTCTGACCAAGTGACCTTTCGGGCCTCGGATATTCTGCAACCTGAGAATGCGAGGAAACGAATCAGGTCCGCGCAGTGCTGCGCTTGTCCGGCTCCGCTGGTTTCCACGATTTCAAGCATCCTGTTGAACTGCTCCGGCTCCGGCAATCGCAGTTCGGTTTGCTTCACCCCGAGGCGTTTGATTTTTCGAGCCGGGTTTCTGTCCCTGCTAATTCCGCCAAGCTCAAGCACGGAGCGGAGCGCCGACAGCGTATTGTTGAAATACTGCTCGTCCTTTTCGGCTGCGAATCGTCCAGCCCATTCGCGGCAAGCTTCATCGGTGATCTTGCGAACGGGCGTAAGCCGCAATCCCGGCCAGGACGTGAGCAACGCCTTGACGCAGTAGCGTCGATACCGCTTCGTTTCTGGTGACAGGTCGTGCGACACGTTGACAGCGCGCAGGTAGGTTTTGAGCGCATCGCCGAATGTGCCAAGCCCGGCTTCCGGCTCGTGGTGGGCTTTGATGAAGTCATGGAGCGCGAGCCTTGCCTCTTCAAACGTGGATGCCTTGATGGAGCGCCGAATCGTCTTGCCCTGAACCTTGAGCCGTGCGAAATAAAGCCCCGTGCTGACGTACTGCAGCAGGTTCGGGACTTTCGGAAACGAACGCCATTTGCCATCCGGCGAAAGGTGTTCGCTGCGGTTGTTCCTTTTCGGTTTCGTATCCCGGTTTGTATCAAATGTAGTCGTCATATCAAGTAAGACTATATGGGATACAAAGCCGGGATACAAGCACAATCTTGTGTGCTACGTAACTGATTGCAGATAAGTTAGTTGCCTCGGTAGCTCAATTGGCAGAGCAGTTGACTCTTAATCAATTGGTTCTAGGTTCAAGTCCTAGCCGGGGCACCACTTCTCCTTTTTGACTCGCCGCGACAGCAGGCGACACAACCGGACAAACCTCAATGTTCACAATGCCTTCGTGCACATTCATACCGACCGAGGAAAGGGCAGGGGAGGACACCGCTGGACTCGACTGGCCTAATTTTGGTGCGTTCCCCGGTGCGCCCGGTTTGCCTCCACAAAACGTCGGCAACAGCATCACCGCGTCTCTGATCGGCAGCAGCACAGGGTATTCAATGATGTCTCGCTGTAACAGCATAGCTGCTCGCCTTTCCCGGAAAAACGCTCAGGCCGGTCTTGAAGACCGGCCTGAGCGGTAGAAGAGGATTTCCGGCTTGATCAACTGTTACGCCATTTGTCTCCCGCGCAAAATCCGCAGTGTGCTCGCCCCAAACGCAAGCAGCAACAGCGAGATCGTCGCAGGCTCGGGCACGGGCACCCAATCGCCAGTGAGAGCAGAGCGGCCATTCGTCGGCAAAAAGGAGTTCTCATTCGCACCTGATGTGGCGCCCGCCGTCGCCGTCCAAGTAGAGTTTCCAGTAGTACTGTAGGAGGGCGAGCTTGACACAGAACTCATATTAGCTGGATATGAACCTGAGCTGACCGACAGAAACTGGAGGTTGCCATCTGGGAGAACGGTGGTTGTGCCAACGTACGCATTCATCGGTGGTTGAACACCACCAATAATAATAGTACTCCACGCGTCTAGCGCGTTATCCTGGATGGAAAGAGTCGGAGTCGTGAGATCGAAACTGTAACTCTCGATCGTTCCCGTCGCCGCGTCGTACATGATTTGGCCGCTCGATGTAGCAGTGCCATTAACCGCACCTGTCGTGCCTTGCACCCAATCGTAGATAACCACTCCCGCTGCATTCGGGCCGATGGTGAGGAAAACGGCGACGGCCAGCCCTGCAGCGAATCTTAAAATTCTTTTCATGTTTATACTTCTGTTGTTGACTCTCGTGGAAGGCGATTTCTGGCTCGATGTCCAAGCCCGGACTCCTTCTTTCACGTGATAGTCATGGCGTTATTTACTTCTGAATCGACGCGGTAGATTTAGGCATTGCTTAACAGAAAAGGCAAGAAAAATCTTCGTTTTTTGATCCTGGCAGCCGGCTTCGTGCGAGGCAATGTTCGGTGAACTGCTGGAAGACGTGTAAGCGCTTGCAGCTATGGATGAAGCAGAAGAACGCTTTTATTCTTCCAGCCGCTGTTTTCCTTACGAACATGAATTTCTGTCGTGGGGAGGTGTGTCGGAAACATAATCGAGTTCAAGGGAGATAGCCCACCGTAGCTTGGAACGAGCGACCGTTCAAGGCCAAATTCTGCCAAGCTTTTGGGCGCCTTTAATTACAAACGGGTATTGCCAACTCCCCCGGTTTGCCGCTCAATGTTTTGAAAAAGGACTGTCCAAAAATGAAAGTACTGTTTATCGGCGGGACGGGATTCATCAGCACATCGGTCAGCATGATGGCCGTGAACAAGGGGTTCGACCTCTACCTGCTCAATCGCGGTCAGCGCCAGCCAAGGGTGCCCGGCTGCCACAGCCTGGCCGCCGACATCCAAAAACCGGCGGACGTCCGCGCCGCGTTGCGTGACGAGCGCTTCGACGTCGTCGTCGATTGGATCGCTTATACGCCGGAACACATCGAACGCGACCTGGCACTTTTCGGAGGCAAGATCGAGCAATACATTTTCATCAGCTCGGCCTCCGTTTACCAGAAGCCGCCCACCGATTACCTGATCACCGAATCGACGCCGTTGCAGAACCCGTTCTGGGAGTATTCGCGCAACAAGATTGCGTGCGAAGAACGCCTGGTGCGGGCCTGCCGCGAGGAAGGATTTCCGATCACCATAGTGCGCCCTTCGTTGACCTACGATCCTCAATTCCCAATCGCGATCGGAGGTTGGGGCTGCTACACGCTGGCAGATCGGTTGAAGAAGGGCCGGCCCATCATCGTCCACGGGGACGGATCTTCATTGTGGGTGGTGACGCATGCAGAGGATTTCGCGCGAGGCTTTGTCGGGTTGATCGGCAACGGGCAGGCGCTGGGACACGCATTCCACATCACCTCCGACGAAGTGCTGACGTGGGACCAGATTTATCGAACCATCGCCGAAGCGCTGGGGGTGGAAGCGAATATCGTGCATGTGGCGTCTGATTTCATTGCCCGCGTGGCGCCTGGTTTCGTCGGCAGTTTACTGGGCGACAAGACCTGGAGCGTCGTGTTTGACAATACGAAAATCAAAAGGTTCGTGCCCGGCTTCCAGGCCGTCATCCCGTTTCGGGAGGGTGTCCGGCGGACGGTGGCCTGGTTTGACGCGGACGACGGGCGCAAGCGGGTGGACGAAAAAGTGAACCACGAGATGGACGAGATCCTCACGGCCTATGCCGGGCGATCCGCGTAATGGTTGTCCCGTCAAGAGCCGGCTCAAATGAGCGCGCGGCGATTCCTCTGTTCACCACCGGTTGCTTGCCAACGTCAGCGATTGAAACTACCTTGCGCGCGCTTATGGAAAAAGTCGTCATTGCTGGCAGCGGTTGCGCGGGCTTGACCGCCGCCCTCTATACTGCCAGAGCGAACCTGAATCCGCTCGTTCTCACGGGCAAACAACCCGGCGGATTGATCACCACCACGACCCTTGTCGAGAATTTCCCCGGGTTTCCCGAGGGCATCGACGGGTACGAGTTGATGGTTCGCATGCAGAAACAGGCGCAGCGATTCGGCGCCCGGGTGAAATTTGCCACGCTCGAAGCCGTCACCCTCGACTGCCAGCCATTCGCGCTCACGGTGGATGGTGAGCCGGTCGAAACCCGAACGTTGATCATCGCCACCGGCGCCCGCCATCGCCACCTCGGGCTTGAAAGCGAGAATTTGCTGGAGAACAAAGGCGTGACCTACTGCGCCACGTGCGACGGCGCCCTGCCGATGTTTCGGAATCACCCGTTGGTGGTCGTCGGTGGCGGTGATTCCGCGTGTGAAGAGGCGCTTTACCTGACACGATTCGGTTCAGCAGTGCATCTGGTTCATCGCCGCGACACGCTGCGCGCCTCCAAAATCATGGCGGATCGGGCGCTGGGAAATCCCAAAATCAAGCCGATGTGGGATTCTGTGGTCACCGAAATTCTGGATGTGAAACAAGGGAAAGTCTCAGGCGTGCGGCTCAAGAATGTGAAGACGAAAGCGGAATGCGAGCTGGATTGCGCCGGAGTGTTTGTCGCAATCGGCCACACCCCAAACACGCAACTGTTCCAGGGCATCATTGACATGGATGCCAACGGTTACATCGCCCCCAAAAAGGGAACGGCAACCAACGTGCCGGGTGTATTTGTAGCCGGAGACTGCGCCGATCGCGTTTATCGGCAGGCGATCACCGCCGCAGGCATGGGTTGCGCCGCCGCTATCGAAGCCGAGCGCTTCCTCGAGCAACTCGATCAGTAATCTCTCTTCAGGAACCTGTTCTGCCTGGAGGGAAGCGCTCCGTCGCTTTCCCATCTGCTTGATCAGGGCACCGACGGAGCGGTGCCCTCCAGGTTTTCGCCCGGGTTCATGGGCCCAATGCATGCGCTAAAGCGAAAGGAGGCTCTCCATCGACCCCGCCCCGCCGCGATCCTGCATTACAGCATTATATTTGGTTAAGTTAAAATTAGCTTTGCGTCTGCCACGGCAAGGTGCATAGTAAGCGAAATGCTCCCGAGCCGGCTCGCCGAAGGGGAGGTGGGAATGGTTCAGCGAGGTCCGGCGGGGCTGAGCAATGGCATATCACGAACTTATTGAATTTCGTTATGAAGCGTCATCAACTTTCCCGCCGTCAATTTCTGCGAGGCACCAGTGTCCTGGCCGGCGCCGCGTTGCTCTCACCGTGGGACGTTTTCCCCGGCCGTGCCGCAGCCGCCAAGCGCACCGCCGTCGATCAAGTGCCACTGGGCAAAACAGGCATTCGACTCAGCCGGCTCGGTTTCGGCACCGGGAGCAGCAGCGGTTCGGAACAAACAGCCCTGGGGAAAGGTGAATTCATCCGGTTGCTGCACTACGCGTACGATCGGGGAATCACGTATATTGACACTGCGCAGTCGTACCAGACATTCGAATGGATTGGGGACGCCATTAAAGGGCTGCCCCGAGAGAAGCTTTTCCTTCAGTCAAAGATTCTCCGGGAGGCGGACAATGTGTTGCCAGTGATCGATCACCACCGGAAGGTGTTCGACACGGATTACATCGACAGTCTGCTCATTCACTGCATGACTCGAGACGGCTGGACCGATCAATGGAAGCGGGTCATGGATGGTTTCGACGAGGCGAAGCAGAAGAAGTGGATTAGGGCCAAGGGCGTTTCCTGCCACACGCTGCCGGCTCTGCGCAACGCGACTGCGTCTGAATGGACTGAAGTGCACCTGGTGCGGGTCAATCCGCAAGGTCGTTACATGGATGGGATGACTGCGGACTGGGGTGGTTCGACCAGAGTGGAGGTGAGTCCCGTGATGGACCAAATCAAGGCCATGCACCAAAAAGGCCGCGGCGTGATCGGCATGAAGATCATCGGGAACGGCGATTTCCGCAACCCGGAGGACCGTGAGAAATCGATCCGGTTTGCCATGGCCTGCAAAGACATTGACGCGGTGGTCATCGGGTTCACAAACCGGGGGCAGGTGGATGAAGCCATCGAACGGATGAACCGGGCTCTGGCGGAAACCTAACACCGAGGGTGTCCTGTTCCCGGGTCGTGGGGAGACGGCGGCTGCGGGATCGGCCGGGGCTGGTGCGTGACCATCTCCTGAACCGGAGAACGCCGGCACTTTCGGGCGGCAAGCCGCGATTTATGCGAACCCCTTCACCTGGTGGAAGCGTTGGAGTGCCCTTCCGAGCCGCCGCCGAAAATGCCGTCCAATCCGGCTGCTATCACGGGGTTCGCGGCGGTCAGCGTCCAAATTGCTTGGCGGCGATAATTCTCGATCGCGAGCAGCATCGGTCCCATGTCGATCCCCATGGCCATGTGATTGATCCAGGGACCGTTCAGGAAATCGGCGAATCGGATGGTCGGATTGCCCTGAGTGTCATAGGGAGAGGCGACATAGTGTGGATCCAGGCTGAAAGCATCTCCGAAACCCCACAGCGGACTCCACAGACCGGGAATCTCGAAGTATTGGCGCAAAGCGGCGAGAGATGCGTCCGGAACAAAATTGATTGAGCTGGCGGCGCCGTAGACAGCAATCGTGCCCGCGTGAAGAGCTTTCGTGCCGAACCGGATATTCTCCTCGTTCGGCAGTGCGCCGAAAGAGAAATATTCGCTCGACATTCCGGTCGAGGGCGGGACCAGATTGTCGCAAGCCGTCAGTCCCCACGCATTCCCGTCGTAAGTGGCATAACACTCGGCGACAGCGCCGCTGCGGCGGGCGGCGTGATCGAGGCAAAACTGCTGATTGGCGAGGATGGCCAGCTTGTCGTTCTGCCAGAGGTCGCATGGCGCGGCCGGGTGCAGATCCAGGCTGCGGTCCCGGAAGTTCAGCCAGCAACTCGCAAAGAAGTAATTGAACAGCGAACCTTTCCAGGAGACCATGATGTCGGGCCGGCTGGCCGGCGGGTACGAACCATACACCCGGTTGCGCGCCAGATAGTTTTCGCGCGATGTCGGGTGTGTTCGGGAACCCATTCCCAGAACATCCACCATGAAAGCTTCGTCCGTCTGACCGTCCACGTGCTTTAGAAAAGTGCCCGCCGGTGTTGGGCCCGGTTGCCAGGCCAGGAAAAAACGATTGGAGTTGATCCCCGGTGAATGGTCCACGAACCAGTCCCATTCCACGCGATCGACCAATTGGCGGCTCAAGGTCTGGATCTGGACATTAGCGGGGAAGTATTCCTGGCAGGTGAGCACCCCGTACATCAGAAGCATCGTGTCATACAAGGAGAGTTCCACATGATCGTCTTTTCTCCCGCCGGTGTTTGCCGTCAGAAAGTGATAGTAGAAACCCCGGCACCCCGCGCGCGAAGTCCCCATCTCGGGGCCCATGGGGAGGTTCAGCAGATTTTGCAGGATGGTGACGACCCGCGTTTCCAGTTCGGAACGGTCCGCCCAGCCGCGCTGGTGCCCGATGCAATACGCCGCCAACTGAAAGCCGATCGCTCCCACACTCACGATGTCGGAATACGTGGAGCGGTCCAGGGCAAAACCCATGTCGTCCGTAAACGTGACAAAATACAGGAAAGCGCGCTGAGATATCAGGTCCAAGAAGGCGTCATCCGGCCAATGGGCGGGGTCATAAGGCGTTTCATCGGTGGTGAAAGACAGATCGTCCAAATAGACGTGGCCGGTCCGGCTGTTGTTTCTCCAATCTTCGATCACGAAGACCAGTTCTTTCACCTTCGACAGGTCGGCAGATCCCAGCGCACTGACCGGAAAATCGCAACGCACCCAGTTTGTTTCGTTGGGCACGCTGAAAACGGCGTTGCCGAGCAATTGTTGGGGGCTCTTGAATTCCACCTTGATTTTGTGCTCGCAGGGTTCGGCCCCATCGCCTCTGGCCCAGAAACTGAACCGGGTAACCGCGACATGTTCTACGCGGGAGGGATTCCCCTGGCTGTCCTTGAGCGGCCCGTAAAGGTTGGTAAAATTCAGGGTGTATCTGGGGAAACTCGCCTTGCCGATCAGGGAAAACCAAATGCCGCAGAACCCCGACGAGACCGCGTAATCGATGCGCAACGATGCGCCGTTGGTCCCGTGAAAAACCGAATGGTCAAACGAGGCGTCGATGGTGGCGAGTTTGCCTGCAAAAGTGCCGCTATCTCCGGAAAAATTGTTGAAGGGACCCTGGCTGTTGAAATCCATGAAGGTCAATTCGGTTCCGCCGCAAAACGCGGCCAGCGGCCGCAACACGAGGCCGAGAAAGAGGAACAGGACAGGGGTTGGCCCGGCTTTGCCAAAACCAAGAGGTTGAATCCGGCTTCTTGGCGCTTGACGCCGGTTCGCTTTCAGAACTGTGCTTTCAAAGCGCAAAACCATCTGCCTGCCCGCCCCTGGAGCACGTTTCAAGCCAGTCCAAAGGGAATTTCGAATCCGCCGTCGAAACGCGCTCAACGCGGAGGAGAATCTGCTGCTGTGCCGGTCCGGGAATCTCACTGCAAAAACGGAGTTACCTGGGGGTGGAGAAGCCTGGTTTAGCCCTCAACGTGGAAAAGCTCCCCTGCTCACAGCAGACCACGAACTCTTCGGCCACCGATTTCAATTTCTCCCACCGCTCCCGAATCGTCTCGGCTTCCTTGGCGTTGACTTGATTGTCCGATGCGGCTGTGGCCACGACGGCAAGCAAATCGGCGAACTCCTGCACAATCTCATTGGTCGCAGGAATGAGAAACGCAGGATGCGGTTTGTTCATCTTGGGGTTAAGAATGAAAAATCCTCCCGCGCGCTGGCAGATCCACTGGACCAGGCGGCGATCGTTCGTGCAGCGCAACAATGCTTCGATGCGATCGAGCGGGTTGGCGGTGCCGCTGCCCGAGCCGTCGTCCGGCTCCGCCCACTTATAAATCATTGAAAGCGAGAGACCCAGTTCAGCGGCAAGCTCTTTGGCGCTGCATTTCTGGAACATCTCACGCAGGAGTTCATGTGATTGCATGCTGTCAAATTGGAAGACGAAAATCCCGATAGCAAGGGGAATCACGCAGCCGGCTTCCGCCTGCGTCCCAAAAAAGGTCTTGATCAGGCGCAACCTGACCGGCAGGTTGATCATCAACTTATGCCTTAATATGGGACGAACCCGAGACTATATAGAAAAGTTGCTCTTTCCTGGCGCGCAGGGGCAGAGGCGCCGTCATATGCGCTTCTTCCTGCTGGCGCTGTTTCTGTGCGCTATTGTTTGTATAGCCATCGTTGCTATGTTCGTGTTTCTGAATAACCGGGCGCACTCTCCTTTCTGAACTAACCGCGACGATGGCAGACCCATCCCGCCGGCGATCAACCGCTGCGAGCCGGTTACACAGTGCCGGCTTGGTAACTGCGAGCCCGCCAGCGCAAAAAGGGAGAACACTTTTCCGTGGTGCCCTTGTTCCGAACCGGCCAATAAGCGCTGAAATCGCTTTCCAGCTTTCGCAATTCGCGAATGCCGCGGCGGGCCAGGCGCTGCGCCAACAAACTCTTGCCGGCGGCGAGCGCATGCTGCCAAAGCATGAATCTGCACGACTGCACTGCCATGCGGCCCGCCAGCTCCAATTCGGTGCCCAGGATTCTGCCCAGGGCGGTGGAAGGGCGGGAACGCTGAATTCTCTCGAGTTGCGCTTGTGTCTCGTTGAGAGCGGCGACGATGCTTTTTTGAGGGATGTGCCTGTAGTTGTTAAGCCCGTTCCGGCACCACAGCTCCCGGACTCCGGGGAGCGGGGCGCCAATCGTAGTGCCAAAGGGCGTTGAATTAGCCTCCGTGTAGTTGAATTTGCGGTAGGCCAATCCCAGGGCCAGCGCCGCTTTCGCCAAGCGCCCGCTCGGATCACAGAAAATGTCGCGGCTTAGCACGGAAACGAGCTTTTGCTCGGTGAACGACTTTGCGCACCAGCCTAACGATGCTCCAGCCAGATAAGGCAGATAACTTACGGCCAGTGGCTGCGGATGCCCGCCATCGCCCCAATCCGTTACCAGGTAGCCTGCCGCCCCGTGCTGGCGACCCGCCGCTGCCGCAGAACGGAGGTTCGCCAGAGCGTTGTCATGTTTGCCGACGAGCGTCATCCAGGTGGACGTCCCCGGACATACGTAAAACCGCACACCCGCACCCGCAAAGACGGCCGCTTCGCGCGCAAACGGATGGTCGGCTGCGTAACCCCAATTCAGCGCGATGACATCCTTCGGCAATTCCTGGAGCAACTCCGGGTGTTGCAGGACCATGTCGCCCCAAAACATCATTTGCCGGCCGCGCCCGGCAACTTCGCGCCGGATCCTCTTCAGAAATTCGCCATAAACACGGCCTTCTCCCTGGCTTTCGCATAATGCCTTGCTTTGGCCGCGCCCCAAATCCCACGTCTCATCGCAGCCCACATTGAAATAATGGCTCGAGAAATTGGGGAGCAGTTCGTCGTAAAGCCTGCGCAGAAACGGCAGCGTGCCCGGGTGCTTCGGCGCCAGCGTGGATGGAAATCGCAGGAAAGTGCCATCCTCGCTTTCATACGGTTCCGGCGCCTCGGCCAGTTTTTTCAACGGCGGATATTCGAGCCATTGTCGCAGGTGCCCAAACGAATTCTGATTCGGCACCAGATCAATCCCCAGATCGCGGCAGCGCGCGTTCAACCGGCGAACCTCCCTGCCGGTCATAGCCCCCCATCCGCGCCAGACTGCCTTGTAATGGCGGTACGCGAACGTGTGTTCGATGTAGAGTTGAAACTCATTGATCTTGAAGTCCGCAAGATGGTCAACCAGGGCAAGCAACGTCTCCAGCCTGGGCACGCGGCCGCGTGAAATGTCCAGCATCACCCCGCGGCGCGGAAAGTCCGGCCAATCTTCAATGGTCAAGCAGGGCAGGCGGCGCCCGAACTCACGGAGCAGTTGCCGGAGCGTCGCGACCGCCGCCCGCAACCCGCCGATCTCGCGGCATTCGATGAGCACGCCGTCCGGGCCGATCCTCAGCGCATAGCCTTCGGGATGAACTGCCGGGGCGGATTTCCACGATGCTGTGATCCGGGCGAAGAAATCCGCGGCGCTCGGATTTCGTTCCTCCGCAACCAGCTCAACGCCGGCTTCCCTGGCGCCGGCCTGCAACCGCCTCGCCACGCAACGCAACTCCGGGTCTTTTGCGCCGAAACCCAGGGTCGCCCGCTGTGGCACCCGGTAAAAACCTTTGCCGGTGCTCAGCACGCGAGGGCAGGGGAGGAGATTCAATAAACTGCGAAGATTGAGGTTCGAATGACGAGGCATGAGGCTCGTTTCAGCCTGCACGTCCCCATGATCCCCGATTCAGGAACGCCGGATTCACGAGCGTGCCGTCTGCACACAGCGCCGGGAAGACTTTCCCCGGGGAGAAGATCGGGGTGAGGGCGTGCGTCATTTGTCCGGGCCTACTTCGAAATCATTCCCGTCTTCCGCGCGTAGTTGAACAGTCCGCCGGCATCCACCACCACCCGCACATCACCCAGCGGTTTGAATCGGCACAGTTTGCCGGTCGCTTTGACCGTCACCGTGCCGGCGTCCAGATCCACAGTGACGACATCGCCGGTTTTCAGAGTTTCACACAGTCGTTCCGTGAGTTCGCAGGGGTAAAGATGCCCCGTCGCGACGCTGTTGCGGAAAAAAATCCGCGCGAAACTCTCCGCCAAAACAATTTTACACCCCGCCGATCCCAGCGCGATGGGCGCGTGCTCGCGCGAGCTGCCGCAGCCAAAGTTTCTTCCGGCAACGACAATCGGATAGTCGGTGTCGAGCTGTCCTTCCTTCACAAAGCGGGTGGTATAAGTGGATTCCGGCAGACCGGAGAGCGCATACGAACCCAGCTTCTCATACTCCTCGGCGATGGTGGGCACGAGGTTCAAATACTGGGCCGGGATGATCTGATCGGTGTCGATGTTGTCTCCCGCAACGTAAGCTGGTCCTGTAAACACAGATTGCATGACGGGAAGAGTGGCGGCAGACGCCGTTTTTTTCAATCAGATTGTGAACGAGGTTCCTCCTCGGGGCCCATCCCGACGACTCCACCGGAACGCCGGCTCGCGGGCACGCCCGCCCGACCTCACGGTCCGTTATCTCCTCTCCACACTCCCGTTTCCCTCGTCGAGATAGGCCGTCTGGTTCACCCGGGAAACCTGAAGATATTGGCGCCAGACAAAGTGTTCTCCGGTACAAGTCCTCTCCAGCGTTCGCGTGCTCGGCTGGCCTGCCAACGGCCCGTCGATCGTCAACGCCTCGGTTAGCACCCGGCCGTCCATTGATGCTTCCGGATTCACCCCCAACAGCCAGAGGATTGTCGGTGCCAGGTCGGTGTTTCCGCTCGGCATGGTGTCGGTATAGCCGCTCTTCAAATCGGGTCCTGCGCCAATGAGAATATTGTTCACGTCAAAACGACTCAGACTGCCGTGATTTCCCTGGCCGGGCTTGCTGTTGCCGTCCGAGATTTGCAGTCCCGGCGCGTCCGCGTTGCCTTCTCCCGCCGACCAGCGCATCGATAGCACGAGGTCCGGAGCGTTGGCGGAGTTAATGTGAGCATCATCCAATGTGAAGGCGCCGCCCATCGGTTCTTTTGTGAATAGCACTCCCGCAAAATCCTGTTGCTCGAGGAAGTCAACGAGCCGGCGTGTGGTTTCGGCCTGGTGACCGATGATGTAAAACAGTATCGACCCACCCGCGCCCACCACCAGGACGTCGCCGGCCTTGGGCGCCGATTTGAACTGGCGATACGCCGGAAATCCCGCCTTCGCAAGCGTCTGGCAGACGTCAACCGACCTTTCCACAGTCGAGAATCCGTGGTCGGACACGACAAACACATCGGTTTTATCCCGCAAACCGCGCCGCTTCAATTCCGCCAGCACCGCGGCCAGCTTGCGATCCGAGCTCCGGATCGCAGCCAGCGCCTTGCGGGAACCGGGCCCCGCGGCGTGCTGCGAAAAATCGGGTTCGCTCAACCACAGCAACGAGCAAGCCGGAATGGGCCCGGACCAAAGCGGCCCGGTCAAGGCGCGGGTGGTCCATTCGTCCCGGGGCTCATTGGGCCGGCTCGAGGATTTTCTGACCTCCGCCGGGAACGGCCCCAGGGATTGTTGAAGCCGCGCACCGAGGGAGGGCGGGAGTGTTTCGCCGGCAAACAGCGTCACATCGCCGCCGGGTTCATCCGGCCGGGGCAGACGATAGTGCAGCAAGGCGACTTGCTTTGAACCGGCGATGACGGCGCTCTTGCCTGTGGCCCGTAGAATCTCCGCGAGAGTCGGGCGCAGGAGATAATGCCCGCCACTCACGTCATCGCCTTTGCGAACCACTTCGGGTTTTTGCGTGTCAACGGGTTCCAGGGGATCGATGGCCGGCAAATAGAGGCGGTTGGCGATGATGCCGCTGTGTTCGGGATATGCGCCCGTGGCGATGGCCGTGCCATTAACCTCCGTCGAGGTGCAATAGACCGAATGATGGTTGCTGAACAGGACGCCGTCTTTGGCGAGTTGATGCAGTGCCGGCGTGTTTTGCTCCGTTATGAAATCAGGCCTCATGCCATCCCAGACGATGAGGACCACATGCTCGGCTTTGCCGGCCGCAAACACGAGCGGCGCGAATGCCAGCACCAAAGACAACATCATCCGACAGGCCGAATTGCGCATAAACAGGCACGCATGCTCGGGTGGAACTTTCACCAGGTCAAAACAAAACTCCGAACCCTCGATCACCACGTGGAAGCGAGGTGTTAACGCAAGTTCGCCGGCATCCCGCGAAAGGACGACGAAACGTCCAGGTCGCCTTTCGCGCACTGGAACCTCGTCTTTTCGCCCCACCGCAACTCGGTCATCTCCTTCACCCGGGCGCCTGCCAGAATGTCGCTGGTGTCCTTGGCGGCGACGGTGAACGTGTTGGCGAGGAGGCGCCGGAGAGAGGGAACGTCCATGTGATCCATGTGCGCGTGCGAGAGCACCACGACATCGATCGGGGGCAACTCCTGCAATTGCAGGGCCGGGGCAACATAGCGCTTGGGACCGGCGGTCCCCAGCCCCAACGAAACGCCGATGCGATCGCCAAAGGCCGGATCCGTAAGAATCCGAATACCGTGGAAATTGATGAGCATCGTCGCGTGCCCGATCCAGCAGATTGTAATGGCGTTGTCGGACCAGGCGTTGGGATCGGGTCTGACCGGAGCGGGCATGATCCGGCGCCGGGTGTCGGCGACCAGCATTCGCACCAGCCGCGCCGCCCGCCGCTGGGATGTGCCGAGCCAATAGGCGCTGAAACCGAGCGCGACTCCAGCTCCACCCAATGCGTACTTTAAAAACTCGCGGCGCTTTTGATCCATGAAATCACTTTGACGCAGGAAACACCTCTGTCAAGAATGCCCGGCAGCAGCGGGCAGTGGTAGAGTCTGGGGAAAAAGCCGGTGGAGCGAATCTCCTTGCGAGCTGTGATTGCGTTGGAGGGAAGCGCTTTGTCGCTTCCCTGATTTCTTGGGCACTGACGGAGCGGTGCCCTCCAATTTCTTGGGCACTGACGGAGCGGTGCCCTCCAATTTCTTGGGCACTGACGGAGCGGTGCCCTCCAATTTCTTGGGCACTGACGGAGCGGTGCCCTCCAATTTCTTGGGCACTGACGGAGCAGTGCCCTCCAATCAACGCGCGGCTCGCCGAATCTGGTCCCACCCACATTCGAAGCTCCTCACGTCTGCGGCGGTGAATGCACGGAAATCGAGTCACGCACCCGAATTGTTCCTGAGCGAATGACTTCCGCCAGCACCCGCTGCCGATTATTCTTCATCAACTCGCGCAGCCCGGAACAGATGGCATCCATCTTTTCACAGGGTTTTCGCGGCTCATACACGAGCAGAATGGCTTCGCCAATTTGAATCCGCCGTCCAACGCACGCCACCAGATTGACGCCGATTGTCTCGATGTTGGCCCGGACGACGCCCGGCGGAATAACCTGCAGGCCCAGCGCCGCCGCATGATCGGCGATTTGCTCCCGCCCGGTCAGGGAACCGGGCCTGCAGGAGAAACCGTGGAGGGAAGCGCTTCGTCGCTTCCCTGATTTCCCGGGCACTGACAGAGCGGTGCCCTCCAACCAAGGCGCCGCCCGCCAGATTGGCCCACCGCCTTCCGCCTTGCCCTGTCCCGAGTCGCTTTTATAATCCGCCGGTGCTCGACATCAAACTGATTCGTGAAAAGCCGGATTTCGTGCGCCAAGGGCTTGCCACGCGCGGGGCGGGAGATGAAGCGCTCATCGACAAAATCCTCCAAGCGGATGAAGAACGGCGAAAACTCGTCAGCGAGGTCGAAGCGCTCAAGTCCCGGCGCAATCGTGTCTCGAAAGAGATCGGCGCCCTGATGGGACAGAAAAAGATCGCGGAAGCCGAATCAAAGAAAATGGAGACACGCGAACTGGGCGACCGCATCGCGCAGTTGGACAAGCAGGCGGCGGATGCCGACGCGAGTCGCGCCGCCGTGATGCTGCAGGTCCCCAATCTGCCGCATGAATCGGTGCCGGTCGGCAAGAGCGCCGCCGACAACTCCGTCATTCGCCTCCACGGCGAGCAAGCGCATTTCGCCTTCAAACCCAAAACGCACGTCGAGTTGTGTGAAAACCTCAAGCTGGTGGATTTCGGACGCGCGGCCAAGCTTTCCGGCAGCGGCTTCGTCCTCTACACCCACTGGGGCGCGAAACTCGAGCGCGCCTTGATCCAGTTCCTGCTTGATTTGCACACGCGCGAACATGGTTACACGGAAGTGTCGCCGCCTTTCATGGTCGGACCCCAATGCCTTGAGGGAGTCGGTCAGTTTCCCAAGTTTGCCGACCAGTATTATGCCGTGCGGGAAGGCCTGGACGACAGCACACTGGGCAAGCTTTATCTGATTCCCACGGCCGAAACGCCCGTGGCGAACATTCACCGCGAAGAAATCCTCAAGGAGAGCCAATTGCCCCTTTATTACTGTGCGTACACACCGTGCTTTCGCGGGGAAGCCGGCGCCGCCGGCGTCGGCACGCGCGGCATGATTCGCATCCACCAGTTCGACAAGGTGGAGCTGATCAAAATCGTGAAGCCGGAGAACGGCTACCGCGAACACGAAAAAATGCTGGCCAACGCCGAACGCGTACTGCAGTTGCTCGGACTGCATTATCGCGTGGTGCTGCTGTGCACGGGCGACATGGGGTTCCAAAGCGCGAAGACCTATGACATCGAAGTCTGGGCGCCGGGGCAGGGGAGCTATCTCGAAGTCTCCAGCGTGTCCAATTGCGAGGATTTCCAGGCGCGCCGCATGAATCTCCGCTTCAAAACCGGAACCGGCGAGAACACGTTTCCCCACATTCTCAACGGCAGCGGCACCGCGCTGCCGCGCCTCTTTGTCGCGCTGATCGAAACGTGCCAGCAGGCGGACGGCAGTATCCTGCTGCCGGAAACGCTGCACCCCTATCTTGAGACCGACCGGATTGAGGCATGAAAATCCTGCTGGCCAGCAGTGAAGTTCATCCTTACTCGAAAACCGGCGGCCTCGCCGACATGGTGGGCGCCCTGGGCAAAGCTCTAGCCCGCCGGAAACATCACGTTGCCCTCGTCACGCCGCTCTACGCCGGCATTCGGGAGCGTTTCCGGGACATCAAACGCCTCAAGTTGAAACTCGATCTGCCGCTGGACCAGCGCCGGGTCCGGGGAAACGTCTGGGCGCGGGAATTGAACGAACACTTGACGATCTATTTCGTTGACCAGCCGGATTTCTATTTGCGCCCGGCGCTCTATCAGCAGGACAACGTCGATTACGCGGACAACGCGGAGCGATTTATCTTTCTGTCCAAGGCCGTTGTTGATCTTGCCCGCCATCTGCCACTCCCGCCGGAACTGGTTCATGTCCACGACTGGCATCTCGGGCTGGTCCCGCTGATGATCCAGCATGAACAGCGAGTGACTGGGTGGGGGACAGCCCCGCGCACGTGCATGACCATTCACAACCTGGCCTACCAGGGGGTGTTCCCCAGGGCGCAGTATCCGCTGACGAATTTGCCCTGGGACTACTTCAACGTGGACGGCGTCGAGTTTTACGGCCGGTTCAACTGCCTCAAGGCCGGCATTGCCCGCGCCAATGTCATCACCACCGTCAGCCCGCGTTACGCGCGGGAAATTACCACTCCGGAATTCGGGTGCGGGCTGGATGGGTTGCTGCGCCAGCGGCAAGCCGTGTTGTTTGGCATCCTGAACGGGGTGGACTACGAGGAGTGGAACACGACCGACAACCCGTTCCTCAAGCACTCTTACTCGATCGAAGATCTGAGCGGCAAGGCCGCCAACAAACTGGAACTGCAAAAGGAGCTCGGCCTGCCCGTCGATGAAAGAATTCCGCTTTTCGGCAGCATCGACCGGTTGGTGGAGCAGAAAGGAATCGATATTCAACTCGCTGCCCTGGAGGAAACACTCGACGGGCACATCCAGTTCGTGCTCCTGGGCGCCGGCGACCCGGCTTACGAACGAGCCTACCGAAACCTCGCGCAGCGCCATCCTTCCAAAGTGGCCGTCCGGATCGGATACGATCAGGGCCTGGCTCATCGCATCGAAGCCGGTTGCGACTTTTTCCTGATGCCATCCCGGTTCGAGCCCTGCGGATTGAATCAAATGTACAGTCTCCGCTACGGCACAATCCCCATCGTGCGCATCACGGGCGGCCTGGACGACACCGTGATTGACCTGACGCAAGACCGTGACAAGGCCAACGGCATCAAGTTCGGGGAATATTCGAGCCGCGCGCTGGTCAAAGGTATGCAGAAAGCCCTGGCGCTTTATGCGGAACCCGAACTGCGGCGGTGCTTTCAGGAGAACGGCATGGCCGTTGATTTTTCGTGGGAGCGCACGGCGGCGAAATACGAGAAAGTTTACCGCAAAGCGCACATGAAGGAGGAAACCCCGGAAACCGCCGAGCCGACCGAGTTGACCAAAGGTGGACGCGGATGAAGGTGGGTGAAGGCGGGCAAGCCGGCGGAACGCGGTGGTTGTGGAAGGCTGCGGACCCGGCCGTTCGGTTGCGGTCCTGAGTCCGTGTGTATTGGACCTTGACGGCCTGCCGGCAGGCGCCGAATGATCTCCTGGTGAAAACGCCGAAGTTTCACCCCATCAGCGCCATTGGAACACTACTGCTCGCCTGCGCCATTGCAACCGCAGTGTCCTCTTGCGGCCCGGAAGTTCCTCCCATCGTCAGCGCCGACAAGGCCAAACAAGCGCGGTTTGAGTGGAATTTCAAAACCCTCGTCACTTCCTACGAGACGGCGGGATACGCGAAGCGCAAATGGAATGAACCCGCCCGCCGGGCTCTCATCGAATACGCCCGCGCCCGCGCCGACGTGTTTGCGACCAATGAACCATGGGCGCTGATCGTCGCCACGAACTGCAAATCTGCCTTGGAGGCGGGCTGCAAAGACCCCCTGATCGCCTGCCTGCACATCCGCCTTGACATGGATTCCACCAACAGCATGCAAGCCTTCACCCAGGCCTTCTGCGAGGCCGTGCCGGAACTGCAGGCGAGTTCATACCCGAGCATTCGAAAATTCTACGCCTGGTTCTGGTTGGGCGACCAGGCCATGCACACGTACAACTGGGCCTCGAATTTCCCGCCGGACATCCAGCGCCTGGGCGTGTGGGAGGAGATCGGGCAGAACCTTCTCACTGCTCTCGACGACAAGACCATGCCCGCCGAAGAGGCCTACGAGGCCAGTTCGTGCGCGCTGGGGTACTGGCCGTCTGCCCGGAAGACGTACGAACAACGCTATGAGATGATCGAACAGGGCCTGTTTGCCAACTGGCCGAACTCTGCGCAAACCTGGTTGATGAAAGGCAAGGCGCATATTGAACTGGCGTGGTACGCCCGCGGCGGCGGGTTCGCCGACAAGGTGACGCCGGAAGGCTGGATCGGATTCAGCAATCATCTTCAGATCGCCGAGCAGGCGCTCGAAAAAGCCTGGAAGCTCGATCCCCATGACCCGCGGGTGCCAACCTCAATGCTGAGAGTGGAGGAAGGGCAGGGCAGGGGACGCGACCGGATGGAGCTGTGGTTCAAACGCGCCATGGAACTGGCTCCGGCCAACTACGACGCTTGCCGGGCCAAGCTTCATTACCTCGACCCGAGTTGGTACGGCTCGGAGCAGGACCTGCTGGCGTTCGGCTGGGATTGCGCCGAGTCCGGTGTCTGGCGAGGTAAAGTCCCGTTGATTTTGCTGGATGCACATGAGGCCATCCGCATGGCTGTCCAGCGGAGCGATCAGAACAAAGAGACCGTGGATTACTGGAAACAGCCGGAAGTCTGGCCCGACATCCAGGAGGCCTTCGAAAAATTCTTCCAATTAAATCCGGAGGAGACCGGTTGGTACCACAATTACGCCTGGTACGCCTGGCACTGCGGGCAGTGGCAGGCCCTCAACAGGTTGATTCCGAAACTTGGGCCGATCAACTACGCCTACTTCGGCGGCAAGGCTGAATTCGACAAAATGGTGCGCCAGGCCAGGGAGCACGCCGGCGACACCAACACACCGCCCAACGCCGTGCTCGGCGGCCTGCGCCGCCTGACCACGCGCATCGCGGCCCGCGTGAACGAAGGCAAAGAGGGCCAGAAGGAATTCGCGGACTTGTTGGGGCAGTTCGAGCCGCTGCTTGAGAAAGCCTTTCGACAATCGGCCGAGGATGCGGGGCTGGTTCTCGTCACCGAAGCCTCGATTTATCTGCAGACGTTTGACGACATGGTAAAGGGCAGGGGACTGCTTCTGCGGCTCAAGCGCGATTGTCCGGGCGCCACGGCGGCTTCGGGCGCCGACGAAATTCTTGCGTGGATCGACAAGCGCGAGGAGGCGCAAAAGTTGCAGAAGTCATTGACGGCCGGGGCACCCTTCCCCGCGATCGAGGAGAAGGATCTGGCCGGCGAACCACTTTCAACGGCCCAACATGCCGGCAAGGTTCTGTTGATCGACTTCTGGGCCACCTGGTGCGGCCCTTGCGTGGCGGAGCTGCCGAACGTATTGCAGACCTACAACACGTATCATGACAAGGGCTTTGACATCATCGGCGTCAACCTGGATACGGATCGGCAGAAGCTGGAGAGTTTTCTCAAGCAGAGACACGTGGTTTGGCAACAGTACTTTGACGGCCAGGGCTGGACCAACAAGCTCGCCGTCAAATATGGCATCGAGTCGATTCCCGCCACATTCCTTCTCGATCAAAAAGGAATCATCATCGGGAGGGACCTCCGTGGCGCAGAGCTTCAGTCCGCCGTGCGCGACGCCTTGACAGCGAAGTGATCGATCGCGCTTTTAGCGCACAATGTTAAACGACAACCGAAAGGAATGATTTCTGGATTTTCTACGTGATCCGCGAACGGACCAAGCCTGTTTTTGTATTAAATATAACAAACATTGTGCGACATTAAATACTATTCCCGGTCGGTGCATTCCTTCTTCGCCCCTCTGTTGGCGAATGGTCCAATTCTCACTGGGATCGCGGGGAGGCTCACCCATCCGCAAGACTACCGACCAGGAATCGGACATTTTTGTCCCGTTTACCAACACTATTTCGATGGCCAATTTCAGCAATTCGAGTTAATAGTATGATATGGGCATGCATTCCGAGAGTCCCGCACATCGTGCTCTTCAGGTCTGGCAGTCTCGACAGAGAGCTGACGGCAGCCTGCTGGCAGTGCTGGTCCTTGCCGCGGTGATCGTAACGCTTCGGTTTGCTGTTTGCCCGGGTCCCGACTCAGCGTGGCTGATGGGCATTGTTCTCGTTGCTTTGGGGATGGCCTGCCTGCGTCTCCTGAATTCAGCGTCTATGGTGATCAGAACTCGTGAGGCGTGTAATCCCGCCTTCGCGCCCGAAATCATCGAGGCCGAGATTCTGGACGTTTACGAACATCCGTGCGCGCTCGATGCGCCCGGTGCCCAATGCACAAGCACTTTTTGGCTTCCCCCACCGGGCGATTGGGCTTTCGAGGCCGCCCCGCAATTCTCTTCGCAACTCAAGCGCATTGGCCAGGGCGCTCACAGCCGCGCCAGGAACCGCGGTTGGTGTTGAGCTGAGCCTGTTTTTGCCAGACAGACCTGACGAGGCTGCCAACGAATGTCCCCTGCCCTGCCCTCCGGCCTCATGGCCGCCCTGAAATTCCTCCGGGGGGCGTTGTTTTGCGGCGCGGCGGGCGATTCTTTCTTGACTTGAGCTTCATAAAAAGCAACAAACCCTACCTTTCGGATGAAACTACTGATCACCGGTTCTTCGGGACAAATTGGGACGAATCTGGCATTGGCGCTTGGGGCACGAGGCGACACAGTCCTGGGGCTGGACTGCCGCCCGAACGCCTGGACCGACAAGTTCGAAACCGCCGTCATTGATCTTGCCGCCCACGGACGCGAGGGAAAAAGGTGGACGCCCCCATTTCAGCCTGACGCGATCGTGCATCTGGCCGCTCACGCCAAAGTATTTGAACTCGTCAAGCAGCCGCAAAAGGCGCTCGAGAACGTGGAGATGGCCTTTGCCGTGCTCGAGATGGCGCGGGCCCTCAATGCGCCCGTGCTCTTTGGCTCCAGCCGGGAGGTCTATGGCGATATTTGGCGTCATGTCACCGAGGAGAGCAAGGCCGACTTTGTCGTCGCAGAAAGCCCTTACTCCGCCAGTAAAATCGCCGGCGAAGCCTTTTTTTACAGTTACTCGCGCTGCTACAATCTTCCTCAACTTGTCTTCCGTTTCAGCAACGTTTACGGCCGTTACGATAACGACCTCGAGCGGATGGAACGTGTCATACCTCTGTTCGTCCGCAAAATCAGCCGCGGCGAACCCATTGTTGTCTTCGGTCGCGACAAGATGCTGGATTTCACCTATATCGACGATTGCGTAAGCGGCGTGATGGCGGGCATCGACAAACTCGTGGCTGGCGAGGTCGTCAACGAAACCGTCAACCTGGCTTACGGACAGGGCCAAACCCTCTTTGATCTGGTGAACCTGATCGAGATGGGCGTGGGCAGGCAGGCCCAGGTGCGTTTCGAGAAATCTCAGACGGGCGAGGTCACTCGCTACGTCGCCGACATCAGCAAAGCCCGCAAGCTGCTCGGCTATCAACCCACCGTGCCTTTGACCTTTGGCATTCGGCGTTATCTGGATTGGTGGCGCGAACGCGGCTGGCTCTAAGGTAAGGAAGACGCTCGCCCGGCCGACTTGTTGGCGAAACTGCGCCACTAACGGAAGCTGCCGCGCGATTCGCGGACGAGGACAGCATCACACCGTGATTTGCAGGACTCCTTGGGCGCGCCGCAATCTTTCCCGTATCTGCTCGATGAGAGTTGGGAGATCTTGCTCCGTCAGTTGCAGCAGGATCATCGCCTCCTGAGCGCCAGGCGCTCGATCCGGCGCAGCCGCCTCGTCGCCCGCCAGTTGATGAGCCATTCTGTTGGCCAGGTGAATGGCTGCCGTCAACCGCTCATACGGCGCAGCGGCGGAGGGTGGATCGTGATGATGCAGAATGGGGACGGTGACGCTGGCTGGCAAACCCCATCGGGTCAGCAACCGCGCGCCAACTTCGGCGTGGGTCACTCCCCAATGCACCGCCTCGGCCTCTTGCAGGATGAGGCCCGAAGATCCAGCTCGCCGCAAAATGTCCGCGTAGGAGGCTCCCTGCACGGTGGCAAACACGAGCTTGCCCACATCATGCAGCAATCCCGCAGTGAACGCCTTCGTCTCGGGTTCCAGGGCCTGGCCGGCCAGCGTCGCGGTCGCCAGCGCCGTCATCGCCGAGTGTCGCCAAAGACTGTCTGCGTCCAAAGCCTCTCCGGCCTGAGGCCGCGGCGTGGCATGGGAACCGAGCGATGTGGCCACCACGTACTGCACCTCGTTAAAACCCAGGCGGCTTACGGCCTCAAAAGCATCCGCGGCAGGCTCTATCCCGCGAAAAAATGCGCTGTTGGACCGCTTCAACACCTCGGCGGTCAGCGATGGGTCGTAACTGATCAATTCGGCGAGGCGGTCGGTGTCGCGGTTGGGATCGCCAGCCAAACTACGGATTTGGGTGGCAATGGCCGGCGCAGGTGGCAGGTGCTTCACGCGCTCGATGTATAGATCAAATTTGTCCATGCCGTTTCGCGCATTGTGCATTTTGCGCGTGAACTGACGAGGTCCGACAACGGCCAACATCGACTACAGCCAGCGAAAGTCAAGCTCCGTCGAACCCAGGCAGTGGTACAGTTTGGTGGGACCAGACTCGGCACCGTGATTGCGTTGGAGGGAAGCGCTTTGTCGCTTCCCTGATTTCTTGGGCACTGTCGGAGCAGTGCCCTCCAATCAACGCGCGGTTCGCCGACGCTTGCCCCACCCACCGTCTGGCTAAACCTCATCACTGGGGACGGACAGGGGCGGTTTGCGCTCCGGCGAGGGGGACAGGCTCGTCACCATCGCCGCTTTGCCGCGGCAGCGGGGCGTGCCAGTGTGAACGGCGACCGACCCGGCGGCCACGCGCCTCTATTGCTGCACCTTGAAGGCTCTTCGCTCGCCGTTGCAGGAAAGCACCACGGTGGTTGGCCCGATGGAGAGAACTTCGACGCCGTTGACGCGCTCGCCGACGCTGAGCGACTTGCCGTTGATGATGGCGCTGGAATTGCCGGCGCTGTAGAAAATGCCTTGCACTTTGACCGATTGAAATCCAGACGCAGCCGCGGAGGCGGCGATGTCAGGATTCAGCGCGGTCCCTTTGGAGGCATGCCCGGTCACCTGCGCATTTCCTGATGTGGCCTGGGTGCCAGGAGCAACTTCGTGTTTCGCGTCGGTGGCGGGCTGAACCTGCGCGTTTCGTGATGTCGCCTGGGCGGCAGGAGCAACTTCGTGTTTCGCGTCCGCGGCCGGCGGGACCGGCGCGGTCGTGGGAGCGGGCTCCGAAGGCGCGAGCGCCGGGTCAGTGACGGCCCGGGCGTGGATCGGCGTCGTTCCGTTGAACCGCGAGCCGGCGTGCCACCACACCATCGCGGCCACGATCACGATCACCGCCGCTGCCGGGATCAACAGGTTGAAGAACCGGCCGCTATCGGAACGTCCGGCCGGCGCCGGAGCGGGCCGGGGAAGCGGTTTTTGTGAAGGCTGCGGTTTCGGCGCGGGTTTTGATTTCGGCAACGGCTCTGAAATCCTCTCGGTATCGCTGGCGGCGGCCTTTTCCCCGGCAACCAAGCTGCGCCAAACGTCCGTCTTTTTCGAAAGGCCGAGGAGATTGAGATAGGCAAGATCGAGTTGCGGCAGGGTCAAACCATCCTTGCGGGTGTCCTGCTCGTGCGCGAAGACGTCGGCGACGTGGACAGCGGTCAGCAGCGAGAACTCATGCGACGAGGTATGACCCGGGGTGTGGTGGAGGCCGGCGGCTTCAACCAGCGTTGCGGGCATGCCCCACAACCCCAACAGATAGGCGCCGACCTGCGCGTGCGTGACTTCGAGCTGCGCCTCCTCTTCTTCGTGCAATGGGCAGGATTTCTGGCGGGCGGCGGCGACGACGGCGGCGTATTCTTTCGGCAGGTTGGATGCGATGACAATGCGCCCCACGTCGTGCAGCAGGCCGGCGGTGAAGGCATCATTTGACAGGCGGGCGTCGCCCGTGTGGTGCTGAACAATCTGGCGCGCCATTTTGGCCACCGCGAAGCTGTGATCCCAAAGCTGTTCCAGTGAAAGCCCTGCCCGCTTGGCTTCATCAGACTGGCTGAACACCTGCAGACAAAGCACGAGCGATTTGACCGTTTCCAGGCCGAGCAGGGAAACCGCATCCACGGGGTCGGTGACCTTTTGCGCGAGCGCGAAGGCGGCAGAGTTGACCATCTGCAGCAGGCGGGCGGTTGCGGCGGGATCGCGCGCGATCACTTCGCCGACGCTTTGCACAGTCGTGTTGGGGGATTCGACCTGCTTGAGAACCTCGAAATAGGTTGAGGGCAGGCTGGGCAGGCGGCGGAGTTTCGGGGCGAGCTTGCGCAATGCATTGCTGGAAAGGCAGGCATCCAGCGCCAGGCTGCGTTGAACCGTCGAAATGAATTCCTGAGGCCTGAACGGTCGCGCGATGAACTGATGCGTTCCACCGATACAGTCGAGGATGAGCTCCTGATCCGCCATGTCACCCACCACGAAGCGCAGCGCGGTCGGATGAAGATCGCCGACACGATGCAAAAGTTCCGCGCCGTTCATGCCGGTCATGTGCATGTTCGCAACGACCGCGTCGAAAGGCTTGTCCGCCATGGTGTCCAGCGCGGCTTTGGCGTTTTCGGTAAACGTGCAGTCCCAGGTTCCGCGAATACCGGACATGGCCTGCTTCAGCGACTCGAGTTCGTCGTTGGCAAAACCTGCGAAACAAATGCTCTTTTTCATATTTTAGTATCCTTGCTGACGCGGAACCGATTGACACAGGCGCGAGACACGGCTCCGGGCCATCATCGGCGGCATGGCTGGTGGACTTGAGCAGAAAGAGGGCCAAACCTCAGCAACCTGGCAGGGCCGAGCTGCGCCTCGGCTTGGACGCGCAGCAGCACGTCCCTACCACGTTAAAGGTCCCAAACAGAGGGCTCCAGAAGCAGGGTTGGAGGCCTGGTGAATCGACAGAACGCCAGACAGTCAATCATAGCTGGACACTCGTGTGCAACCGGGGCGTCCAGCCGGGGGAAAGGCATGCGGCAGAATTCCGCAGCAGGCTGAAGCTCAGTGGCTGATGGAAGACCAGCCGAACCGTTCGGTCAACGGCCAATAGACGAAGAAAGACCTCCCGATAGCATTGCTTGTCTTAAAGTCTCCCCAAAAGCGCGAATCCAGGCTGTTCATGGTATTGTCGCCCATGACGAACAGATAGCCGGGCCGGATGTCGTATTCCTGTCCCGGCCCCAGTCTTCTGACCATGGCGTGGCCGAAGTAGTGGTCGGACTTGTAGGGCAACGTTGTTGAATTGCCGCTTACGCCGTAGAATGTATAGAGATTCTCAAAATGCGGCGTCGCCGCCGTCAATGGCCGGCCATTGACGACGACATTGCCGACGGGCACCGTGCCCATGGGGCTGTCCGTCACTTCGTAGTCCTGATGGATGCTCAAGGTTTCGCCGCCGAGGCCAATGAGCCGTTTGATGTAGAAAGTATCCTGTTGTTCGGGGGGAAGTTCCGTAACGCCATGGGTCTCAAATACAACAATTTCGCCCCGTTTCGGCGGGCGGAAGTTGTACGTCAGGCGGTCCACAAACAGATGATCGCCGGCGTTGACCCGCAATTTGACGATGTCCTCGCCCTTGTGAAAAAACTGGCCGCGATGGAGCCCTGCCCTGTCCAGCAGGTTGCCGACGGGCGGCGCCCCATAATCCGGCGGGAACCAGATGGTATAGGTTTTGCCGCCGACCCAGAGAGTCTGCTTGATGTGAAAGAGCACCGGTGGAAATGGCCGGCTCGCTCCTTCGAGTTCAGCGTCCGTCTTGGCCACAATGTGGATGTAGGATGTTCCCTGAAACCATTCCTTGATCCGCTGCCAGCCGGTCGGGATTTTGATGTCCGGGCGCTCCAGCAGGTTCTCCGAAGTCACCCCGTAGAGAGTCGGCTGCATCGAGCCCGTGGGGATTTTGAAAGGCTGAAGCAAGAAGGTGCGGACACCCATGGCGACCGTCAGCGCGACCAGCAAGACTTCTATGTTTTCCCGCCAGGAGGCATTGGGATAAGGGATAAGCCGTTGGTTGGCTGTAGCTTCAAGGTTTTCCATCTGCTTTTCGATCGCGGCCTTGTCCGCGCGGCCGGCCAGGGCGTCGTGCAACTGCCGCATGGCAAATTGGACTTCGTCAATGGCCTTGGGAGGGAGAATATCGCGTTGCTGGGCCAGAAGTCTCCGGACGTGTTTGTGCATGGCTGTTGCCTCTCGAACGGTCCGGGAAAAGAGCCAGTTTGGAATCATAATCATGCTTTAAGGACTTCGACAAACGCTTCCTGGGGAATGTTGACCGAGCCAAAGGCTTTCATTCTTTTTTTGCCTTCTTTCTGTTTTTCGAGCAACTTGCGTTTGCGGGTGATGTCGCCACCGTAGCATTTCGCGGTGACGTCTTTTCGCAGCGCGCTTACGGTTTCGCGGGCGATGATTTTTCCACCGATGGCGGCCTGGATGGCGACGGCGTATTGCTGGCGGGGAATGACTTCCTTGAGTTTCGCGGAGAGCGCGCGTCCCCTGCCCTCCGCCTTGGTGCGATGCACGATGCACGAGAAGGCATCAACCGACTCACCGTTGACCAGCATGTCCAGCTTGACCATGTCCGATTCCTGATAGCCCGCATGTTCGTAATCCATGGAGCCGTAACCGCGCGTGATGCTCTTGATCCGGTCGTGAAAGTCAATCAGGATTTCGTTCAACGGAAGCTTGCCGGTGAGCATCACCCGCCGTGTATCCAGGGTTTCCGTGTGGTCGATGAGGCCGCGCTTTTCCGAGATCAGAGCCATCATATCGCCGATGTATTCGTTCGGGCAGATCACGAAGGCCTTGACCATCGGCTCCTCGATGCGTGCGATGTGGTTCGGTTCGGGCAGAAACGCCGGGTTATCCACTTCCCGAAGAGTGCCATCGTGCATGATCACCCGGTAAACGACGCTCGGATAGGTCGCGATAATGTCCATGTTATACTCCCGGCGCAACCGTTCCTGGACAATTTCGAGGTGGAGCAGGCCGAGGAATCCACACCGGAAACCGAATCCGAGTGCGATGGACGTCTCCGGTTGGTAGATAAAAGCGGAATCGTTCAACTGCAACCTGCCGAGGTTCACCTTGAGGTGTTCGTAATCGGCCGTGTTGATCGGATAGATTCCACTGAAGACCATGGGGTGGGTTTCCTGGATCCCGTGCAAAGCGGGAGCCGAATGGCGCGATTCGATGAAGGTATCGCCCATTCTGACTTCCTGTGGGCTCTTGATATTGGCCGCGACATAACCGGTTTCACCCGTCTGGAGTTTTTCGCGAACGAAAGGCTTTGGGTTGAAGCTTCCCACCTCCTTGACCTCATACGTCCGCCCGGTGGCGGCCAGTCTCACCTGCATGCCGGCTTTGATTTCGCCGTTGAAGACCCGGATGTGCGCGACGACGCCTTTGTAGGTATCGAAATAGGAGTCGAAACAAAGCGCCTGCAGCGACAGGCCCGAAGTGAACTTCGGCGACGGGACGCGTTCGACGATGGCTTCCAGCACCTCGTCGATGCCGATGCCCTGTTTGGCGCTGGCGAGGATCGCGGAGTCGCCGGGGATGGCCAGGATATCCTCGAGTTGTTGTTTGGCTTGCGGGATATTGGCATGCGGCAGGTCAATCTTGTTGATGATGGGGATGATGGCGAGGTTTTGTTTCATGGCCAGGTGCACGTTGGCGACGGTTTGGGCCTCGACCCCTTGCGCCGCGTCAACGACCAGCAGCGCGCCTTCGCACGCGCTTAGGCTGCGTGAAACTTCATACGAAAAATCCACGTGCCCGGGCGTGTCGATAAGGTTCAGTTCGTAGGTCTCGCCGTTACTGGCCTGGTAAAGCATCGTAACCGGATGTGCCTTGATCGTGATGCCGCGTTCCTTTTCAAGATCCATCGAATCGAGCAACTGGTCTTCCATGTCCCGGTCCGAGATGGTGCCGGTGCGATGCAGCAAACGATCACTCAGTGTGGTTTTGCCGTGATCGATATGGGCAATGATGCTGAAATTTCGTATATGCGCTAGGTCCATCTGACAGATTCCAATTGGCGAAATCCGGAAATGGGAGTTTACCCTGCGGCAGGGGCCGGCGCAATGACATCCGGTTGGGCGGTAGTGCTTGTTTCGTCGAATGAACGCCACGGTAGGGCCGCGCTGTGTCGCGGCCGGACGCGCAGCAGCGCGTCCCTACCGTCAAATTAGGACACTACCCGGTTTGGGGCGTTCCCATCGGGCGCAACCGGGGGCGTGCCTATGATCTCGGGCGGCGCCTCGTTAGATGCAGACCAGCGGCGCGGAACGCGGCAATCGAACAACCTCGGTGCCGGCGATCTTATCGTGCCATCCCTGCTTGTCCCTGTCCCACGCGATCCAGAGGAATCCGAGAAAGAACACCACCACGGAAAGCGCCGCGGCCAACCCTCGCACCAGGGCGACCAGGAACGTCAATGGGCTGCCGTCCGAGCGAACCACCTTCAGTTTGAGCACAATGCCTCCGATCGTGGTGCCTTGCCACGCCCACATTCCGGAGAAGTAAGCGAGCGCGACCAGCAGGCCCAGGGGCAGACCACCCACAAAGGCACTGAGGATGCCCACAATCACCACGTCCAGAAACGCCGCTCCCATTCGTTCCCAGAACCCGGCCCGGGGAAAACTCAAGGCCGGAGGATAAACCGGCGGCGCGGCAGGAGCGGCGGCTGCAGTGCCCGTTTGGAGCTGAGCAGTGGCGCTTTGCGCGGGAGCGCCGGTCAGAGTCGGCAACGGAGGTTCCGCAGCGGAGGTTCCGCCGGGAACAAAACCGGCCCCGACACCCGGCGCGCCGGCCGGTGGCATCGGAACGACGCCCGCCACTGCGACCGGAGGTGCGTTGGCAGGTTGTCGAGAAGCAGGTTTGTCAGGCAATTCCCGGCGCATGCTGCCGAACACGGCGGTCACCGCGCATCCCAAGCCCCACACGCTGAGAACCATGAGCGTCAATAGTCCCAGAACCGGCACCATATACAGCAAAGTGGTGACGAAGGCGCCGATCAGAAAAGCAACCAGCGCATTCTGAATTCCGCCGCCAAAGTGCCGTCCAATTTGGAATCCAATCCACTCGCGGATCGCGATCTTGCCCACCAGAACGCCAATGAACAAAGCCACCAATACAAAAGGCACGATCAGCAGACCGATTCCGGTGACGGCCAGGATCACAACTACGATTGGCACGAGCAGTTTGGTGAGCAATCCCATCAAGAAAGTGGTGGCGGGACGCCTGCTCAGTGCCTCGACGCACGCCTGGACGGGGCGGGGAAAGACCGCGGCAACGAACAGCGAAAGCAGGAAGAACACGCCATAAACAATCCATACCCAGGCGACTTGCGGCGCTAACGGCCGAAGTTCGAATACGCAATACTTCCACCATTTGTTCAATCCTTCCAGCCTGGGAAAATGCACCGGCAGGCCAATGTTCACCCGCTGGCCCGCGATAATGGCTCCCGGGGCGGCATCAAGTGTCCCGGCGACCGACACTGCATCCTTTTCGACCTTCGCGCCGTCCGGGATGGTGAGATTTCCCATGACAGTCACGGCGTCTTTGTGGACCACCGCGCCGGGGTGCATTTTGATGCTCCCCATAACGGCAACGGTGTCGCCCCCAACTTCCCCGTCGAGCTCCAAACCACCCATGATCACGACTGCGTCCTGGAGGACTTTGCCATGAATTTTAGCCGAGCCGCCGATGACAACGACTTCCCGCACCGTTTCCCCCGCCTTCACTTCGACGTTCTGGCCCGTGAGCACGATTTGCCGCGGGCTGGCCTGGTACTCCTCGTTCTGCTCCGTCGCCGGTTCGTTCGTCGAAACAGCAGCGCGCGCATTGGGACCGGCGTCCTCAGCTTCGGCGCCTTGCTCCGCCCCGGCACTGTTCGTCCGCACCCCAATGGGCGCGTCTTCGGTCAAGGCCGGATTTCCGGCCTCCTGGGCGGTCAACAGCGAGGCGAGCAACAGGCTCCCGACGGCGGTCAAGCAAATCAACCAGGTTCGTTTTGTCTTATTCATAATCAGGGTTGCCAGGATCGGGATCGGTTCGGGGTTCTTTCAAAGGGCGCAGAGGCAGCCAGGGCAATTCGCACATAAATCGTGCCGAGCCCCAAGCAGACGGCGTAACCCAGGCCAAGCGCGGTGAGGCAGGCGATCATAAAGCCGGCGCCGAGGTGCTTCAGGATGAGAACTGCAGAACTCCAGAGGACACTCAGTGTGCCGCCGATGGCGCTGAACCCGGAAAACCAGTTCTCCACCCGCTGCATGCTGACAGTAACAGCCTCCATCTGCGACAGCTTCCACCCGGCGAAGCAAAGACCGCCGAAGAGGATCAACAGGACCAGCAATGAAGCCCACTGGAGGCTGGCCGGCCACATTTGCCAGGAACGGCGGTACGACGGCGCAACCGACCGCCGCTCGAGGGCGGCCAGGACCCGAGGGACCAGCGAATCCGGCGCACGCAATGGCGGCAAATCCTTCAACTCCCGACTGATTTCAGCCTCTAATCGTGTGTCGTAATCGGAGTTCATGCGTGCGAGATCAAACTGATTCCGGCTGTAATGTGAGGCGGAGTTTCTTCCGTAAGGCCTGGCGTCCGCGGAAAATGTCCGTTTTCACCTTGCCCAGGGAGACGCCGAGTTTGGAGGCGATTTCGTCATAAGCGAGCCCTTCGAGGTGGTAGAGCACGAGCGGTACGCGTTGGGCTGCGGGCAGTTTCTGGAGCGCTTGCTCAACCAGGGCGCGTCGTTCGGCCTGGTCCAATTCTTCATGCAGAGTTTGGCCGGCAGGAAATTCCGGCTCCTGCGCTTCGTCCGGGCTGCCACCGGACAGTTCGGAAAAGAAACTCCACCGCGAACGATAGCGCGCGAGATGGTTCAAGCTGAGATTGGTGGTCACGACTCTAAGCCAGCCTCCCGCCCTGGGGTTGTTGTCGAGTTGGTCGAAATGCTCAAAAGCTTTCAAGAACACTTCCTGAGCGATATCTTCAGCTTCAGTTTGGTTGGCGAGCAGACGCATAGCGGTGCTGAAAACCATGTTTTGGTGGTCTCGCATAAACGCCTCGAACTGTTGCGGATTGGTCATGGCCGGGCCGTGACTGTTCGAGGCTCATCTTACATGCGGAATGGTGCTGAATGCAAAACTGTTGCATAAGGGCTCGGAAAGAGGCGGCGCATCAGAGCCCCGGTCTTTCTTCCACAGTGCCCAACTGTCTTCCGGATGCTGTCTGGCCGGGGAATATTATGGTGCGGCATTCGGGCAATGGGTCCGGCATCGCCAATCGGCTTGGCGCGGGTTCATTTTGCTGAATGGACCGGACACTCTTTAGCCTTGGCAGGGGCTGCGCCGCTTTGAAAGCCGGGTTCGGATTCGCCTTTGACAGGAATCTGTTCATATCTCAATACCATAACCCGCCAAGTGGCCGTTTTGTTTCAGAAAGAAGAGAACCCAGAAAAGAGAGAGGCCGAACTGACGTCCGGCCCCTGTCCGAGAACAAAGCGCTGAAGGTTTTGCTTATAGCTTGCGCTGGCTACAGCCACCCGTCATTCGATGCGGCGCCACAGACTTACGCCGTTGAATCACACACGAACACCTGCGCTTCTGCATCGCAACAACACGATCAGAATACGACTTTCAGTCTTTCTCGCCAGTCACCAGTTCTGGGGACAAAGCCTCGCGTCGCACTATATTGTTTATCAACGTATTGGCTGCGTTGTTGCGCCCCAAAACAATTATCATGGGTTTCTGACTCCTCTGTTTCCCGGCTGTTTGGCGGCCTTTCTCTTGCCGGGCAGCAACGCGGGCACGGAAACATGGTTTAAGACCAAGCGGTTGCCAGATTTGAATTGCTGAAAGCGTGTTCCTGAATATTGTTCCTGTCCGACGAATAACCTGATGAGCCAGCGCATCTTAACCAGTCCAATCGCGTCCCTGCCGTCCGGCGTGACCCTTACGACTCTGGAGAACGGCCTGACAATTATCGTGCGTGAAGACCACAGCGCGCCGGTCGTTTCGGCGCAGGCGTGGTGCACGGCCGGCAGCATTCACGAGGGCGAATGGCTCGGGGCGGGTTTATCGCATTTGCTGGAACACATGTTGTTCAAGGGCACAACCACGCGCATGGGCAGCCGGATCGACCAGGAAGTGCAGGAAGCCGGCGGTTACATGAACGCTTACACGAGTTTCGACCGCACGGTTTATCACATTGATGTGCCCGACACCGGCGCCCGGGTGGCGCTGGATGTTCTCTGCGATATCATGCAGCACGCGACCCTGCCGGCCGAGGAACTGGCCAAAGAACAGAATGTCATCCGACGGGAGATGGACATGAACGTGGACGACCCGGGCCGCCGATCCAGCCGTCGCCTGTTTGAATCGGCTTACACACGCAGCCCCTATCGTTTTACGGTGATCGGCTATCCCGACATTTTCAACGAACTGAAGCCGGCAGACATCCTCGCTTATTACCGGGAGAAATACGTTCCAAACAATGTGTTCTATGTGGTCGTCGGCGATGTAAGGAACGAGGAGGTCGTTGTCAAGATTCGCGCCGCTTACGAAGGCAACAAAGCCCGGCCGCTGGCGCCGGTCGTTTTGCCTGAAGAACCGCGGCAAACCGCTCCGCGCGAGATCGTCGAGGAAGCGGCCATCGAGCTGGGTTATCTGCATCTGGCGTGGCACATCCCTGATTTGCGGCATCCGGACGTCCCGATGCTGGACGTGCTGGCGGTGCTGCTGGGTCACGGCCGCAGTTCACGGCTCTATCAGGAAGTGCGCGAAAAGCTGGGTGCCGTCCATCACGTGGACGCCTGGACTTACAGCCCCGGCGATCCGGGCTTGTTCGGAATGAGCGCCGTGGCGGATGCGGATAAGCTGTTCACGGCTCGCGACGCCATGCTTGCGGAGATCGAGAAGATGAAGTCGGCGCCGGTGTCAGCGGATGAATTGGCCAAAGCCGTCCGTCAATTCATCTCCGGAACCCTGTCGGTGCGCAAAACCATGCAGGGCCAGGCGCAGGACCTCGGTTCAAGCTGGCTGGCAGCCAACGATCTGAATTTTTCCGAGCGTTGCCTGGCGGCGGTCAAGCGGGTTACACCCGCGGATTTGCAGCGGGTTGCCCAACAGTATCTGGCGCCGGAAAACCGCACCTGCTACGCCCTGTTGCCGGCGGGCACGGCGCCGAAACCCTCCCTGGAGACTCCGGCTGGAACCGAGCACGCCGTTCAGAAATGGGAACTGGCCAACGGGCTCAGGTTGCTGATTAAAGAAGATCATCGGCTGCCGTTTGTCGAGTTTCGTGTCGTGTTCAGGGGCGGGGTGCTGGCCGAAACCCAAGCCAACAACGGGATCACTCAGTTGACGGGCAAAATGCTGCTCAAAGGCACGCCAACACGGTCCGCCGAAGGCATTGCCAAAGAAATCGAATCACTTGGCGGAAGCATTGACAGTTATGGCGGAAACAACAGTTTTGGTGTGAACGCGGAGCTGTTGGGCGGCGATTTCAGGGCCGGCCTCGAGCTGGTTGCGGACGTGTTGCTGAATCCGACATTCCCGGCTGAGCCGCTGGAACGGGAGCGGCAGGTCCAGATCGCCGATGTGCGCGCCCAAAGGGACCATCTCCTGAAGAGCGCCATCGTGGCCATGCGCCGGGCGCTTTTCGGCAGCGCCGGTTATGGCCTCGACCCGGTGGGCGCCGAAGAGTGTCTCCGGAAAATCCAGCCCTCCGATCTGGCATCGTTTCATCGGCAATTCGTCGTGCCGAACAATTGCGTGCTGGCCATCTTCGGGGATGTTGACGCCGCCGAGGTTAAAGTGGCGGCTGAAACCACCTTCGCGGCGTGGCAGCCCCATCCTGGCGTGCCCGCGGCAATCTCGAATTTGAAATTTGAAATTTCAAATCGCACGCGGCGCGTCGAGGAAACCCGCGACAAACAGCAGGCGGTGGTGGTCCTCGGTTTTCCCGGCACGACCCTGCACCATCCCGATCGTTATCCGCTCGAGTTGATCCAGGAAACCTGCAGCGATCTGGGATCACGATTGTTCCTGCGCGTGCGGGAAGCCCTGGGACTGGCTTACTATACCGGCTCCCAACATTTCCCCGGCTTGGCGCCCGGCTACTTCAGTTTCTACGCGGGCACCCTGCCGGAGAAGGTGGATTTGGTTGAAAAAGAATTGCTGCGGGAAGCCGAGTTGCTGCGGGCGGACGGGCTGACGGAAGCCGAGCTGAAGCGGGCCAAAGCCAAAATCATCGGCCAGAAGAAGATCGCCCGCCAGGACCTCGGCGCTTTGGCCATGACCGTGGCCTTGGATGAGCTTTACGGCCTGGGTTACACCCACATTGACGTCGAAGACGCGCTTTACGAAGCCGTCACGCTCGCTCAGGTCAAAGCCGTCGCGCAGAAATACCTGACGCCGGAAGCGGTGGTGGTGGCGGTGGTGAAGCCGGCGAAACCGTAGTGGCGGCCGGGGTGCCGGGACTCAGATCGAACTCCAAAGGGCGAGGTGCGAAGGACGAGCGGGTTGTCGCCGTCTCAGCGCGCACCCTGAACTTGGCGCGTCGCCCTCAGGGTGCATACGTCAGCAGGTCCAGCAACTCGATTCCGTGCCGGCCCAACTCCCAACGGCCGCCCTTTTTCACCACCAGCCGGCGGCAATGATTCTTCTGATATTCAGCCTCGTTCACCGACAGCAGTCGATACTTGCCCGCTCCCTTCACTTCGGAAGCGGCGCGCGGGATCAACTCGAAAGGCACGCCATTGAAGTTAAGCGCCATTTCGTACCCGGCGATTCCTTCCTTTTCCGCCGTCGGGTTTGGACGCACCAGCGCCGCGTAGCGTTTCCGCCATGGAAACTCCGTTTTGCGCACCCACACGCGGCAAAGCTCGGTCTGGCGGCGCAGGAATTCGAGAAGGCTGAATTGATCGCCGCGCTCCTGCTCGGCGAGGAAAATCAGGCGCGGATCCAGGCCCAGCAGGTTCTGGCCGTTCCATTCGCCGTGATCGTTTCGTTCATTCGGAGAAGTTCTCTTGAACCATCCTGCGAAGCGGTCGTTGACGAAGAGGTTCAGTTCGAAATGCACGTGGGCCCGGTCTTTGGATATGCGCTGGCGCGTGTTGGACGTGTGGCCCATGATGGCAATTGTTTCCCCGGCCTTGACGGATTGGCCGGCTTTGAGCCCGGGTTGGACATCGCGTAGGTGGGCGTAGAGTGAGTATATCTCCAGGCCCTCGATTCGGTGCCGCAGAACCACGTAATTTCCGTAATTCGACAACGCAGGCTTCAAGTTGATGTATACCACCGTTCCATCCGCAGTCGCCATCACCGGATCGGTCGGCTCTCCGCGTCCGTCGCGCTGCAGGCAGCGAATATCCAATCCTTCGTGCATCTGCCAGCCGTCGCTCCGCACGCAACCGAAACAGCCGCTCATCCACGATTTGCCGACCGTGCCAACGAAAAATTCCTCCTCGGCGCCGGGATCGAACAAAGCGCGGTTGGCGGTAGGCAATTGGAACGGCTCCAGCGCGGCGACCGACCCGGCGGCAAGCAAAGGCAGCAATGCGGCAGATCGGAGCAGAAACCCGGCAGCCGATGCGAAGCGGCCACGACCGAAGTTTCGAGTTTCCGGTTCGGAGCTTCGAGTTGGCGCGGGCTCCATCACCTCGCTCTCGGACCCTCTCACTTCGCACTTCGAAACGGGCCCTACCATTTGGAAGCTTCTTTGTTCTTCCTGGCGACGTTGTTCAACTCCACTGCTATTCGCTCGGCTTCCTCCCTGGTCGCGTCCGGGACGAAACTGAAGATGCCGCTGGAAATGCGCCGCCACTGAATCGGCGCGCCCAGCCAGCGGCTTTGCTTCTTCCCCTTCGGATCCCGGAAGGAGCTGAAGACGGCGAAATGCTTGCCGGGATTTGTCGTTGTGTAGCTTTCGAGCAGCCACGTTCCCCGGCGATTAAACTTGATCTGCAGGTCAAAGCCGCCAGGCACGTCCACCACTTTGGCTTCCGCCACTTCGGTTTCCGTCAGGAAAGGAGCTTTGTCCACCGTAACCATGACCGGCTCCTTCCGGCCGATGGGCACCGTGCTGCTGAAATCCATCGATTCGGGGATGACTTGCAGGTGCACTCGCAAGGTGGCGAGTTCTTTGTCCTTCTTGTCGCCTGCGGTCCGGCATCCGGCCATGAGCGCCACGACAACGACGGACGCCAAATAGAGGTTGAATCGAGTTGCGCCAGTTATCATAGTGACCAATAAAAATCTGAATCTATGGCCGGAATGTAAAGACACTTATGAGCAAACAATACAACAAAGTGGAGAAGCGAAAGCGGCGGCTGCGGCATATCAAACACAAGAAACGCGCGGCCAGGGCGAAAGCCAAAACGCCGGCGGCGCCCGAGAAAACCTGAGGCGCCGGGACCGTTCCAATCCGCCGGCCTGCCTTTGAGTGTTTCGTGTCCTCGGCGATTCGGCGATGATCGGACAACCCGGCCTGCGGAAATTGCCTTCACCAGCCGGAAATACTTGTTCACACCGCGGAATCATCGCGGAATTCTCCGGTGAATAACGTTTTTTCCGCGCGTCGGAAATGGCCGGATTTGTGGGTCGGATTGATTCGTTCACCATGCGCTCACCGCCCGGATTTCGTTAATAAGCTGTGAGCAAGAATTCATTGTCGAGGCGGCCATCCGCGATATGATGCTCTTGGTTCATTGAAAGAACTGGGATGGATGGCGGCAGTCAACAGACTGCCCCGAGAATCTCAGGGATAATCCCAGGTGACTGGGGAAAGGTTGAGTCAGGCTGGTTGGCTCAGCCCCTCTTGAACCGGACCGCAAGGTTCGGACGGGAGGCAGAATTCACCAGTTCCTCTGGCACGTTCGCGCGTGCCAAACGCGAATGAGGAACTTGGCGGCTAGGATCGATGAGAAGCCGTTCCGAACCGAGTCAAGTAACTCAAGTCGGTTTCGGACTTGAGTGAGTCGCAGTTACCCAGAGGGTATCCGGTTGCTACTGTGCATCAGCACGGACGGACGACTCTGGCGGTCCCGCTTCGGCGGGATCAGCCAAATGAAAGACGCCGAAAGGCGGGACAAAGTGAGCGTTCGGACCGGGAAGGACACGAGGTCTCGGCAGGACCCGTGAAAACCTTCCGGAGCGCCGGCGATGCTAAAAACGGCACCGCTGGACTGAGGACGAAAGGCAACCTGAGAGTGAAGAGGCGAGACCCGTGGCACGGGGCAAACGCGCTGTCAAAAGCAGCGGCCGACCCTGCGCTAATCGGTCAAGACGCGGAAAAGAATTCACAGACGTGTCTTGACCTGGTTCGCAAGCCGGTGGCGCAACCATCAGCCCAAGCGAGCTGAAAAGCCTCACTCGAAATTCAGTCGCCGCAAGGCGCTGGACGGCCCTGCTACGAGGCCGAAGACTCCGCTTGCCGTGGAGAATAGCGTCGGGAAGCCGGCGGCCAATTAGGCGCCCAATGCCGGCACGGGAAAGAGAGCTTGGCGAACTCCCATCCCCCGATTTGTCCCTGCCTGACCGAAAGGTCAGGCGGGGACTTTTCGTTTTTACGAACTCAACTTCGAACGCCCAGCGTCCAAAATCGAACATCCGGTTATATTCGCTGGCGCGCCGCAACTGGTTAGGCGTTCGGAGTTCGATGTCCCCCCTTCCGAGAAAATACTTGCCCTGACGGCATCCTTGGCCAACATTCCTACGAGTCACACAAGTTTACCAATGCACTAATATTTTATGGGTCACATCTACAACAACATCATCGAAACGGTCGGCCGCACACCCCTCATCCGCTTGAACCGGGTCGCGGCCGGTCTGCCTGCCACCATTCTGTTGAAGTGCGAGTTTTTCAACCCCCTGGGCAGCGTCAAAGACCGCATTGGCGTGTCCATGATCGAAGACGCCGAGAAACGCGGCTTGCTCAGGAAGGATACCGTCATCATTGAACCGACCAGCGGCAACACCGGCATCGCGCTGGCCTTCGTCGCCGCGGCAAAGGGATACAAGGTCATCCTGACGATGCCCGAGACAATGTCGCTCGAACGGCGCACCTTGCTGGCGATGCTGGGCGCGAAACTGGTCCTTACACCCGGCACCGAAGGCATGAAAGGCGCCATTGCCAAAGCCGAACAACTGGCCAGGGAAACCCCAAACTCGTGGATTCCCCAGCAGTTCGATAATCCGGCCAACCCCGAAATCCACAAGAAAACCACCGCTGAAGAGATCTGGGCGGATACGGATGGCAAAGTGGACATCTTGATTTCCGCGGTCGGCACTGGCGGCACCATCACGGGTTGCGTTGAAGTGATCAAGCCGCGCAAACCCTCGTTCCAGGCCATCGCGGTTGAACCGAAGGATTCGCCAGTGATTTCGCAGACTTTGGCCGGTCAACCGTTGAAACCCGGCCCGCACAAAATCCAGGGCACCGGGGCCGGCTTCATTCCCAGGAACCTGCATTTGAAAGATTCGAAGGGCAATCCGCAGATTTTGGAATGCATTCAAGTGACCAACGACGATTCTTTTGCTATGGCCCGCCGGCTGGCCAAAGAAGAAGGCATCCTGACCGGCATTTCCACCGGCGCCAATGTCTGGGCGGCGATCCAAGTGGCCAAACGCCCGGAAAACAAAGGCAAAATGATCGTGACCGTCGCTTGCTCGACCGGAGAACGTTACCTGAGCACGCCGTTGGCGGCCGAGGCGCGCGCGGAAGTGGGCGGGTAAGGCGGCTTGGGATGTTGCGGCGGGGGGACACGACTGACGTTGCCGCGCTGCTTTCCATTTCATTACCCCGTCTTCCTGAAAGAGCTTCTACTTGCCCAACCGCGATAGTGGGAGCCCGGTGTCGGTCAGGTGAAAAGAAAAGAAAAAAACTTGTTGCGCTCCAGCCATTTCTCTCGTATCTAATAAGGTGTCGAAGGTCTGTTAGCCGCGTGCGGCAAGGTTGTTCCTGAGAAAGCCCGCGCAGCAACTTCCCAAAATTCAATGTTCAAGAGCAGTTTCGGGGATAATTCTCGAAGCTTTCGACGGCTAAAAAGTTTATGAGCACACAGAACAGCAACAATGGGCAGGACGGAGGTTCCGGCTACCTGGAAATCTCGGAAAAAGGATTCGGGTTTCTCCGCACCGCCCAGAACCATTTCCACCCGAAACCGACGGACATCTTCGTCACACCCGACACCATCAAGCGCAATTTCCTGCGCGAAGGCAGCTTTATCATCGGCCCCACGCAGCCGCCCCACCGCGGCACCAGCCCCCAGTTGAAATCGGTCGAAAAGGTCAACGACATGCCGTTCGCGGATTACACCAAGGCCTTGCGGTTCGAAAACCTCACGACGATCGACCCCATCGAAAAATTCAGGCTCGAAACCAGCCCCGACCTGATTGAAACCCGGGTCATCGACATGGTGACACCGATCGGCAAAGGGACGCGCGGCCTGATTGTTTCGCCCCCGCGCAGCGGCAAGACCACCATCCTCAAGCAGATTGCCAACGCCGTGACGGCGAACCATCCCGAGGTCCACGTGATGGTCCTGCTGATTGACGAGCGGCCCGAGGAAGTCACCGACTTCCAGCGGTCCGTCAAGGCGGAAGTCGTTGCCTCCTCCAACGACCAGGACCTGGAAACCCATGTGCGCCTCTCCCGCTTTATGATCGAGCGTTGCCGCCGCATGGTTGAAACCGGCAAGGATGTCTTTGTGTTGCTGGATTCGCTCACTCGAGTCGCGCGCGCTTACAACAGTGTGCACGGCGGCAGCGGACGCACCATGACCGGCGGCGTGGACGCTCGCGCGCTGGAAATCCCGCGCAAGATGTTCGCCTCCGCCCGCAAAATCGAAGACGGGGGTTCGCTCACGATCCTTGCCACGGCGCTGGTGGACACCGGCTCGCGAATGGACGAACTGATCTTCCAGGAATTCAAAGGCACCGGCAACATGGAGCTCATCCTGGATCGCAAGCTCTCCGATCGCCGATTGTTCCCGGCCATCGACATTCCCAAGAGCGGCACGCGCAAAGAGGAGAAACTGTTCCCCAAAAACCAGATTGAAGCGGTCCGCAAATTGCGCCGCATGATGGTGGACTTGAACCCGGTGGAAGCCATGGAAACGCTCGTCGCCGCGCTCAAAAAGCACCGCAGCAACGACGAATTGCTGGCCAAGCTGGATAAAGGAACCTGAACCCGAATTGAATCCGCCGATGACGCGAATTCACGCGAATCTCATCGGCACTGCTTGAATCTGCAAAGCTGGGCGAAATTCACGCATTCCTTCCCGCCGATCTTCGTCTCGATTGTTTGTAAAGGGTACACCGGCGTTCTGCCACTGTCCTGATTTGCCACGATCCCCGCGACCCTCTTTCCTTCGGGTCAATCCCGGCTTCTCCTTGGCGTGCCGGGACACGGCGCGGCTTCTGCAGCGCTTCTTCAACGAGGCTTCCGATCAGTTCCGATAGCCTGCGGCACGACAATCGCTGAAGCGGGAAAGCGGCGAAATGAATTCTCGCACCAGTAGCAAGCTATGAAGATGTTTTATGTTCTCCTCAAGGCGGCCCTCTTGACGATGTTTTGTTTATTCCTTGCCGCCTGTTCCACGCCTGAGGCGACCGCCAGTAAACCCCGGCGTTTCCACGAAGCTTCCCGCGCGGACGCCGTATTGCAGTTTTCCAGTTGGGAGTATATTTTCATCGTCCAGCCGCGCTATGCGCAGAACGGATTTCTGCGGCAAGTACGGCGCGAGAGCATCAGCCGGGCGCTGGATGAGTGTCACGTGCGACGCAGCCTGGCGGTGGTGGTGATCGGCTGGCAGTATGAGTCGCAAGAGACAAACCGGCTGTTGGCGGACTGGAAAAGCATCATGGGCGGCTGCGGCTTTCAGCGGGTGGTTTTCCTGCGCTCCAACACCTACAATCAACTGAACGGATCGCAGATCATTGACGACTCAACTTTATCCCTGGCCTCCGCCCCAGCCGCCTCGTCCTTCCAGCAAACCGGCCGATAAGCACGCCCGCCGGCCCCTGTCTCGTCCCCCGCTCGAGCGGATGCTGCGGATTCATCAGGCGATCCAATCCAATCAATTTCCCAACGCATCCACGCTCGCGCGCGACCTCGAAGTCAGCACCAAATCCATTCATCGCGACATTGAGTTCATGCGCGACCGGCTCGAACTGCCGATCGAGTACGACGGCGCCCGATTCGGGTATTATTACACCGAGGAAGTGAGCGCGTTTCCGACCGTGCAGATCACCGAAGGCGAACTGTTTGCGCTCATTGTCGCGGAGAAGGCGCTCCAGCAATATCGCGGCACCAACTTCGAGAGGCCGCTCCTCAGCGCCATAAGGAAACTGGAGCAATCACTGCCCGAAACCATCTCTTTTAATCTTTTGGAGCTCGAGCAGACCATTTCCTTCCGCACGCGTGCCGAGCCGGTGCTGGACCTCGAAATATTCGACGCTCTCGCGAAAGCCACCGCGCAGCGGCGGCAAATCGAATTGCGTTATCGCAAACCTGGCCGTCGCGATACCGACCAGCGCGTCATCGACCCCTATCACCTGGCAAACATCAATGGCGAGTGGTATCTGTTCGCTTACGATCACCTGCGCAAAGACATTCGCACCTTTGTCCCGGCGCGCATTCAATCGGTGAAACCCACCGGCAAGGTCTTTCCCCGGCCACAGAAATTCTCTTTGGAACAACGGCTGCGCGGCAGCTTCGGCGTGCATTCCGGCGAGGGAGAATTTGATGTCGTCCTCCGGTTCAGCCCGCGGGTGGCGGATTATGTCCGTGAAAAGAGGTGGCACGAGTCACAACGCCTGCGCGAACTGAAGCATGGCGGAGTCGAATTGCGCTTGAAGCTTTCCAGCCTCAAGGAGGTTGAGCGGTGGGTGTTGAGCTGGGGCGGCGACGCCGCCGTCATTCAGCCGCGCGAACTGGCGGACTCCGTGAAGCGAGCTGCCGGGGCGATCCTTGGCCTCTGAGCTCCCCGCGCGTAGCGGTGCTTGTGAGTCCAGTGGGAAACCCTCCGGCTTTGCCGGAGGGCTCCTAAAGTTTGATGATTCCAGGAATGAATCCCTGAATCGACACGAGGTAGGGCGCGTCACTCCGTGCGCGGCGTTCTGGAGCCAACGCATGTGCTCCGGCATTCACGGCGCGCACAGGAGCGCGCGCCCCTTGAGGTTCATGAAGAGTGACCAGGTCTGCACCTGTGGACTTGCGAGAATTGCGCGAGTTGACGCCCGAAGGGCCGAGCGGCTTCGAGCCGCTCCGCCTTTGTCAAGCCTCCGCTTTGCCGGAGGTCGCTGACAGCACGGCCAAGCGACCCGGAGACGCCGGAATTCTCAGGTCGATGACGGAGCGCCCCACACTTTTCGTTGGCCGAAGGCCAAGACGCGCGTATGGTAACAAGGTTACCCTGGACAACGTGAGCCGGTTCAAGACAGTGATGCGCGGGCGCAGGTCGGCTGCAGAAGCACCCCTCCCAGGAACCTTGCGTGTTGACCGTGGGCGCCCGAACCACGGTTTCACCCTCATTGAACTACTCGTCACCATCACCATCATTGCGGTCATGGCGGCGTTGCTTTTCCCGGCGCTTTCCCGAGCCAAAGGCCAATCGCAGTCAGCCTCGTGCCTCAACAATCTGAGACAGCTCCAGATTTGCTGGCAGATGTACGCGGGGGACAATAGCGATCACGTCCCACCCAACAATTTTGTTTACGACATTATCTCGGATACGCCCATGGATTCCGGTCCTTCCTGGTGCACAAACTTGGCGCCCTTTGATCTGGATCCGGCAGGAATAAAGAATGGATTGCTCTTCCCCTTCAATTCCTCGCTGGGTATTTATCATTGTCCGGCCGACAAAGCCACTGTCCAAGACAGGCATGGAAACAAGTTCGCCCAGATTCGCTGGCGCAGTTACAATATGAGCCAGTCCGTCAACGGAGTCAGCTACGACGGTGAATTCGCGTCCTACGTCCCGATCTTCCAGAAAACCACGGAGATCAAAGATCCCTCCCTTCCCGATCTGTTTGTGTTCCTGGAGGTGCACGAAGATGAAATCCTGGACACCCAGTTCGGCATGCCGACTCAAGCCACCTGGTGGAGTCAGAATGTCTGGTGGGACGTTCCGGCAAACCGGCACGATCAGGGATGCAATTTCTCCTTTGCTGACGGGCACGTCGAGCATTGGCGATGGAAAGCGCCTAAAGCGGTGACCGTGCCACGCGGCAATGTTCAGCCGGTCGCGCCCGCCGAACAGGACGATTACAATCGCATGAAAACCGGGTTTCGGCAGAATTGATTGCGCATGGGTTGTTTCGTGCCGGGTCTAACGGGGCATCGCCCGGGACATTTCTGAATTCCGGATCATAAATTCCCGCTTGCACTCCCCTGCCCTGACGCTAATTTTTCCCGGCTCAAATTATGCAATATAAAATTTCGCAACGCGCCGCCTCGCTCTCACCGTCGCTCACGCTGGCCATTGACTCGAAGGCCAAGCAGATGAAGGCCGAAGGGCAGGACGTGGTCGGGTTCGGCGCCGGCGAACCGGATTTCGACACGCCGCAGCACATCAAAGACGCCGCCGTCAGAGCGCTCGCCGAGGGGTTCACCAAATACACGCCCGCCAGCGGCATCCCCGAATTGCGCCAGGCCATTGCCGACAAGCACGAACGCGAAAACGGGCTGACATACAAACCGTCCCAGATCATCGTCTCCTGCGGCGGCAAACATGCCTGCTACAACGTCATCATCGCCACCTGCGAACATGGCGATGAAGTGATCATCCCTGCGCCTTACTGGCTGAGTTATCCGGAAATGGTCAAGCTTGCCGGGGCCAAAGCGGTGATTGTGGAAACCACCGACAAGACGGAATTCAAAATCACGCCGCAACAACTGCGCGCCGCCATTACCCCCCGCACCCGGCTGTTCATCCTTAACTCGCCCGGCAACCCCACCGGCTCGGTTTATACACCGGACGAAATCAAAGCGCTGGGCGATATCTGCGTCGAAAAAGACGTGCTCATCATGAGCGACGAAATTTACGAACACCTGCTGTATGACGGCGCTCAGCACAAGAGCGTCGCGAGCTTTTCGCCGGCGCATTGCGAGCATGCCGTCATCGTGCACGGTTTCGCCAAAGCCTGGAGCATGACGGGCTGGCGGCTGGGCTGGTGCGCCGCGCCCGAACCGATCGCCAAGGCCATTGATGCCATCCAGAGTCACAGCACGAGCAACCCGACTTCGTTCGCTCAGAAAGGCGCCGTGGCCGCGCTCACCGGCCCGCAGGACCATCTGGCAAAATGGCTGGCGGAGTTTTCGCGGCGTCGCCTCTACGCCTGGAAGAAGCTGAACAGCATCCCAGGCTTTTCCTGTGTCAACGCCAAGGGCGCGTTTTACCTGTTTCCGAATATCGCCAAAACCGGTCTCAAGTCGACCGCCTTCTGCGCCAAACTGCTCGAGACGGAGAAGGTTGCGGCCGTCCCCGGCATCGCTTTCGGCGCCGACGATTACATCCGGATCAGCTACGCGACCAGCATGGCGAATGTCGAAAAGGGCCTGGATCGGATGGAAAGATTCGTGCGCCGCCTGAACCGGTGACCTTTATGAGATTTCTCCTGGCATTGATCGTGGGAATTGTCATCGGTGCCGCGGCGGTCTGGTATTACGGCGCACGGAATGACAAATCCCAACTGGAATCCCCCGAAAAACAAATTCAGACGGCGGCGCAGTCAGCACGCGATGCCGTCGAAGACAAACTGCGCTCGCTGCATTTGACCGGCAGTGACATCAGCAACGAATTGGCCCGCACCGGCCGCGTGATGCGCCGGGAAGCCCTTGCGGCCGGCCAGGCGATTTCCGACGCCACTGCCGACGCGCGCGTCACTGCCGTCATCAAAGCCAAACTGCTGCGCGATTCGAATCTTTCGGCGTGGAACATCTCGGTCAACACCACCGGCGGAGTCGTCACGTTGTCGGGCACAGTTTCCTCGGTCGATAACATCGGCAAAGCCGTGTTGTTGGCGATGGAAACGGACGGCGTGCGCCAGGTCATCTCCACTCTTCAGGTGAAACCGAACTAGTGCCGGCTATTTCGTTTCCGCTTTCTCCGGCATGTCGGCCTTTGGCATCCGGCGCCTGGCATCCCAATCGCGGGACTGAGTTTCACCGTCCCTCTCAGTCGCGATCTTCCCTTTGATCGCATCACCGCTGATTTTGCCTGAATACTTTGAGGTGACGGTGTTGCCATTGAATTCGCGGGTGACGGTGAAGGAGATCTCTTCCCCGTTCACCTTGGCGTCCTTGATCGCGGTGTCGACCACTTCACCACCTCTCCGTGGCATCGACAACGTGCCCGTCACTTTGTCGCCCTGAACTTTCAACGTGAGAGTGTTGGTCCGGTCGGGCCCTCCATTGCGTGCCGGCACACTCCAGATCCAGGCGCCAGCCGGATTCACTTTCGTGTCCTGAGCCTGTGCTGCCGCGCCAAGCGCCAGGCTGGCACAGGCAACGAACTTCATGATGGTTGTCGGAGAATTCAGTTTCGGTCGCATATTAGGTCATGGTTGTTGCCCGCTCACCACGGCGGCACGCTCCCAGCGATCTGCCGCAGGGTGATTCATCGCTTATCAGACGTTCGCCGCGGGCTCAAGGTTACACGCTCCCGGGCGCGCTATTTGTCCCTGCTGTTGTCCACCACGATAAACCGGCTCCCGCCACCGCGCCAGACGCGCAGCAACACGCGGGACTTTCCCTCCACCTTCTTGCTCAGTTCAACCGCTTCGTCGGCATTGTTGACTGGATGACGATCGATTTCCTGGATCACGTCGCCTTCGTTCAGTCCCGCCGCGGCGGCGTTCGAATCTTCCTCCACGCTGGTCACCACCGCGCCGTGAAGCGCGCCCGGAATATTAAACCGGCGCCGGAAATTCGCATCGAGATCTGCGACTTCAACACCGTCGAGCGCGTCCATCGCAGGAGCGGTTTCTTCACTCGGAGCGTGGCGATTGCCCCGGCTCGCGAGGTCCGCCGGCAAGGTGCCCAATGTCGCGGTCATGGCCTTCTCGACTGGGTTTTTGCCCTGTTCACTTCTCAAGATGGTCAGGCTGATCTTCGTGCCCGGCGCAGTCTCCGAAATCATCAGCCGAAGCTGCTGGCTGTCGGTCACGGCTTTACCGTCGACCTGACGGATGACGTCACCGCTTTGGAGGCCGGCTTTGGCCGCAGGCGTATCCGGTCTCACCTGCGTCACAAGCGCGCCCTTTTCATCCGGCAGATTGAATTCCTGCGCCAGATCAGTCGTGAGACTTTGGATATCGGTTCCTAGATAGCCACGGGTGACTTTGCCGTACTTGATAAGGCGTTCCATGATGCTGCGGGCCAGGTTGACCGGGATGGCAAAGCCGATGCCCTCATAGCCCTGGCTGGTGCTCACAATCGCCGTGTTGATCCCGATCAGGCGGCCTTCGGCGTCCACCAGCGCGCCGCCGGAATTGCCGGGATTGATCGCCGCATCCGTTTGGATGAAGTTTTCATACTGATTGATGTCGAGCGAAGTGCGTCCCAGCGCGCTGACGATCCCCATCGTGACGGTCTGCCCGACATCAAACGGATTCCCGATCGCCAGCACGACGTCGCCTACTTCCAGCTTGTCACTGTCGGCAATCGCGATGGCAGGAAGATCGGCTGCGACGACCTTGAGCACCGCGACATCCGTGGGAGGATCTGTACCGATGACCTTCGCGCTGAACTCCCTTCTCCCGGTCGCCAGCGCCACTTTGATCTGATCCGCGCCGTCAACAACATGGTTGGCGGTCAGAATGTATCCGTCCGTCGAAACGATCACGCCCGATCCAAGACTCTGCTGCTTGCGCGTGAAGGAATGCCCCTGCCGTTGATCAAAATCGGGCCCGAAAAAGTGCCGAAAGAACGGATCATTGTGGAACAAATTCGGCATCTGACGCATGTGAACCGTGCGCGTCGTGTAGATGTTCACCACGCTGGGCGCCGCCTTCTTGATAATGCCGGCGTAACTGTTCAGCCCCCGGGTTTCGCGGCTGATGGGAGTTTCCTGAAGGTTGAACTGAGGCAACGACTGGGTTTCCCGCCCATGCGAGGCAAGCTGAAACGCTGCCACCACAGCAACCACGCCGAGCACGACGCAGACCGAACCGACCATCAATCTCGATATTCGTTTCATACACAATTCTTTGGATCCTTATGCAGTCATATAGGGCATCTGGCAAAAGTAATTCCCGGAGCGGCAGGGACGCGCTGCGTCAAGTCCACGGCGGCGCCCAGCGCACCCCCCCGATTGCGGAAATAAAACATGCCAACTATTTTAAGCCTGATTTCGCCCTTTTCAAACATCGAATAACGGGGCGTTCAAAAAAGACGGCTGGATAGTGGTACAGTTTAGCCAAAAGGTTGGTGGGGCGAGCGTCCTCGCGAGCCGGAAACCGAACGATTTGACTGACCAGCGGCTCGCCGGGAGTCTCGCCCCGCCGAACTGTACCTCTGCCGGTAGGGGGTGGAGGTTGATTCCCCGCGAGGTTTGTTGTCTGATTGCGTCGTCAGCGACGGAACGTCATTGACTATGAAGCATTTGGTTATGCTCACGCGGGACCCTCACCGCGTCGCTTTCATTTGACGCCGTCTCGGGTGTTGTCGGCGGGCTGCGGACAGCACGCCCTGTTGAAAAGTATCGACACGCTCCCGGTCGATTGCTATCAAGCGGGGGCGATTCTTGCAGACGATACCGCGACAACGATGGCTGCGCATCATTCCCGTGGCGCTCATCATGTACACCATCTCCTACGTGGATCGCACGAATGTCGCCCTGGCTTTCGACCCCCACCATTCCACCGCCATGACCGATCTGGGAATGGACGACACGATCAAAGGCAATGCGATCGGCATTTTCTTCTGGGGCTACCTGCTCCTGCAGATGCCTGGGGGTTACCTCGCCGGCCGCTGGAGCGCGCGCAAAGTCGTCAGCCTCTGCCTCGTCGCCTGGGGCGCGGCGGCAGTGGGCTGCGGCCTGGCCGAGAACGCTTCTCAATTCCGGATGATGCGTTTTCTGCTGGGCATGGCGGAGAGCGGCGTATATCCGGCGACGCTCGTGCTGCTGGCCAGTTGGTTCCCGCGCACCGAACGCGCGCGGGCCAATGCCTACTGGAACCTGTGCCAGCCTTTGGCGGTCGCCGGCGCTGCGCCTGTCACCGGAGCGCTGCTCGGCACGTGGGGATGGCGGGCCGCACTGATCGCCGAAGGCGCCCTGCCCTTTGTGTGGCTGCCGGTCTGGTGGTTCGGTGTCAGGGATCGCCCGCGGGATGCCAGGTGGATTTCGGCCGAAGAACGCGACTACCTGGAAACCACGCTGGAAAAAGAAGCGAGCGAAGTGGCTCCGCCAATGAAAGCGCCGCTGTGGAGAGCGCTGGCCCGGCCGGCGGTGGCCGTCATGGTGCCGATTTGTTTTCTCATGAACTTCTGTTCTTACGGCTGCAATACCTTCCTCACAGAGGCGCTGAAGTCGCCGGAGAAGCATTTCACCACGCTGCAAACCAGCCTTCTCTTCGCGGTTCCCTACCTCGTCACTGCCGTCGTCATGGTCCTGGTATCCCGTCACTCGGACAGGACGCAGGAACGGCGCCTGCACGTGGCGGGGGTCTATGCGGTGAGCGGTGTTTGCCTGATCGCGAGCGTGCTGGCGGCTGAGCACTCTTTCTGGCTCTCGTTCTTCTTCCTGTGCTTTGCGATTCAAGGGCCGTTCGCGGGTCTGGCCCCGTTCTTTGCGCTTTTTCCAGAAACCATGCCGGTGGGTGCGATTGGGGCGGCGATGGGTCTGGTGAATGCGCTGGGAAATTTTGGCGGTTGGGCCGGTCCCGCCACCTTCGGTTTGCTCAAACAGAGAACCGGCGGCACGGCGGTCCCTTTCAGCGTCATGGGCAGCGCCATCCTCGTCAGCGCGGCGCTGTGCTTTTTATTGCCGCGACCCCAACGCCGGTTGCCAGGAAATTCGGGAGATCAACTTTAGCCGCTCCTGGCGGGCGCCGCCCTTCAGAGTGCAACGGTTCTGATCCAATCCTGCGAGTCGCATGACGTGGGCTGCATGAAAGGCGCGGCAGCGGTTGAACGAAGTAACAGCCCTACCTCTGCACCCGCGCGCTGCCGCCTTTGACCAGTGCCTCCACTTCCTTCAGCGATGCCATGGACGTGTCGCCCGGTGTGGTCATTGCCAGCGCGCCGTGTGCCGCGCCGTATTCGACAGCCTTTTGGGCGTCATCGAACTGTAAAAATCCGTAAATCAAACCGCTGGCAAAGCTGTCGCCGCCGCCCACGCGATCCAGAATCTCCAGGTCCTCACGGTTCGGCGCCTCATGGAATGTCCCGTCGGCCCAACAAATCGCGCCCCAATCATTGCGCGTCGCGCTTTTGACTGTGCGCAGGGTGGTGGCCACGACTTTCAAGTTCGGGAAGGTTTTCACCATCTTCCCGATCATCTTCTTGAAGGCGGCGACCTCGATACGGGTGATGTTTTCGTCCAGGCCTTCCACTCCGAACCCGAGGCAGGCCGTGAAATCCTCCTCGTTGCCGATCATCACGTCCACATGTCCGGCGATTTCCTTGTTCACTTCCTGCGCGCGTTTCTGGCCGCCAATGCTTTTCCAGAGCGAAGGACGATAGTTGAGGTCATAGGAAACAATCGTGCCGTGCTTTTTGGCGGCCTGGACGGCTTCGATCGCGAGCTTCGGCGTGGTGTCGCTGAGCGCGGCGAAAATGCCACCCGTGTGGAACCAGCGCGCGCCGAGCTTGCCGAAGATGCGGTCCCAGTCGAAATCGCCGGGCTGGAGCTGGCTGGCGGCCGTGTGTCCGCGATCGGGCACTCCCAGCGCGCCACGCACACCGAAACCGCGCTCGGTGAAGTTCAGACCGTTGCGCACCGTGCGCCCGACACCGTCGTATGGCGTCCACCGGATGAATTCGGTGTCCACGCCGCCTTGCAGGATGAAATTTTCGAGCAGGTGCCCGACGTCGTTGTCGGCAAAGGCGGTGCAGACTGCGGTCTTCAATCCGAAGCAGCGGCGCAAGCCCCGGGCGACATTGTATTCGCCGCCGCCTTCCCACGCTTTGAATTCGCGCGCCGTGCGCACACGGCCTTCGCCCGGGTCGAACCGGAGCATGATTTCACCGAGCGCGATCAGGTCGTATTTCGCGGAGCCAGGCGGTTTGAGTTTGAGGATGGCCATAGATTGGATGTTGGGCTGAAGGAGTGATGGAGCGATGGAGTACGGAATGGACTCGCATTGTTTGCGCCCAATACTCCATTACTCCAACACTCCGTTCTTCCAGCCAGTATTGTTTGAGCAACGTGCCGGTAGTTTTATGCAGGCTCGAGGTTGCGTTCAAGCCCAGGCTGTGATGTATTAAACAACCTGACCCGAATCACCTGGCAGGAATTGCCCGTGTCAGTGTGCGAAACTATGCAAACGACGACCGAAGAGAGCCAGATCACACAGAAAACCAAAGAACTTTGCCAGGCAATCCTGGACCAACCCGAATTGCGCTCGGCGCGCCGGCGAATCACGACCTTCATGTCCGACGAAAAGGCCCGCGCGCTATACGATGGCGTCGTCAGCCGGGGGCAGGCCCTGCAACAAAAGCAACAGCGCTCCGTGCCATTGATGGGCGAGGAAATCTCCACCTTCGAAAAGGAGCGCGAGGCGTTGCTGCAGAATCCCGTGGCCCGCGGTTTCCTGGACGCGCAGGAGCAATTCCACAACGTCCATCATTCCATCAACCAATACGTTTCCAAAACGCTGGAACTGGGCCGCGTCCCGACCGCGGCGGATTTCGCTGCGGCCGAATGCGGTGACGGTTGCAGCTGCGGGCACGCTCATTAGGGCCTGTTCCTCGAATCGCGGCAGTCTCGTGGATTCCCGTCGGGCTGGGGGACAGCCTGCCTCGCCCTGCCTCGTCGCTCCCCTTCTGGCAGGCTTTAGAACAATTTGCCAAGGGTAATTTCAGGGCAGGCAGCCCGAATGCTTCACATCACGCTGGAAAGCTCGACAGGTTGCAAGGTGGGGCGCACAGTGCTCTGCGGGCCCTACTACGCGTGCCCATTGCGGAAGCAAAACAGGGTGCCTGGCAGTGGGTCAGTTTGATCAAGCAGTTGGTGGGGCGAGCGTACTCGCGAGCCGAGAACCTGGGGTTCCATCGAAGCCGCGGCTCGCCAGAGTCTCGCCCCACCAAACTGACCCACTACCGGGCGCCTACTCTAATTGCCAGACCCGGCGCGGAAGTACAACATCGGCTCGGTGCCGATCGGCACGGGAATGCTGACCACGCCGTTGGTGCCGACGAAGGGATCATTGCAGGGGAGCCAATCGACCAGGTTCGTGGAGGAATACAGTTGATACGTCACACCAGGAATCCCCCGCCAACTCAGAACGAGGTTCGTCGAGGCAATTTCGGCTGTCAGCGCCGCCGCAATCGTGCTGACCGCGAGATAATTCTCGTTTGAAATCGACTCGCTGACGTTGCTGTAACTGCGGAAGCCGGGCACAAACACAAGATTGGTCTTCGAGGGTGTCACGTTGAAGCTGTAGCCCGGCACAAACCCGAGCGCATAACGGCCGCTGCCGTCCGTGGTGGCAAACGACATGCCGCCATCCGGCTGCAGCACCACGCCTGGAATCGGCTGCCCGTTCAAGTCAGTTACCGTGCCTGCGACCACCGGCAGTGAAATCGTGAACGTTCCCGTATAGGCGCCTGACATCGGCTGACCGTAGAGATTCTGAACCTGAGGCCCGACGACGAAGCTGTAGTCGCCCAGCGCTGTTTGCGTCGGGAAATAGACTCGCAGACTCGTGGGACTCAGCGTTGAAACGCTCATGTCCGAAGGCGACACCGCTCCATTGGGCGTGCTCAGAGACACATTCGTCACCCAAAACGAAAGTGGATTTAGCGCCATGCTGAACGTCAGATCAACATAGCTCACGGCATTGCTTACAATTCCGGCGGGCTGCTGCGAGAGAAGCTGTAGAGTGCCCCGATCGGAGGCGGAGAAGACGGTGCCGTCATCGCCCCTGACGAAGCCATCACCACCTGAAGCGGACGCGAGACCGGTGAAAATGTTCGTTAGCTGCGCACTCACCTGCCGATGGAGGGCGATGCGCCCGCCGCCGCCCCCGCCGCCACCAAAATAATCACCGGCGCCGCCATCCGCCGATATATAACCGTTGCCGGCCAGCGCGCCCGCAGTCACCCAGATGCTGCCGCCTGAACCGCCGCCGGAACTGTCTTGAAGACCTGGATTGCCATTGGCGGTGAGCCGGCCGTTGACAGTGAGGATGCCGCCCACATTCAACCTGATAGCACCCCCGCCTTGTGACGCGCTGTAAACCGCCCCGGATCCAAGGCCGCCACCGCTGCCCTGGTTGACCGGCCGCGCTGCGGAACCGTAGGCTGCGCCGCCCGCCGCTGTGGCTGAAGCGCCGCCTTCGCCACCATAACCTCCACCGCTGCCGAATCCGCCGGCCGACAACCCGGCTCCGGGACCGTTGGTTTGGGAATAGCCCATGGCATCGACAATCATGGCGGCGTTGGAGGCGACCAGCGCGTTCCCGATCACCGACACGTTGAGGTTGGTTTGCCCGTCGATGCTCGTGAGACCGCCGCCGGCATCCAACACCAGGTTGCTCAACACCAGGTAGCCGTCGGAAGGATAAACGAGTGCGCCATCCTTGATGGTCAGATCAAACGTGGCGAATGGATCGATGGGTGTGTTTGTGCCGGACAGGCCGCCGTTGTCCACCAACACTTGGCCGATGAATTGGTTGTTCGCTTTGGTGTAGATGGTCCCCGCGCCGCCGGCGGCATATCCGCCCCCGCCCCAGGCCGAAACCGGCCCGGTGAAGCTGGTTGAGTTGTACTGGAGGGAAATGCGTCCGCCGCCGCCTCCGCCGCCCCTGATCGCGCTCCCCGAGCCGCCATTGGCTGAAATCGTGCCCGACCCGGCCAGTGTGTTGGCCGTAATCCAAATGCTGCCTCCCGCGCCCCCCCCGCTGTTGATGTCTCCGTCCGTCCCGTTCGCGGAGATGCGGCCATTGACCGTCAATGCGCCTGGAACATTGAGGTAAACGATCCCTCCGCCCGCGCCGCCCCCGCCCCCCGCAGGCCCACTGACACCCGGGACACCCGGGCCGCCACCGCTGCCTGCCACAACGGGCGTCGGTATCGAGTCATACGCGCCACCGTGTCCCGAGCTATTGCAGGCGCCAAAACCTCCATGACCCCCACCCCCACTGTAACCCAAGATCGTCGAACTGCCGCCCGCGCCGGGACCGGTGCCACCTGAGGAACCTGTGCCATCGGCCGAAATCGCGGCGCCCGCATCGACAGTGATATTGCCGAGCACCTGAAGCGATGAAGAGGCGACGGCCAGGACACTGTTGGAATAAATCTGAAGATTCCTCAAATTCGGACTGCCTTGCCATTGTCCGACGGCGTTGCCCTTTATCACGAGGTCGGCGGAAGAAACGTTGAACTGGGTATTGGTCCCTGAGTTGCCGCCGTTGTCGAGAATCAACTGCCCATAAGTCTGCTGATTCTGTTTCAGATATACCGTGCCCGCGCCACCCCAATTGGCTCCTCCGCCGCCGAACGCGGAGATGGTTCCTCCGAATGCATTGATGCCATATGAGACGGCAATTCGTCCACCGCCGCCGCCGCCGCCGACTGAGCCTGCGCCGCCGCCGCCATTTGCGATGATGGAACCACCGCCAGACAACGTGCCGACGGTCAGCCAGAGGCTGCCACCGGAACCGCCGCCACCGCCCATGCCAAAGCCATTCCCGCCGTTTGCGGTGATCTTTCCGTCCACCAGCAGCGTGCCATTGACCATCAGTTGCAGCGCACCTCCCCCGGCGCCGCCGATGGAGTACAGTGAATAACTGCCGCCACCACTGCCCGGGATAGTGGGTGAGAGCGTTGAATCGTAAACGTTCCCGCCTGCGGCATAGCCACCGGCACTGAGTCCACCATAACCTCCATGCCCTGCTCCACCACACGGAAAGCTGGTGTAATTATAGTAGGATCGGCCAGCGCCAGTTCCCTGGCCCGGCGGAGATCCCAAATTATCAAAGACGATGCCTCCGCCCGGCAGGATGGTCGCGTTTCCCGAGATTGCCAGAGTCGACCTGCCTTGATAGCCGGCCGGAACAGTGGCGGTCAGCCACCCGTTTGATTCAAGGACCAGGCTGTTAAGCAGGAGAGACGACGAGGCCATGGCTGACCCTATCGCGCCATTACGAACCGTCACGTTCGCGTTGTTGGCGTTTTGGATCGCGGTATTGGTTCCGGCGTGGCCGGCATTATCCAGAATGAGCTCAGGGACGTGCCCATTCGCCTGCATGAAAACGGTTCCCGCGCCGCCCCAGTTGGCGCCACCGCCGCCCAGCGCCAAGGTGGTTCCGGCAAATGAGCTGGCGTTGTATGTAATCGCAATCATTCCTCCCCCGCCACCGCCACCAACAGAATCGGCGCCCTTGCCACCATTGGCGCTAATGGAGCCGCTGCCTGACAGGTTACCAACCCTGAGCAAGACGCTGCCGCCCGATCCACCGCCGCCCCCGGAACCGGAGCCGTCGCCGCCATTGGCTGAAATCGTCCCATCCAACTGCAGCGTGCCGTTCACAGTCAACTGAATCGCACCCCCGCCACTGCCACCAGGGGAAAATGGAAGCTCATTGCCCCCGCCACTGCCCAGAATCAGTGGCTGAGAAAGATTATCGTAAACAAGCCCTCCCAGGGTGTTGGTCAAGATGCCGTTTGCGCCATAGCCCGCATGCCCTGCTCCACCACACACAGCGGGAGGATAACCGTCCCCATTATAGTATCGCCCGACACCCGGTCCCACCCCCGCCGGATATCCTTTGGAGTCCAACATGATTCCGCCACCCGCCTGAATGGTTGCGTCGCCTGAAATTGACAGAGAAACGGGGGCGCTGGCGGAAAGAGCAGGCGTGATCCACGCATTTGACCCTGTCAGCAGCGACGCAAAACTGGAAGTCCCGGCCGCGAAAGCTCCCGAAGCTCCGTTTCGCAAGATCAGCTCTGAGGACGGCGCAGATTGAATCGGTGTGTTCGTGCCAAGGTGCCCGCCGTTGTCTATAATCAGTTGGCTGGCCTGTCCCGTGGGCTGCACGAAGATCGTTCCGGCGCCACCCCAATTTGCTCCGCCACCGCCATAGGCCGTGACGATCCCGCCAAAGAGGTTCGTGCCTGGAAAGACCGCAATTCGGCCGCCCCCACCGCCTCCGCCGATCGAGTTGGCACCATTGCCCCCGTTTGCGGCGACGGAACCGGAACCGGCAAGAGTCCCTGCCATCAACCAGATGCTGCCGCCGGAGCCGCCCCCGCCGCCGTTGCCGGACCCATCGCCTCCATTCGCTGAAATCCGACCATCCACTTGCAATACTCCGCTCACGTTCAGTTGTACGGCTCCACCTCCCGAGCCTCCCGGGGAATATGTCGCGAACATGCCCCCGCCGCTCCCGAATGTAGTTGGAGACGTTTGCGACCCGTAACTCGCGCCGCCGGTGTTGTTGTTGGTGGTGCCGTTCCCGCCATTGCTTCCGTGGCCGGCCCCGCCGCATGGGAAATTCACGTAGTCTCCGCTGATGTAGCGCCCCGGCCCGCTTCCTTGTCCGGCGGCATAGCCCGCCGAATCCGCCTGCAGGCTGCCGCCGGATTGAATCGTGACGTTGGTGGCGATGAGGTTCATGACAGACAGCGGAGAGGCAAGCAGGAATCCATTGGATGAAACGGTCAGGTTTCCAACCGTCCAGGCCCCGGAAGGAGTGGCCCCGGCATCCCCGCGAATCAAGACATCGACACCGTTCGTCACTGTGATCAACGAGTTGGCGCCGGTGTGTCCGCCGTTGTCCACCACGAGAATTCCATTCTGCGATGGGAGTTTTGTGTAGATCGTGCCAGCGCCCCCGTTCTGCGCTCCATCCGCCCCGCAGGCAGTCATTAAACCGCCGAAGCTGTTGGCGCTGGATTGAATGGCGATTCGTCCGCCGCCGCCGCCGCCGCCGTGAGTCGGTTCTCCTGCCCCTCCGTTTGCGCTGATCGTGCCCGAGCCGGTCAGACTCTGGGCCGTGATCCAAATGCTGCCGCCCGAACCGCCGCCGGAACGGCTGTTAGTACCGTCGGCGCCATTGGCCAGAATCGCGCCGTCAATCGTGACAACTCCGCCCGCAACAAGTTTCACCGCACCTCCACCCGGGCCGCCAAAACCCGCATAGGACAAACCGCCGGCGCTGCCCAGGTCCACCGGTTGATCGAAAGAGCCATAACACACGCCGCCCACAGCATTGCTGGAGCTCATGCCACCCATCCCGCCATGCCCCGCCCCGCTGCCATCTTGTGGATTCCCTGCGGATGCGCCCGTGCCCGGCCCAGAGATGTTGCCGTATCCGATTCCGTTCACATTGACAGCGCCACCCGCGGCCAAGGTGAAGTTTCCCGCCACAGTCAAATTAAGCCCGGCCGGCGACAGAATTGTACCCGCGGTATAAGTCACGAGAACGGTTGCTCCATCAGGAATGGTTGAATTCGTCGTCCTCTGCACTTGTATCCAGCCGCCCGCCAAAAGAGTCAACAGATAGTCGCTCCCGTTGGTGTACGTGATTGTCTTGCTGATATCTGTCACCGCGACCATCAAAACTGGAGGAATCGGCAGATCAAAAAGGTTCGTGTGCAGCAAAGTCACTGGGTTGGTGCCATTCAGCACCTGCGGTTCATCCATGACGAGAAATGACGTTGAGATCCAACCGCTGGGCTGGAAGGAGTGTGTGAGGGTGCCTCGATTGGCCACAAACAGGCTGGTGAAGGCATGGGGGCCGTCCACTGTGAGGGTGCAATTGGTGACCGTGATGTCCAGGCCGTCATAGCTCGAATTGCTGTAGGTGATGGTCGTGTCGTTCGTGAAAGTGATCGCCCGGGACAAATAAGATCCCAGGATCAAAGCAACCATCACAGCAACAAGGCGGATGCAGAACGCTGAAGTCTTCATAACTGAACGTGGTTTAAAGATGCATGGCTCCAAAAAGCGCAACCCGACGCGCATTTCTGGATGGGATTTTACGGGTCCTGATCCGCGGTTTGTCAATCCGTTTTATTGCCGACAATTCACCGTGGATCGCGTCTGGAGCGCGCGTTGCCAGGATCAGGTGGGGCCGGCGCCTGTCCCGCTCGCATTCATTTGATGTGGTCTTGGGGATTCGCTGCGGGCTGCGAACCGCCCGGCAGTGTCCTGATTTGATGGGCAGGGACGCGCTGCTGCGCGTCCGGCCACGACGCAGCTCGCCCCTAGCGTTGCATCCGTTCGACGAAATTTCAAATCAGGACACTACCGACCGGCCGCCTTGCTTGACTCAATTCGTCGTGCCGGTGTCGTTCGGGAAGGGCGCATTAAAAGGCGGGGTGTCCAGAATGTTGGTGATGGCTGTCGTGTGGGTTGCCGCGGGCTGCGCGGCAACCGGTTCCGGCAGCTTGCCGGACCCGTTCATCGGCAGTGTGAATTCATATTGCGGGTTTCGAAGATACGCGCCGGTGGCCGGGTTGTAGGATTCCGCAAGCACTTCTCCAGCCGCAGCAAAGAAGGTGAACACCATCAGCTCGGGAATGCCTCGTTGCTCCTGCCAATCACACAAGACTTGCGCCACCCAATTTCCATGCGTGCCAACAGCAATCGAGTGGGCGACTGGAGGCTGTTCGATCTGATGCCCGCACCAGATGAAACGCAGGTTGGGGATGGTCTTGACCACGTGCCACATTTCCTCGCCGTCGGTCGCGTCGGCAACACCGTAGGTCACATGCGGATTGTAGGCGTCGTTGGTCGTGTTCCGGCTGCCGGAGGGCATCAGGTAGTTGTGGGTGGCAATCGCGACCAGGTGATCCGGATAAGCGGCCGCCGTATTTGAAACCCAAAGCAAAACGTTCGTGCGCGGGCCAAACTCCAGCTCAAACAACAGCAGTTTCACCGGGGCATTGGTGAGTGTCAGGTAAGCGTTCTCGGAATTGGTGTTGGCGTAAAAGCCGCCATGCCACCAGGGCTTGCGCGTGTAAAGCGAGCGAGGAATATAAGCGTTGAAAGTCGCCAGATTCCGGTCCGCAATGGGAGGGTCATAGTCGTGGTTCCCGGGGCAGATCAAAAAGGGGACATTCGTCAGCACGGCGATGCCCGGGTCTTTGGCGCCCCATTGCTCGACCGTTGGAGCGTCCACCACGTCGCCCATGTGCAACATGGCGACAATGGGAGGGCTGGTTGTCCGATTGGTTTCGATCCAGCGCATTTCCTCAGTAAACACATTCGTCGGGAGGTATTGGGTGTCCGGCACGATGATAATCCGGAACGCATTCGGCGAGATTACGGGCTGCGACTGCGCGTTCGGCAACTGCTTTGCTCTCTCCAGTGGAACCGTTTCGCGGCTCGATTGAGAGAATGCGGTGGTGCCGGGTTCCAGCGTTCCGCTCTGCGCCCCTGCGCCGACAGCCCTTAGGGCGAGGCAGCTCAAGATAATGAGGTTCTTTCTCATTGGTTGTGGTTCCGGTGCCGGGTTCCCGCCAATTACTTAACCACCTGATAAAGGGCATAAGTCTGGCCCGGCACCTCGACTTTGAGCCTGGCTTTATTCGGAGTGCAGCGAACATTACTTCCCGCCAACAGCTTTAACTCACGAAAATCAGTCGGGAAAACAAATTCAGCACTGGCCGGGCCGGCCGCCGGATTGAAAATGACGAGCAATGTCTGCCGCCCGCTGGCACGCGCATAGACAAAAGGATAACGGTTCATTTTGGCGTAAAGCGGGACGAACTCCGCATAGGCCGCCAGCGCCGGCTCCGTGTGCTTGAGCCGGATGAGCTTCCGCACGCGGTTCAACAGCGAACCGGGCTCGTTCTCCTGCGCTTCCACATTCGGCGCATCCGGCGCCGGATCAACCGGCAGGTAGAGTCTCGCGGCGTCCGCCGTCGAGAAGCCGAGATTTCGGCCGGCGCTCCACTGCATGGGTGTGCGGGCGCCGGCGCGCGGTTTGTAAGCGCCTTCGATCTGCGGCAGGCCCTCCAACTGGCGCATGCCGATTTCGTTGCCGTAGTAGATGAACGGCACGCCGGGCATCGTGAGGCCGAAAGCCATGATCATATCGAGTTCGTCGGTGGTCCTTTGGTTGTTCAGGCGCGCGAGATCATGGTTGCCGAGCGGCAGGCAGATGTAACCTTTGGAACGTGTGGCTTCGTAATCGGCCAGGTATTTCTTGAGAAAAGCCGCAATGTTCCCCTTGCCTTCGCGGTCGAAAAAGCTGTGGCCTTCGGACATCCCGTTTCCAATGCGCCAGCTCTCTTTCTGGTAGATATCGTTGAAGCCATCCACCCAGTGGAAAAAGTCGGCGTGAAACGCCCCGTCGAGCGCGTCGCGCGGACCGGACCATTCGGAGACGCAGAACGCCTGTGGATAATCCGTGCGAAGAATCTGCCTGACTTCGCGCCAGTAACCCAGGGTCTCGTGACGGGGATCGTCGCCTTTCACCAACGCGCCCGCCATGTCGGCGCGGAAACCGTCGGCGCCCATATCCATCCAGAACCGCAGCACTTTTTTCATCTCGGCCCGCAGCGCGAGCACGCCGGGATGATCGGTCGGCAGTTGCCAGTGTTTGGCGGGATCCGGCCTGCCGTAGCCCCAATTCAGCGCCGGTTCGGACCAAAAGAAGTTGCTCAGGAAATTCCCGTTTCGATGGCCGTAGCCGTGAACCCACTGGTTGCCGGGCTCAGACTTCCAAACGTTGTCGGTCCAGATGTACCAGTTCGAATGGGGGCTCGGTTGCTGCTCGCAGGAGGCGACGAACCAGGGATTGTCGATCGAGGTGTAACTGATGACATAATCGAACAGAACCTTGAGGCCGCGCTGGTGCGCCTCGGCGAACAGCCGGCGCGCGTCGTCGTTGCTGCCATAACGCGGCGCGATCCGGTAGTAATCGCGGACATCGTAGCCCGCATCATTGAACGGCGAATCGAAGAACGGATTCAGCCAGATGGCATCCACGCCGAGGCTTTTCACATAATCCAGCTTTTCAATGATCCCCTGCAGATCGCCGATGCCGTCGCCGTTGGAATCATAAAACGTCTGCGGATAAATCTGGTACACCACGGCGTGATGCACCCATTCCGGGCAATCGGGAATCACATCCTTTCCGATGACGGCATTCACCTCCCCGAGCGCGTCGCGCATGAGAAATGGGGAGAAAAGGACTGAGCAAACGAGCAGGAAGGGCAACGAAGCATGGCTCAAGATCGACGGCGGACTGAGTTTCACAAGGTGCATTCTATATTGAATCCCGACATTGATTTCCGTTCATGGAGTTGCGAACAGCGAAGCGGGCTGAAGCCCGCGCTCCGGAGCGCGGCGTTCACGCCGCTTCACCGTGGCTGCTCCCCAACGTCTCCGGACATTTCTTCTGGCAATCACTCTATTCTGAAAGTGTCATCTTCAATCCCCAATCATCGTTTGACGGAAAGTCCGGCACGGTGATCCAGCCCCACACGTTGGCCTTCAACCACCCTCCCCCCGCGTTCATCCATTGCCCGGTGCGCGGATCGAACCACTCCGCCCGGTAAGTCGCGAGCGGCACAGCGCCGCGGATCATTGTCTTGTTCCCGCCATCCTTTTCAAAGTAAGCGAGGAAGAAATCCTTGGCCGGCGTGCGCGCGCAATAAGCCCAGCCCAGGAACCCTTTGGTCACGTGAGTTTCACTCGGTGAAACCAGGTTCGCATCGGGAACGAGTTCCTGGTACCGGCGTCCTTCAGACAGCGCGAAGGTTTTCAAATGCCGCATCTGATTGGCGGAATTCCACTGGAAAGCTTCCCACATGAAGGGGCTTGAACCCGGTTCGATGTCTGCGCCCCAAAGACCTTCCGATCCATAAATGTGACCCGCCAGGCCCCCGGACAGGAAACTTCCATACATGCCCGAGCGCACGTCGCGGTCGTCCTCTTCCGTTCCGCCCGGCGCGCCGTACTTGTAGAGTTCATAACGCTTGTCCGCGATGCCGGAATAATACGGCTCCCCGTTCAATGCCGGCCGCGGCGGCGGCGCGTTGAATATCTCGGTCAAATACCAATAAGCGTCATGTTCCCGGAGGTTGCCAATCTGATGAAAGGTGAGCCATTTGTTCGCATCCGGCCCGCCGAAGTTCAACAAGCTGGACACCGACGCGTTGCAGGAGACGAGCGTCCCGAACGGCGGGGGGCCGTACTTCTGGATGACCTGGTTGGCGGCCTGATTGAGCTGGCGGGTCGTGGCGGTCATCTCCGGATAGTCGTAATGCACGGGGCTATAAAGGCAGTTGTTCGCCTGGTACCGGCTCCAAACATATTGAATGTAACGGCTGTAGGATGCCGGCCATTGATAATACTTCGCCCAACAAGCCGTGGCATCCCGCCGCGCCACCTCGATCACCGGGATGAAACCTTCCGCATTCAGATAATCGATTTTCCGGTCCATGAATTTGAAGTAGTCCGTGTTGAGGCGATCCACGTCCGGATAAACCTGCTCGTAACCGGGCACTTTGCCGGGAAACAGGAAGGCGCGGCCTCCTTCGTTGTGCATATCTTTCGCATGCCATTGGTCGCGCGGTTTGTGGGCGGCAATTTCGCCCTGGTCCACCCACGCCGATCGGACGCCAAGGTCCGCCTTCCTGTCCAGCCAGATGTCCCAGGCCTGTCCGTCGTTGCCCCAGTTGGGAAAGGCGGCGATGATTGCCACGCTGTTGAAACCCTGCCGCTTGCGCAACCGCAGGTAATCTTTGAAGCCGGCCTCAGGCCCGATCGGACGTTCCCGTTCGTCGTCGTTCCACTGGAAGCGATACGTGATCGCCGCATACCACGTGTCACCGAGAAGAATATACGGAGTGCCGTCGGCATATTCGAACGCATGGCCGTTGGCAGACGGCTTGATCAAACCGCGGCGGCTCGGCACCGATTCCTTTTCAACCTCCGACCACTCAACGGCTGCGAAGTTGCCCTTCTCACCATTCAGACCCGGATCTCTTTGATTCGAGCCGCTCCGCCAGGTCCATTTGCCAGGTCGCGGCGCGAGTACGCGCACACGGAACACGTCGCCGCCGTCCCAGAACCCGAAACAGCGTTTGTCGAATTCGGGGCCTTTCAAATCCACCCAAACTTCCACGTTGGTGTAAGGGTTTGCGTATTGGTTTTTCGCGTGGAATGTCAGCTCGACCTTCTCCCAGACATGCACTTCGGCTTGAGCGGCGCTCAAGGTAAGAAGAGCGCCGAAGAACAAGACGGGTGCGGACGATTTCATCGAGGGAATTCTTTGTGATAAAACCAAGAACGTCAAACCGTAAGCCAGGATCGCAGTGTCTTAATTTGAAAGGTAGGGACGCGCTGCGTCGCGTCCGGCCACGACACAGCGCGGCATTATGTTTAAAGCCGCACCTCGCGACCGCTCCCAGCAGACGCATAGATGGCATCGAGGATTTGCTGCACCTTGAGCGATTCACGCGGGGCCACAAATGGTTTCCGGCCGTCCAGGACGCAGTCCACAAAATGATGGATGCGATCTTCGGGCTGCGGGAGCCGGGAATTGTTCAGCACAAGCATCTCGTAACCGTTGGCCTGATTGCGGCAGAGCCGGGCCGGGAACAGCGAGACGCCGCCGCTCGTGCCCAGCAAATCAATGCCCATTTCACGTTCGTTGGGTGCATGAAAAGCCGCCCAACTCATTTCAAATTGCACCGTCCGCCCGCTTTTCAGCTTGATCAGCGCGGTGCAGTAATCCTCGACCGTGAACAGCCGGCGCGGGTCAATTTCGCTCTTGCCCCACGTCCCCTCCCCCAATCCCCGGGGCCCCAGGCGCGCATGCGTGTGCGCCGTGACACTCGCGGCGTCGAAATCATCCATCAGATGCAGCGAGGCGTCGAGCATGTGCACCCCGATGTCCAGCGCGCACCCGCCGCCGGACAGTTTCTTCTGGGTAAACCACGAACCGATGCGCGGAATGCCGGAACGGCGCAGATAAAAACAACGCGCGTGATAAAGCTCACCTGCATGACCGCGTTGGATCGCCATCCGGGCGAGCTGCGTCTGGGCCAGAAAACGGAAATTCATTCCCACCATAAAAACGCGCCGCAGTCTTTCGGCGGTTTGGACGATGCCAGCCGCTTCCTTGGCATCCATCGCCATGGGTTTCTCGAGCAGCACATGCTTGCCCGCCTTCAGCGCCTCGATGGCTATGGGGGCATGCAGATGGTTGGGCACGGCGATGGTCACGGCGTCGATATCAGGTTGATCCAGCAACTCGCGATAATCCAGGTAAGAGCGCGAGATTCCGAAGCGACTGGCTGCTGCTTTGGCTCGGGCGGCGTTCGATTCCCCGACGGCCACCAGGGCCGCGCGATCACATTGCTGGAGGCTGTTGAGATGGTCCGAGCCAATGGCACCGGCCCCAATCACGGCACAGCGAAGATTTTTGGGCATAACGATGTGCTGACAGGGCTGGAAGATAAACAGCCCGGCAGCAGGCGAACATATAGAGAGACGGCTGCTGAAGGTCAATACTGTCAAAACAATTGGGATTCAGGGCACCGGCAGAGCGGTGCCCTCCAGAACTTCGGTTTTCCTGGAGGGAACCGCTCCGTCCGCTTCCCTCGACTTCCTCTTTCAGGGCACCGGCAGAGCGGTGTCCTCCAGATCCGCGGTGTGCTCGCTACCCTGATGAACCATCAGGAGCCAGCGCCTGGATTGCTGGAATTGAGGGCGTTTTGGATGACACCAATCCTGTTCGTGATGATTCCGTCTGCGCCTTTGTCGATCAACTGCCTCGCCAGTCTCGGCTCATTGACGGTATAAACCCATACTCTCAACCCGCGCTGATGTGCCAGGCGGATCGCCTCTCCTGCCACTTCCCGGTTCCAGACCACGATTTTTGCGCCGGTTGCCGCGAGGTTCTCCAGCCACACCCTGCCCAATCTCCGTGTATGGCCTGAAGGCCTGACGCCGCCGACCAGGTGCGTGGTCGGTCCCAACGCCCCCAGCACCTGGCGGGGTTCCAGTTCGTGAAACTCGCGCAGGTATGCCCAATCGAACGAAATCACGATTACCCTGTTAACAAGATCGAGTGCGCGCAGCAGTCTCACGGCGCTCGCCGCGTCACCTGACTTGCGTTCCAGGAGCGGTGTGCCCCCATCACCCACAATCAACTGCAATGCCTCAGTGAGGAGCGGAACATGCGTCCCGGAAAAACGCGCGTCAAACCAGCTTCCCGCGTCCAGCGCGCGGATTTCGGCGGCGGTGGCGTCCGCGACTTTGACGCCGGCTCGGGCCCATCTTTTGCGGACATCGGTCGTGCGATCCAATGTGTCATCGTGAATCACCATCGCCACGCCGTCCTTGCTGGGACGGAAATCCAACTCGATCACATCCGCCCCCGCCTCGAGCGCCCGCTGGAACGACGGCAGAGTGTTTTCCGGGGCGATCCCACAGTACCCGCGGTGGCCAATGGTCAATGGGCGGCTGCTCGCGATTAGTTTCAGCGCTGCCGACTCTTTATTAGCATTCTTCACTGATAGTTCCCCGGGTTGCAGGTTTCAACTTGCAGGTTGAAGTCGCGTTCAGTCAAGGGCGGCCCGAGACAGAATCTATAACCTTGAACCTGCAAATCATCGACCGCCAGGCGCGGCGCTGGCGGTACACTTTGGTGGGACGAGACTCCCGGCGAGCCGCCGGCGTATCGGATCGTTCGGTTTCCGGCTCGCAAGGACACTCGCCCCACCAACTTTTCGGTTAAGACTACTACGCCGGTTCGGATTATCTTGACATTCCATCCCGAAATCATAAAGATGTCCAAAGATGTCCAAAGCCTGGCTAAGCCATTGGGCATCCCGATTACATGCAACTTACGGTTAAGGACGTCGCTGGGCTGTTAAACATCTCAGAAAAGACGGTTTATCGGTGGATTGACGAGCGGAAACTGCCTGGCTATCGCTTGAGCGGGCAATACCGGTTCAATCGCGCTGAGTTGCTGGAGTGGGCCACAGCCAACCGGATTAACGTTTCTCCCCGCATCTTCGAGGAACCGGAAAGCCGCTCCGGGCCACTTCCTGAATTGTCCGATGCATTGCAGCAAGGCGGTGTCTTTTACCGCCTGGCGGGAACGAACAAGCCATCCGCTCTCAAGAGTGTGGTGGAAGTGTTGAGATTGCCGGAGGAGGTGGATCGTGAGTTTCTCCTCCAGGTTTTGCTTGCCCGCGAGGCGCTGGAGTCGACGGCGATTGGCGATGGGATTGCCATTCCACACGTGCGGAATCCGATCGTGCTTCATGTGCCGGAGCCGGTGGTAACATTGTGTTTCCTGGAGGTGCCGGTGGATTTTGGCGCGCTCGACGGTCAACCGGTGCAAACCCTGTTCACCCTCATCAGTCCCACCGTCAAGGCGCATTTGCATTTGCTGTCGCGGCTGGCCTTCGCGTTGCGCAAGCCCGATTTCAAAGCACTTATCGTTCGACAGGCAGGCAAAGATGAAATCCTCTCGGCAGTCAAACAGATCAGCGACGGTCTGCGCAATCCATTCGCAGTCTCGGAGGAGAAGGAGGCGGTTCGGTGACGTGGTTGTTGTTCGCCCTGGCCGCCCTGCTTGCCGGGGCGCTCACGGTGTTGTTCCCAGCCTGGATATTGCGTCGTCCGGGCAGGGCGCGCTGGCCGCAGCGCGCCGGGGCGCCAGTTGCGGCGCGGTCGGGACACCGCGCCCTGCCGGACAGCCTGCCAGCGATCCAATCCGATTGTGAAATATCCAAAGCAGAGCCTTCGGGCCGATACGTGTCCTGGCTTGGCGCGGGCTCGGTTGTCATCGCGGCGGTATTGGGCTGTGTTCCGGCAGTGCGGGCGGTGTTAGGCGGTCCGGTGGAATCCTTGCGGTTACCCTGGCCCGTGCCTTTTGGAGAATTCTCCATCGCCATGGATCCACTCACGGCGTGGTTCCTTTTGCCAACGCTGCTGCTTTCCGCGCTGTCAGCGATCTACGGGGCCGGATATTTGCGCGCATGGCAGGGACGGCGGCCGCTGGGGCCCGTCTGGTTGTTTTATTGCCTGTTGGTGTTGGGGATGTCCTTGGTGCTGCTCGCGCGCAATGCGGTGCTGTTCTTGTTCGCGTGGGAGTTGATGGCCGTGGCCTCGTTTTTCCTGGTGACATTCGACCACGAAGATGAAGCGGCGCGCGAGGCGGGTTGGATTTACTTCGTGGCCACCCATTTGGGCACGGCCTTTCTACTGGTCTTTTTCCTTCTGCTGGCGCGTGAAACCGGCTCGATGGATTTTGGGGTCTGGGCGGAGAAAGGTGTCGCAGCTCACGGGCTGGCCGGCATTCTATTCCTGCTCGCCATCATCGGATTCGGCACGAAGGCCGGGTTCATGCCGTTTCACGTCTGGTTGCCGGAGGCGCATCCGGCGGCGCCGAGCCACGTTTCGGCGTTGATGTCCGGAGTGATGATCAAGACGGGCATTTACGGCCTGGTGCGGGCGTTCACGTTTCTGGGCACACCGCCCTTGTGGTGGGGCTGGCTGCTGATCGGCATGGGGCTGACTTCGGGTGTGCTCGGAGTGTTGTCCGCGCTGGCACAACATGACCTGAAACGGCTGCTGGCGTATCACAGTGTCGAGAACATCGGCATCATCGCCCTGGGTCTGGGTGTCGGCCTTTTGGGCCTGAGCACAGGGTCAACCACGCTCACGGTGCTCGGGTTCGGCGGGGGATTGTTGCACGTCGCCAATCATGCGCTGTTCAAAGGGCTCTTATTCCTGGGAGCGGGTGCGGTGTTGCAGACCACGGGCACGCATGAGATCGACCATCTCGGCGGATTGCTGAAGCGGATGCCGTGGACGGCGGTGACTTTCCTGGTGGGGGCTGTGGCCATTTCGGGCCTTCCGCCGCTGAACGGCTTTGTGAGCGAGTTCCTGATTTTTATGGGGGCGTTTCAGGGCGGGGTGTTGCTCAACGCGGCGATCGCCGTGCCGTTACTGGCGTTGATCGCGGGTCTGGCGTTGATCGGCGGGTTGGCGGCGGCGTGTTTCACCAAAGCATTTGGCGTGGTTTTTCTGGGCGAACTCCGCAGCCGGCACGTGTTTGGGGCCCGGGAAGCCGGTTGGGCCATGCGCCTGCCCATGTTGCTGCTGGCAGCCGCGTGCGCCTTGATCGGTTTGCTCGCGCCGTTGGTTGTTGGAAACCTCCTGCCGGTTCTGGAGAACGTGACGGGGCTGCCGCACGAAGTCGTCCGCGAGAGCCTGGCCGCCAGTACTGCCTCCCTGCCATGGGTTGTGCTTGGATCGATCGTCTTTCTATTGCTGCTGCTGACGCTGGTTTTGCTGCGTCGCGGTCTGCTGGCGGGCCGTCCGGTCGTCGAGACCGTCACGTGGAGATGCGGTTACGCGCGGCCCTCGGCGCGGATGCAGTATACCGCGTCGTCGTTCGCCCAACCGCTGGTCGATTTGTTCCGGCCGTTGCTCCGCACGAGGAAGAGCGTTCAGAAGCCGGACGGCTGTTTTCCGCGGGCCGGCGCCCTCAAAACCGCGACTCCCGACATTTCCCGCGAAGAACTGTATCGTCCGGGGTTTCAGTACATCGCTGCCTGGCTGTCGCGATTGCGCTGGCTGCAACACGGCAACGTTCAGTTGTACGTCCTTTACATCGCGGTGACCTTGATGGTGCTGCTGGCCTGGAAATTTCGATAGCACATGAACGCCATTCCCTTCATCCCGTTCCTGCTGGCGCTGGTGATGTCGCCTCTGTTGCCCGGCAGCATCAATCGCACGAAGGCCCTGTTCGCCGGACGGCGCGGTCCGCCGCTGCTGCAAACCTATTTCGACTTGTGGAAGCTGCTCCGGAAGGGCGCGGTTTACAGCCGCGCGACCACCTGGGTGTTTCGCGCCGGACCCATGGTCGGATTGGCGGCCGTGCTGGTTGGAGCGATGTTGATGCCGCTGGGGAATTGTCCGGCGCTCCTGGGGTTCCCGGCCGATTTCTTCCTGTTCGCCGGTTTGCTCGGGCTGATGCGTTTCTTCATGGTGATTGCGGCGCTGGATACCGGGTCCAGTTTCGAGGGCATGGGAGCGAGTCGGGAAGTGTATTATTCCGCGTTGGTGGAACCGGCGCTGCTGGTAGCGCTGGTTACAGTGGCGCGCCAGACGGGCACGCTCTCGTTGTCCGCGATGTGCGGGCGGGTGTCGGACGGCCATTGGCTGAACTTCGGGCCGGTGCTGGCACTCGTGGTCGTGGCACTCCTTATCGTGTTGCTCGCGGAAAACGCGCGCATCCCTGTGGACGATCCCAACACGCATCTCGAGCTGACCATGATTCACGAAGTCATGGCGCTCGACCATGGCGGGCCGGATTTGGCGTTCATTCTCTATGGAGCGGCGTTGAAGCTGTGGCTCTACTCGGCGCTGCTCGTTGGCATCGTGTTGCCGGCCACGGGGGCGGCGTGGCTGGATGTGCTCCTGGCGCTGGGCGGCATGTTCGTGGTCGGGCTGGTCGTGGGCACGATCGAATCCGTCATGGCGCGGCTGCGTCTGGCGATCGTGCCGCAACTGCTCGTGGGCGCGGGTGCGCTGGCCGCGACGGCGTTTGTGCTGGCGCTCAAGTAGGCGAGGGTTCATGCAAATCACCAACATCATCCTGGTTCTGGTTGTGCTGACCAATTTGAAGTTGCTCGGCTCCAGCCGGCTGGGCGCTTCCATTCGGGTCGTGGCGATGCAGGGGGTGGTGCTCGGCCTGCTGCCGATCCTGGCCCATACGCATGAGTTGTCGTGGCGTTTCGCCGCCCTGGCGGCGGGCAGCATTGCGCTCAAAGGTGTCGTGTTTCCCTGGTTCCTGTCGCGCGCCATGCGGGAAGCGAGGGTCACGCGCGAGGTCGAGCCCTACATTGGATATGTCACTTCCCTGCTGGCCGGTGTCGTCATGCTGGGTGTTTCTTTCTGGCTGTGCACGCGGCTGCCAATTCCGGAAACCATCGCCTCGGCCTGGCTGGCGCCGGTGGCGCTCTTTTCGATTTTTGCCGGCCTGTTCCTCATCGTGAGCCGCAAACGCGCGGTGAACCAGGTGCTCGGCTTTCTCGTGCTCGAGAATGGCGTCTATACGTTCGGCGTGGGCCTCGCGCCGCAGACCTCGTCGCTGGTGGAAGCGGGCGTGCTGCTGGACGTCTTTGTCGGCGTGTTCGTCATGGGTATTGCCATTTTCCACATCAATCGCGAGTTCGATCACATTGAAACCGATCGGTTGAGCACCTTGAAGGATTGATCATGATCCTGGCTTTAATTCTGGTTCCTGCGCTCGCTGGTCTGGTGGCATTTGCGTTGCCGGGCGCGGCCACAAGACGCGGATTGCTGGTCGGCACGGCCCTGACGCACACGGCGCTGACGGCGTCCTGCTGGAAATGGATGCCCGCCGCGGCGCTTGGCGGCTGGCTGGCGCTGGACGCCGCCGGGTTGCTGTTTTTGAGCATCACCAGCGCCCTGTTTCTGGCCGCGGCGATTTACGCCGCGGGATACCTGGCCCAGGAGGCAAACCGACACACACTCGATGTCGAGGAAGGTTTCCTGTTCGATAACGCGCCGGAAACCGTCTACATCGGTTGCCTGCTGTTGTTCCTCGCGGCGATGTCGCTGGTAACCGCCAGCCAGCACTTCGGGTTGCTCTGGGTCGGAATCGAAGCCACCACGCTCGCCAGCGCGCCGCTGATTTACTTCCACAAACATCACCGCTCGCTCGAAGCCACCTGGAAATATTTGCTCATCTGTTCCGTGGGCATTGCCCTGGCGCTGCTGGCGAATTTCTTTCTGGGTGTCGCGGCCACGGAACCGGGCAGAGAAGGATTTCCGCTCGTGCTTTCTGAGCTCGTGGCGCGCGCACACGAACTCCAGACGCCTTGGTTGAAAGCCGCCTGCCTGCTGTTCTTCGTCGGCTATGGCACAAAAATGGGTTTGGCGCCGCTGCACACCTGGCTGCCGGACGCGCACAGCGAAGCGCCTTCAGCCGTTTCGGCGCTGCTCTCCGGCGCGGTGCTCAATTGCGCGTTCCTGGGTTTGTTGCGGGCGCAACAGGTGTGTGTGGCCGCGGGGCTTGGGGATTTCGGACGGGAAGTCTGGATTGCGCTGGGTCTCAGTTCGCTGGTGATCGGCGCCGTTTTCATCATTCGCCAGACAGATTACAAACGGTTGTTGGCCTATTCGAGCGTCGAGCACATGGGCATCCTGGCCGTGGGCGTTGGGCTGGGAGGCGCGGGCGCCTTTGGCGCCATGCTTCACGCCGTCAATCATTCGCTGGCCAAAGCCATGTTGTTTTTGCTTTCGGGAAACATCCTGGCTCGTTACCAGACCAAAACGATCGCTCAGGTGAAGGGCTTGCTGCGGGCCGCGCCGGCGACCGGACTGCTGTGGGTGGCAGGATTTCTCGCCATTACCGGCACGCCGCCTTTCGGGCTGTTCCTGAGCAAGCTGACCATCCTGAAAGCCGCTTTTGACGGCGGTCATGTTGGCTGCGGGCTGCTGCTGTTGGGATTGCTGGCCGTGATTTTCATCGGCATGACGACAGCCTTTCTGGGCATGGCACAGGGCGAGCCGGGGAAGCGCACCGGGCTGAACCGCGACCGCTGGTGGCAGATCGCGCCGCCCGCGGCGCTGGGACTGCTGGTCTTGTGGCTTGGCCTGGTGGTGCCGGAAACGCTCAACAGCGTGCTGCGGCAGGTTGCCGGAACCCTTGGCGGCGCCTCATGAACACCTGCGTTTCAAATACTGTCCGCAATGGCGAGGCCGTTGCCCTCAGCCGGATCCCGAATCTTGAGCCGTCGGAGTTCCGCGAGTGTGTGCTGCAAGCTTGCGAGAACGGCGCGCGCCTGGCGGCGCTGTTCGGCCAACCCGCCGGCGGCTTGAACACGCGCCTCCTGGCCGTGCTGGCCCATGATGCGGAAGGCAAGCTCGCGCTGTCATCGACGGAGGTGGCGGGCCAATACTCCGCGTTGACGCCCGCCTGCGCCCAGGCGCATTGGTTCGAGCGCGAAATTGCCGAACAATGGGGGATCATTCCCCGGGGCCATCCCTGGTTGAAACCCATCCGCTTTCACCGTTCCTATCGTGAGGCCCAGGATGCCTGGGGCCGCTCACCGCAAACTCCTCTCGAGGCAGGGGTGACGGATTTCTTCTCGATGGCCGGCGAGGAAACGCACGAAGTGGCGGTTGGCCCGGTGCACGCTGGGGTTATCGAGCCGGGGCATTTCCGTTTTCAATGTCACGGAGAACACGTTTATCACCTCGAGATTTCGCTCGGCTACCAGCATCGGGGCGTGGAGCGGGCGCTGGTGGGCGGGCCGAACCAACGCACCATGCCCTACGTCGAAACTCTCGCGGGCGACACGACCGTCGGCCATGCGGCGGCCTGTTGCGAGGCCATTGAAGCCCTTGCCGGCTGCAGCGTTTCCGCCCGCGCGCAGACGCTGCGAGCCATCGCCCTCGAGCTCGAACGGCTGGCGAATCACAGCGGCGACCTCGGGGCGCTGGCCGGCGACGTCGGCTACCTGCCGACGGCCAGTTATTGCGGCCGGGTCCGGGGCGATTGCCTGAACCTGACGGCCCTGATCTGTGGAAACCGTTTTGGACGGGGGCTGATACGGCCAGGCGGCACATTGTTCGACTTCGACGAAATCCGCCGGGCGCAGTTGGTGGAGCGGCTGGCGCAAGCGCGCCAGGACCTGGCCAGCGCTGTGGAATTGCTGTGGAGCACGTCCTCGGTTCGCTCCCGATTCGAAAATGCGGGGCGGCTATCGCGGGAAACGGCGTTGCAGTTGGGACTCGTCGGCGTGGCCGCGCGCGCGAGCGGTGTTGAACGGGATGTGCGCGCGCAATTTCCTTCGGGCATTTACCGGTTCGCGCAAATCCCCGTCTCCTCCTATGACACGGGAAACGTTTTCGCGCGCGCCTACGTGCGTTGGATGGAAATACAACGGTCGTTCGCCTTCATCACCGATCAGCTTCAGGCGCTGCCCCGCGGACCAATCCGGGCGGAAGTGGGACCGCTGGCAGCCCGACATCTCGTGGTGTCGCTCGGGGAAGGCTGGCGCGGGGAGATTTGTCATGTGGCTATAACCGACGACGCGGGAAAGCTGGCGCATTACAAAGTGGTGGATCCGTCCTTCCACAACTGGATGGGGCTGGCGATGGCGATGCGCGAGCAGCAAATCTCCGATTTCCCGCTCTGCAACAAGAGCTTCAACCTGTCGTATTGCGGCCATGATCTATGAGGATATCTGAACCAGAGGGCCGAAAGGTGAAGGGCGAAGGGCGAGCCTGTGTTCGTCGCTCTCGACTTGCCCTTCGCCCTTCACCCTTCTCACCTCGCGTCGAGGCAAGATTATGCTGAAAACACTTCTGGCTCGGGTTCATCAGAAACACCGCACCGTCGCGTTCCCGAGGCAGCCTCCGGCGCTGCCCGACCGTTTTCGGGGGCGTCCCGAGATCGAGTCGGCCAAATGCCCGGCCGGGTGCCGTGCCTGTGCGGAGGTGTGCCCGACCGCGGCCATCGTTGTGAGCGAGACGGGCGTGCGGCTGGATCTGGGGCGTTGCCTGTTCTGCCCGGAATGCGGGAGCGCCTGCCTTCCAGGCGCTCTCCGCATGACCCGGGAACATCGGCTTGCCGCGTCCGATCGGAACGCGCTGGTGGTCGGTGGAAAGGAACTGCAATTGGCCCGGGCGCTCGATAAGAAAGCGCGCCGCCTTTTCGGTCGATCCCTCAAACTGCGCCAGGTCAGCGCCGGCGGCTGCAACGGCTGCGAGGCTGACGTCAACGTGCTGAACACGGTCGTCTTTGACCTGGGCCGGTTCGGCATACAATTCGTAGCCTCCCCGCGTCACGCTGATGGCCTGCTCATCACCGGCCCCGTCACTCACAACATGGAATCGGCCTTACGCGGGACGTACGAAGCGATGCCGCCGCCGAAACTGGTCATAGCCGTGGGCGCCTGCGCCATTTCCGGCGGACCTTATTACGACCATGCCCAGCAACACAACGGCCTGGACGGGCTTCTGCCGGTGGATCTCTATGTGCCCGGTTGTCCGCCGCATCCCGTTACCATTCTGGACGGGTTGTTGCGCATGTTGGGCCGCGCCGATTCGGCTTGCTGATTTGCGTCCGATATGTCATGAGCATAACTTACACGCACGGTTTTATGAATGAACTACTGGAGAACCTGGTGAAACTCCAAGCGCTCGAGTTTGGGGACATCAAGGACAAAAACGCGAACGCGACCATCGAAAAACTGCGCAGCCAGATTCCGGCGCCGATCCTCGGGCATTACGAGCGCCTGGTCAACCGCGGCAAGAGGGGCGTGGCCATGGTTCGAGATCAGGTCTGCACCGGATGCCACATGCGCCTGCCCATGGGTGTCATTATGAGCCTCATGCACGGGAAAGATATCCAGCTTTGCGACACTTGCGGTCGCTACCTTTACCTGGCGCCAGCCGCCGCCGCACCTCCGCCCGAGCTGGCGCCCCCGGCCAAGCCAGCCAGGAAAGCGCGGAAATCGAAGCGCTCCTTGAACGCCGCGTGAGCTTCCGCCACGGCCGAGTTGAGCTTTCGCTCGTTGTGTGTTAATCCGGTTTCCGGATCCCATCATTCCGCCACTCCAATCCACCATCCTCAACCCATTGGCCAGGCCCCGGTGCTTCCCTTGGATGATTTCCAGAACCGCCCCGGATTGTGCAATTGCCGCCTTGGCGCGATCCTCTAGATGCTTGTGTAGCAGGTTCTGCACGGGTGGGGCGGCCCAAGGCTGGGTACCGGGGGCCGCCCTTTGTCTTCCCGCAGCGCCGCCAACACTTCCTCGGCATGCTCCCCGGGCTTAACCTTCGGCCAGATTCTTTTGATCCTGCCTTCAGTTTCAGTTCAGGTTCTTTAGCCATAACCGCAGCCGATCCTCATTGCTCCGCGGCCGGCGAACTGGTGGGATGCGAACTCAGTTGATGCACGCCATCCAGCACATACCACAACCCTGAAATGCCGGTGCAAATCGCCGCGCCGATCGTCCAGATCGAAAACCAGGGTTCACCCGCGCGGCTGTCCCATTTCAGCAGAATCCAGACGAGGCAAAGGATCTGCAACACCGTGGCCATTTTGCCCAACATCCGCGGCCGGACACTCACTTTGCCAACGGTCATTTGAATGACCACCATCCCTGTCAAGATCAACAGGTCGCGGCCGATGACCGTGCCGGTCAGCCACAACGGTATGGTGCCCAGATGCGGATTATTGAGGCTGAACAATACAATGCCCGAAACCAGCAGCAGCTTGTCCGCGAGTGGATCGAGGATCGCACCCAGTTCGCTGCGCTGATTATAGCGGCGGGCGATGTACCCATCCACGCCATCGCAAATCGCGGCGATGCCAAACGCAAGGATGGCGACCAGGCGATGCAACTCGTTCCCGGTCTTCATGTAGTAAAGCACCTCCACCACAAAAAACGGAATCAGCAGAATCCGAAAGATCGTGATCTTGTTGGCCGTGGTCATTGCCTGGTTGGCCGGAATCATGCGCATTCTCAACCGCTCGTCAACTCCGGAGCGTAAGGGGTAGTGCCCTAATTTGAAACGTTGCCGAATGAATGCAATGGGAGGGCCGCGCTGCGTCGCGCAGCAGCGCGTCCCTACCTTCCCAAATAGGGCACTGCCGCGTAAGGCCCACAGCTTTAAATCCGATGATTCGATTCGCAACGAACTGGTTCACAGCAATCGTTATTTCAATTGAAACCTCTGCCCGGAGCATTAAGTTCAACCCATGAACCTGCTTGTGAGACTCAATGCCAGCAAAGCGCCCGGCGCTGTCATCCTCGTCCGTTTCATTGTTGGAGCTGTCTTCCTGTCCGAAGGCATCCAGAAATTTCTGTTTCCCGAAGCCGACGGAGTGGGACGCTTCATAAAGATCGGAATCCCATCGCCCGAAATCATGGCGCCTTTCGTCGGTGCCGTGGAAGTGGCCTGCGGCCTGCTGATTTTGCTCGGGTTGTTCACCCGGCTGGCAGCGGTGCCGCTGCTGATCAATATTTCCGTGGCCATACTCTCCACGAAAGTCCCGATTCTCTTAGGGCATGGTGTCTGGCACTTTAGCCTTCCCAAACTCTCCCACTACGGCTTTTGGAGCATGGCCCATGAAGCGCGCACCGATTATGCGATGTTGCTGGGGTTGCTGTTCCTGCTTTGTGTCGGAGGCGGGAGGTGGTCCTTCGATGACGCGCTCAACAAGGGTCGGGGCGCAGCAACGCCCGCGAATTGAAACAGAAGAAGCGACTTTTCATGGAGCTCCACGCTCGGCGCTCGTCGCCACGTTTGCGTTCCGGCTCGGAAAGGTGCGCCCGGAGGCCAGGGTTCAACGCTTGCCTCACTTTTTGTTTCCCAAAGTGCGCCCCTTCCTTTATACCCGCTGCCGGGTTTTTCGGAATATCGCGATGAAAACAAATGCATCTGCTATGCCGCTCGTCGGCATTTTGATGGGCAGCGACTCGGACTGGCCCACGATGAAAGCTGCCGCCGATCTTTGCGCCGAATTTCGGGTTCCGTGCGAGGCGAAGGTCATTTCCGCCCATCGGACCCCGAAAGACCTGGAAAATTACGCGAGCGCCGCCGCCGGGCGCGGCTTGCGCGTGATCATTGCCGGCGCGGGCGGCGCCGCTCATCTGCCGGGTGTGACGGCCGCGTTCACGACGCTGCCGGTCATCGGCGTCCCCATCGAAAGCAAATCGCTCAAAGGGCTGGACTCCCTGCTTTCGATCGTGCAAATGCCCCCCGGCGTGCCAGTGGCGACGGTCGGCATCGGTGCGGCAAAGAATGCGGGCTTGCTGGCCCTGCAGATTCTGGCCACGTCGGATGCAAAGCTCCGGAAGGCTTTGAGCGGATTCAAGGAGAGACTCGCGGTGGAATCGCGGGCGAAAAACCAGACGATCAGGTTGGATCGTTGAAACGCTAAATCGCTGCAGCGGCGTTCATTGGCAAGCAGCGACGGGCAGAGGACTGGCCCGCCCTACCTTTCGCGTTTGCTGCAGCGCGCCGACATCGTTACGCTGCGCGCATGGACGTGCCGGTCCGCAAAAAGATTCCGCACACAATCCCACAATGGGTGGCCGAGGGTAGTTGGTTTTTCATCACCATCAAATGCCTGCCACCGGGGAAAAACCACTTGTGCCGCGCGGAAACCGGCGACGCCGTGCTGGCGGCGATGAAACATAACCATGAAAAGCTCGCTTGGCATTGCCGCTTGTGCCTGCTCATGCCAGATCATTTGCACGCGATTCTTGCGTTTCCGCGCGAACCGGGAATGGAAAAGGTGATCAAAAACTGGAAAAAGTATGTGGCCGGAAAACGCGGCGTGGATTGGCAACGCGACTTCTTCGACCATCGTCTCCGCAACCACCGCGAACTGGAGGCGAAGACTGCTTACATCTTGATGAACCCCGTCCGCAAAGGTCTTTGCGAACGCGCGGAGGATTGGGTGTGGGTCTATCGCCCGAATGACCGCACCCCGCCGCTGCTCGGGTAGGGCGCGTCACTCCGTGCGCGCCGCCGTGGCAAATCAGAATGCGTTCATTGGCAAACAGCGGCGGGCAGTCCGCTGCGCGCCGGTCTGGATTAGTGGACGACGGCGCGCACGGAGTGACGCGCCCTACCAATCACCTTGAACCGAAGCGAAAGGCGGACGCCGGGCGCTCCACTGGGCGGACTGGAAGCCAGCGCGCGGGAGGAATACAATCGGCGTCAAGGGCTCTTTAGCCAGCGAGATGGCTCAGAAGTTTCTTATGCATCTCGACTCTGTTGGTGCCGTGATGAGCTTCTCGGTGATGGTTCGGACAAAGCGCCGCAACGTTGCTTTCAGTGTCGAGGCCGTCCTCGCTGAGTGGAATTACATGATGAGTCTCAAGGTAAATTCTTCCATCTGCCATTAGGAAGCCGGACTGACGGCACCATTCACACTTGCCATTGGCTCTCAACACCTATAAAGCCCGTGCGGTCAACTGAAAAAAGGATGTAGTGCTGGGAGTCTTTTTTGACTTCCGTTATCGGGACCTCAGAGCGGGAACTCCGGCTTGATTTCTGATGTGCGGACTCGGA
>Ga0181527_1000082_pt1 | contig 105085 bp, 79 predicted proteins | sample PEATcosm2014_Bin_30_FD_119762 | JGI IMG/M metagenome (GOLD analysis project Ga0181527, IMG submission 119762) | Peatland microbial communities from MTU Mesocosm Facility, Houghton, MI, USA - PEATcosm2014_Bin06_60_metaG | ecosystem: Environmental > Terrestrial > Soil > Wetlands > Peat | place...
ATTGATGGGTGTCCTGAGGACCCCGGTTAACATGAATGGTTACGCGGGGAGTGCTGGTAACACTCCCCGCCCGTCGCCCAAGATGATAACCGAACCAACAAGGGCTTTGCTGAGTTTCAAAACATTGTCACGAACCACTGAACTACGAACGAAAGCCTGCCCCGGAACTTCACGTCGTTCGGGTTTTTGTGCTGATTCTTGCTGAATTGAGAACTGATCAACGAAGCGATGAACACCTCGTGTTAATGTGCATTCACCAGTTTTTGAGTCATAGGCAGTGACAGTCCAACTCACTGAATCAAGCAGACGTTTGGAAACATGAGAGGCCTTTTCCGTCGGATCACTTATGTTGCGTCTCCTTCCACCGCAAACGACAACGCGAATTGGGATTTTGTCTTTGATCGCCGTTTGAATCGCATTGTCCATATCGAGCGAACGCCTTCTTTCAGGCCCATTCCGCTTAGAAGCAAACTCACGCATATTGATCTTCCGCATGATTATGCCACCATCTTTCTCCTCCATGAGGTCGTGCCACAAGTTGAGAACAACTACCTTCTTCGGCCGGACGAATGACCACTCGTAGCAATACTTCGGGTTCTTGGCCGCGTTCCTTTTGCCTCCCTTAAAATTTCCCCAATCGCTTATGTCAATTCCGGCAGCCTCAACCAAGTCAATCAGCCGCTGTGGTTTCGTTGGAAGAATTTCAGATAACTTGGACACAGAGGTTGCCATTTGGGTTAATTCTCACCCGAACTGGCCAAGCGCTCGTTCAATCCGCTGCATCACCTTGTCTTTGCCGAGCACTTCCATCAAATGATACAGGCTCGGTCCGGCGGTGTTTCCCGTGCAAGCCAGCCGCGCCGGATGGACCAGCACGCCGGCTTTCACGCCGAGTTCACCTGCCGTGTTTTTCAAGGCGGCCTCGAGATGCGCGGCGTCGAACTGGTCAAGCTTGGCAAACGCTTCGTGCAGCTTCAGCAGGCGCGGTTTGTTTTCCGGAATAAAATCCTTCTTCGCACCCTCGGGGTCGTAGTCGAATTCGTCCTTGAAATAGAACCCGGCGTAGGTTGGCAATTCCGTGAATAGCTTTATTTTGCCTTTGCAGGTGTCGAGGGCAGCCTTCACGTAACCCACGGGAAATGCATTCGTGTCCAGCCCCGCCTTCGCGAGCGCGTGCACGGAAAGCTCGCAAAACCGGTCGTCACTCAACTCGCGCACATATTCGCCTTGCAGCCAAAGGAGTTTGTCGTGGTCGAAGCGCGCATTGGCCCGAAGAATCTGCGGCAGATCGAATCGTTCGATCACTTCTGAAAGCGGCAGTTTTTCGCGGTTATCCTTGGGCGACCAACTGAGCAGGCAAAGGTAATTCACCAGCGCCTCCGGCAGGTAACCGCCGTTCATGTAAGCCGTCATCAACGCGCCCTGGTCCCGCTTGCTCATTTTCGTGCCGTCCGGATTCAGAATCAGCGGGATGTGAGCGTAGTGCGGCGGCGGCACTCCAAACGCGCGGAACAAGGCAATATGCCGGGCCGTGTTGCTGAGGTGATCTTCCCCGCGAATGACGTGCGTGATATTCATCTCCAGATCATCCACCACGTTGACCAGATGAAACACCGGCTCGCCGTCCGAACGCACGATGATAAAGTCGGGATCGGCCGCTTCCCGATCGGTCAACTCGCGCCTGACATCGCCAACGACGGCGTCATGGATCACAATCGGCTCGCGGGTCATTTTGAATTTCACAACTCCCTCGTGCTCGTATGCGAAGCCGCGCGAGAGCAATGCCTCCACACGCCGGCGGTAATTCTCCTTGCGCTGACTCTGGAAATAGGGTCCGCAATCGCCCTTGCCCGGCCCGGTGGCGTCGCCGGTGATCGGCCCTTCGTCCCACTCCAGACCCAGCCAACGCAGCCCGTCGAGGATGACATTGACCGCCTCCTGGGTGTTGCGCGCCACGTCAGTGTCTTCGATGCGCAACACAAACGTGCCCCCGGTGTGCCGCGCGTACAGCCAGTTAAACAACGCCGTGCGCGCGCCGCCAATGTGCAAAAAGCCGGTCGGACTCGGCGCAAATCGGACGCGGACTTTCATGCGCTGTATTCAAAATGAAAACGGCATGCCGCTCAAGCTCCGTTGTGCCTATTTCGTCGCCGGTTCCCAGGGGAGCAGTCTTATTTGCGGGCGAAGGATCGGCATGCTGGACTCCGGACCTGTTGCGCGAATGATGAACCGGTCGTCGAGGTGCGCCTGCGGCACAACCACGATGCCGCTGTAAGGCGCCGCCTGGTCAATGCCCGGCTTCAGCGAGCCCGGCGCACCGCCCGCCCGGCAGGAACGGTCCGGCCTTGCAGGATGGTCTGGTGTCCTTCCGGCCGGATTTGTCCATGTGAACCTCGGGAAATCTAGCTGGCCCGGCGCGTTGCTCGCCGCCGAAGCCAACAGCCCGGTTGAAAACACCGGAAGCGTCCCGAGCAATCGGGCCACGATCGACGCCGCGCGTTTCATTCATGGATTAGACGTAGTCAGAGGCGGTTTGGCAACCGCCGCTGCGCGCTGCTTCAAGCTCCCGGGAACACGTCCTGCTGTGGAATCGGAAGGCAGTCAATCGGGTCTGCCAGATTTATGTTGAGTCATTATTACGGCTTGTCAGGTGAGTTTGCCTTGGACGCTTTAGCCGCCCTTGCTCTTCTGTTTATAGGCTATCTGTTGCGTCTTCAAATCAGGCAAATTCGCAGGAAACGCCGCGAGCACCAGGAAGGCCTGCGCTTTGGACTCATCCAGGATGTGACTGCGCTGGAGCGGCCGCTCGCCGCGCACTCCACCGCCGGCGTCTGCCCCACGGACTTCGCTTCGATTATTGTCCCGGGTCGGGACACCGGTTCCAGATTGTGGACAGCCGCGGCCAAAACGGCTGTTTTCAATCATCAATGGAACTAGGCCGTTTCTATTGGTCAGCAAGCCGTTGATGCCCGTCGCCCTGCCCTTGGTGATCCAATACCTGTAACACGGCGCACATCCTTTCCAACCGCGGCGCAGACACTCCTGCGGCCTGCGCGCGCCGCAGTGGCTCGAAAAAGAGACTCTCCAGCTCGAGCGGCCGCCCCTGTTCAAAATCAATCAATGTCGAAGCCTTGTACTCCCCCATCGTGCGGGTGCGTTCAATCTGCTTTTCCGCCAGCGATTCGGAGATGGAGAAGCCAAGAGCGTTGGCGGCGCGAATGACTTCCAGCATCAGTTCCCGAATCAGTCTTTCCCATCGCGCGTCGCCCAGGAGTCTGTCCGTCGCCAGGCACGGCCCGCTCCGCTTCCGACTTCCGGCTTCCGGCTTTTGACCTTGGAACGCTTCGTAGCCGGCCACGCCGGCGACGCCCAGTCCGTTGAAGGGAACATTCCAGACGAGCTTCTCCCAATGGGCACGGGCCAGGTTGTCGGTCACCCGGCAGTTGACTCCCGCGTTGCGAAACAGGGCGGAGATGTCGTGGGCGCGCGGTTCCGGACAACGCTGAAACTCGCCGGCCACAATCATCCCATACTCCGTGTGACGAATGACACCCGGTTCAATCCGGTTCAGGCAGACGAAGCACAGCCCGCCGAGGATTTGCCGTGGCGGAAACAACCGTGCCAGAGCTTCCTCGTTGCCCAAGCCGTTTTGGAGGGTCAGCACCGCGGTGGATTCTCCAACGAGCGGCGGCAGCAGTCCGCCAAACTGATCGTTGGCAGTGGTCTTCAACCCGATCAGCACGAGGTCGGCCGGGCCAATTTCCTCCGGTGTTTTCGCGCACCTGGGCCGCGCGGTGAAATCGCCTTCCGGACTGAGAACCAGCACCCCGTTGCGCCGGACCGCGTCATAATCCGAACGCAACAGAAAATGCACTTCGTGTCCGGCGCGGCACAGCCTGGCGCCGTAATAGCTGCCCACGGCGCCACAACCAACAACGGCGATTTTCATGACGAAATCCTGCTCCTCCTCACAATCGTGACTGTCGGAAATCGAGAACGAGGACGAGCAGGATTTCGCAAGAAAAAAGGCACCCTGAGCGAGTCAGAGTGCCTGTTTGAAAATCCGACGATTACTTCGCGCCGAGGATCGCGTCCTTGGCTGCCTTGGCGACCTGGAACTTCACCACGCGCTTGGCCGGAATCTGGATCTGTTCGCCGGTGGCCGGATTGCGCCCGATCCGGGCCGCGCGGTTCTTCAGTTTCAGTTTGCCCAGACCCGGCAAAGTGAACGTGTTCTTGGCATTCTTGTAAGCCAGTTGCGCCAGCTCTTCGAGATATTGGGTGGACTGCTTCTTCGTGATCCCAATTTTCTCGGCGAGCGCGGACGAGATCTGTGATTTCGAGAGTGATTTTGCCATAGTCTGTGTGTGTGTTGTGTGTTGGTTGTTGTTCGGTCTTTTCAAATAGTCATTCGACTTGGCTTCGTATTAAAGCCCTTCACCATTCCCGTGCAAGTAGAAAATAAAAAAAAACTCCCAGGAAAACAAGGGGATTCGGTCCCCGGCGCGGATGTGAATATTGCCGCCGGAGCGCTGACGATCTCCGTCCGCAGCGGCTCGGCAAACGCTGTCAACGTGGTGCAGTCAAACCTGTGCCCGGTCCCAAAGTCGCTGCGAGCCGGGCCGGCTCGCGGTCCGACCGTGGCAGTGCCCGGCGGCGCCTTCCCGCGCCGCAAACAGAAGGTCGAGCTTGACTTCAACATGCGATCCGCAACCATCGACCCGTGGCCCTCTTCACGATACAGAACGAGTTCCGCTACGAGATCGTCCGCAAAATCATCGAAGGCGGCATGGGCATCGTGTACGAAGCAGAGCAGCTCGGAACCCGCCAATTCCTCAAGCGCGTGGCCATCAAGGTCATCCGCCAGAATTACGCCGACCAGACACAGTTCATCGAGAACTTCATCGGGGAAGCCAAACTCGTCGCCGACCTCATCCACACCAATATCGTCCAGACCTATCACCTCGGCGAAACCAACGGCGTCTATTTCATGGCGATGGAGTTGATTCGCGGCGTGAATCTCGAGCAGTTCGATCGGCAGCTCAAAGAGAAACAGCGGCAACTGCCCAAAGAACTTGCCGTCTTTATCGTCAGCCGGGTCGCCCGCGGCCTCGCCTACGCGCACGCCAAAACGAACCGGGACGGCAAACCTCTCGGGATCGTGCATCGCGACGTCAGTTTCAAGAACATCATGATCGCTTTCGAGGGGGACGTGAAGCTGACGGACTTCGGCATTGCCAAGGCGCGCGGGTTTCTGACCGACCAGGAAGGCGAAGTCGTGGCCGGCAAGGCCGATTATATGAGCCCGGAACAGGCCAACTTTCAGATCACGGACAAGCGCTCCGACATCTTTTCCGCCGGCGTGGTCCTGACCCACCTGCTGCTCGGGAAAAACATCTTCAAAGCCGGTTCGTCCGAGGAATCCCGCCAGCTCATCATGAACATGCCCTTGCCGGATTTCCGGAAGTTGGACGATCGAATTGACAACCGGCTCAACGAAATTCTATACCGGGCGCTGGCGCGAGAACTGGCGAAGCGCTATGCCACCGCCGATGAACTGCTGTACGATCTCGAGCATTATATCTACCACACCGGCTACGGCCCGACGAATGAAACGCTGGGCAAATATATCCGCGAACTGTTCGGCCAGGATCGCGGCGACACCGATTCCGATCTCAAACGCAAAGCCCAACTCCTGGAAGACACCGTCCGCATCCGCGTCAAGGCCTGATGCGCACGAAACGCTCCTCTTCCGGCATCGTCAAGGTGGGTTTGATCCAAACCGCCTCCTCCCCTGCTCCAGCGGCGAATCTGGCAAAAACGCTCGCCGCCGTCGAACGCGCCGCCGGACGAGGCGCGCAACTGATTTGCACCCAGGAATTGTTCCGCTCCCGGTATTTCTGCCAAACAGAAAACCACAGCTATTTCAAGCTTGCTGAACCCATCCCCGGTCCGAGCACCGACGCGTTTCAGAAACTCGCCAAAAAGCATCGCGCCGTCATCGTCGCTTCGCTGTTCGAAAAGCGCGCTGCGGGTGTGTACCACAACTCGGCGGCAATCATCGATGCGGACGGTTCTCTGTTGGGTGTCTATCGCAAGATGCACATTCCCGACGATCCGTTGTACTATGAGAAATTCTATTTCACACCCGGCGACCTGGGCTTCCGCGCCTGGAAGACCAGGCACGCGAAAATCGGCGTCCTGATTTGCTGGGACCAATGGTATCCCGAAGCGGCGCGGCTCACGGCATTGCAGGGAGCCGAGATTCTTTTCTATCCCACAGCCATTGGGTGGCATCCGGGCGAGAAGGCGAAATACGGCGCGCTGCAACATTGCGCGTGGGAAACCATCCAGCGCAGTCATGCCATTGCCAATGGCTGTTACGTGGCGGTGCCAAATCGGGTGGGCCATGAAAAACTCGCCGGCAAAGGCATTGAATTCTGGGGCCAGAGTTTCGTGGCGGGCACTTCCGGCGAAATCCTGGCCAAAGCCAGCGCCCGCCAGGAGGAAATTCTCGTCGTTCCGCTTGACCTGGGAAAGGTCGACACGACGCGCACGCACTGGCCGTTTCTGCGCGACCGGCGGATCGACGCCTACGCGGGACTCACCAAACGGATGATTGACTGACATGCGCCCGCAGGCGTCCTCCTCGCCGTCTCCGGGGAGCGCCGTTCTATTTGCTCCAAAGGATTTGTCGCACCCCGTTGTCTTATGCCATAAAAGACTTGGTATGCTCGAAAGTGGACGAGTCAGAAGTCTCACCCAACCGGGTCAAACCAAAAGAGACCGTGTTTGGGCGTGGCTCACCCTTGGCATGGCCTGGTCGTTCACCCTCGTCGCCCTCTGCGGCTGGGGGCGGGAGCTGTCGCAGCCGGTGCGAGTGGCCCTGCTCGATTTCGCGTGCGATGACTTTGCCTACAGGAGCTGGGAGCAGGCAAAATCGTTCACCGCCTTGCTCCAGGCCGGCCTGCCTTCCATTCCACGCCTGGAATGGGTGGAGCGAGACAAGCTCGAGCACGCGCTGAGTGAACTGGAGATGGGCATGGCGGGGATTACGTCTGCCGACGCCACGGCGCGCGTTGGCGGCTGGGCCGGTGCCCAATGGGCCCTGCGCGGAGGATTCAGCACTAATGACGCGGGCAGTCGCACACTCAGGCTCGAATTGGTGGATCTCCTGCATGCGGAAGTGTTCGACTCCACTAATCTCATCTTCGCCGTCAAACCTGGAAGCCGGCTTGAGCCTCGCCCCGAGCTGGTCGCCAAGACCGCGGCCCTGCTTGGTGCCTGGCTTCCCGCGGTGCGCGCGCGCTGGGAAGCGCGGCAGCAGCAGGTCTGCGTGGCCATTCTGCCGTCCCAAGGCAATCTCCAGCAACGGCTGCAGAACCTGAGCAAACAACTGTCCGCGAATGCCAATGTGCGCCTGACGGTTCCAGCGCAAGCGCGGCTGGCGGTCGAGGAAGCGGACCTTGGCCTGTTAGGATTGTCGGACGTCTCCGCGGGCGCCTGGCGGCAGATGGCGGATTTCTTCGTGTGGGCCGGCGCGCCTGTCACCAGCACGAATCAGGATCACCTCGGAGAGCCCGTCCTGCAGGCATGGGATGGCCGCTCGGCGCCAATCCAGTTGCCAGACGCCGGCACCGCGTCCGCACTCTTAAGTTTCATCAAGGACAGAAAGAGCGACGTTCTGGCCCATCGCGCGGACGCTGCCGCTGGCGATTCATGGTGCCGCGCCATCAGCGATTCGCTGGCCGGGCGGCTCGAGAATCGCGAAGAGATGGACCAGCACTCTGAGCGCGGCGTGCTCAGTCGCGCGGCCTGGGATTCGGTGGTGCCGGTGCTCGAAACCGCGGCATTCCTGGATCCAGGCAATGCGCGCATTCGCGAAGCCTGGACGCGCATTCGCTGGAATTCACAACTCGAGGAGAGTGCCGTGTCGCATCATCGGTTCCGGCGATTGCGCAGCGATGCGTGGGCGAGGCACCTGGACCGATTTGGAACAAACTCCTTCTTCAAAGCGGCGGTGGAACCCGTGGGCTATAATGCCGTGACGAGCGCGCTGGAGGCATCCGACAGTTATACCGATCGCGTCCGGGACGGTGTGCCCATCGACCTGCCCGCGTCCGTGGAGGTCCAATGGCGGCGGGAATTGATGGCGCGCCTGACAGATTTGGTCCTCCGCTGCTGGGGCGAACCAACGCTTCGCCGGCTCGGCACCAGGATTCTTTTCACTCTGGCTTACGATAAGCCATCGGATCCCTCTCTCCGCGCCAAAGCGCTGGATCGACTGCTAACCACGCTGGTCCAGGACCCGGTGTCAGTCAACTTCAGTCGCTGGGACCCGCCGGCAAGCAACGGTGTGGCGCGGATCTTCGCCGCTGCGAACAGGGAAGCCGACGGAGCACTCTGGCTGCGCAAAGTGGACGAAGTGTTGAACCGGAGTCGGGCAGCCGCCACGACTGCGTTGCAGGAGCGCGCCACCAATCTAACTGCCATCAAAACCGCGCTGCCACGAATCAGCGCCCTGAGTTCGCTCGACGTCCAACCGGCATTTGATACGGGTGAATTGGACTTCCCCGCTCCGTCGGTCACCTCCCCGCTCGTTCGCGTGCGGTTTCGTCAGCAACCGGTCCCGGAGCGAGTATGTCAACTGATGCCGGGTCATGATGCGGTCTGGCTGATTGGCGAGATTACGGTCAGGGAAAGCAATCCGATCAATACCGCTTCTGAAGAGGTGGCTCAGCAAGGCAGGGCCGATATAGAGCGCCGGCTCTGGCGGATCGACTTGAAATCCGCGTCCGTCAGGCTCTGGACCAACGGCATCGGCGAGGGCGAACCGTGGAGTGTGGCGGAGTCGGACAACGAACTCTGGATAGGGTTGGACCGGGGTGAAATAGTGACGGTGGATCTGGCGAGAGCCACGACAAACCTGATGCGCCCGCCGGACCTTCCAATGCCTGGCAATTGGAGTCGGCGCGAGCTTCTGAGGGAAGGAGAGAAATACGAGGAAGCAGCCTCTCCGGTCGCGGCCATCGCCGCAGGGAGCGGAACCGCGTGGGCGTCCGCAATGGCCTTGAGCCGATTTGAAAATTCGTCAACCCAATGGGTCGAGGTGTTGCCTCGAGGTCCTCGCCGTGAGGTACTTACCGCCAATGCCCTGGTCCGGTGGCTCGCGATGTCTCCACCCTGGATGCTCGCAAGACATGCGCAGCTCATTCTGGCGAATGGCACCAACGGGACGGCACGGCCCTTTCAACCAACCTGGCCGGGCGCGGACAGGCTGCTGCAGCCCTGGGACTTGAAAGCGCGTCCCGTGGGTGACGGCTACGGAGGCTTTTGGACCGGACTGCGCGAGGAGTTGGTATGGTTCGATGGGACCGGGTCCAGGGTGTGGCGAACGGCTTTCGAACCGCCAACCATTGTCAAACGCGATAGCTTCTGGATGGATCAGCAGAAAACGTTCGGGATGAACCTGGCTGAAGAGTTTCGCCCCGAAGAGTTGGAACGAATGCAGCAGCAGTGGGCGCGTCGAAGGAAGGGAGCCTTCCTGGCAAGCCGGTTGCCGGGCGAAGTCACTGCCCTCGCGGCCGACGGAGACTGGCTTTGGGTCGCGACGGCCAGAGGAGAGACCTGGACCGCGGGCGGTTATCGGTTGTCGTTGCTGCACATGCCTTCGCGCCGCTGGGCGGCCAGCCTGCCGCTGCAAGACCGCGTTTTGTCCATTTGCGCCACGCCTGAATCCGTCTGGCTTGGCGTGGAAATGATCCCCAATTTGGCGGATGACTCACCCGTTCGGAGGCTCGCCAAGGCCCCCTGGCTGGCTGTGCCCGAGCAGCGCTGGCTGCCAGCTGAAGTCAGCCGCGATGAAGTGGTTGCCGCAGAAAAGCGCCTCACGCCGCGGCAACGGGCGTTGCGATCCCTCTTCCGCGGTGAGCCTGGACGTTTCGTGAGCCTTTATTCTGGCCAAGACCCAGCGCTCCTCGATCCGGAGACGCTTTTTCTCCTCGCCAAAGCCCATGACGAACAAGGATTGCATCAGCCAGAGCGTAGACGGGAATTCGAGAACGTACTGATCCGTGAATATCCGGAAAGCGTCTTTGCTCGATGGGTGCGCGACGAACGGTTCCGGGCGCGATTGCCTGGCCTGATCTCGCAACGCACACCGCCCGACTCGAGCGATATCGCGCGCCGTTTGGACGAGTTGTTCGCCCGGTATGATGAAGATCAAGATGGAGAACTCTCGCCACGTGAGGTCGATGTGCTCATCGAGTTTGAACCGGACCAGTTCGGGTTCCATTTGGCGCATGTAAAGAGCCGCCCGACACAGGGCGAGTTCATCGTGGGCACCTACCGCCATCATACCGGTCCTGGCCTCAACCGGGAAGAATTGCGGGAAACACTTCGTGGTGTCGCCAAAGGACCTCCCCCCGGCGGATTTATCTGGCGCTCGACCCAGGATGGCCATCCCACGCCACCCCGACCATGACAACCTGCTTCAATCCCGTTTCACGGATGCTCCTCTTATGGTTGATCCTCTTGCAGGGGCCCTCGGCTCCGGCGCAGGAGGGTTCCGCCTCCGCCGGCGCCAATAAAGCTTACGCCCGGTATCTGCTCAGGGAGTTCGACCTCGTCGCGTCCGCCCGTAGTCAGCCCGCCCAACCGTCGTCTCGAAATGGCGCCTACGAACTTACCCGGGCGCGGAGTGAATTGGAGCGCCCCCTTCCCGCACTCGAGGAGGCGGTCCGGTGGATCGAACGTGCGGCCGGGAAGGACGACCCGGCAGGGCAATACCTCATGGGTTACGTAAAAGAGCACGAGTTGCCGTTCGAAGGCCAGGTGGAGATCCGCGGCGACCGGGTGGCCGCCGCCGAATGGTATGAGAAAGCCGCGGCACAAAAGGTTGTCCCAGCTATGTATAAACTGGGAGAATACTCCGCCTACGGCCAACTGGGACGATACGACATCGAGACGGCAGTCCTTTGGTGGGAACAAGCCGCGACGTCGGGGTCCGTCGACGCCATGCGGCAACTGGGCTGGCTGTACCAGGAGTACACGCCGGAAACCGGCACCAGCTTCGCCCCGCAATACGAAAAGGCTTTTGAATGGTACCGCCGCGCGGCCGACAAAGGCGACGGCGAGGCGATGTACCAGGTTGCCCGACAGTATCATTTCGGCTGGGGAACCGAGAAGAGCGAGGCCAGCTCGAAGCTGTGGCTTTCGAAAGCGGAGCAAGCGGGACACAGCAAGGCGCACCTGGTCCTGCGCGGCGTTGTGGGGTTTGAACCCGCATTGGTATCGGTCGAGAAGCAAGGAACAATCCAAAGGAGCGACGCCAACGCAACCATTCAACAATCACGCGCCGCCAACGTTTCTAAGGACGAGCTGCTGATGGCGATCAACACGGGCAATCAAGAAGCCCGGTTGACCCTGGCGGAGAATTACGAATTCGGCCGGGGCGTTCCGAAGAACCTGGAGAAAGCGGTGAGGGAGTACGGGCAGGTCTCTTCCTTGCAGGCATTTCGACCGCCCTGGGTGTCAATCCAGGCCAGCGAAGCCATCGTGCGCATCTATGCCAGCGGACATCTTAAAACGGATTCACAGGCCTCGGATGTCGGGATCTATGACCCCGGGCAATTGCCTGCGCCCGCGGCGCGGTTTCAGCTCGCGGAACTGTATTGGCGAGGCAACGCAGCGGTAAAGCCTGACCCTAAAAGAGCTGTCCTCTGGTATCTCCACGCCGCGCGTGCGGGCAGCGCGCCGGCGATGCGACGCCTCGGCGAACTTTGGCGCGAGGGGGTCAATGGACGTCCTGATCAGGATGAGGCGCAACGCTGGTTTCGACGCGCGGCGGAAATCGAGAAATCGGGACCCTGAATCATCAGCGCATTCGCCGGCATGTCGCTTGCCACCGACGACTTTGGACAAGAATGGGGCTTCGCGGGCAACGCGAGAAAATCGTTCAAAGGATTGAGTCGCTACCCGTTGTCTTACGGGTTAAAAGTGATGCCGCATGGGCGCCACCGACGACGACAATGCGCTGATTTCGCAGTGCCTGAAAGGCGACCACGCGGCCTTCGAGTCGCTGATTCGCATGCATCAACGCATGATTCATTCGCTTACTTTTCGCATGACCGGCTCGCTGGCGGACGGGGAAGATCTCGCCCAGCAAACGTTCCTTCGCGCTTATGAACAGCTTGGCAGTTTCCGCGGCGGCGCCAAGTTTTCCAGTTGGCTGTATCGAATCGCCGTCAACACCTGTTTGAATTGGCGCCGGCGCGAGATGCGCCGCCGCCAGCTTCATGCCGCCTGGGCGGACAACTCCAGCCGGCAGCGGGCTGAACCAGCGCATCCCGCCGACGAAAACGACCTGGGGCGGCGCGTCCAGGAAGCCCTGATGAAGTTGCCGGCCAAGCAGCGAGCGGCCATGGTGCTGACGGTATACGATGGGTTCAACCACGCGGAGGCGGCCCGCATCCTGGGCTGCTCCGAAACCACGGTCTCGTGGCGGATTTTCGCCGCGCGAAACAAGTTGAAACGCTGGCTCAAGCCGGCGGCGCGCGGATCGCCGGGGAGGTGACGCGGTGCGCTGTCCTCGCGACCCTGACGGGCGCGGACAGCACGCCGAATAGCCGCAACTCATGAATGATTCGGAATTAGATCGAATGTTGCAGGCGGCCCGGGTGCCGGACTGCCCGGAGGAATATTGGGCGCAGTTCCCCAAGGACGTGGTCTCACGCCTGCGCTGGAATACCGCGGCGAAACCCGCAGGAGAGCCGCGTTGGTTTCCGCGGCTGGCGTGGGGTCTGGCAACCGTTGCGGTCTGCCTGGTCGCAGGGATCATTGTCGGGCGTTGGCAGGGACAACGAGAATCCGGCTCTTACGCCTTGCTCCAGAACCAAAAGGTGATCACGGAAATGCTGTCGTTGTTCCCCAACCAGGTCCGCGCCATCATGCAGGACGAACATGGCGTGAGCCTGATGCTCTCGGACGAAGCCAACCTGCCCCCGTCTCCACCCTTGTGGGTCAAGGTTTGCGACGGCAAACATTGCTCGGCCGCAGTCACCTTCAGCGGCCAGGAAATTCAATTGGCTGGAAGGAAGATCATGGTTTTGGCCGACGCGCACGGAGGTGTGTTGCTGGTCGGAAATGATTTCGTCTGGTCGAGCGAAGAGCCGGGCTCCACGAAGACCCGCCTGAAGATCGAAACCCGAAACCTGGGTGGAGTAACCCTGTAGCGACTCTCATGAGAAAGCTGCTCCTGATCTGTTCGATGCTGCTGTGGGTTGTCCGCCTGCCCGCACAATCCAATCAGCCGGTCCGGCTGGCTTTGATATCGGAAACCGGGGAATCGGCTGCAGTGTCGGATCTGCTGACGGCCAAACTTTCCGCCGACCAACGACTGCAACTGCTTGAGCGAAATGAAATCGAAAGAGTTTACCGCGAGCAGGCCCTTTCCGCAGGGAACAAGGACTGTTTGAAGCTCGGCCGGATTCTGGGCGCCGACGGTTTGCTGCTCTTTGAAGTCGTCCGTGGCAAACACGAGACGAATCTGACGGCGCGGTTGGTTGCCGTGAAGCCGGGTGTTGTTTTGACGGAAGGCAGCTTCTCGTGGCCTTTGAAGGATGCCAGGCAATGGGCGGAAGAGATTGCCTCTTATTTGAATTCGTTTCTGCCCAAGCTGAGGGTCCTCGTGAAGGACGCGATTCCGATTTCCGTGGTGAACCTGCGTTCGGCCGTGCAATCGGCCGATTCCGTGGAACTCGAGAAGCAATTAACCTTGCTCGCGATTCAGCGTTTGAGCCGAGAACCCCGGTTGTTCGTGCTGGAACGGCAGCGGATGCAGATGTTGAGCGAGGAGAAGGAACTGAAATTGGACGACTCGGCGTTCTGGAGCGGCAGTTACCTGCTGGATGGCGTGTTGGACCAGAACGGCTACTCCAGAGATACCATTACCCTCAACGCCCGCCTGAGTCCTCGCCTCGGGGGCACGCCTGTAGCATTGGAACTCAGCGGCAGCCGCACCAACTTGGGTGAACTCGTCAACCAACTGGCAGCGAAGGTCACGGCGGCTTTGAATTTCACTTCGGAGTTCAAGGAGTGGAGCGCCTCGGACGAAGCCGAACAGTTCTTCGCCGAAGCCAAGTGGGCCCTGCGTTGGGGAATTCTTCGGCAGGCGCAAGCGGCCGCCGAGTCGGCGTGGGCTTTGGGCAAGAGAGATTTGGACTGCGCTTTGGTGCGGATCAAGGCTTATGCAGACGAGGTTCCAAAGCTGGCACCCCCCAACACCGTCTACTACAGAGACGGGCTCAGGGATGCCCATTACGTGAATATCAATGAGCCGCCTGATCCCAAGGACTGTGACGTTGCTCTGTACGCCCTGAAATGCTACTACGATTTCAGCCGGAACTCCCCCGACGGCGAGCCAAGAGTGCTTTGGAAGGAAACACCACAGGAGCGAGGGCTGGGTTGGCACGATTGGCACAACTCGGATTGGTACAAAATTGGGATTGATGATTTGGTGGTGGCGTCGCGGGTACTGCAACATTTTTACTGTGTTCCCGAGTCGCAAAAACCGGTTGCTGCCAAACTTGCGGAGTTGCGCGAATTGGCGCGTTCCGTGGCCGAATTCATCTTCCAGTCGCCCTCGGTGCACGAGAGCTACTTCGTGGGAGATCGCCTGGCTGCGCATGATGAGCTCTCGTACACGATCGAGGAGAACCCGAATATTTTCGATTGCGTAGTCCGGTGGGGCTGTTTTTGGCAGGAACGGCCGGAGGACTGCGTTGCGCTTTACCGCCAGTTGATGAGTAGCCCCGCCTTTTCCTACATCCACACACACCTTTGGATTCGAGAACCCCTGGCCCCGCGCCTGATCGCTTGGCGCCCGGAAGATCAACGCCATGTTCCAATCATTTGGGATGATTTCATCCGGGAACTCGCGACTTCCACGAACGGCCTCCTGAATTTGGAAGCCAAAGCGATGCAGCTCGCCGATGCCGCTGATGAGCGGGAAATGGCCAAGTCCTTCACCAACTTCTTCGACTGTATTTTTGAAAATCGCGACTTGCTCGTGACCAACAATGTCGAAGTGCTCTATTTGAAATGGGGCGTGGATGATCTCGTGAGCGCCATTTTGAGCCGGATCTCCAGCCCTAACGGCGAGTCGTTGCGACGCCTGTTCTACTCCGAATATTGGCCAAAACTCGAAGCCATGGACCAGGAATACTGGCTGAAGACCGTCCCCGCAGGACAGCTCGCTTCGGTGTTCCCGAGGCAGAGACAGTATTTGCGGACCAACCAGCCTTTTGATTTTCTGGAATTCGCGCAACTGTTCTTGTCCCATTCGCGCAACTACACCAAATCCCAGGCGCTCGAACTCCAGCCCCTGGTCGCTGCATACAAATCAAACCTGCTCGCCCAATCCCGGATCGCCATCGGGATCCGGAAAGCTCAATTGTCAAGCGGGATCGGCCCAATAGATGCTCTTCAGCGCGAGCTCACGCTCGTCCTGAATTCGACCTCAGCCCCTCCCGTCGCAGAAACGGTCATCCGCGTGAATCCCGCGCAGCTCACTCGGGCGCAAGCCAAAGCCAATTCCAACCAGTCCGGAGAGCAGGTGGAAAACCCTTCAGACATACTCCTCGTGAAAGATTTCCTGGAAATCCCGCGGGATCATGCCAAAGGAGATCAGCCTTCCCAATTCGGAATTTCGTCTCAACGCTGGAGCGAAGGGAAACTTTTGATTCATGTGCGCTACAGCGCTTTCTTTTACGACCTTGACGAACGTGGCCGGTGGAAGTCAACCCGCGGTCGGCAATTGGCGTCCATAGCCATCTACGATCCCGATAATCTGAGGTGGGATATCGTCGATTGTCCGGAACTTTCGGCGGACGAGTTCCCATTGCTGAATGACGCCCCTGACCGCATGATTCTGCTCCACGGCAAGTTGTTTGTGTCGCAAGCCGGCCAGATAAAGAGGTTCGATTTCCGAACCCGGGAGTGGTGGACCCTGCCGATTCCGAAATTGGGCGATTGTGCGCTGTCGGCGGTTGACGGACGACTGTTCGGGGCGACCCGCGAAACCATTTTCGAGATATTGGACGATGGCAAAGGCACGCGGATTCTTGCCGGCACACGTCGGCGTCCCCCGGTATCTGTTCTGGATTCCCTGGAGGACCTCGGCACGCCGATGCTGTTCGAGGGGCCAAACCATTCCGTGTTCGCGTGCGTTGCCAAGACAATCTTCGACTGGAACGGAACCGACTGGCGCGAAGTCATCGCCTTGAATTGTTCGCAAACGCCTGAACTTCTTGATGACGCGATCGTTTTCCGCTCGATACCATCGTTCGGCTCCGATGATCCGGCCACCTTATCGATTTGGAGGAAGGATCGATCCCGTCCGGAACTGTGCCTGCGCGACAAGCCAAGACCCCACACCGGCATCATCAACATGCAGCCTCGCAAACTGGATCCATCACCCGCCCAGCCTTCCTGGAGTTCGCTGGAAGAGGATTATCTCACAAGCTGCCCCGTAACTTGTTCTAAATCGAATTTGTACTTCCTGGTTGAGCATGCCGAGCAGTCAAACGTTGCCGGTCGCTGGAGGCCATGGGACGTGGATTTGACGCATGCCAAACTGGTTTGCCTCAGCCGGGATTCAGCCGAACCCGTCGACGTGCCCTTGAAATTTGACCTCCGCATCGCGCAGCATACGCTCGGGGCGTTGCCGAAGAACGCCGAGCCGTGGCGGTTCATGAATCCGGCGGCAGCCCCGGTGGCCATGATTTTCTCCGACACAACACTCTTCTTGTGCGAGCGTAACGCGTCGGGGATCTGGGCAATTCCCCTTTCCGATTTGGATTCGGTGATCAATGCCCGGAAACAACACCGGCTCGCCAGGAGGGCCCAGCAAACGCAAGAGGCTGGATTCGCGGAGGAACGACTCCGAAAGAATCTGCTCGCCAAATATGACCGGAACCATAACGGCACGATCGATCCCGAGGAGAGAGAGGCGGCCATCGACGATCCTGCTTTCCTTGAATGGGAATTGCCACGGATCCACACAAATCACAGCGCTTGGCTGAGCGCGGAAGAACTCAGCTATTTCGACGCCAATCAGAACGGGATCCTCGATCCTCCGGAGGAACACGGAATCCGCATCACCCTCAACTTGTTGGCCGCAAAGCTGATCCACGACTTCGACCGGAATGGAAAGGGGCAACTGGACCAGAATGAATTTGCCTCCGCATTATCCTACGAGTCCATGGGACGCGCGCTCATGGAGTTCCACCGCTACGATACGAACCACGAGGGCGAGCTGAGCCAGGACGAACTCGCGCATTGCCTCGAGCAACGAACGCTCCGGGAAATCTGGTTGCCTCCCACCCTGCCCCATCGGGGGTACGCCAATGCCCAGGGAGCCCTTCGCCTTTCGTTCAAAGATTATGTCGAGAGATACTGGGCGGCCAAGCGCCGGGAGACAAACCCCGCTGTAAAGCCCGAAAACCCCGCAGTCCCCGCGACTGTCTCCGGATCCAAGCCATGAATTTGCGGATTGCACTCCGGTTGTCAGCCTTCATCAATGCGGCGATTGAGACCACATCGCTCGGTGCGGAGAGTCACCTTCAAATCGTTTCGAATGCCGAACCCCTGTTGGCCTTTGGGGGCAAGCCCCGCAAGATCTCCGTTGTCTTTCACAATCCCGACACGAACACGTTTGAAGGCACAGTGAGAGCTCGCGTTTACCAAACCAGTTCGGCAACCGCGACGCTGTTGGGAGAGAATCCGCCCAAAAATCTTCAAGTTTTGGCAGGGCAGACCGTCATTGAGTCGGCTGACTTGCCGGTACCGCATGTGGAGGCCCGGACGGGATTGCTGGTCCAATGGATGGACGACTCGAACCGGGTGGTCGGGTGCACCCAGATCGCCGTGTATCCAACGAACCTGCTGGCGGCGCTGAAACCCCTCGGTGCCCGGCTGCAAATCGGATTGTTCGACCCGAACAACAGGATTAAGCCTTTGTTGATTGCTGCAGGCGTGGATGTGGACGACCTGGGCGACCATGAATTGGAGGCTTTTCCAGGCAAATTGGCAATTCTCGGACCGTTCACCGCGACGAACTATCATACCAGAGGATTCACAGAACGGGTCAGAAAACTTGCCAAAAAGGGAACCACCGTTGTCTGGATACAGCCGCCGGAAACAGGAACCGGCAAACTTGTGCCCACATTCTATTTCGTGCCGGTCGGCAAGGGACTGGTCCTGGTGGCGCAACCTGAGCTCCTTTCCGACATTGTCAACAATCCTTCCTCCCAATTGAACCTGATCCGGTTGGCCGAACTGGCGGTGCAACCTGAACCCCCGGGCTTGCCGGAACCAACACGATAACCAAGAATATATGAAACTCAAATGCATTTCACTAATCGCGATGCTGCTGCTCGCCAGATCAGTTGCCGAAGCGGCCGCGCAGGACGTTCTCCCCGTCGCCGTTTTCGATTTCGAATCGAAAGACGAATCCGTGCGCGACCTCGGACCCAAAGTGGCCACCATCGTCAACGCGAACTTGTCCGCCGAACCGCAGATCATCACCGTCGAACGCGCGGAACTGGAAAAAGTCCTGGGCGAACATGAATTGAATCTGTCGGGCAACGTCAGCCCCGACACCGCGGTCAAGGTGGGCCAGTTGACCGGCGCCAAAGTGCTGGTCACCGGGCGGGTGTTCCAGGCCGATGGGGAATTGATCATCGTGGCCAAGGTGATCGGCACCGAGACCAGCCGGGTTTTCGGTGAGATGGTCAGCGGGCGGGACAAAGCTTCGATCACTGATCTATCGAAAGAGCTTGCGAGAAAAATCAATGGTATCGTGATGCAGCGAGGGGACACGCTCGTCGCGAAAGCCAAAACCCGCGAACAACAGGTCGAGGAAATCAAGAAGGCTCTGAAGGACAGGAAACTTCCGACGGTCATGGTCAGGATCAGCGAGGAACATTTCGGCCAGCGGGTCATTGACCCAGCGGCGGAGACGGAGCTCGGCAAAATCCTGCAGGAATGCGGGTTCACCCTCGTGGACCAGAAATCCAAAGACAAACCCGACGTGGAGATCACGGGCGACGCCTTCAGCGCCTATGGCCTGAGAAAAGGGAACCTGGTATCCTGCAAAGCCCGCGTAGAGCTGAAAGTCCGCAACAGCAACGGAGATATACTGGCCGTGGATCGCCAGACCAGCGTCGCGGTGGACATCGCCGAGCAGACGGCGGCGAAGACCGCGCTGCAGAACGCGGCGGCAGACTTGGCGGACCGCCTTTTGCCGAAATTGGGCAAGTGACGCTTGGGCGGCACATGAACCCGCATCGTTTGAGAAGCCAATGATGAGTTCCGGACTTTGGGCTTCGGATTCCGCGCTATCCCATCTCCACCAGCACCTGGTTTTCCTTCTTCATCTTCGACACCGGAATCAGGTTGTCCTCCAGCAGTTGGCCGTTGAGCGTGATCCGCTTGACGCCTTTCTGGATTCCGGCGGGGTTGATGACCTTGATGTTCAGCAGTCGATTGCGGAATCGCCGCGTGGCGGTGAACTCTTGCCACGCAGCGGGAATGCAGGGATCGATATGCAGGCCTTTGTGCTCAGGCCGGATGCCAAGGATGTATTGGGTCGCGGCATAATACGCCCAGGAAGCGGCTCCGGTCAGCCAGGGGACACGCGAGGCGCCATAGCGCCCGCTGTAAATGCTGTGGGTGTACTGTGAATACACATACGGCTCAATGCCGCGAATGTCGGCCTTATCGTTCATGGCGGCGGGCATGTAGCTCCGGAAATACTCAAACGCCCGGTCGCCGTGACCCAGCATCGTTTCCGCCACGATCGCCCAGCCTTGGGCGTGATTGAAAACGCCGGCGTTCTCCTTCACACCCGTGTTGAACACGATCGCCCGAATCTCGGCGCAGCGGATATTCTTGTACGGCGGCGCGCAGAGCATCAGGCCATAGTCGGTCGCCAGACGCGTATTGACCTCGTTCATCGCCTGCTCGGCGCGCGATTTGTCGGCGTGGCCGCTCAGCACACCCCACGATTGCGGGTTGAGATAGATTGAACCCTGCTTGTTTTCCTTGGAACCGATCTTTGCGCCGCTTCCTTTGTATGCCCGGACATACCATTTGCCGTCCCAGCCGAATCGATCGATCTTTTTGTCGAGCGATGCGAGCTGTTTTTTCGCCCAATTCACCTCGGTTGTCTCACCCAACGTTTGGCTGATCTCGATATAGGTTTTGAGTGCGTAGCGGACCTGCAGCGCGACGAAAACGGATGCGCCTCTGGCACCCAACCGGAGGCAATCGTTCCAGTCGGCATAAAGGCCCGAGGGCAGGCCGTGCCGGCCGGTGCGCTTGAGGTTAAATTCAATCGCCCGGCGGAGATGACCCAACACGGTGGCTTTGCCTTTGTCGGCGTAAGGCAGGGTCCTGTTGTATAAGCCGACATCCCCCGTCTCGTTGACGTAGGCGGCCACCGCGTTGAAAAGCCACAGACAATCGTCGGAGCGGTATTCATCCTCTTTGGGCGGTTTCTCTTTGCCCGGTCTGTGCGCGAACGTCATGACGATCGGCAGCGCGCCGCCGGTGGAGCATTGCCCGGTCATCATCAGTTCGAGGCGCTTCACCGCTTCCCGGGGGATCATGTGCATGACGCCCATGAAATCCTGCACCGTGTCGCGGTAGCCCAGCCCGTCCCGTTCGCCGCTATAGATGAGGCTCGCCATTCTCGACCAAGAGTAGGTGATTAGGCAGTTGAACGGACTCCACATATTCATCATACTGTTGAACTGCGGATCCGGCGTGTGAACGGTCAGTCCTTGAATGCGGTTGTGCCAGTATTGGCGGACCTTCTCAAACTCTGCTTTCACTTTGGCGATGTCGCCAGACTGTTTGACGATCTTTTTGCCTTCATCCCCTGCCCTGCCGATGCCCATCAGGACAACCAGTTCTCTCGTCTGGCCCGGTTCGAGGTCCACATCAATCTGGATCGTGCCGCAGCCGTCGTCGCCGAACGCCAGCGAGCCCGTGCACTTGCCGTTTTCGACGACCCGCGGATTGGCGTAGCCGCGGTAGGGGCTGATGAACACGTCGCGGTCGGTGTCGAACCCGGCGATATCGCCGCCTAAAAAAGCCAGGAAAGTATGCCGGCCCTGGTCGCTGTTCAGGATGCTGCCCGGCAACTGCGACGCCCCGACGCTGCCGCCGTGGTCGATGATGCCGTCCACGAAGTCCATCTTCACGATGCCGTGGGAGTATTGGAGGTTCAGGAAGTCATTGAAACAACTCCAGGTGCCCGGATACTCGACAAAGGTGAACAAACTCAGGCTTCGCCTGGCGCCGTCGCGGTTGGTGACTTTGAGCAACCAACATTCGAAGTGCTTGCCGAGCGGCACGAAGTAGGTGGTCTCGGTTTCGATCTTCGAGTATTGCGATTGGATGACGGTGTAGGCCGTGCCGTGGCGGCAGGTAGTCTTGTATTGGTCGAGCGGTTTGCCGACGGGTTGCCAGGCATTGGACCAATAGTCGCCTGATTGTTTGTCGCGGAGGTAGATGTAGCGCCCCGGCTGATCGAGCGGGACGTCATCGAAACGCAGCCGTGTGAAACGTCCCTGGGCGGCCGACATGAAGAAGCTGTAGCCGCCGGCGTTGTTGGTGATGATGGCGCCATATTCGGTGGACCCGAGATAATTGGCCCACGAGCGGGGCGTGTCGGGCCGTTCGATGACGTATTCTTTGTTGGCGTCGTCAAAATGGCCGTATCGCATAATCTACCTGTGCGTTTGGTGCTATCGTTAGAGTGATCGCCAAGAATAATCTCCGCTTCCGCTCGGGCCGAGCTGCCGCTCGGTCAGGCAGCGCAACAGCGCCGCCCTACGTATCCGAGCTGCGTTCCGGTGTCGTCTTCGCCCCCGAACCGGGGAGGAGCTTTCGATTTGTTGCGATGCGATCAGACTTCCGAGTTCTGCTTAATATAACGGATCAAAGGGTCAACCTGGGTGAACGCGATGGCCGTGCAGGTGTCGGCGGCGCCGTAATAAATGGCGATTCTGCCCGTCTCGGGATCATACACATTCGCGCAGGGGAATGTCACATTCGGCACAAAGCCGGTGGTCTCATACAGCTTCTCCGGCGTGAGCAGATAATCGCGGGTCCGATAGAGCACTTTCCAGGGCTTCTTGATATCCAGGATCACCGCTCCGAAGCTGTACACGAAGCCGTTGCAGGTCCCGGAGACTCCATGATAGAACAACAGCCAGCCTTCCGTGGTTTCAATGGGAATCGGGCCCGCGCCGATTTTTGTCCCCTGCCACCAACCGCTCCCGCCCCGGCTCATCACATGCTTGTGATTTCCCCAGTAGATCAGGTCCGGGCTTTCGCTGATAAAGATATCGCCGAAAGGCGTGTGCCCGCTGTCGCTGGGACGGCTCAACAGCAGATACTTTCCGTTGACCTTCCTCGGGAAAAGAACCCCGTTCCGATTGAAAGGCATCAGCGGATTCGGCATGCGGATGAAGGTTTTGAAATCCGTGGTCCGGCCCAGGCCGATGGATGCCCCGTGCAGGTCGTCGCACCAGACAATGTAGCAGGTGTCGTCGATCCGCACGAACCTCGGATCGTAACCGTAGCTGAGCGGGCTGGGTTTGCGCTTTTCGTCAACCCATCGGATCGGGTCGGGCCCGATCTTCCATTGGAGGCCGTCCTTGCTTTTGCCGAAAAACAACGTCGCCCGTCCATTTTTCTGGTCGGCCCGGAAGACCCCGACAAACTCGTCCTTATGCGGCAGGACCGCGCTGTTGAAAATTCTTGCGGCCTTGGGTATCGGGTTCCAGCCGACGATGGGATTGCCGCTGTACCGCCACAGCACGTCGATGCAGTCCTTGGGTTTGTCTTGCCACGGGATGTTGGGGAGGGCATCGCCGATGATTGTCTTTTTCATATTTCTTTTGGTGGAGGTTGATGCTTCAAACCGGTGGATCGATGTCGGGGCCGAAGGCCGGTCTCACGCCGCGGAGACTGCCTGTCCGCTGGATTTGCGGCGTTCCTCGAGTTCCGCCTTGATCTTGGCCATGGTCGGTTCATCCAATTTGTAGAAGAACAGCAGGATCAGGGCGAGGACGCCGACAGCGACGGGGATCACGCTCATCATGGCCTTCAGGCCGAGTTGGACCTGGAGGTTGGCCACTTCATTGGCTTTGAAACCCAACCAGCCCAGGATCATCGCGGCCACACTGCCGCCGACCGCCCAGCCCAGCTTGTTTGACATGATCGACGCTGAGAAAACCAGGCCGGTGGCGCGCCGGCCGGTTTTCCATTCGGAATAATCCGCTGTATCGGCGTACAGGATCCAGAGCAGCGCCGAGATCGGGCCGCCGGCGATCGAACCCAGCATCTGGAAACCGAGAATCAGGCCGATGTCTTCAGGCTTGAAGAAGTAGAATGACCCGGTGCAGATCAGCGCGACAATAAACAGAATGATTGCCGCCCGTTTGCGTCCCAGGTAACGGGCGCAGATCGGGACCAGCGCCGTGCCGACGACCGACAGCACCTGGCCGATGCTGTTGAAGATCGAGGCCAGCACTTCGAAACCGAACTTGTGATCCATCGGCAGCCGTTCAATCACCTGCGCCCCGAACATGCTCCTGACGGGGTTGATGACGGCGTTGATCCAGAAATTGTTGAATTTCGACAGCCACGGCACTACCTGCTCGCCGATGTAGTATTTGAAGTAATGAACGGTTACGTTGAGCCGGATGCAGACGAACAGGATGAACAGGATCGTCACCAAAAACAGCAGGATCCATGGCACGTTCCGGACGATGTCGTTCAGGTCGTCCTTCACCGCCGTTTTTTCCTTGGCGACCGGCTGGATCCGCTCCTGCGTCGCGAAAAAGGTGATCAGGAAGAAAACCACCGCCACCACGCCGAACGCCAGCATCGTCATGCTCCAGCCTTTCTGGTTGGCGGCAGTCACTGCAGCTTTCACCACAGACTCGCTTTGACCCTGCATCCTCTGCGCCACTTCCGCGACCTTTCCAAAATGACTCACCAGCGGCAGCGCCGTCGCCGTCACAATGATTCCCGCGACATAGGCCGAAATGAACTTGGACGTCGCCGCGTCGGCGCGCTCCACCGGGTCGCCGCTGATCACACCCAACAACGCCGTGTAGGGAATGTTGATCGCCGAATAGAGGAACATGAACACAATGAACGTCGCGTAGGCGTAAACAATCCTCGCCGTGCCGCCGAATGAAGGCGTCGTGAACGCCATCACCGCCGCCACCGCCAGCGGCACCGCCATCCATAACAAATACGGCCGGAACCGGCCCCAGCGCGTCCGCGTGCGATCCGCGGTCATCCCCATGACCACGTCGAAGATCGCATCCGACACCCGCGATACGAAAAACATGCAGGCAGCGGTCTTGGCCGTGATTCCGAACACATCGGTATAAAAGAAGAGCAGATAGAACGTGATGGTCTGCCAGAACAGGCAGGACGCCAGGTCGCCGAATCCGTAACAGATTTTTTCCCTCAATGGGAGCTTCTGGGGCTCGTTGCTCATATGTTCCTGTTGCGTGTTATTCTTATGTTCGCTAATGCCCGGATGTTTGGGAATGACAGCAATTTGGCTCTTCACGGTGGGCGGCTAAGGGACCACGGATTCAGCCGCGCTCATGGCCGCCATCCTATACGTGCCTCCGGCGCGGTCGAGCGAAAAAAATCGGCACTGTCCGAAGCCCCGTGCCGATGGAGGCCGCTGCGGGCGCGGGACGTCCCGCGCTGCTTTCGGCCGCGGGGTCAGCCGCGCTGAGCCTCTCTGGTCAGTTCCAAGGCTCCCCGCGCAACCGCTCGGCGCTTCCACCCCTTCGCGGCTTCCGCGATTTACTCGGCAGGAATTGAGCCGAATCCTCGGGGCTTCGCCTCAACCACCACCCATCCGCTCTGGCCGGCGCCGAGGAAGTGACCGAAACTCCCGGTCTGTTTCCGGCTCACGGCGCCTGCCGGGCTCAGCGTTGCCTGCGACGAAATGCTATTGGTGCCGGCGAGAGAAAATTCAAAAGCAAGCCCGTAGGTTTCCGTCCTGCTGACCATGGTGCCGCCGTGCTTGAGCACCTGCAGATCATAACGGCCCGGCGGCAGCAAGGGCGCGAAAAGGTGCTCCACGTTGTCCACCACACTGGTGCTGCACGTGATCAGGTTGCCAGAATTAGCGTCATACAAAAACAGATCGAGGTTGTTGATACCTGCCTCGTTCGGGTGGCGATTCCATACGAGGGTCGCGGTGGCGGTGCCGATGGCGCCGCTCACCCCGTTGGTGGCGTCGAAAAAGTAATGGTTCACCCCATCGAAAGTTCCGCTGCTGGAACAGACGTTGAAATCCCAGCCGCTCAACGAGTCAACCGTGCCAGAGTCAACGGTGGGCGGATGCGAACCGCCGATTGGAACGCGGCGGGAAACGATGTAGCGATGTCTGCCGGCGGCAAGCTGTTCATAGGAATTGAACACGTTCAAGATCCCCGCGCCATACCGCACATCGAGTGGGGAAGAGGCAGTGTTCGTCCAGTCGGAAGGTTTGACCGCGCCATTGAGCAGGAGCGCCTTTACCGTGCGGATGTCCGTGGCGGGCCCGGTATTCCCGCCGCCGTCGCCGCGCCGGCCGGCTTGCAGCAGAATCGCCGCCGCGCCGGCAACTTGAGGTGCGGAGAAACTCGTCTCGGGGGCGGGCGCCGTGATGTCCGGCTTGGCGCGCCCGTTGTCCGGTGTCCGCCCGACGCTTGAAAGGCCGCCGTAGGCGGCGACGCCGATGCCGTTGTAGCAAGTGGCCGGCGGAGCCACCGGGCCGTCATTGCCCGCGCCGGACACGAAAAGTTTTTTGTAATCCGCCGCGTAGTTGTCATATGCCGAATCGATATTCCGCTGGGCGGCGACCGTGACATTTAAGAAAACAAAGCTCTGGTTGACCACTGGGGCGTTGATATTGGGAGGATTGAATGGGGCGAGGATGGCGCTCCAGAAGTAAACCGCGTCGAAATTATGCACGTGAGCGACGTTGGTGGCCACGCCTGCGGCAATGCCATAAAAATAGGCGGCCACCTCCTCCGCATGCTTCGACTCGGCGCCTGTGGAATTGGGAAAAGTTCTGCTCGATCCGAGCTTGGAAGTGTACGTGAAGAGCGCCGTTGGCTGACCCACCGCGTCCGGCCGAACCTCGAACGCGGGCGGGTTTGATGATACCTCAGACTCCACCTGAGCCACACGCACACCGGCGCCGTCGAGATCGGCGCTCACCGACCGCAACGACGTAACGCCGATGGCGTCGAGATCCGTGGCGTGACCCGGTGTGGGAGTGAAGCTGGCCGCAGCGAAAACAATCAGAATCAACGCCCCTTGCAGATGCGGTCGTTTGAAATTCAAATGCACTTCGTCTCGGTGAACCGGAGACAGGCCTCATGCCTGGACTCGCAATCCCATCAAAGCACAAATCTGCAGCCAAAGAAATCAAAAAGCGAATTCGGTAATGCCCGCGGATCCGGATAACCAGTGAGGCAACAATATTCGGCGTGCGCAACCCCAGGAACGCCGGACGTCCCGGCCCGCAGCGGGTGGCATCGCCAAGATGGTTTGGACGCTCGATAGCTGCCCCGGAATCCAGGCTGCTGCGACCGGGGACGTTCGCGCTCCCCGACCCTCGCGGGCGGCGAAGGCACTAACGCGTTGCGCTGGCGGGACATTGGCCCGGGCGCGGCTATCTTTGCCTCCAGGAATTGGCCCCAGCTCGGCATTGATGCTGCTGCAATGAAGTCAAAAGTCAGAGCGCGGGGAAAATGGAAATGAGCCCGCTTTGACAATGTCAGACACGCTGACAACTGAGAAGACGGGCGAACAGGTTTGATGTTGATTACGTAACCGCATTGTTATGGACCCAGGATGCAAAAGGATTCTCGTCCTTGCTCTGACTGCTTGGTTTCTCTGCGCCAACTCGCTGCGGGGCGCTTCCGATCGCTGCGCGATCTGCAACGGACCATTTGGCGACACGGTTTACGGGGTTACCGACAAGGTCACGGGCGAGAAGATACAGATTTGCCGCGCCTGCGCCACATGGCCCGACGTGTGTTTCATCTGCGGCCTGCCCGTGAGGAAGGATTACCTCAAACTGGAGGATGGACGCTTCCTTTGCGCCCGCGACGCCAAAACCGCGGTCCTGGACAACGAAGAAGCCCATCGGATTTGCGATGAAGTCAAAGACGGCCTGGACCGATTGTTCTCGCGTTTCCTGAAGTTCCCCGACACCAATGTGGACATTGCGATCGTGGACCGGGTGAGTCTGCTGGCGTTTAAGGTTCCGGGCAACGACTTCGATTGCCCCAATGTGCTGGGTTATATCAAATCCAAAACGAACCACAACCGGGTCACATACGCGATAAGCCTGATGAGCGCCCTGCCGCGCTCCCAGTTTGAGGCCACCTGCGCTCACGAGTACACGCATGCGTGGGTTTATGCGAACGTACCCGCCGCGCGAAGAAAAACCCTCGGGCATGATGCCCATGAAGGCTTTTGCGAGTTGGTGGCCTACCTCCTGATGGATTCACAGCACGAGGAGGATGAGAAAAGGGCAATTCTGGCAAACGCCTACACGCGCGGACAAATCAATTTGTTTATCGAAGCGGAGAAGTGTTACGGATTCAATGATATCGTGGACTGGATCAAATACGGCATCGACGCGAAGCTTGACAAGGAGGATTTGGGCAGGATCAGGAACGTTCAGATCCCTCGCCCGGGACCGGCGCGAACCTCGACTTTTGTCCCCTATGCCGCGCCCTCCCGGCCAAAGTCGGACACGCTCGTGCCGCGCGGGGTTTCGCTGGCAACGAACCGGCCGTTGGCGTTCCTGAACGACCAGGCCCTGGGAGTTGGAGAATCAGCAAGTATCCGCGTTGGGAACACCAACATGCTGGTGCGTTGCCTGGCCATTGGAGAGAGTTCGATCCGGATTCAGATCGGGGATTCCGGAGCCGTGGAGGAATTGCAGATCAACATCGCAGATCAACAAAATCTTCGCCCGGCCTGGCGCTAGTCAGGCCTTCGGACTTTCAACCAGAATGTTTCAGGTTCAACTCCTGATGGGTGCGCCAATAGATTATGATGTTTCTCCAAGTCAAAGTTCTCCAAGAATGGCAAATTGTTACGTATTTTGTTACGGTTTTTCCTTGCTTTAGGCTGATTTACATCCCCAATTGCTGCCACAACGCTGTGAAGCGTGCCACTCACGTTGGCGCCTTCCCACCAACGTCGAAATACAAGAACAAGCGACAACCAGAGGCTGCAAATGGCAAAGTCACTGGAAAAATCCCATGTTTCACCTTCAACTTTCAACGGCCACATCAAACTGCTGGCGAACGTTTTCAGGATCCTGGAAACAAGCGCCGGGTTGAGCGAAAACGTCTGGGCTCGGATCACCCGCAAGGACAAAGCGCCCGATCAAGGGCGGCGCAACCTCACTGAAGAGAAACTCAAGACAATATTTGGGAGCGCTCAGGGCAATATGCGCGTCATGTTCATTATCGGCTTATTCACCGGCCTGAGGCTCGGGGACGTAGTGAATCTGCGCTGGAAAGATGTGGATGCCAAACTGGGCTTTATCGTCGTGGTGCCGATGAAAGTGTCGCGGCTTGGCAAGGTCAAGAAAGTCGAACTGCCGATTCATCCTGCACTGCGCCACATGTTGGACGAGCACCGGTTGCGAGCCAAGGGAGAATATCTGTTCCCAACGGAACGCGAGCAATACGTGCGGAACGTGGGGAACATCATGGCACCCATTCAGGGGTTCTTCGAGTCATGCGGGATCAAGACCAACGAAAAGCCGGAGAACGGCGAGCGCCGGCGCGCGATAGTGCGGGTGGGATTTCACAGCCTCCGCCATTCCTTTGTGAGCCTGTGTGCCAAAGCTGGAGCCCCCCAACATGTCGTCCAGCGGCTCGTGGGTCACGGCAGCCCGGCGATGACCGAGCATTACACGCACCTGGACGACCAGCAAAAGCAATCCGCAGTCCGGGCATTGCCGGACCTCGGTTTTGGAACGACTCCAGGGTCAGATTGAGGGAAGCTGGGAAGGTCATTGGCGTTAACCAGGCTGCGATGATCAAGCTCGATAGGTCGGCCACGTCTTCCTTTTCCAGATTTGGGAGCCGGAACCAGAGACTTGATTTGGTTCCACAGTAGTCCCACAGGGTTGTTGGTTTTGGTGTAAGAAAAAGTTGGCTTACGGGTTTGAGCCCTGCCACAAGGCAAGGGATGAAAAACCAAACACGACACAAGCCACCATTCGACTGGTCGCCCGGTGTATGGACTGGGCCAAGCACCCCCGGCGCAAGGCCGCCGCCAAGTGTCATGTGCGGCTCAATCTGCAAACGTTCCTGCCGCGCTTTGCCCTGGAGGACACCGCTGGAGAGCATGACAACCGCCGGGCTTACGAACTGTGCGCGGGCGTGCAGGCCGGTGAGATTGTGATCTTCGACAAGGCTTACGTGGACTTCGCGCACCTAGCCGATCTGAGAGCACTTTGTCTGCAGCAGTGGTCGTGTTGCGGAGCATGATGTCGTTAACGATCAGCAGACGCGAGGCTCGGGGAATGCGGCTTCACTCATTGTTTCAATTCCTTTTGCCTGCAAGGGATTTCCAGCGTAAACGCCGCTCCCTTGCCGCGACCCTCACTGTGCACGGAGAGATTTCCCCCCATTTCCTTGGCGGCAAGAGCTCCGCTGTGCAATCCAAACCCGTGCCCGTCGGGGCGTGTCGTGAATCCGTGAGTGAATATGCGAGTGAGGTTCTCCTCGGGAATGCCAATCCCGTTGTCGGCGACGGTGACCCGGATCGTGTCCTCGCCAGTCATGCTGACTGTGAGTGTGAGCAATCGTTCCTTCGCGGTGGATTCGGCCAGCGCGTGCTTGGCATTCGCGACGAGGTTCACCAGAATTTGAAGAATTTTATGCCTGTCCGCGAGGATCTCTCGAACCGGGTCGAATTTTCGCAAGACGCGAATCTGGCAGTTGGCGAGCGCGTTTTCGTGGATCCGCAGCGCATCTTCCACGAGCGCAGGCACTGACTGGGGTGCCATGACTCCGGAAACTCGCGCATAATTCTGCTGCATGGCCACAATTTCTTTGATGTGTTCGATGTTCTTCGTGAGGTCCCCGACTTCCGTTAGCATCTCGGAGCATTCCGAGGCCTGCCACTGGCCGAGACCCTTCAGATAATTGACCACCTGGTCGATGCGGCCGTTTTCCGTCAGGAACTGTGCCAGATTCTGCCGATGCGAAGAGAGCAGTTCGGCAACCCGGTTCACATCGGACGACTTGAAACCCTGAACTCGATCTTTGATAATCGTTGCCGAGACATTGACGCTGTTGAGGACGTTCCCGACGTTGTGGAGAACGTTGGACGCCACTTCCGCCTGTCCCGCCTGCCGGGACGCGTCCATTAACTCGCGGTGCACGCGTTCGACCTCCAGTTGCACGCGTTTGCGTTCCTCGATTTCGCTGGTCAATTGCGCCGTTCGTTCTTCCACTTTAGCCTCCAGCAAATCACGGGCTTGCTGCAATTGTCTCTGTTTTCGTTCCAGTTGCTTCAGACGCCAACGGTAAAGACCCCCTATGCTCGCCCCCAAAATAGATATCACCAGAACCATGAACCAGGCCGTCTCATAGAAATGGGGCAGCAATTTCAGCGAAAATGCGGCTCCCGCTGTGTTCCAGACTCCATCTTCATTACAGGCTTGAACCAGGAAGCGATATTCTCCCGGCTTCAGATTCGTGTACAAAGTTGAGCGCCGAGTGCCGGCTTCAACCCAGTTTTGGTCGTAGCCTTCGAGTTTGTAGCGATACTGGATCGCCAGAGGAGAGATATAACTTAGCCCGGTATAGTGAAACTCAAGCTCGCCTTTGCCCGGTTCAACCACGGCCTTTTCTGCGGTGTTGAGTACCCGGCCGTTGGCGCGCGCACTTTGGATATAGACCTGCGGTGCAACGGAGTTCTTTGCAATATGGGCCGGATCAACCATCACGATCCCCTGGGCGGTGGGGAACCAGATCCGGCCGTCGAGTGTCTTGCACCCCGAGAACTGTTGCTGGAAGCGCTCCGCGCTCTTCACTCCGTCCACTCCGTTGAAAGCCACGCACTCTACACGGTTGGTTCTTCCGGCAGCGAAATCACGCAAGCTTTGCCGGCTGACACTGTAGAATCCCCTGCTTGAATCCACCCACAGATTGCCGTAGTCGTCCGGCACAATGGCGTAGGTAATGTTGTCAAACAGCCCATTCTGTCTTGTGATGATCCGAATCCGCCCGTTTTCGAGCATTGCGATGCCGCTCTCCGTCCCCGCCCAAATGACACCATCGGGGTCTTCGCAAACCCAGGTCAGATTTGAATTGGGCAGACCTTTATTCCTGCTCCACAGGGTGAAGGTTCCGTCGCTTTTCACCCGGCAAATCCCGGCAGCGCACGCTACCAGCAAGGAACCATCCCGAGTGGTGCTAAGGTTGAAAATCCAGCTCGTCTCAGGTTTCCGGTCATCCGCGAACCGGTACGGCACCAGAGAATTGGTGCCGATGCGAAAGAGTTCCCCTTCCCGGGCGACAACGAGTCCGTGATTGTCTTCCGCAATCGCACTCGGCCATCCTTCGTTGGGATACCGGGCGACCAATTTGTCGCCCGAGAACAGCTCGATATCCTTGTATCCGTTCACCAGGCAAATATCCCCGTTTTGAGCTTCGAAGATTCGTTGGACATAGTTATTGGTCAATCCAAGCGGCACCGAATGGATCACGCCCTTTTTTTGGTCGAAGTACGTGAACCCATCTCCAGTCGCTATCCAAAGTCCTCCTCGTTTGGAAGCGCAGACATCCGTATTCACGTCGGCGCTGAGCCCTTCGGTTTTCCCGAACGTGGGGATTTTTACGTCGGTGAGCTGGCTGAGCCCGCTCCTAGTCCCGACCCACAGGCTTCCTTCCTTATCTTCGGCAAGGGCGACGACCACATCCTCCGCCAGGCCATCTCGTTTTCGGAGGTAGCTCAGGTTGCCATTCTGATATCGCGCCAGGCCTGCGCTAATCGTACCAAACCATAGAGTGCCCTCTCGATCCACCAGCAAGGCGCGGGTGGGATACCACGGAAATGGAAATGGTTTCCTTTGCAGGTTCGAGTCGTAACAAAGCGGACCCAAATCGGTGCCAATCCAGATCTGTCCCTGTCTGTCTTCGGTTACACATCGAATCTCCAGATCGTCCAGGACATGATCGGGAAACTGCTTCACGGTTCCATTCTCCGAATAGTACATTCCTTGATGAGCTGTCCCCATCCATATCCGCCCTTTCGAGTCCTGGTAAATGGCGGTTGCATCCATGAACTTGACGCCGCCCGGCTCAGGCAGGATGATTTTATACGTCTTGTCCCTTGTCACGCAGCCCAACTGGGTTTCTGCGGCGATGAAGAGATCTCCATCGTGGGATTCGAGGAGGGAATGAACATTCAGGGTGACCCCACCGAGGCTGTCCTTGCCCCGAAATGAAACGTTTTTGCCGTCGCAGTATCCGAATGCGCCGCGTTCCAGCCCGAACCACAGCCCCCCTTGCTTGCAGACGGATAAGCTGGTGACGATGGGGCTCCCAAACCGGCTCATGTCCAGAAGCCGGAATTCGACCCCGTCAAATGAAATCAGCCCCTGTGCGGAGCCCAGCCAAATATAGCCGTCGCTGGTCTGCGCGATGGCGCTCACGCCATTGGCGGGAAAGCCGTTCTGGCGCGTCCAGGTCCGGCAATTATACTGGAAGAGAGTCTTGGCGGGGTCGAGCGCGAAGCACTGAACCGCAATCACAACATATAGGAGCAAACAGAACTTCATGCCCGTCAATTGTGGCGGGAGTATCAGCCTTCGTGGATGGAGAAAGCCGTGCACGAAAGATCGTTTTAAGTCCTTATCGGCGCATTCACGGCAGGCTTGAGCCAAAGACGGTGAATCGGCGGCAAGAATGCCTGCGCTACCTAGCGCACGCTTACCGCGAGACCGCTTGAAGACCACGCTTGCGCGAGTTTTCGGACAGTACGGGCGCGTGTGCTCCCCAACTCCAGTTGCATCATTGCGGATTTATCCGGCAGGACGGCAAAATGCGCGTGTCGCTGCCGCGGGAATGCGCCGCTCCCTCGCGACCGACGGCTCTGGATTGGTGGCAATGCCCGGCCACGCCCCGCGCCCCGGGATTTTGTTTAAGTGTTTGTGCCGCTTGGACGCGTCGGTTATGATTTTCGCCCGGGTCGGTCAAAGGGGAACGGCTATGCCATTGCTCTCGTTCAGCTTGAGTTTCAACCAAGCCGATCGAACGAAAGGTTCAAATGAAAACATTACTGCAAATCGGATGGAAGATCATCAAGGTGACATTGATTGCCATTGGAGGTCTGACAGTGCTCGGAGGATTGCTGGTGGTGGCGGCGGCCATTCTGGGAGCCCTCCTGGCGCCGGGCAGGCACAAAATCGCAGACAAATCGGTGCTGGTGTTCAACCTCAACACGCAGATCATAGACCGGCCGGTGGATGAACGCGCCCGTGCCCTGGCTCGCCTCTTTGGCCGCGGCACTTCCGCCCTCCAGTTGCGCGCGGCCGCCACCGCCCTCCGCGGAGCCGCTCGGGACAAACGCATCTCGGGGCTATACCTCCACGGCAACCTCGTCACGGGCGACTACAGCTCCGGTTACGGCGCGCTGAAGGAACTCCGCGAAGCCATCCAGGATTTCGGCAAGAGCGGCAAGCCGGTCATCGCCTACATCGCCGACGCCGGCAACCGGGATTACTACCTGCTGTCCGCCGCTGACCAGATCCTGATGAATCCCTTCGGCCTGCTGGCCTTTCGCGGCCTGGCGGCACAGGGCATTTTTTTCAAGGGCGCAGCCGACAAATACGGTGTCGAGTTCACGCCCGTCCGGCATGGCAAGTACAAATCGGCTATCGAACCGTTCACGCGCGAGAACTTCAGCTCTCAAAACCGCGAGCAACTCGAGGAGCTGCTTAAGACCATCTGGGATGACATGCTCAGCACGGCGGCGGGCGCGCGCAAACTCGCGCCTGAGCATCTCCAGGCGCTGGTGGACAAAGAAGGCCTGATCCGCGCCCAGATCGCCAAGGCCGAGAATCTGGTCACCGAACTGGCTTACGAAGGAGAGGCGCTCGACAGATTGCGCCGACTGACCGGCAAGACCGTCGGCTCGGAGCCAATTCCGCAAGTGTCGATCGCTGAATACGCTCCCGAAGCGCAACAGGCTGCGGCCCGGAGACAGCAGGGCAAGGACAAGATTGCCGTCGTCTATGCCGAAGGTGTGATCGTGCAAGGCGAGGGCGATCCGAGGGCGGACGGCCAAGTGGCCGGCGACAAGTTCGCGCGAATGATCCGGGAGTTGCGGGGACGCAAGGATGTGCAGGCGGTCGTCCTGCGTGTGAACAGCCCCGGCGGCAGCGCCGAGGCCTCCGAGGTCATCCTGGATGAGCTGCGCCGGTTCAAAACCAACCGGCCCGTCGTCGTCTCAATGGGCACCGTTGCGGCCAGCGGCGGGTACTTCATTTCCATGGCGGCAAGCCGCATCATCGCCGATCCCGACACGATTACGGGCTCGATCGGGGTGTTTGGGCTGACTTTGAACGTGAAGAAGTTCGCCAACGACCATGGCATCACGTTCGACGCCGTCAAGACCGGCGTCATGGCCGACCTGGGCACTTTGGCGCGGCCCATGACGCCTGAGGAACAGGCCGTGTTGCAGAACCTGGTGGACCACATCTATGATGAGTTCGTCCAGCGGGTGGCGCTGTGCCGCAAGCTGACGACCAACCGCGTGGACGAGATCGCCCAGGGCCGGATCTGGTCCGGCGCGGACGCCCTCAAGGTCGGCCTGGTGGACGAACTGGGCGGTCTGCAACAGGCGATTGTTGCCGCCGCACAAGAGGCCAAGCTGGGCGCCAACTATTCGGTGATCGAGTTTCCCAAGACCAAGGGTTTCCTGGAACGGTTGTCCGAGGCGTTCCACGGAGCAAACCGGCCGTTGGCCGAGAACGATCTCGCCAGTCGCGTTACGCGCAAAGTGATGGAGGAACTGCGCTGGCTTTCGGGTTTCAACGATCCCCAGGGCATCTACGCGCGCCTGCCTTTTGAGCTGGAGTTGAACTGACACCGATGAATCTCCCCGGTATGAAAAAGAATCGAAGACACTTTATGAAAACCACGGCCCTCGCGGCGTCCGCGTTCTCGATCGTGCCGCGTCACGTGCTGGGCAGTCCCGGCCGGAAACCGCCCGGCGAAAAGCTCAACATCGCCGGCATCGGTGTGGGCGGCATGGGCAAGAACAACCTCGCAGCCTGCGCCGCCGAAAACATCGTCGCGTTGTGCGACGTGGACGCGAACTATGCGGCCAAGGTCTTCGCGGCTTATCCGCAGGCCAAAGTGTATCGGGATTTCCGCCAGATGCTTGACCGGCAAAAGGACATCGAAGCGGTCATCGTGGCGACACCGGATCACACCCACGCGACCATTGCAATGGCGGCGATGCGGGCCGGGAAGCATGTTTATGTGCAAAAGCCACTGACCTATTCGGTCCATGAAGCACGCGTGCTCACCGAGGCGGCCCGCGAGCATAAAGTGATAACCCAAATGGGCAACCAGGGCCATTCGGGTGATGGCATCCGGTTGGTTTGCGAATGGATCGGGGCCGGAGTGATCGGAGGAGTGCGGGAAGTTCATGTCTGGACCAACCGCCCCGTCTGGCCCCAGGGAGTGGAAGTCGAAAGGCCGAAGGAAACGCCGCCGGTCCCGGCGGGACTGGACTGGGACCTGTGGCTCGGCCCTGCCCCCGACCGGCCTTATCATCCGGCGTACCTTCCAGGCGTCTGGCGGGCCTGGTGCGACTTCGGCACCGGCGCGCTGGGTGACATGGGCTGCCACCTGCTCGACGCTCCGTTCTGGGCGCTCAAGCTCAAATACCCGATCAGCGTCGAAGGCAGCATTTCGGCTTGTTTTAGCGGCGAATGGAAAAAGGTCGAGCCGCGGAACGAGAACTATCCGCGCTCTTCGATCGTGCGCTACAAATTCCCCGCGCGGGGCGAGTTGCCCGCCGTCAACCTGACCTGGTGGGATGGTGGACTTATGCCTCCGCGGCCCGATGGCTTTGAACCCGACGACACGCTGGGCGACAGCGATGGCGGGGTGATCTTTCTGGGTGACAAAGGGGTGCTGGTTTGTGGTTGTTATGGGCGCAACCCGCGCGTGTTTCCCGAGGGAAAAATGCAGGAACTGCCGAGGGCGCCGCAGACGATCGAACGCGTTCCCGGCGGCATTGAGGGTCATGAAAGGGATTGGGTGCGGGCGTGCAAGGATGGCAAGCCGGCCAGCGCGAATTTCGATTACGCCGGCCCGCTCTCGGAAATGGTCTTGATGGGCAACCTGGCCGTGCGTTTTGCGAACCGGCAGTTGCTCTGGAACGGGGAGAAGATGCAGGTAACCAACGACGCCGCGGCCGACGCACGCGTCCGCCGGCAATATCGTCAAGACTGGAGCCTCTGAAGGACAGTAGCCCGCCCATGGAGTTGAGAACACGGCGTTACATCCGACCCAGTGAACCCCCAGCGCTCAAGCCTTGACCCTCATCCTGTTCGTCGTCCGGCACTGTGGCTGGTCATCGCGGCTGTTTCCGCCGCTCTGGCAGGACTGTGGTGGACCAGCACCCGGCGCACTGAAATCAATTTCCTGCCGGGAATGGCTCCGGCGCAGTGGATCGTGTATCCCGCCGCGCCGGATATGCGGATACACCCGTATCTGGAACTGCCCACCATTTTCAAAACCTCTTTCGTTCTCCAGCAAGCCCCTGCAAAAGCTCCGCTGAAGATCGCCGCGTTCCATCGTTACGCGCTGACGATCAATGGGACGTTGATGGGGAAACCCCGGTGGGCCGGCAGAAACTGGAAGCAACCCGACGTGTTCGAACTCTCCAGCCAGTTGCGACCCGGCGAGAACCGGCTCGAAGTCACGGTTTTCAACTCGAACGCTCCGCCGGCATTGTGGCTGTTCCTCGATACGGACGGCGTTAAAGTGAGGTCGGGAGAGGACTGGCAAGCTTCACATGCCGGCGCGGCCTGGTGCCACGCCGTCCTCGCCTCCAAACCCAAGTCGGTGCCTGCCGGTTGCGCCATCTACGGCGGCGACCAGCCGTGGACGTCGTTGCGGGCACGCTGGCCGATACTCGTGCTCTTCGCGCTCGTATCGGCTGCCGCTTATTGGGTTATGGGCAGGTTGGCGCGCCACGGATCGCATCTGTATAAGAGGCGGTTTTGGCGCAGCGAAATCGCCCCGCTTGTCCTCCTAATCGGATTCTGGATGGCTTTGTTTGCCAATAATCTCGGCGCGCTGCCGTCCCGGGCCGGCTACGATGCTTTGGAGCACCTGGCCTATGTGCATTACATCCAGGAGAATAATTCGTTACCCCTGGCCGCCAATGGCTGGGAGATGTTTCAGCCTCCGCTCTATTACCTGCTTTCAGCCAAGCTCCTGAGCCTGCTTTCACTCTCGACATCCGATTCCGGCGCCGTATTGACCTTGCGGCTGTTAGGATTGTCTTGTGGAGTGGCCCAGATGGTCGTTGTCTGGGCTGCGCTGCGGCTTCTTTTCCCACAGGATGCCTCCAAACAAAAGTGGGGGTTGGTGCTGGTGGGTTGCCTGCCCCCCCTCCTCTACGTTTCGCAATACGTCAGCAACGAGACGATGGCCGCCACCCTGGCAACCGTTTGTCTTTATCTTTGTCTGCGGATCTTGAGGCAAGGCTCCACCTGGAGAACGTGCGCCGGCCTCGGGATCTGCCTGGGTGCCGCGCTCCTGACCAAAGCCACCAACTTTTTGCTTGCGCCGGTGATCCTGGGAGCGCTGCTATGGCGACGGCTGGAAAAACGCGACACCTCGTGGTCACACTGGGCAGGGCGCACTGCGCTTGTCTTTCTTTCAGCCGCTGTCGTCTGCGGCTGGCATTACGCGCGCGTGTGGCGGCATTACGGGAACCCGCTGGTTGGCAACTGGGATTCAAGATCGGGCTTTGTCTGGTGGATGGACGATGGCTACCGGACCGCCGCCTATTACGTGCGCTGGGGGGACGTGCTGGTGCATCCCTGGTTCGCCGGATTCAGAAGCTTCTGGGGCGGCATTTATGCCACGCTTTGGGGCGACAGCCTGCTTGGCGGCGCCCCGGGGTTCCGCGACCCGCACCCCCCATGGAACTACAATCTCATGGCGATCGGATATTGGCTCGCCATACTGCCTACAGTGGGGCTATTGGCCGGTGCCATCGTCGCCTTGTGCAAGTTCATCGGACGGCCATCAGCGGAATGGTTTCTGTTGTTGGGATTCGGCTTTGGGGTTGCGGTGGCGCTGGTCTATATGTCGCTGGTGGTTCCGTGCGGCGGCATGGTGAAAGCCTTTTATGGGTTGCCTGCCCTGCTGCCCATCTGCGCTCTCGGAGCTTTGGGTCTGGACTTTCTCGCGGCGCGAACCCGGCATGGGCGTTTCCTCCTTGGCCTCTTCTTCGGTGTGTGGGCCATTAACAGCTTCGCATGCGTTTGGATCCTCCGGAGTTCCCAGTCCTACGCCCTGCCATGGGCCCAGGCGCTGGTCAGGGACAATCAATTGCTTCAAGCCACTGAGTTTCTCAACGCGCGCCTGAAAATTGAACCTGGAGCCGCGCCACTCCGGTTGCTGCTCCTCGGCACGCTGCCGCCTGCCGAGCTGGCCAAGGTTGAGGGGCACGTGCGAATCCTGATGCAGCAGGAGCCGAACAACAACAGGGTTTGGCTGTGGCAGGGCAACATTTTCATGCAGCATGGACAAATCGCCAAAGCTTACGAGGCCTTCATGCGAAGCGTGGAGCTGGCCCCCGGAGAGGACGCTGCCTATCAACAGCTCGCGATTCTGATGATGACTCAGAATCAACCCGGGGAAGCAGTCCTCGTCTGTCGTGAGGGACTCCGCAGGGCTGCGGCCAGCCCAAGCCTGCGCGTGGTGTTCGCCTTCGCTTTGCTGTACAGCGGCCAGGACGACGAGGCGTCGGCCCAATTTAACTACGTCTTCAAGTCGAATCCCGAGTTGCCCAACCTGCTGAACGATGTGGCCTGGGCACTGGCTACGAACGAAGATGCCAACAGAAGGAACGGGCGATCCGCTGTGCAATTGGCCGAGCAAGCCTGTGCCTTTACGCAGTATCAAAAACCGGCATTTATCACCACCCTCGCCGTGGCTTATGCCGAAACCGGCCGCTATGACGCTGCGATCAAAACCGCCGAACGGGCCCAGGCCGCAGCCCTCGCCTCGGGCGCCACGAATCTTGCCGCCAGGAATCTGGAGCTCCTTGACCTGTTCAAGTCGAGACAACCCTACCGGAGCAAGGCCGTCCAGTAGTTTGCGCGTTCTCTACCGGGGTTCAGTCCGGAGTGCAAGCTCGAAACCCTGAACGCCAATCAAACTTCCGTCACGCACCAGGCGGCGCTCTTCCGTCAAAGTGTTTTGCCGCCATCGTCCGACCAGCGGGCCAGGTAAAAGCAGCCGGACGCAACGAGGGCTGAAGTCGCTGCGATGAGGATTGCCTGCGTGCCGGGTCGCTTGAGTTCATCCCACAAATCATCGATAAAAAGGCCCATTTTGCCGTAGAGCAGTCCCATCTGCCGCGACTGGGACCGGGAATACCCCGCCAATGCGGGGTTGTCGGTCAAGTCCGCGGAACGAGTCCCCATCCAATAAACGATGCACGCAGTGCCGATCCCAACCAGCAACACGATCACGCCAACCCTTCTGAGTCGCGCACGCTCCCTGCCTGAGGAATCGCGTCCGGCGCCTTCGTCGTTCACTGTCATGCCGTAAGCCTTGTACGCCACGCTTCATTGAAAAACAAGTCCTCACGCTGCCGCAAGCGTGGAACAACACCGCTCCATCCGCCGCCGTCACCGATGGAACCGCGGATTTTCTTCGCCACTTAACTTGGATATTTCTTAGCGCGGCTCTCCCGAACGAACCGAAACCCGGTAATGCTCGGTTTCCTCGTACGCAATCGGCTGCACGGGACTGTGATCAAAGCTTTTCGAACCGATTTGATTTCGGCCGTGGCACTGTGAACTCAGCCTTGGCGGCAGGATTAGGGAACGTGTCCCGAATGGAAGCTTGCCGCTTCAGAATTTTTGGCAGATGATCGGATGCATGCCAAAGGAAAATCGCCGCCGTGTCGCCGCGCTGTGGCGGGCGGCCGTGGAAACCCGGCTCGGCCGCCAGGGACGGATCTCCGTTCAGCCAAACCAGAACCCAAAGGTGTCCACCGGTTTCCTGCAGCGTTGGCCTCCCAATTGACTTTGCCGCCCCAATGAATCCCGCAGAAGATGCCGCCGGCTCGAACACCGGAGTCAACCACGTCCGCGAACAGGCTCCAGATCAACGATGTCTTTGTTCTGCGCTTGTCTCTACCTACAACTCCGAACGTTTCATTTGTGGGTGCCTGGAGGACCTGGAAGCGCAGACAATAGCAGATCGGCTTGAGATCATTGTTATAGACAGTTGCTCGCAGTAGAATGAACGTGGCATCGTCGAAGCATTTCAAAAACGGCACAAGAATATTGTCTATGTCAGAACAGATCATCGCGAGAACCTCTATGCCGCCTGGAATCGCGGGATACGCATGGCTCGCGGGAATTACGTCACAAATACGAATACCGACGACAGACGCCTTCCCCGCGCGCTTGAAATGGAAGCACGTGCTTTGGAAATGTTTCCTGATGTCGGTCTGGTCTACGCGGATGTCTGGGCAACAGTGACCGAAAATGACACGTTAAACCCTGGCGATACCGGGAGGTTCAAGCGATGTTCCTACCCCGACTTCACTCTTTTGAACGGCCTCGCGGGCTCTAATTTCAGCCCCCAGCCGATGTGGCGAAGAGCGGCGCATGACAAGGTCGGCTTTTATGATGAATCCTATACCGTTGCCGGTGACTATGAGTTCTTTTATCGTCTGGCATCCTCGCTCGGCGCTCTCCACATACGGACTCCCCTCGGCCTCTATCTGGAGAATCAGGGAGGAATCCAAATATCGCAGCCACAACTCACCCTCGAGGAATTCAGCCGGCTGAGAAAAAAATTCTATTCAGAAGTTGCCCTGGAAGAATTCTTTCCGTCCCTGTCTGCGAATCATAACGACGCACGGTCACGGGGTTCGGCTTTATTTGAACTGGGCAACAATTGTTTGCTTGCTTCCGTGCGTCCCGAATATGAATTGGCGGCAGTCTATTACACCCAGGCCCGTTCTCTTCTGGGCGGGATTCCGCAACTCCTGCATAATCTGGCCATCACGCGAATCGGGATGGGAGATCTCAGCGCAGGCATCACCTCCTTGAAAGCGACGGCCCATGATCTCCCTGCCTCCGCGGCACTCGTGCAGGCCCTCGGCCGCAGCGGTGGAACGCTTTCCTCGCTGCCGCCGGGTGTGTTGCAGATATTTTCCTCCGGGCACCCCGCCGTCAAGGCAGCGCGTGAGGGAAGAGGAATCAGTCTTGAAGATCTGGAAGCCGGTGCGCGCGCGCCGGCAGGCAGAGCAAGAAAACGCGATAAATGATAATGCGTCCGGCTTGACTCGCCTGACCGGTGACAGATGTGCAGCGTTCCCCGCACCGTGGAATAAGATGCTTGCACGGACCGCTCGCCAGATTTCCTCCTGCTTTAACGTGACTCGGTGGAGGCAAAACGAAGCAACTCCTCCGCAAACTCCGTGACTGAAAAACCAAAATCACCCGCATCGCGCGCTTACGCGTTCGTTGGACATATCGCGCGAATTGGATCGTGTCACCAAACCCTTGCTCGGCAGCACTCAACAAGGTTCTTCGAATAAGGCGCTGAATCTGTTGGCTTGACCAAAGTCTTCGCGGTCAGCCGGGAGCGGTTCGCCCTCGCAAAACCTGGTCGCCGGAGCGAGATCTGTTGAACGGAATTGCTCTCCGCTCCCCAACACGGCTTGCCGGCCTGGAAGATCCCGGGGATGGAAGACAAACCCACCTGTCGGGTGATCATTCGTGACCGAGAGCTTCGACAGGGTCGAGTTGAGCGGAATTCGTGGTGCAGAGGACTCGGACCAGATTCTCATCCTGTCGCCCGGGTCGCATTTCGATAACCAAGGCGCGTCCGTCCTTTTCAAATCGCGCAAGGGTTTGTCCGGGCGCTGCGGCCTGGACGGGTTTCCATCCCGCGGGGACGAGCGCGGAGGTGTAAAAATCCCTCAGGTCCTCCCAGGATTTTCGGGTGTTAAGCAGCAGAGTGGCGCCGTCGGGGCCTGTTTCCGTTTTCGTGATTGAACCATCGGGGAAGACCGGGATGCCCGCCGGAAAAGCTTCCGAAATCGGAGGGGCGGGTTCGGAAGGCGGGGCCGCGCGGAGGTCGGGGGCCGGTGTTTCCCGGAGTGAAGTTGCGTTTTTTTCCGCCGGAGCCGCATTGGAAGCGGAGAGGGGTTCGGCGGGTTTATTCTCGTCGACGGAGGAGGGAGAGCAACCCAATGCGAGCAGAAGCATCCCGCATGCAAGCCGCCGGATCACCCCGCGAAGCGTGAATAACCGCGCAGCCTCTTCCTCGAGCGCTGTTCCAAAAATGCCCGCCGGTCCGGAGAATGGATGGCGCTTGAACACAGTTCTAGGGCGAAATCAGATAAAACCGGGCGAGTTGGGTGTTGGACCCATCTATAAAGAGAACCGCTCCTGACCCGAACGTCCCTGTCGTCAGCGTCGTCCATTGGTTTATGGGCTGCGTCAGGTCGCTTGCGGTCAGGACAGTGTAGGTTTGTCCCGCCGGGCCGGAGAACTTAAGCTTCCACCCCCCTGAATCCTTGGAGATGCCTTGGCCGACAAACACAGGGGCTGTGGACGGCAGAATATCCGCCGTCAATGTCGGCTGGGTCAGGGTGTAATTGCCCACAGCGGTTCCGACAAGCAAATATCCGCTCACTGCGACGGGCTTGCCGAATCCGACCGCCGGGTCGGCGAAGGAAGCGGTGACCGTGCCGGTCGACAGGCTCACATCCTCGTTGCTTACCACGCCAACTAACGCGGGCGCGCCAATGAGGGTCGCGGCGGTTGTGCCATCGTAGACCTTGTTGGCCGCCGTCACTCCGCTCACGGTCAGGTTGGCCGCGGTGATCGTCACCGACCCGCCTGCGCCCGACAGCGTGTAATTGGGGGCCGAAACGCCGCCCAGCGCCAAATCGCCAAGCGAAGTGATCGCTTGCGCCCCGATGCCCGCGCCCGCCAGGGTGCCGCTGCCCGAGGCCACGCTCACGTCGTCGCTCCCGATTTTGTTGGTGACGGACAAAATCGCGGCTGCAGCCGTTGTCGTGGCATCGTATGCACGGCTGCCGCCCAGACCTGCCGTCAGCGGTTGAATCGTCAGCGCCGTCGCATTCGTGGGCGCTTGCACGAAATTGTAATTGCCGTTGTTGGCCGTCAACCCGGAACCGTTGATGGCGTAAGTGCCCACGTTGCTTGACGGCGTCGCCGGGGTCGTGAAACTCAACGTTCCGGTCGTGGCGTTGCCCTGATTTTCTCCGCTTATAAACCCGCCCACGGTGCCGCTGAGAGCGGGAACTGATGAACCGTACGTCATGCTCGCCGCATTTGCCGTATAGGTCAGCGTCGCGGGATTGATGGTGCCGTTCGCGCTGGCGACGAAGGTATAGGCATAATTGTTCCCGCCGTTGCCGTCGTTGACGGAACCGGAGGGAGTCAGGGTCTTGCCAGTGCCCGTGTTTGCGGTGTCGTAGGTCTCCGTGAAGGAAGCGGTGTCGCCCGTCTGCACACTGCCGGAGGTGATTGTGGGAGTGGCCGAGGCGGCGATTGTTCCGTTATAGGGCTTGACGTTGGCCGCCGCAGTGACGGTGAGGCTCGCTTTGTTGATCGTGCCGACCGGGCCGTTGGCCGTGGTGCTCGACAAAATATAATTGGGTGCAGAGGACCCGGAGATCGCCAGGCCGGTGACGGTCACCGTCTTTCCAGTGCCCGCGTTCCGGGTGTCGTACGTTCCGCTGGCCGGATTATTCAGCGTCACGGAATCGCCGCTGACCACGCCTGACAGCGTGTAATTCGCCGGGGCAAGGGTGGCGGTGGTCGTTCCATTGTAATTCTTGCTCACCGTGCCCGTGAGACCCGCAGTCAGCGTCGCCTGGTTTACGGTTTGTGACAGAGCGGGGGAGTTCGTGCTGCCGGCGTACGTGGCGTCGCCGCCATAAACAGCCGTGACGGAGTGCGTCGCGGCGGAGAGCTGGGAGGCGCCCGTCAGATAAGCGGCCTGGCCGCTGCCATTCAGAGTCCCGATGCCCAATGAAACGGTTCCGTCATAGAAGGTAACGGCCTCGCCGCTGATATTTCCCACTGCGACGCCGTTGGTCCGGATCGTCGCAGTGAAAGTGACCGGGTTGCCATAGGCCGAAGGGCTGCCGCTTGTGGCCAGTCCCAGGGTAGTTGTGACGGATCCCACCGGCGGAACCGGCACCGTGACCCGAAAGATCACTCCATTGCTGTTGACGCCGCCGTTCAGCGTGGTGCCGTACAGCGCCCCGTCCGATCCCTGCACCAGCGCCGATTGCGGATTTGCGCCATTGTAGCCGTCGAACCAGGCCAGGATTGTCACCGTGCCACCCGGGGTGATTCTGAACACGGTGCCGTCGTTGTAAGGCCCGCCATACGCGGTGGTGCCATACAGGTTGCCATCCGCCAATTGCCGGAGGCCTCCGTAAGGCGTCGCCCCATCGCTGCCGCCGGCGAAGGCATGCAGCGTTGTCAGCACGCCGCTGGTCGTGATGCGGAAGATCGTGCCGTTCAGGTTGGCGCCGCCGTATGAAGTCACGCCATAGAAATTCCCGTCATTGCCCTGCACCAACGCGGCATCCGGCGAATAACCATCGTTGCCGCCTGTGAACGAATACAGCGTAGTGAAGGTGCCATCGGCGGCCAGTGTGAACACAGTGCCGTCCCCGTATGCACCACCTCCCGAGGCAGCGCCATACAGATTCCCATCGGCGCCCTGCACCAGGGCCGCATCGGAGTACGCGCCATCGGCGCCGCCGGTGAACGCATGGAGGAGGTTGAACACGCCATTGGTGCTCACTTTGAACACGGTGCCGTAGCCGTAAGCGCCGCCATAGTAAGTCACCCCGAACAAACTGCCATCGGTGGTTTGCACCAGCGGCGCATAGGGACTCGCGCCGTCGCTGCCGCCAGTGAATGAGTAGATACCGCTGACGGCGCCGTTGGTGGTCATGGAGAAGACGGTGCCGTCGCCATTGGCCCCCAGATCGCCGGGCGTCGTGCCGTAGAAATTGCCATCGGCGCCCTGGATCAGCGCGGCATAAGAATACGCCCCGTCACCAGCGCCGGTAAACGAGTAGAGGTCAACCGGCTGGCCGTTGGTATCCGCCACGAACACGGTACCTAAGTCGTTCGCTCCACCGTCCTGGGTCGTGCCGTACAATCGACCGTCGGCGCCCCGCGCCAGCCCATTGGGATAGTAACCGGCCAGCCCGGCCCCGAACGATCCCAGGGTGGAGCCCCCGCCGGACTTCGCCTGCATGACCTCGGAATGAGCGCGGAAGACGGCCAGTTCGGGTGCGCCCTGCTGGACGCCGTACTCGCCGTCTATGTTGGCTTCCTCGTACCACCAGAAAGCGCTGCCGCCGATGTTTTGAGCTTGAATGGTCTGGTAGATGGCAGTCCAATAATTGCTCCGGGTGCCCATAGAACTGCCATTCATCACATTGAATTCACCAAGGAAGAACGGCTTGCCCACCAACACGTTCGCATCATGCGCCCAGTGGTTGATAATCAGGTTGGTCGTTGCAGCGATCGACAGGTTGGCCCAGGACTCCGTCGGATATACATGAGCCGAGCAGAAATCAATGTTAGTGGACTGTTGGACCAAAACGAACGGGGCGCCAACGTCGCCGCCGTATCCGTATGCCGTTTCCTGGCCTTCCATGCCGGTGCCTAACAGGTGATTGGTATCGACGGCCTTGATGCACGCCCCCACGCTGTCCATCCAGGCGCGCATCGTGTTGCCCGAGGTGTCGTCCTGGTCACGGGGCTCGTTCATCACTTCCCAGGCGAAAATGGTCGGGTCATTCTTGTATTGGATGCCGGTGTAATGGTTGGTCCGGTTCAGGAAATACTTCACGTAGTTCGTATACCCCTGGATGGCCGGCTTGTTTGTGAAAAACATCCCCGGGTCGCTGCCCGAGAGGCCCGCCCACTGCAGGCGCGTGGCGATGCCACCATAAGCCGCCCAGTAGTTTTCCAGAGCGACGATCAGCCGGATATTGTGATTCGAAGCCGAGTTCAGAATATAGTCGAACTCCCTGAACTCAGGCTCGTTATACACGCCTTTGTTCGTTTCGAATCCATGCCAGACCTGGTGGTTGAAACCCCACGTTCGAACAACGGTCACGCCGTCGCCCTGCATTCGGGCCATCTGCGCGTCGATCTCGCTCTTGCTCATGTACAGGGTTTCGATTGCGTTAGAGCTGCCGGCGGAACTGCCATCGCCGTAAGTGAACAAGTCATAGCAGTTGGCGCCGGCGAAAAAGAAGGGCTGCCCGCTCAGCATGAAGTTGGTGCCCTGGCGAGTTACAAAGCCGCTCAGCGCGAACAAATGCGAGGTCGAAAGCGGGAGCAGGAGCAACAAGAGGGCTGCGAGTTTTGAGAATGTTGATTTCATGAGTATAGGGTTCCCTTCAGGTTATTAAGGCTTACACGGGATCGCAATGAAACTCCAGACCCGCGCGAGAAGACGGGAACCTTGAGTGCGTTTGGCCTGGCGGCAAAGGAAACTCCCGGCAACAGGATACGGCGGCGTGTCTTCATCGTTCACAACTTCTGAACGCTTCGTATTTTAACAGTTGAAAACTGTCCCTTCAAGAAGAATAAACGACGCGCGAAGAAACAAGGAACGACTCCGAATCACGCCGAAATGCCCGGGCAACGTTTGGGGCAGCGAGGATTCCGCCCGGCCCGGTGCCCAATCCGGAACGGTGACTACGGTCCCGCCGGAGTAATCGGGTCGGGCCAGTTTGAATCTGACCTCTTGCCTGGCATCGATCGGCCTCAGAAGAAATAATGTTGGAAACTGGCCTCGGCGGAGAACAAAGCCGACATGAACGCCGAAACCGACCTGTGGCGCACCGCATTGGACGAAGCTCTCTGCTATCGGCAGCCTGCAATTGGCGAAGCGTCCGGCGACGGACATGCGCCTGACAAGAGCGAGTTGCTTCAACCGGGATTCTCTGCCACGCGGTCAACCTATCCACAACCCTTCAACCCTGACCTGCGTTCCATTTGCCGTGCGGTTCAGATAATTCACCAGACCGCTGTGCCGCCATTGCAGCATGCACATCGTCGGCTGGAAGAAATACCGCATCCCGATCGTCAAGTCGCACCGGCTCTTGTGGATCATTCCTTCGTACCCTTCGGCAATGTAATATCCAAGATCCTTGTAGCCCTCCTGCCGCGGACGCAACGGCCCGGTGACGCACCACACGATCACCCCCGTGCGATGATCCACCTGCATCGCCACCCCGCAATGAGTGATGGGACAGCCGCACGACATCCCCAATGGACGCCCGATCAGCGTCTCGCCCGGCTGCACGTTCATCTCGCGCGTGAGCATCGGATTGTGCGGAATGATAATTTCCCGCGGACCCGGCTCAGTCGGAAAATGATCCAGATAAAAATCAAATTCCCGCCCCAGGCTGTCCCGCCAGGAGGCCGGCTTGTCGGAACGCGCCGCCGAATTCGCGCAGGATCCGCAGGGCGACGGAGCAGGCCCGGTCGCGACGGCGGTGGCCGGCGCCGCGGCTTTGGGTTTGGTTGAAAAATGGATGCAGCGCTTCAACAGGTCGGGTTCGGAGAGCAGCCTCTCCGCCAACGCTTCACACGTGCGATAGCCGCACACTCCACAGTTCAAACCCGGCAGGTCATTTACAGTCACCTTCATATCAGACTCTTTCTTTGGTTGTAACGGCGGGATAACTCGTCACCGGACGCATGGCCCGGATCGCTTCAGGCAACACTTGCAGGAACAGGTCCACGTCGGCCTCCGTGTTGAAACGACCCAGCGTCACGCGCAGCGAACCCCGCGCGCGCAATGCATCGAAACCCATCGCCTGCAAGATGTACGACGGCTGCCCGGCGTGATGCGCACTGCACGCGCTGCCGCTCGAAACCGCCACACCTGCCGCGTCCAGCGCCAGCAACAGCTTGATCGCCTCGCCTTCCAATCCGGAAAAGCCAAGGCAAACATGCCCTGGCAACCGCAGATACCGGTGCCCGATCAGATAGGTATTCGAAATCAACGCCGTCACCGACTCGATCAGATGATCGCGGAGTCTGACCAGCCGCACCGCCTCATCCGCCATCTCGGCGGCGGCAATTTCGGCCGCGCGCCCCAGCCCGACGATTCCGGCGACATTTTCCGTGGCCGAACGCAGACCATGCTCCTGCCCGCCCCCATGAACCAGCGGCGCCAAGGAAACTCCCTCCCGCACATACAGGGCGCCGACACCCTTGGGGCCATGCAGCTTGTGCGCGGACAACGACAGCAGATCGACCGGCAGCGTCCGGACATCAACCGGTATTTTGCCGGCAGCCTGGACGGCATCCGTGTGAAAAAGCACGCCGTGCTCGCGGGCAATTCTCCCGAGTTCGTGGATCGGCTGAAGCGTGCCGACCACATTGTTGGCGGCCATAACCGAGACGAGGCGCGTGGTCGGACGCATCGCCTTGATCAGGCCGTCCGGATCAACCACCCCCTCGCCATCCACGGGCAGAGACGTCACCTCGACTCCGTGGCGCTCCAAAAACCGGCAGGTTTCCAGAATGGCCGGGTGTTCGATCGAGCTGGTCACCAGGTGATTCCGCTCCTGGCCCGAGGCTTCGATCACTCCCAGCAACGCCAGGTTGTCGGATTCGGTGCCGCTCCCGGTGAAAATGATCTCCCCGGGTTCGGTCTGGAGGAGGCCGGCCACCTGGCGCCTCGCGCAAGCAACGCTTTCCCGGGCTTCACGCCCCGCCCAATGCAGGCTCGACGGGTTGCCGAATCTGCCCGCCAGATACGGCTGCATTGCCTCCGCCACCCGCGGGTCCACCGGCGTGGTGGCGGCATTGTCGAAATAGACTTGCCCGGCCATCTCACTCGCCCCGGTAGAACAGTTGATTTTCCAGCGGACGCACCACCCCGAAGTGCGATTGCCAGCCGACTTCCTTCTTGCCGACACAGATCGTGCAGGTGCCCACGGGTGGATTGCCCCTCAGGAAAAGTTGCTCGGCCGCGTCGGGCGTCGCCTGGATGTGGTTGATCAAGGGATCGATGCCGATGCCGTAGAGCGCGTTGACTTCGCGGACGCGCACGGCCGGCGCGGCATCCTGGATCCGGGCGCGAAACACTTCACGCTCGGCCTGCGAGACGCGGTCGATTTTCGTGACTACCGCCACGTCGGCCAATGAAAGCATTGGCCCCACCTTCAGCGGAAGGTTCATTCCGCTCGTCGCCTCCAGGACGATGATCCCCAGCCCGCCGTCCACGTACGGGGAACAGCGCAGACACAACCCCGCCGTTTCCACCAGGAGAACGGCGCAATCCGCCTTGCGCGCCCAGGTCAACGCGTCGCCCAGCACCATCACGTTGCAATGGTCGGGACACAACTCGCCGGAGTACACCTTGCGCGTCGGAATGTTGAATTCGCGGGAGAATTGCTCATCCTCCTCCGCGTATTGGACATCGATTTTGAGGAAGGCGGGACGCTTGCCGGCGTCCAGCAGCTTGCGGATCACATGCCGCAGGACGGACGTTTTGCCGGTCGTGGCCGGCCCGGCGCAGATCACTAGTTGCATGTCCAGCCCTCCAGTTCGTCCGCCCCCAGCCGGTGGCCCTGCCGCAGGCGATCCCGCAGACCCGACAGGAGATCGTCCAGCCGGCTCACCTTGACCGCCAGCCGCCGCTCCTCCTCGTCCGTGCGCAGCACCTGCGTGATGATGCCGCCCTGCATCACGATGCGGTAATCCGACAGCAGCGCGATGCGCGGGTCGTGCGTGACGAAGATGAAAATCTTGCGATACTCGCGCAGCAACTCCAGCGCGCGGGTGCGATGGATGCCGGCGTTCTCCACCTCGTCCAGCAACACAATCGGCGTGTTGCAGATGATCGTCGCGTCGGCGATCAGCAGCGCGCGCGTCTGGCCGCCGGAAAGCTCCGTCATCCGGCTGTCGACGAGAATCGGCTCACCCGTCAACTGGTTGGCAAACCCGAGCGTGCGCTTCAACAGCTCGCCGACCTGCGAACCGCCCGCCGCGCGAATGCGCGCGTGCGTCAGCAGAAACTCCCGCACGGGCAGATCGGAAAGAAAGGTCGTGTGCTGGGTGATAAGGGCGATGGGATTGCGCGCGGGATCATCCCGGTATTCCGGCGGGGGCCGCTCCCCGTTGATCAGGATCCGCCGCCCAGTGGGCGTGTTGGCGTCCGCAAAAAGCTCCACGTCGTTGATCAGCGTCGTCTTTCCGGATCCGGTGGGTCCGACAATGCTGACGACGTCTCCCATGCGCAGTTCGATGCGGTCCACAGCCTCGGGATCGCCCGACTTGCCGCGCCCGCCCACAATGGTGATGGTGTCGATCATATTCCAGTTATCCTATCTGATTAGTCATATTATCTTCCGGCAAAAAGGCGGTCAGAGCATGTCCACGATGGTGGCGGCTTCGAGCCGTTTCGACACCAGGTCGCGGATGTCGCGGAACACGCGCACGAGCTTCCGCTCCTTTTCGATGGGGGTGGGCTCGTAGAAATAGCGGCTGACGGATTCGGTGGGCGCCAATGCTCCGTCGAACAGCCGGACGATTTCCGCCAGCGTGATCCGGCCGGCGGGCCGGGCGAGCTGGTAGCCGCCATGCTGGCCTTTGGAGCTGCGCACGCATTTGGCGCGCTTGAGAGCCAGCAGGATCTGCTCGAGGTATTTCACCGGGATGCCCTGCGCGCGCGCGATGGTGTCCACCGAAACAAGCGCGTCGGTCTTCTGCCGCGCGAGGTACACCAGCGCCAGGAGCGCGTATTCGGTGCGGGAAGTCAGTTTCATGGATGATCGCCGGGCCGGAAATTAATACGACTTAGCATATGGGATAACTATACAATAAACCCTGAGCATGTCAACCCTTGTTTTTCGGGCCCGATGGGAAGGGGGACTCGCCCCCGGTCGCTTCCCCGGAGTGCCCCTCAAGCTCCACGACAGAATCCAGTCTTTCGAAAAATGGCGAGGTCGTCGACGCCCCCAAAGGCGCCGGCGACGAACCAGTTTCCGGTGCCAGGCCAGGATGGTTTCTGGCCTGACGATCTGCGGCGCCTCTGACCGAGCTTTGAGCTGATTCCTGAGAATTCGAGGAACCGCTCATTGGAACTCTGCCCGGCTCAAATTGCCGTCCACCGATTCGGGTGAAAAGAGGGCGGCGCGGGCTTTGCCCGCGGCAATCTGCGCTTCCGTCAGCCTGGGCAAAAGGTTTCTCAGGTTCAACTCGGCGTGCATGTTGCCGTCCGCCACGGCAAGTGTGTACCACTTGTACGCTTCCGCCAGGTCCTGGGCAACGCCTGTGCCTGTGGCATAAGCGTAGCCCAGGGAGTTCTGGCCCTCGGTTGATCCCTGCTGCGCGGCCAGCCGAAACCACCTGACGGCTTCGGAAGTGTTTTGGGGGACTCCTTCGCCCATGGCACAGGAGAGACCGAGCTTGAATTGCGCGGACGCGTTGCCGAGTTCCGCCGCCCGGCGGAGCCAGAGTATGGACTCATCCAGGTTCTTCTCGACCCCTTTCCCACTTCGGTACAGTCCGGCAAGAGCCTCTTCGGCAACCGGAGAACCTTCCTCCGCGGCCTTCCGGCACCACCTGAACGCTTCCGCGTCATCCTGGGCTACACTGTCGCCTTTCATGTAGAACATCGAAACCTGGTATTGAGCATCCGCGTTGTCTTGCCGGGCTGCTTCCAGCAACCGATGCATTCCCTCGGCGGGATTCGAAGGCAACCTGTCGCCTTTGATCTGCAGCATCCCGAGTTGGTATTGCGCGGTGGCGCTGCCGGCTCGAATGGCTTTGTAGATCCAATTGGTCGCGGCCTGGAAATCCTGATTGGTGCCTTGCCCGTTCAGAAAGGCGAGTCCCAACCAGAGTTGGCCGTCGGCGGATCCGTTTTCCGCCGCCTTTCGGTACCACGCAACGGCTTGCTCCGGGTTGCGCTCCACACCGGCCCCATTCTGGTAAGCCCTTCCCGTCAGATACTGGGCTCGCGCCAATCCTTTATCCGCCGCCTTTCGAATCCATTGCATCGCCGCCGGAACATCTCTCGGGACCCCATCGCCGCGACCATAACAGCCTCCCAGCGCGAATTCCGCCTCTATGCAACCCTGCTCTGCCGCCATCCGAAACCACGAAACCGCTTCCGTGTCGTTCTTGCTCAAACCGGCGTCCCCTGCATGCAGAAATGTCCCGAGCTTGAACTGCGCCTGAGCGTAACCTTGCTCTGCCGCCTTGCGATACCATCTGGCCGCTTCAACTTTGTTCGTGGGAGATGCGGGTCCTTGTTCGCAGGACTGCGCCAGCTTGTATTGCGCCTCTCGATCGCCTTGTGTGGCGGCGAGCAGAAGCTCGTTCGTCGAGCCCGCCGATTCAGGTGCGGGAGACGGCTTGATTATTGCCGGACTCGCAGTCGGCTGGGAAGGTTCTTTCACAGCCGGCTGAATCGGTGGCGGTGGGATCACCGCCGGTGGGGGTGGAGGAGGAGGAGGAGGCGCTTGGGGTTGAGGCACCGGCTTTTGAGGCGGCGGCGGCACCGGAGGCTGTTGGATCTGGGCTTGTTGTTGAACGGGTGCCGGTCGGAGGGCCGGTGGTGTTATCGGCGGTTGTGCAGCCGTGGGTGGAGCCGGCGGCGGTTGGCTGATTGGCTTTTGAGACGGTGCTGGCGGCGGTTGAGGCGGTGGATGCTGCACCGATGCTTGCTGGCTCGGCGGATTCTGCGGCGAGGGCGGCGCAGGTTGACTGGACTGTTGCGCCGGTTGCGCTGGTGGTTCTTCGGCTTCCGGGGTGAAAGGAAAATAGTGGGGCCCGCTCGTCATGCTGCAGGACACCGTGAGCCCCGAGGTGACGAGAGCAGCCAGAAGATCGAGCCGGAGATGGCGTTTCGCCGTAATCATTGAGTGCGGGCCCATGCGCGAGGAGCATAGGGTTCCTGGTTGCACTCACAACTCAAAAGTGGGGGTCCTCCCGGCAATGGCGTACCTCGAAGGCGCGTTACCCAAAGGATTGTTCGGACCAGTTGGGTGGGGGGAAGCTTTCCATGAACTCGCGAAATCCTGGGAGTGAATTCATGGCCATCATAGACAAATGTGTCGGGTTAGCTTTTCTGGAACCCTCGGCTTCGGCTGAAAATCGGCACATTCGAATTCTCTGACCCTACGGGTTTTCGCCACCCGAAAGGATGCCGCGCAACCGCTGCGCAGCCCATGGCAGCGACAAAAAGGCATAAAAATAGCTTTCTTGCGGGAGTGAGTTCAGCTCAAGAAAAAAATGGCGCAAACAATAGCGAGAATGCCGTTGGGAAGACGCCAGATGGAGAACTGTCCCCAAAATGGGCACGGCGATATTCCGCAGGTAAAATTTTGTGGGGCGCCGGCTTCGTTTTGGCAATCTTGAGTTTGGCTGCGGTCGTCGCCATTTCGCGTCAGTCTGGGAAGCAACTCCAGGAGGCTACGAGGGCGGTTACGCACACCCGCGAAGTTTTGGAGAAACTGGAGGACATCGCGGCCCGATTAAGTGAAGTGGAAAGCGCCGCACGCAGCTTCGCCATCTCCGGCAAACAGTCGCATCTGAGTCCATTTTACACAGCGGCTAAAGCCGTGGCTCCTCAAGTGGATGAACTCAAGCTCCTCCTCCGAGACAACCCCAGCGCGCTTCGATCCGTTACCGAGATTGAACCCGTGATTGCCAAGCACCTCAAGGTTATGAACGACATGGTGGAGCTGGGTGATAAGAACCTGTTTCGAGGGAGAGGCCAACGCAGTCTGACCGACGAAGGGAATAAGCTGATGGAGCAGATCCGGGCCGCTTTCAGCACGGTGGATAAGGAGCAACGTGCGCGGCTGGACGAGGAACAAACAGCCGTGGCGGCGAAGGCGGAACGTGTCACAATGATCAGCTTGGCCGGGAGTGTGCTGGCCGGCGTGCTTGTTCTGGCGTGCGGCGCGGCCGCGCTGCGCGCCACGCACGGCCGCGGAAAGGCAGAGGAAAAACTGGACCGATTGCTGGGCTCGATGCCGGACGCCCTCGTCATCGTCAACGCGGAAGGCAAGATTGTCGGCAGCAACGCGCACACTGGAAAACTATTTGGTTATAGCGGCCGGGAATTACACGGGGAAAGCATGGCCCTGCTGGTCCCGGAACGCTTTCGAAAAACCCAGAGGCAATATTACGCCGCGTGCTTCTCCCGGCGCGGCGATCGTGTTCCGGAAACGACGATGGAGCTTTGCGGCTTGCACAAGGACGGTCGAGAGTTTCCAATCGAGGTGAGTACAAAGCCGTTAGCCGCCGAGAAAGGACTGGTTGTCACCAGCGCGATTCGCGACATCACCGAGCGCAAACAGGTCGAACAACAAATCTCCAAACTCAATAAAGAACTGGAACACCGCGCGATTGAGCTGGAAAACGCCAATAGAGAATTGGAAGCATTCAGTTACTCGGTTTCGCATGATTTACGTTCGCCGCTTCAGAACATCCATGGCTTCAGCCTCATCCTGGTGGAAGATTACGCCAACCAGCTCGGTCCTGAGGGCCTGGATTACGTTCAGCGATTGCGGGGGAGTTGCCAACACATGGAGGATATCGTTGATGCTCTGCTGGCGCTGTCCAATATGATGCGTAAAGAGTTGCTGGTGGACCGTTTCGATCTTACAGCCCTGGCGAATGCCGTGGCCGCTGATTTGAAACAAAAAAACCCGGACCGTCTCGTGGACTGGGTTATTGCCGAGGGGCTAACCGCCACGGGCGATGCCCAGTTGTTGAGAGTCGTGCTGGAGAATTTGTTCGGCAACGCGTGGAAGTTCACGGCAAAGCGTCCGCGGGCGCGCATTGAATTTGGGGCACTGCCTCAATCCAACGGCGCCCGAGCCTATTTCGTGCGCGACGACGGCGCGGGCTTTGACATGGCGCGCGCGGGCAATTTGTTCACGCCATTCAAGCGTCTGCACGATCAGAGCGAGTTTCGTGGCACGGGCATCGGGTTGGCGACCGTGCAGCGAGTCATTCGCCGCCATGGGGGCAAAATCTGGGCCGAGGGCGTCGTCAATCACGGCGCAACATTTTGCTTCACCCTGACGGGTGAAGCAGGAGAATCAAATGGACAAAATTATCATCCCGCAAACCCAAAGTAATCCACCCGAAACAGGCGTGATGAACAAGGCCTTGCGGGCTTTGATTGCGGATGACTCGGAAAACGATGTTCTGCTTCTGTTGCGCGTGTTACGGAAGGCCGGCTATCAGCCTGTTTACGAACGCGTCTGCACCGCGCCGGCTATGAAGGCGGCGCTCGAACGGCAAGCATGGGACATTGTCATTTCGGATTACGAGATGCCCAGCTTTGGCGGGTTCGAGGCGTTGCAACTGTTGAAGGAAAGCGGGCACGACCTGCCATTCATCCTGGTATCAGCAGTGGTCAGCGAGGAAATGGCCGTGGCGGCGATGAAGGCTGGCGCGCATGACTACATCATGAAGCGCAACCTGGCGAGGCTCGCGCCAGCGATTGAACGCGAGTTGCGCGAGGCCCAGACGCGTGTGGCGCGCAAAGCTGCAGAAGAGGCTTTACGCCAAAGCGAGCAACAACTGCGTCAGGCCCAAAAAATCGAGGCTGTGGGCCGACTCGCCGCCGGTGTGGCCCATGACTTCAACAACATTCTGACCGCCATTACAGGTCATAGCGAGCTCTTGTTGAGACAACTGGGAGCCGATGATCCGCGGCGTAAAAACGCCGAACAGATCGAGAAGGCCGCATACAGGGCCGCGGCACTGACGAGGCAATTACTGACTTTCAGTCGCAAACAAGTGATTGAACTCCGCGTGCTGGAACTCAATGCCGTCATCCTTAACATAGAAAAAATGTTGCGTCGGCTCATCGGGGAAGACATCGAGTTTTGCACGTTACTCGACTCGGCAACGGGGCACATCAAGGCTGACCCTGGCCAAATCGAACAGGTTATCATGAACCTCGCGGTGAACGCCCGCGATGCCATGCCCAACGGCGGCAAACTGACCGTTACGACTGCCAACACCACACTGGACAAAAACCAACTGAACAATTTCCCCAATTTGTGTGCGGGTGACTACGTCATGATAACAATTGCGGACACCGGCACAGGGATGAGTGAAGAAGTCAAAGCGCACCTGTTTGAACCATTCTTTACCACCAAACCTCCGGGCAAAGGCACAGGCTTGGGTCTTGCGACTTGCTTCGGGATTGTCAAACAAAACAGCGGCCACATCAACGTCCATAGCGAGTTGGGAAGAGGCACGACGTTCAAGATTTACTTCCCCCAGGTGCAAGCGGCGCTTGAACCAGCCCGCGTTCGCATCAGGCCGACAGAGGCCGCAGGAGGTAACGAAACGGTGCTTTTAGTCGAGGACGAACCAGTGGTGCGCGAATTAGCCGTGGCCACATTACGGGAGAAAGGCTACACCATTGTTGAAGCGGCCAACGGCGAGGAAGGCCTTCGCATGGCACGGCAACACCATGGGAAAATTGACCTTGTGCTGACGGATGTCGTCATGCCCGGGATGGGCGGCAAAGAAATGGCAGACGCCCTCCGCACGTCTCATCCGGACACGAAGGTTCTATTTACATCGGGATATACCGAGGATGCCATGGGGCATCACGGCGTGCTGCGGCCGGGCATTGTATTCCTCCAAAAACCCTATATGACGGCCACTTTGGCGCGCAAGGTGCGCGAAGTCCTGGATGAAGGTCTGATACAAAGCCACTAAGACATCAGCGGAAGTTTCCTTTGGCCGACGATATTGAAAAGTCAACGTTTTCATGGCTTGTGCCGCGACAGAATTCGCCTCGCCATTGAATTGGGATTGACTGCACGGATTGGAACAGGCCCCAGGGCGACCGTCAATGTCCGGAAACCCCTCCTCGGTTTGGGCTGAATATCGGCACGGTTGAGTTTTTTGACCCTATGACCGCCGCAGACCTGTGGGGCACGATTATGGCGGAGAATGGCTTGTCCCCAGAGAATAGAAAGATATCGACGCTGTGGCCATGCACGTGGCGGATCGCAATTGTCCCACCCTGAACCACCGCGTTCACGCGGCACTCCGCACGCACGCTATGGACACCACTCCCCGTCCAATCGACGCCCACGCGATGCGGATCGAGCATTTCGCGCAACTCGGAACGCGGATGAATCGCACGTGCCAATGACGAAGCCCAGGAACAGGCCAAACGGAGTGCTTCGCGCGGGTGCAGGATGCTTGCGGCGATTCCTTGAGTTGCTCAATCCAGCCATCAAATCACGTGGATTCGTGTCACTCAGGGAATAGGCTGCGTGTAACGGTTCTATAGAATCAAAATCGGCATTTCAACCCGGCCTGGATGTAAGGAGCGGAACCGAATTTCACGGTTTCACCGATTCGCGCGTAATCGATTTCGCGTCCGAAAGACTCGCCGCCTTCAACCGCAGCCGAGAGACCCCGGACTATCCGATACTCGGCTCCGACTCCAATACGGAAATCGCGATACGTTCCCAGTCCGTTGTTGAATTGGGGCAGACCAATTTTGTCTCCCAAATCCTTCTCGGCGCAAAAGACGGTAAAATTTCCATCGCCGCCCGCGAAAAGGTTAAGCCTGGGAGCTACACGGTAATCCAATCCGGATTTCGGGAACATCAGGCTCAAGGTTAGATTGGTTTGAATCCCCCAGCGCATGCCGGCAGCCGGCAGGACAGGCACATCGCGGTCCGGATCGAAGGCGATGCCGAGGGCTATGGTCAGATTGGGCTTCCACCGATAGGTGGCCCGGATCATGCCCCCAACGCCGATATCGCTGCTGGTCAGATCATCCAGGCGGTAGAGGCGCGGCCCAAGGCTGCCGATGAGGGTCCATTGCTCATTGAAATGATAGCCGACGCCGGCGTTGAATCCGAGCGTGTCGATCTGGTCAGGAATAGGAGCGCCGCCAGGATTTCCAAGAAAATCATGACGAGATCCGATTCCCATTGGAACGAACCACTTGTCATTCACGGGAATGACTGCTGTGATATTCGCATTGGCCGACTGCGCTCCGGAATTGCCTTTGGCGCCATCAAACGAAACCTTCCCCGCGGCAACAGCCGAATAGTTTGCCGAAACACTCATCGACCAATCATTGCTGCGCCCCGCCGTCCGATCTCCAGAACCGGCGCTGTCATAGAGAATGGCCGAGGAGCTCGATTGCGCGACGGCGGAATAATTGAGCAACGTGGAGGCCATCAGCAAAGCGGCTGCAGTTTCTCGATTGAGCTTAAAATTCATCTTCATAAATCTTCAATTCAAGACGTCGATCCAGACACAGCTATTCAGGGAACCCCGGTTTTGAGTGAACCCAACCGTGCGGGTAGTGGGTCAGTTTGATCAAACGGCTGGTGGGGCGAGCGTCCTCGCGAGCCGAGAACCTGGGATTCCATCGAAGCTGCGGCTCGCCAGGAGTCTCGCCCCACCAAACTGACCCACTACCGCCGTGCGCGCATCTTCGCCATTGCTTCACAACTCTGCCACATCAGGGCGCCACAAGCGAAAAGGGATTGCCTGAAGGATGCTCTTTTCTTGACGTGCAGGCCATTTCGCACGAACTCTGACAAAAAGAAAAAGCGGCCCGTGAAGGACTTCCGAACATAGTCACCGAACATTTTGAACCACGTTGTCAAAGTCATCTCGTTGACCGTTTGCCTGAATTTGGTTCTGACGGCACGCACGTTCGCCGGCCCGCCGTTCCTGACCGACGATCCGGAGCCGGTGGAGTACCAACATTGGGAAGCGTATTTGTTCACTCTGGGCGACCATTCCGGCAGCTATACCGTCGAAGGTCCGGCCGTCGAGCTGAATTATGGCGTGCTGCCCGATACGCAACTACATTTGATTGTGCCGATGACCACGGTTGGCGGCGGCGGCACGCCGACCGTTTCCGGTTTGGGCGACACGGAGTTTGGCGTCAAATACCGTTTCGTTCACGAAACGAACGGGTGGCCGCAAATCGGGATTTTCCCACTGGCCGAATTGCCGACCGGCGATGCTGGCCGCGGTTTGGGCAGCGGGCGGACGTGGTTTCAATTGCCCTTGTGGCTGCAAAAGAGTTGGGGACCGTGGACGACTTACGGTGGTGGTGGCGCGGTTTTGTATTCTGCACCCGGCCAGCGCAATCATCCCTACGGCGGCTGGCTGGTGCAACGCGATTTCGGGCCACACCTCACGCTTGGCGGTGAACTGTTTGCGCAAGGCCAGGACACCGACAACGACAGGGGATTTGCCGCACTGAATTTCGGCGGTTCCTGCAAGATCAACGAACATTTCAGCCTGTTGTTCAGCGCGGGCCATAGCGTTGCCGGCGACGAACACACGCTCTGGTACTTCGGGCTTTACTGGACTTGGTGACCGGAAGATTTATCAGCCTCTCAAGGCTGCGCTGTCGTCGGCGATTCCGACACTAACAGAGTTTTCCTGCCCAACCGCTTGCCGATTCCGGCCACAGTGATGCGCTCGTCGTTCGTGAGTCGAAGCCGTCCTTTGAACTGATTCCCAAGGCTGCGATTCTCAGCGGCGAGATACTCGTTGCGCCGCAGGAGTTCCTGATCAACGGACCCAGTGATGCAGGCCAGAAGGCGCTTCCAATTCATGGCGGAAAAGCGGCGCAACAACAACCTCCGCGGTCAATCCAGACCTGAAACTCCATCTGCCTCACAATCAGTGCTTTCGAGTCTGTTGGCCCAAGGGGGTACTTGACTCGGAACGGTCTTCTGCCATCTTAGCGCGCCCTCTGGAGTGGGGGTGTTTGAGAATGACTAAGAAAACGGCTCTTTTGGGAGTGGGTGTGTTGATTCTTTTGGCCGCAGGTTGCAAGCGCGAGGCGCCGGTTGCGCCGCCACCGCCGACGGTGCTTGTCCTGACTGTTTCGCCCCGGGAGGTGCCGATTTATCAGCAATGGATCGGAACTCTCGACGGCTATCCCAACGCCCAGATTCACGCCCAAGTCACTGGCTACCTGCTGAAGCAGGATTACGCCGAAGGCGGCAGTGTGAAGCAAGGGGACTTGTTGTTTGAGGTCGATCCACGGCCTTTCCAGGCGGCGCTGGACCAGGCTTTGGCCAGACTGGAGCAGGACCAGGCGATGTTGGGCAAGACGGAGTTGGATGTGAACCGTTACACGCCTCTGGCCAAGGAGCAAGCCGTCAGCCAGCAAGAATTGGACGACGCCGTACAAGCCGATCTCATGGCCAAGGCAGCCGTGGCGGCGGACAAAGCGGCGGTGGAGAGCGCCCGGTTGAATCTCGGTTTCACCAGAATCACTTCGCCGGTGGACGGGATTGCGGGCCTTGCGGAAGCGCAGATTGGAGACTTGGTTGGACCCGGCAGCGCCATCCTCACCACCGTTTCCACCGTCGATCCCATCCGCGTCTATTTCAATATCAGCGAGCAGTTTTATTTAGCGTATCGCCGGCAACAGGCGACATCTGAGGAAAAGATGTCGCCCGAGAGCGACATTCCATTGGAACTGATCCTTTCCGATGACACGGTTTATCCCAGGAGCGGCAAGTGGCTGTTTACCAGCCGGCAGGTCGATATCAATACCGGCACGTTGCAGGTGGCGGCCTCGTTCGAGAACCCAGACTACGTTTTGCGTCCCGGGCAGTACGCGCTGGTCCGGGCCAGAACCAAGATGCGAAAGGGCGCGCTGCTGGTTCCGCAGAGGGCGGTGACCGAGTTGCAAGGGTCCTACCAGGTCGCCACCGTCGATCAGGAGAACAAGGTCCATATCAAGACGGTGCGAGTAGGCGACCAAATTGGCTCCGACTGGCTGATTGAGAGCGGCATCGCGCCCAACGACCGGGTCGTTGCCGAAGGCATCCAGAAGATCAAAGGGGGCGTGGTGGTGGACCCGCACCCGTTCGTTCCCTTCCGGGCGGACCAGCCACCGGCGGCCCCGCCTGCTGGAGGCAGGCAGGGATGAGCCGGGACGAGTGAATCATCGGCATCATGTATCGCTTCTTCATCAACCGTCCCATCGTGGCCATGGTCATCGCCATTCTGATGGTTTTGGTCGGAGCGGTTTCGATGACGACGCTGCCCATTTCGCAGTTCCCAGGCGTAGTGCCGCCGGAAATCCGCATTCAAACGACATTCGTCGGCGCGGATGCCGAAACCGTGCAGCAGTCGGTGTCCACGCCCATCGAAGAGCAAATGAGCGGGGTGGACAACATGAACTACATGTATTCCATCAATGCCAACAACGGCGTCATGCGCATGGTGGTCAACTTCGATGTCAAGACAGACCCGAACATCGACCAGATGCTGACGCAGTTGCGCGAGGCGCAGGCGGCGTCGCAATTGCCGGCGCCGGTGCAGAATTACGGCGTGACGATTTTGAAGTCGCCCACCACCCCGATGATGCTGGTGGCTCTCTACTCGCCGAACGGCAGCTACGACGCGACCTTCCTGGCCAATTACGCCTACATCAACCTTGTCGATCAGATCACGCGGGTCAAGGGCATCTCCAACATCAACGTCTTTGGCGCGGGCCAGTACGCGATGCGCTTCTGGATCAAACCGGACCAATTGGCCAAACTCAATCTGACAGTCAGCGACGTCATCAGCGCCATCAACAGTCAGAACACGGTCAATCCCGCCGGCCAGGTCGGCGGCCCGCCTTCGGCGCCGGATCAGGAGTTTACCTACACGGTCGCCGCGCAAGGACGGTTGGTGAGCGAAAAGGAGTTTGGGCGGATTGTCGTGCGCGAGAATCCGGATGGCTCGGTGGTGCGGGTGGCGGACGTGGCGCGCATCGAATTGGGCGCGCAGCTTTATAGCATTGCCGGCCGCCTGAATGGCCGTCCCGCCGCAGTCATGGCGATTTACCAGTTGCCCGGCTCCAACGCCCTTGACGCCGCCAGAGACGTCAAGAACCTGATGGAGCAACTCAAGCAGCAATTCCCGCAGGACCTCGATTACGCCGTGTCACTCGACACGACTCTGGCGGTCAGCCGCGGCATCACGGAAATCCTGACGACGCTGTGGGAGGCATTGCTGCTGGTGGTGCTTGTCGTTTACATTTTCCTTCAAGGCTGGAGAGCGACGTTGATTCCGATGCTGGCGGTGCCGGTTTCGCTGGTGGGCACCTTCGTCTTATTCCCGGTTTTCGGGTTCTCCATCAACAGGCTGTCCCTCTTTGGTTTGGTGCTGGCCATCGGGTTGGTGGTCGATGACGCCATCGTCGTCGTCGAAGCCGTCGAGCGGCACATTGAGGAGGGAATGATGCCCAAGGACGCGGCGTTGAAAGCGATGGAGGAAGTCGCCGGCCCGGTGGTGGCGATCGCTTTGATTTTGTCCTCCGTTTTTGTACCGACGGTTTTTATTCCGGGCATCACCGGCCGGCTTTATCAGCAATTCGCGCTGACCATCGCCATCTCGGTGATCTTCTCCGCCTTTAACGCCCTTTCCCTTAGCCCGGCGCTGGCTGCGCTGCTGCTCAAACCCAAAGGTCAGTGGCACAGTCCGCTGGACGGATTCTTCGCCTGGTTCAACCGCGTATTCGGGCAGGCGAGACACGGCTATGTCAGGTGGAGCGACCTGCTCATTCGGAGGAGCACACTCAGCCTGGTGCTGCTGGCCGGGGTGACGGTGGTGGCTGTTCTGGTCGGGCGCGAGCTGCCGTCCTCGTTTCTGCCGGAGGAGGACCAAGGCTACATGTACATCAATGTCCAGCTTCCCAATGCCGCCGCCATGCCGCGGACGGACGCCTTCTGCCGAAAGGTTGAGGCCATTCTCAGCCATACACCAGGCCTCCAATATTATTCGACGGTGCTGGGATTCAGCCTCGTCAGCCAGGCGCAAACGACTTACAACGCCATTTTTTTCGTCACCCTCAAGCCCTGGGATGAACGAACCAAAAAGGACGAGCAAGCAAACGCCATTCGCCAGCGCCTCAACAGGGAACTGGCCGCGCTGCCCGAAGCCAGGGCGCTCTGCCTGCCGCCCCCGGCCATCCCGGGCATCGGCGCCACCGGCGGATTCTACTTTATTCTGGAAGACCGGCTGGGCCGGGACCCGGACTTTCTGACGACAAATCTGGACACATTCATGGCCGCCGCGGCCAAGCGGCCGGAACTGACAGGCTTAAGCACCACGTATCTGCCCAGCGTGCCGCAGATCTTCATCAACGTGGATCGCGACAAAGTCCTCAAGCAAGGGGTCGATATCGGCGAGGTCTATAAGACGCTGCAAACGTTCCTGGGCGGCTACTTTGTCAACTATTTCAACCGCTTTGGCCGGCAGTGGCAGGTGTATGTCGAGGCGGAAGACAAGTATCGTTCGAGCGTGGACAACCTCGGGTTGTTCTACGTGCGCAACCGGATGGGCCAGAGCGTTCCGTTGTCGGCACTGGCCAAAGCGGAGCGCCGCGTCGGCTCGGAATTCGTCATGCACTATGACGAGTATCGGTCGGCGCAAATAAACGGCACCGCCGCCCCCGGCTACAGTTCGGATCAGGCGACCAAGGCGCTGGAGGAGGTTTTCGACCGGACGATGCCATCGGGGATGGGCTACGACTACTACGGGATGTCGTTCCAGGAACAGCAGGCGGCCCACGGGGTGCCACGCATTGCTGTTTTTGGCTTGTCCTTGACCTTTGTGTTTTTGATCCTGGCCGCGCTCTATGAAAGCTGGTCGTTGCCGGTCAGTGTGTTGATCAGCACGCCCGTGGCTGTCCTGGGCGCGTTTCTGGCGTTGTGGTCGCGGCACTTCGAGAACAATGTCTATGTGCAGATAGGATTGATCATGTTGATCGGGCTTTCGGCCAAGAACGCGATCTTGATTGTGGAATTTGCCAAGAGGGAATTCGAACGCGGCAAATCGCTGGCGGAGGCCGCGCTGACGGGCGCGCGCATTCGTTTGCGGCCGATTCTGATGACTTCCTTCGCCTTTGTTTTCGGGTGCATTCCGCTTTGGGTGGCCGGCGGTGCGGGCGGGATTTCGCGCGAGACTTTGGGAACGGTGGTGATTGGCGGAATGCTCGGTTCGACGTTGCTGGGCATATTTATCATCCCGGTGAACTTCTACGTCGTGGAACGATTGTCCCACCGCGACAAAAAGCCGTGAAACTTCGGCCCGCCCCTTGCGTCCTTTGCCTTCTTTGGGTTGCTGGTTGCGCTGTCGGCCCCAACTATAAAACGCCCGACGCCCACGCCCCTGCCGCCTTCCGCGGCGAGGAAAGCTCGCCGACGAACTCCCTGGGCGATCTGCCGTGGTGGCAGTTATTCCAAGACCCTGCCTTGCAGGCGCTCGTCCAAACCGCCCTGACCAACAACTACGATCTGCGCGTGGCCGTCGCAAGAGTCGAGGAATCCCGCGCGCTGCTGGCCCAAAGCCGGTCGCAGTTTTATCCGCAATTGACCTATCAGGGAGCGTCCGGGGCGTCGCGAAATGTCTTGGCCGGCGCCCCGTACGACAGCGGCGGCGGCGGCGGAAAAGGCAACGACCTGGCCGGGAGCGTTTCCTGGGAAATCGATTTTTGGGGGCGCATCCGCCGCCTCAACGAATCCGCGCGCGCCGGGTATTTCGCGACCGAGGAAGCACGGCGCAACGTGATGACCAGCTTGATTGCCAGCGTCGCGCAATCTTACTTCCAATTGCTGGCCCTGGATGAAGAATTGACCATCGCCCAGGAGACCACCAATTCCTTCGGACAAAGCCTGAAGATTTTCAGGGACCGCTTGGGCGGGGGCGTGTCTTCCAAACTGGAAACTTCCGCCGCCGAGGCCGCGCTCGCCTCCGCGGCGGCGACGATTCCGGAACTGCGGCGTCAAATAGCCTTGCAAGAAAACCAAATCCGCGTGCTGCTTGGTTTTAATCCCGGCCCCGTCGCGCGCCATCCGGGCGCACTCCAAACGGAATCGCTGCCGGACATTCCGGCGGGATTGCCTTCGGCGCTGTTGGAGCGGCGGCCGGATATTCGACAGGCCGATCAATTGATGCGTGCCGCCAACGCCCGAATCGGTGTCGCCCAGGCAAATTTCTATCCACGCGTCGCCTTGACCGGCCTCTTCGGCGAAGTCAGCCCGGAACTGACCCCCTTCAACGGCGGCGCCGCAGGCGCCTGGAGCGCGGCCGGGAATCTGGCCGGCCCGATCTTCGAGGGCGGCCTCCTCAAGGGCCAATTGCGCCAGGCGCAAGCGGCCTGGGACGAAGCGCGGTTTCAATATCAATCGACCGTTCTGAATGCGTTCCAGGAAGTATCCGATGCGTTGGTGTCGCGCCAGGAATTGGCGCGCGAGCGTCTCGACCAGAGCCGCGCTGTGGCGGCTTACCAGGAAGCGGTGCAAGTGGCCAATCAACGTTACCTGGGCGGCCAGGCCGGCTATTACGAATTGCTGCAAGAACAGCAACAGCTTTTCCCGGCGCAAAACGCGCTGACGCAGACTCTCCTGAATCAACTGCTGGCCACCGTCCAGCTTTACAAGGCCTTGGGCGGCGGTTGGAATGTTGGCGCGCGACCATAGCCATCCCGGAAAACAAGGAAAACCGGAAGGCCAAAGAACCCGCGAATGCTGGGGACGCGAACTTGTGAAAATACTTTGTCGGATCTTCCGGGGCGCGGTTGTTTAATGGATGAGATGCACGAACGGTCCGATGTCCAACTGCTCCGCGACTACGCCCAAGGCGGCAACGAAGCCGCCTTCCGTGAACTGGTCGCCCGCCACACGGATTTCGTGTATTCCGCCGCGCTGCGGCAGGTGGATTCGCCCGACATCGCCAGCGACCTCGCCCAAGGCGTCTTCACCGACCTCGCCCGCAAGGCGCAACCGCTGGCGGAGAAAATGCCGGGTGGAAACTCGCTCACCGGCTGGTTGCACCGCAGCACGCGCTACGCGGCGCTCAACCACTTGCGCAACACCCGCCGTCGGCTCGCGAACGAAAGGCAGGCCATGGAACAATTTCTCATCAATTCCGAATCTGCTCCAGACTGGGAACGCATTCGCCCTGTGCTGGATGAATCCCTGGACAGCCTCAACGACGAAGATCGCGAAGCCCTCCTGCTGCGCTATTTCAAGAACCTGGATTTCCGCGCCGTCGGCCTTGCGCTCGGCGTCAGCGACGACACCGCGCAGAAGCGCGTCAGCCGCGCGGTGGAACGGCTGCGCGAATTCTTCTCGAAACGCAATGTGACCATTGGCACGAGCGGACTCGTCGTCGTCATTTCCGCCAACGCCGTTCAATCCGCGCCGGCTGGACTTGCCGCCACCATTTCCTCCGCCGCCCTGGCCGGAACTGCCGTTTCCAGTTCAACCATCATTGCCGCAACCAAAACCATCGCCATGACCACACTCCAAAAAACCCTCATCACCACCACGCTCGCCGTTGTCGCCGGCGCGGGAATCTATGAAGCACGCCAAGCCTCGCAACTGCGCGAACAAAACCAGGCGCTCCAGCAGCAGCAAGCGCCGCTGGCCGACCAGCTCCGACAATTGCAACGCGAACGCGAAAACGCGACAAACCGGCTGGCTGCCTTGGCGGATGAACTGGCCAAAGTGCAAAAGAATCCGTCCGAAGTGTTAAAACTGCGCGGTGAAGTGGGGGCGTTGCGCCAGGAAAAAGCCATCGCCGACAGCCAGAGCGCCCTGAACAAGTTAACCGCCAATCCGGAGACCCGGAAAGCTCTGCGCGACTCGCAAAAAATGGCCATGAGCCGCGCTTACGCCGATCTGGTCAATCGCCTGAAATTGACGCCCGAACAGGCGGGTCAATTTAATGACCTGCTTGCCGACCATGTCATGGACAACGTTGATCTCATCACTCAGGCATTGCACGACAACAAGACGCGGGGCGAGATAGACCAACTGTTTTCCGCCCAGAATTCGGCCTTGCAAGACAAGTTGCTGGCGCTCGTCGGCCCGGACGGCTTGGCGCAATATCAGGATTATACGAAGAACTTGCTCAGCACCTTGACCGTAGCGCAATTCGCGGGAAGCCTGACCGGCGACCAGGCAACGGTGGCAGATAAGAAAAGCCAGCTTTTACAAGCCCTGCAGGCGGCAACCCAATCCGCGCTGGCTGCCGCCGGTCTGCCCGCCGATTACCAGACGGTGCCAAGCCTTAATTTTGGAAACATTGCTTCGGAGGAAGAATGCGCACAAAGCCTCCAGCTTTTGGACAGCATCTATGGACAGGCTGCCGCGAGCGCCAGCACTTTTCTCAACGCCGATGAACTGAACAAGTTTCAAGCATTCAAGAGCAACGCGATCAATAACAACCAGACACTGCTCCTCATGAACCGCAAACTGATGGCGCCGATGTCACGATGACAACCGGTGGACAAAATCGTTCTACAGACCATTTCGGAATGGCTGCGAAAGAAAACGGCCGCCTAATCAGCTTGCCGCGACGCCGGCCTTTGGGAACCGGCCACAATGAATACTTTCAAAGGAGATCCAGTTGTGGGTGGCAGAAAATCCGTCGCAACCGAATAGGAGTCATCCGAGTAAGCGCGGTGGGGTAGCAGCGAAGAAGATTCCCGCTTGAGCAGTGCGATCGGTCGAAGCGACAAGAGCCGGTTAGGCTTTGGATAGGACGATGGCAAGGTTCTTCTCCCACTGTCGACGATTAGGCCAAGAGTCGGCGCCGCCACAGGCAGCCTCCCGGAGGTAGTGATGATGCAGACCGCCGACCAGCGGCGTCTCGGTCACCTTCCCACGGTCTGGTGACTCAACCGGCCGCGGGATGTGCAGAATCGCGGGCGACCTCGCAGCAGCAGCACCTCAGTTCACCGTCATGGGTTGGAGGAAGCCGCGCGCTGTGCCTCGCGCTCTGCCAATATGCCCAAAGCCGCTTTGTTATCCGGATCCAGCTTCAGCACATAACGCACATGGGGAAGAGCCTCCGGTGTGCGCCCGGTCTTGAACAGCAGCAGCGCCAGATGGAGCCGGGCAGAAATCAAGGTCGGCTGGATCTCCACCGCATGGCGGAACCATTGCAGAGCCTCCGCGACACGGCCTTCCTGTAACAGACGGGCGCCCCAATGGTCGGCCTCCATCGCATTATTTGAGACAACCGCTGCCTCCTGCCAGTATTGGCGGGCTTCGACATGGCGCCCGGTTCGCTCCAACAGCTCTCCGAGATTGTGGAGGCTTTTCACGGACCGCGGGTCCCGGCGCAACGCGCGCCTCAGGTAACTCTCGGCGGTTTGCTGATCGCCTGCCTCCGAGTGCATCGCCCCAAGCATGTTCAGAGCCGACACGTTGTCGGGATCGAGCTGCAATATCCGTTCAAAGACCGATTTCATACGTGCCGCGTCTGACGGGGCGGCAAACAGCGATTCCGTCAGAAAAGTCAAGGCTTGCGGATTATTCCGGTAGAAGTACAGGAGCGCCTGGAGATATGGCTGACCTTGTTCGTAAAGATCGCGCATCTTCCGGTACCGAATGTCTTCCGGCAGAACAGCGAATGCCTCTGCGAATCGACCCAGGAAGTCCAGGCGATTGGCCTTCGCCCGCAAGACCAGTTCGTCATGAAGTTGATTGGCCGATTCTTCGTATGCGTCTGACGGGCCACGTCTAGTTTCCCGTGCTGGATTGTGAAACCATTGCGGCATGGATACATCAAAAACTGGTTCAAGCCGGCAGCGATTGACTTCAGCGCAACGCCAAAGACTGCTGACGCGTTATCACCAAAGCAAATTAACACTCAAACAATTCGCCACCCAGCACGGTGTCGGCCTGTCCACCCTGAGCAAGTGGTTGCGCCTGGAACGTGACGCCGTTCCCCCGAAGGTAAAATTTCAAGAAGTGCAATTGCCAAACCCATCATCACGCTGGCCGATTGAAATTGTCAGCCCGCAAGGGTGGATCGTGCGGCTGCAAAACAGCTCAGATGTGCAGCAGTTGTCCGAACTGTTACGGGCGCTGCCATGCTGAGTGTCACCAGCGCGACGCGGGTGCTGGTCGCTACCACGCCGGTGGATTTGCGCGGCAGCTTCAACCGGCTTTACAGTCTGGTCGTGGAGCAACTTAAAGCCGACCCGTTGTCAGGGCACTTGTTCGTGTTCACCAATGGACGGCGTAACCGGATCAAGGTGCTTTACTGGGACGGGGATGGTTTATGGGTTTGTGCAAAAAGATTGGAACAAGGACGTTTCACCTGGCCGGTAAGTGAAAACGGACAGGTAAGTTTGCGTGGCGAGGAGTTCAGCGCATTGATTCACGGGCTGGAAGTGCGGTCGAAAAAGAACTGGTATCGGCACTGAAAAAAACTCAATCGTGTTTGAACAAAAGTTTCAGGCTTGCGTCAGAGAAGCGTGACCGACACCACGCTACTCGAAAAATATGAAGCGATGAGTGCGCATGTCGTCACGTTGGAGGCGGAGAACACCCGGCTGCAAAACGAGAACCGGTTGCTACGCCAGAAGCTCGACCAATATATCCGTCATTACTTCGGCGGGCAGCGCAACGAAGGTTTGGACAAACACCAACTGGAACTACTGCTGCAAGGTTTGCCCAACGTCATCACGCTGCCAGCGGCAGAGACCAAGACCACGACTGCTACGCGCACGGGTAATGCGCATCCGGTTCGGCGGATGCTGGCCGAAGACAGATTGGAGACGCAGGAGATCGTGATCGAGCCAGCGGAGGTCCAAGCACGGCCCGAGGGTTGGAAAAAGATCAGCGAGGAACGCACCAGCCAACTGGACTGGGTCGCGCCCAAGATCATCAAACGAGTTTTCATTCGTCCGCGTTATGTGAAGGCCGAACGCTTTGCCCTGGCACCATTGCCCCCACAACCGATTGAGCAAGGCATGGTGGGGCCGGGCTTGCTGGCGCAGATTCTGGTCAGCAAATACGAATATCATCAACCGCTCTACCGGCAGGAGAAGATGTTCCGCCAACAGTTCGGGGTGGACCTGAGCCGCAAGACCATGGGGTGCTGGGTGGAACAGGCCGCCGAGTTGTTAAAACCGGTGTATCGGTCAATCCGGGAGGATTTGCTGCGGGGCAATTACCTGCAAGCCGACGAGACGCCGATTCGATATTTAGACCCGGATGTGAAAGGCAAAAGCCAGCAGGGATATCTTTGGACTTACAGCCGTCCCGGCAGCGATGTGCTGTTTGAATGGACGGTGAGCCGGGGGCGGGCAGGGCCGGAGGAATTTCTGAAAAACTTCCGGGGCAAATTACAGACCGATGGCTATTCAGTATACGAATCCCTGGCCAAAGAACGCGATGATCTGACTTTGGTTGGTTGCTGGGCACATGCGCGTCGAGGTTTTTACGAAGCGTTGGCTGAGACCAAATTGGCAGGGTGGTTTGTGCGTCAGATTGGACAGCTTTACGCAGTGGAAAAGGAGTTGCGTGAACAAAAGGCGGGTCCAGCACTGCGTCAGGCGATGGGGGTCTGGCAATCACAACCGGTATTGAACCGGATTCACCGGGCGATGGAGTTGGTCCGGCGACGAACTTTACCGCAAGGGTTGCTCGGTCAGGCGATTGATTACGCGCTGAAACGCTGGCCAGCTTTGACGCAGTTCATCGTCGACGGGACTTTAGAGATCGACAACAACTTGATCGAGAATGCGATTCGGCCCAGTGCTCTCGGAAAAAAGAACTGGTTGTTCGTGGGACATCCCGAAGCCGGAGAACGCAGCGCCGTGATCTACACGTTGCTGGGCAGTTGCCGACGGCATGGCATCAATCCGTTCGATTATTTGAAAGATTTATTCACACGGTTGCCAGCAGCCAAGATCACCCAGATCAAAGAGTTCGCACCAGTGGCGTGGGCCAAGGCCGAAGCGAAGCATCAAGCATTCGCTCAGGCCGCTTGAGCAGGTTGGCCGCCGGTCAAACTTAATCGCTCTTAGTTGTACACATTTCAACACTCAGGTCGTCCAAAAACCACTTCCTGGGCAATTCCGAGTCCGTCGGAAAAAGAGAATTTGCCTTGCCCATTTTGGCTGTTTATTTCGCATTGAAGAGTGAATGATTGGATTTGCCCATGCCTCAGCCAACCGAACGCGAAATTGAAGTATTCAACGCTGCGCTGGAATTACCCGCCGTGGAACGTGCGGCCTATCTTCACGAAGCCTGCGCGGGCGATGCCGCACTGCGTCGGCGCGTCGAAGAACTGCTTCGGGCCAGCGAACAAGCGGGCGCCTTTCTCGAAAGCCCTGCACAAGTTCCGCCTAGACCGGGTGGAACCATCCGCCTCGAGCTGACTCCCACTGAAAAACCCGGCGACCGGATTGGTCGCTACAAACTGCTCCAGCAAATCGGCGAAGGCGGTTGCGGCGTGGTTTACATGGCCGAGCAGGAAGAACCGGTTAGCCGCCGGGTTGCGCTCAAGGTCATCAAGCTGGGCATGGACACCAAGAGCGTCATCGCCCGGTTCGAAGCCGAACGCCAGGCGCTGGCCCTGATGGACCATCCGAACATTGCCAAGGTGCTGGACGCCGGCGCGACGGACACAGGCCGGCCGTATTTCGTCATGGAACTGGTGCGCGGCATCAAAATCACCGATTACTGCGACCAGAACAACCTTTCCACCCAGGAACGGCTGGACCTTTTTATTCAAGTCTGCCGCGCCATTCAGCACGCGCACCAGAAAGGCATCATTCACCGGGACATCAAGCCTTCGAACATCCTGGTGACGATGAACGACGGCGTGCCCCTGCCCAAGGTGATTGATTTTGGCATCGCCAAGGCGACGCACGGCAAATTGACGGATCAAACCGTCTTCACCGCCTTCGAGCAATTCATCGGCACGCCTGCCTACATGAGTCCGGAACAGGCCGAGATGAGCGCGCTGGATATTGACACGCGCAGCGACATCTATTCGCTGGGCGTTCTGCTTTACGAGTTGCTTACCGGCCAGACACCGTTTGACGCCAAAAAGTTGCTGCAAGCCGGTCTGGATGAAATCCGCCGGACGATTCGGGAAGAAGAACCGGCGCGTCCCTCGATCTGCTTGAGCACGATGCTGGGTGCGGATCTGACGACGATCGCCAAACACCGTAAAGCCGAGCTGCCCAGGCTGATTCATTCGGTGCGGGGCGACCTGGACTGGATCGTGATGAAGGCGTTGGAGAAGGATCGCACCCGCCGTTATGAGACGGCCAACGGTTTGGCAGTGGATATCCAGCGCCATTTGAACAACGAACCGGTGGTGGCCTGTCCGCCGAGCAATCTTTACAAATTCCAAAAACTGGTTCGACGAAACAAGCTGGCCTTCGTTGCCACCAGCGCCGTGATTGCTGCGCTCATCCTCGGGCTGGGCGTGTCCACCTGGATGTTCTTCAAGGAGCAGCAAGCCCGCCAACAAGCCGAGGCGGAAAGGAAAACAGCGGAGACGGAAGCGGCCAAGAGCCAGCAAGTGGCGCAGTTTCTTAAGGACATGCTCAATGGCGTGGGTCCGTCGGTGGCGATGGGTCGGGACACGACGATGCTGAAAGAGATCCTGGACAAAACAGCGGAGCGCGTGGGCAAAGATCTGACCAACCAACCGGAGGTCGAAATCGAACTCCGCACCACGCTGGCGGATGTCTATTTCCAGCTCGGCTATTTCCAGCAGATGGAAGCGATGGCTCGGGAGAATTTGCAGCTAGCCCGATTGCATTATGGTGAGGAGCATCCGATGGTCGCCAAAGCGATGTTCCAACAGGGACTGGCGTTGCGTGATTTGGGGGACGATAAGCAAGCCGAGAGATTACTCCGCGGCGCGCTGGCCATGCAAAAAAAACTCCTGGGCGAGATGCATCCGGACGTAGTCGATTCACTTTATCAGTTGTCCTATGTGCTGGATGATAATGGGGAGACGGTCGAAGCGACCGATGCAACGCGTCAGGCCTTGGCTATCCAAACGAAACTGACCGGCACCAACGACGTCAGGGTTGCCAGATTGCTCAGATGGATGGCCTATTTGCTGAGGGAGCAAGGACATCTGGACGAGGCCGAGACCACAGCACGCGAGGCGTTGGAGATTGATCGGAAACTGTATGGCAATGAACACCCTGAAGTTTCCAACGCCCTGGGAGAACTTGCGCGCGTGCTCGCAGATCAGGGGAGACTGGCCGAGGCGGAAAGCATGCGCCGCGAATTGCTGGCCATGCGAAGGAAGTTGGTTGGAAACGATCATTATACCGTGGCCTATGCCCTGTTCTATCTGGCTGACATACTGGTGCTTGAAAACCGGCTGGCGGAAGCGGAATCCACGTATCGTGAGGGGTTGGAAATCAGTAAACGAGGCGGCAAAAACAGGTGGAGTCCATTCCAGATTGACAACTTGGCGAATGTGCTGGCTTGGGAGGGCAAAACGGCTGAAAGTCTGGAGCTATTGGAGACAAATTTCGATGATTTAAAGGCGAAACTTGGTCCAGATGACCGGAACACTCTCCATGCCATGAATGACCTGGCTTGGGATTATTACGTGGTCGCCCGGGCAGCCGAGGCGTTGCCCCTGACCGAAGAGGCGCTCCAGCGGCAGAAGGCCAAGCTCGGTCCGGACGACAGCGATACGCTGAACACGATGGACACACTGGCCAACATTTACGAAGCCTTGGATCAGTTGGACAAAGCGCAGCCTCTGTTCGAAGAGTTGGTCACGCGATCAAAGACCGTCAAAGGCCCCGATGATCCGTTTACCCTCCTTGAAAAGCACAACCTCGGCATGGTCTACCAGGAGTCGGGCCGATTGGCCGATGCCCAAAAGTTGCTGGAAGAGACGCTCCGCTTGCGCAAAATCAAGCTTGGATCCGATCATCCGGATGTCGCCAGCACGCTCGCCGAGCTGGGCCTGACTTTGAATCGCCAGGGAAAATTCGCCGAGTCCGAACCGCTCCTGCGCGAAGCCCTGGTCATCTTCGAAAAACATCTGCCCAATGACTGGTCACGTTTCTACACCCAAAACCTGCTCGGAGCTGCGCTCGCCGGCCAGAAGAATTACTCCGCCGCTGAACCGATGCTCGTGCAGGGATACCAGGGCATGAAGGAACACGAAAATGGAATTCCCGGGAATCGCCTCAAGAAGCTGGACGATGCACTCGAGCGGCTGGTGCAATTCTATGAAGCGTCAGGCCGCCCTGACCAGGCTGCCGAATGGAAGAAGAAAATAACGGAGCTGGAAACTGACAAAAAGTAGGGCAAGCGTAGCGGATGCCAAGCTTGCGTGTCGGAGTCCGCGGTAAACCAATTCCATCGAATTGAATTGTCTGGGGCCATTCGCGCGCTAATCTGGCGACGTGAGCGACGTTACCCGCATTCTTGAGTCCATCGAGCACGGTGACCCGAAGGCTGCCGATGAACTGCTGCCTCTGGTTTACGGCGAACTGCGCAGACTGGCCGCATCGAAAATGTCTCATGAAGCACCCAACCAGACGTTGCAACCCACCGCGCTGGTGCATGAGGCCTGGCTGCGCTTGGTCGGGAATGACAATCCGCAGTTTGCCAATCGCGCTCATTTCTTCGCCGCTGCCGCGGAAGCCATGCGCCGCATCCTCATCGACAAGGCCCGCCGCAAGCGTGCCCTGCGTCACGGAGGGGGCCAGCAACGCGTGGACGTTGAGGGTGTTTTGGATGTTGCCGCGCCGGGGAACGACGACGAACTCTTCGCCGTGAATGAAGCGCTCGACAAACTCGCAGCCCAAAACCGACCCGAAGCTGAACTGGTGAAGCTTCGCTATTTCGTAGGAATGACCATCGAGGAAGCCGCCGAAGTTCTAGGCCTTTCCGCCCGCACCGCCAATAACTACTGGGCCCACGCCCGTGCGTGGCTTTATCGCGAAATCAAGGCGCAAGGCCAGTAAGTCACCGGTGGTGTTCATAGGCCAAAATCGGAAAATAACTTGCCCCTTTGGCTCAGGAATCTCGCATTGGTTAACGATGGGCGATTTCGCCCAAAAACAAAGCACATAACCAGCGCCTTGCGCCTAAGAGGAAAGAAGAAACTACGAAGAATCAACGCATACTAACAAAAGTAATACCCCGGCCCGGCCGATTCGGGTCGGCATTGGCGGGTCAGGATGCGTCTTTCTGGCGCGGGCTGGCCTGGTCAGCGGTCTATCCACGCGACGGCGGTTCGCCCCGCAACTTGATTTTATTTCGCGTTCGCCTTTCCATCACTCAACCATAAAAAAACCCATGAAAATTATACACGCGCTCAAAATCGCAACTGCTTGGCTGTTGCTCGCAATCGTCGGCCTTCCATTGTCAACCGCCTTCGGCCAGGGCACGGCGTTCACTTACCAGGGCCGTTTGAACAACGGCACGAACGCAGCCAGTGGCACCTACAACCTGACCTTCACGCTGTTCAACACCAACACCGGCGGTGTCGCCATCGCCGGACCAGTGACCAACAACGCCGTCGGTGTCACCGACGGCCTGTTCACGACGACTGTTGATTTTGGCGCTGGCGTGTTTACCGGCGCGACCAACTGGTTGCGGATTGGCGTGGCGACCAACGGCATCAGCAGCTTTACGACTTTGACACCCCGCCAGCAGGTCACGCCTACGCCCTATGCGATTTATGCAGAAAGCGCCGCCAATTTATCCGGCACCTTGTCGGCCTCGCAATTGACCAGCATCGGCAATACCAACGGCGGCAGTGACAACTTTTTCGCCGGACCGTCAGGCAATACGACGACCAGCGGCAACTACAACACGGCTTCCGGCACGGGTGCGCTCCAAAACAACGGCACCGGCAGCGGCAACACGGCCACCGGCGTTCAGGCGCTTTACAAAAATTTGAATGGCGGCGGCAACACGGCTTACGGCGTCAATGCCCTTTTTGACAACACCAGCGGCAGCTACAATACGGCGATCGGCTATGAGACGCTTACGGATAGCGGGACCACCGGCTCTAACACGACCGTGGGTGCCGAGGCGCTTTTCAGCAATGCCAGCGGCTATGAAAACACGGCTGTTGGCTTTCAAGCCCTTTACGCCAACACGGTTGGTGCCTACAATACGGCCATCGGCGTTCAAGCCCTGAATGCCAATACGAACGGCTTCTTCAATACGGCCATTGCTGAAGACACGCTGCTGGACAACACGAGCGGCAACAACAACACGGCCCTGGGCGCCGCCGCGCTTCCCAATAACACGACCGGCAACTACAACACGGCCAGCGGCAGCCAGGCGCTCTTCGCAAATGGGAGCGGCAGCGACAACACCGCCAGCGGGTACCGTGCGCTGTACAGCAACACCAACGGGGCATTTAACACGGCCTACGGCGAAGATGCGCTGTTTTCCGACACGAGCGGTGGGCAAAACACGGCCATCGGCTATGCGGCGAGTTATGCCAATGTGAATGGTGCTTATAACACGGCTGTTGGAGAAGGTGCGCTCCAAAGTAACGATGACAACTACAACACGGCGGTCGGCGCTGATGCGCTGGCTCAGGCGACTGGCTACAAGAACATTGCACTGGGTGAGGGCGCCGGTAGCAGCGTCAACACCGGCAATAACAACATCGAAATTTTCGACGAAGGCACCTCGAGCGACGACAGCACGATCCGGATCGGCACGCAGGGAACCCAGACCACGACTTACATCGCCGGGATTGCTGGCGAAACTGCCGCCAGTGGTGTGCCGGTCTATATCACCGCCAACGGTCAGCTAGGCACGCTCACTTCCTCGGCCCGGTTCAAGACCAACATCCAGAGTATGGCCGGGGCAAGCGACGAGCTATTGTCGCTCCGCCCGGTGACCTTCCGTTATAAGCCGGAGATTGATCCCAAGGGCATCCCGCAATTCGGCCTGGTGGCCAAGGAACTGGAAAAGGTTGATCCCGCGCTGGTGGCGCGCGACAACCAGGGCCGGATTTACACCGTCCGCTACGAGGCCGTCAACGCCATGCTCCTGAATGAATTTCAGAAGGAACACCGCAAGGTGGAATCTCAAGACACAGAGATTCAGGATTTGAAAGCGCGCCCCGAAAAACTGGAACAACTCGTGGCCGGAAAGGACGGAGGCGCGCGATGAAAACCATTCATTTACTTCAAGGCAGGGTCGGCGCGCTGCGCCGACCGGACGCCGCAGCGCGGCGTCCCTACCGCCATGCCGGCAGAATTAAGCTGCTGCTCTATTTCTGCTTTCTGGTTTCCGTTTTAAGCTTTCGGGCGTCGGGGCAAAGCTACTCGATTGACTGGTATAAAATCTCCGGCGGCGGCGGCACCAGCACTGGTGGTGTTTACCAAGTGAGCGGCACCATCGGCCAGCACGATGCCAGCGGCGCGATGAGCGGCGGCAATTATTCTTTGACGGGCGGCTTCTGGGCGCTCTATGCCGTGCAGACGCCCGGCGCACCGTTGCTGACCATTACCTATTCCGGCAACCAAGCCATCGTGTCGTGGTCGCCGTCAGCGACCGGCTGGACGCTCCAGACGAACAACAATCTCGCCACGGGCACCTGGGGGAATTACACCGGCACGGTCGTCAACAACAGCGTGACCAACGCTCCACCCACGGGAACTCTGTTCTTTCGTTTGATGCAATAATATGATCATCCACAGAGAAGGAATCGCAAAAAAAGACAACTATCAACCTTCGTGCCCTTAAAGTTTTCACATACCAGGAGACATTATGACAATGGTCACACACAAAATTATTCCCCTTGCACTGGCTTTGGGCGCGCTGGCGCTCAATCTAACGGTCAGCGACGAGGCGAAAGCTGCTTCCTGGGTTGCCACCAACCCGATGGCCAACGCACGCTTGGTTCACACCGCGACGCTGCTGACCAATGGGTTGGTGCTGGTGGTGGGGGGGCTGGGAACCAATAATTATCTTTCCAGCGCGGAACTGTTCAATCCCGCCAGCGGGACGTGGACGAACACCGGCTCACTGACCACCGCACGCGAGCAACACACGGCGACGCTGCTGCCCAATGGGCAGGTGCTGGTCGTGGGAGGCCTGGCCGGCGGCGCGCCTCTTACCAACGCGGAGCTGTATAATCCGGCCAGCGGGACGTGGACCAATACCGGTTCATTGACCACCGGACGCTATCAACACACGGCGACGTTGCTGGCCAATGGGAAGGTGCTGGTCGCGGGAGGGATTACTTCATTGTTTTCCACCAATACTGCCAGCGCGGAATTATATGATCCGTCCAGCGGGACGTGGACGAACACCGGCTTGATGAATACTCCACGCAATGCGCACACCGCGACGTTGCTGACCAATGGGCTGGTGCTGGCTGCGGCGGGCAACTATGCCGGCAGTCTTTCCAGTGCGGAGCTGTATAATCCGGCCAGCGGGACGTGGACGAACACCGGCTCGCTGAACACCGCACGCATAGAACACACGGCGACGTTGCTGCCCACCGGACAGGTGCTGGTCGCAGGGGGGTTTAATCAGGATACCGCGGACGATTTTTTTAGCGCGGAGCTGTATAATCCGACCAGCGGGACGTGGACGAATACCGGCTCAATGAACAACCAACGTGCGCTTCACACGGCGACATTGCTGCCCAATGGGCAGGTGCTGGTCGCGGGTGGCTTTTATTATTTCAATCCAGGATCTTCCCAACTTTCCAGCGCGGAGCTATACGATCCGGCCAACGGGACGTGGACGAATACCGCCTCGATGAATAATGCCCGCAAACAGCACACGGCGACGTTGCTGCCCAATGGGCAGGTGCTGGTCGCCGGAGGATATGGCATAAGCAGTGTGACTTCCAGCGCGGAGCTTTACGGTTCCGCTATTAATGCTACCCTCAAGATCACGTCGATCATGCGCACCAACGCCAACGACTTGCTGATCACTTGGAACACCAGGGGAACCACCAACTTCCTCCAAATTACCGCGAATCTGGAAACGGGCTTCACCGACCTGGCCAGTTTTGTCATCACAACCTCCACGACCAACTATTTGGATGTCGGAGCGGTGACCAACCAGCCGGCGCGGTTCTACCGGATTGAGTCGTCGCAATAATCATCCGACTATGTTTGACCCCGCATATCGGCTCGGCGCTCCAACATCTGACCAAACCTGCGGTCTAGTCGGCCAGCAGCAGTGTGACGAAACAACGGCACGAACAGCATCACCATCACGTCGCCCACGGGAAATTTTTTCTTCCGGCTGCAAACAATGAAAAGACCGGCGTGAAGTTTAGGAACATGCGGATACGCAATCGTCTGGCGCAACATGGGGTAAGCGTAGGCGTCGGCAGTCGCGAAGTCAGCTTTTTCGAGGCGGCGGATGGTGTACAGCACGTCAAGCGTCCAGCCACGCTGGGTGACGACGACGAACTGCTCGCCGTGAACGAGGCGCTCGACAAACTTGCCATCCAAAACCAGCTCGAAGCCGATTTGGTGAAGCTCCGTTATTTCGTCGGGATGACCCTTGAGGAAGCCGCCGAAGTTCTGGGCATTTCCGCCCGTACCGCCGACAACTACTGGGCCCATGCGCGGGCTTGGCTCTATCGCGCAATCAAGGCGCAACGTCAGTAGACCACGTTGGGCACGGATTAACAGGGATCAAGACGGCTATCGGGCGGCTCTCCTGACGTGTCAATCTTCCCGACCCATTGCTGATTGGTGTCGGCATGTTGGGAAATCTTCGTGCTCCAATCCCAACCAGTTCAATTCGTAGTTCTTATCATTTTCATCAAGATTATTTGCGCCTTTGTCCCCGGCATTTCGCATTGTGATACGGTGGGCGATTTTCGCTCAAAAAAAAACTAAAACCAGGCGTCAGGCGCCTAAAGAGAAAGAACAAACAGTGAAACATCAACACACACTAAGTAAGCTAATACCCCGGCCCTTTCGATTCGGTTCGACTTTAGCGGCTCTCCTACTGCTGGCGATCGCAGCTTCATCGTCGTCGGGTCAGGTCCTCCCGCCAAATTCGCACCCTTATGGATACAGTTACCAGGAATGGTCGGCCAAGTGGTGGCAGTGGACCTTGGAGCAGTCCACGAATCACCTGGAATTGGTGGGTGCGCCAAACCTTTGCACCGGAGCCGGAACCACAGTGCGGTTTCTGGCCGGAATTTACATCCCCGGATCGGGTGGGATCAGCATCGAAACCCGAAATATCACGATTCCGTCCGGGACTCCGCTTTTTTTCCCGATTCTAAGCGTCTGGACGGATAATAGCGGTTGCAATGGCAACGACCTTGCGTTCACTTCGCTTACAGCGAGCGAACTGGCGGAGGAGGCTGCGTCAATCTGGACTGCCGTCACTTCGACCACTTGCACTATTGACGGAGTCCCGGTCGCCGGTTTGAGCAATCCAGCCACCACCCGCTACCTCATGGCAGCTCCGCCCTTCAGCTACACCACGGCGGCAGAGGGCAATGTTGTGGCAAATCTGTTTGGTGAACCGTGCATTCCCGGGGGACTGACCATTTATCCGGCGGTCGCAGATGGAGTGTATCTGATGCTTTCCCCGCTTTCGGTCGGGAAACACACGATTCACTTCGTCGGGGTGGTCGGCCCGGTCAGCGCGCCCTTTGTCGAAGACGACATCACCTATAACATCACGGTTGCTCCGGAACATTGTGACGGCAAGTGAGTAGAAGAAGAACTGTTCAAACAACCCTGATCCGGTGGGAACATCCTACAAGGTCAGGGCTTTTTTACTCCAGGCCAAAAACCCAAAGGGCTTTTGAGCTGTTATTAGACACCCGAAAGCAAACGTACTCCATCAGACGGATACGATTCTTCAGAGCCCGTCCCCGTCAGGTACGGCCAGATGTCCTCCATCGGCTCAATGAACTCCGGCTGATCCATCATCACGCCGGTTGTATAGCGTGTGTTATACTGGGTGTACGGCAGATCGTCGGTGTTGATTGGACCCTCACCAACCCAGTGCCGCAGGGCGTCTTCCGCGCAGAGAAATGCGTCCAGGAACCCGGCCGGGGTGTGCAGGCCATACGGCTCCAGATCCAGCCGCACTGGTTCCGCGTTGAGCCGGTCCCGAAGGTCGGCCACATCGATCCTCAGCGGCCGTGGCATTCCCATCAGCAGACAATACGAGGCAAACTGGTTTTGGCCACTCGTGCCTTGAGTGACCCAAAGACTTGCATGAGGAAATACCGACTGGAATGTGCGCAGGATAATTTTGAACTCAGCCGTGGATAACCCTTGCTTCGGCACCCATTCGACGAAAATGCCGTCATCGGTCAGGTGATCATGGACCAGCCGATAGAACTCTTGCGTGTAGAGCACCCAGCTGTCAGAGGTCTTGGGGTGGGTGGAGTCGGAAATGATCACCGGCCATTTGTGACGCGCAGTCATGACGTAGTTGCGGCCGTCGTCAATCACGACATGGGTCTTAGGGTTCTGCAGCAACCCGTTGTTTTCTTTCTGAAGCGTGCTTGCCGCTTTCACCACGCTGCTTTCCAGATCGACAATCGTGAGCGATTTCACCTCGGGCAGCAGTGCCGTGGTCCCGGCAGCAATGCCACCGCCGAAACAGATCATCAACACACTGTCCGGCTTGCGGTGAAGCATAGGTCCCAGGTCACCCAGCATCTTAAAGCAGATTAGATCGCCATAGCTGATGGGCACTTCGGCGACCCCGTTGATGTAAATCGTCTTACGGTTGCTCACGAAATTGCGCGTCACGATAGCCGTGCCGGTGCGACCTTCCTGGTAAAAGAGAATGTCCGTGTGTCTCCCAAGGTTAAAGTCCGTGGCCAGGAACACACGTTGACATAGATCAGAAGGCACCAGAATAAGGAACAGCGCCAGCGCCCAGCCATAGACAAAGGTTGCCGGTGTCAGGAGCCGGCGTTTTGCTCGCGCGCTGCTGGCCAGCACGATCAACCCCAGTCCGCCGTAGAGCAAAGACGTGAGCAACAGGCTCCGCTGAATCCCCAGCAGCGGCACCAGCACGAATATCGGCAAGAGCGATCCGAACACCGTGCCCGCAGTGTTAATCGCAAAGAGTACGCCGACACGCCGGCCGAGCATCCGCACCTGACGGCTATACACGCTGCACAAAAGAGGAAAGGCCACACCCATGAGCACCGTTGACGGGAACATGGTCACCAAAGCCATGCCTTTCAAATCCAGCGGGCGGGGTGGGCCAGCAGCGAATACCAGCGCGCTGGCCGCAAACCCGGCCAACACCGATATGGCCAATAGCACCTCGATGATCCCGAGCACCTGCGCTGAAAGGGGGACTCGGCTCGCCAGCAGGCCGTAAATGAATGAACCGAACCCCAATCCGAGCAGGTAAATACCCAGGATCGTGGGAAACACATAAGCCGCTTGTCCCAGGAACGCCAGGTAGCGAAACCATAATACTTCGCAAGTCAGGCTCGCCAACCCATTCAGGAACGCAATACTCAACAACAGCAGGCCAGGCAACGGGACCTGCCCACTCGGCTCCGACACCGACGGTCCGCTGGTCAACTCGGATTGAGGCACCGCGGCTTCCACCGGGCCGCTCACAGGTACTAGTCGCCGGGACAAAGCGAACGCGGCCAGGGCGACCAGAATACTGACGCCCACCGCCACCAGGTTCGTCTGGCGCAACCCCAGCGTATCTAACATCCAAAACCTCGCCCCCAGACAGCCGAACGCAGCCCCCAGCGTGTTCCAGCAATACAGAGCGCCCAGCCGCGTGCCGATCGACTGCTCCGACTTCGTCACCGCCCGTGCCAGCAACGGCAGCGTTGTACCCATCAGAAAACATGGCACCACCAGCAGGGTAAACGACAGCGCGAACCGCGCCAGCGTGCTCACCAGCAGCGACTCCGGCGATAAGGCCGGCAAGCCCGGCACCAGTACTCTCAGCCGGCCCAGCAGCAGCGGTATGGCCAGCGCCCAGACCGCGATCCCCGCCTGAACTACTCCATATGCACTCAGCCACAGCCTCGTCCGGTCCGCCAACCGTCCGCCGATCAGCCCCCCCAGCCCCAGACCGGCCATGTAGGCACAAAGCACGATGCTGATCGCGCAGGAACTGTTGCCGAAAACCGTGACGAACTCCCGGCTCCACAGCACTTCAAAAACCAGTGCGCTGGCACCAGACAGGAAAAAGCAGGCGTAGACACCCCAGCGTATCCATGCCCTCTGGACACGCGGTGCAGACATGCTCGATAGTGGCGTATTCATGCCACGACACTCTGCTGACCAGTTAGCTTTTACCGAGTTTAGGTATATTCAGCCATGTTCGGCAAGTAGCGTTTAAACGCCTGACTTCATTGGGTTAAATCCACTTTCCATGCACACCTCTCCCCGTGGTAATTGATCATGGAGCCGGATCACGGATCGGAGTGCGGATCAGGCCGCTTCGCACCACTCATACCGATGGTGTAAACCCCCGACCCGCGGAAGCGCGACCACACGAGCCGTCGGCGAGGGCTTTGAGGTCACGCCCCAACCATTGGGTGTGTCCTTGCAGAGGGCTAAGTGACAGCGGTCTTGGTGACAATAGGCGACATAGTCGACACCCAACTTCAGCGGGTCGCCGTGGATGGGGAGAGCGCCCCAACCATTCTCTGTGGCCATTTGTCGGATCAGTTCTCGAACCCCTAGGGCTATGCGGGGGCGCCCGACACGCTTGGCCCTGGATTTGAGCCGCCAGAACAACTGGAAGCCCTTCCGTTGCCAGCCGGCCACAGTGTCTGGCTCCACCAGGATGAGGCAACTGGTCCAGTGCCGCCATGCGTGACAAAGGCAAACCCAAAATACCCGATCTGCGGGTCGGAGTCTGGGGCGACAGTGCTTCTGTTTAAATACCGCCAGTTGCTGTCGCAGGGCGAGGTTTTCGACCATCAGATCCAGCCGAGATCGAAACAGAATGCGGGCGAGAGCGGGCAGAATGATGTCCAGCAGGCGAAGTCCGTCGGTGAACTCCTATGGCACCTCCCCTGCTCCGCTTTGGTCCGGATGAATATTTTGACCACACGAGCTTTGCCTGTTAAGAAACAAAGTTGTGAACCGGCTGTGCAATTTTATAGACCCGTGCCCGTTCTGCGTGAAATGAAGTTGTGAACTGGATCTGTCAGTTGCCGCAGCTCCGGGAGCAGTCGGGCACCATCGCTCCTGCTTTGGCAGTTCTTGCACCGCCACGCCGAACACCACCATCATTCCCTGTATGACTTGTTCTTCCGATTCCAGCGGGCTTGTTCCGTCGAGCCGGACGTTCGACTCAATCAAACATCTGGCAGTCGTTTCATGCATTTTGGGTCAATTGTTGGTTTCTGGATTTGCAGCGGGACAAGCCCCGCGGCGAGAACGGATTTCGATCAATGACAACTGGCGGTTCATCAAAGGCGATCCGCCTGGAAACACGGTGAGCCTGCTTTATGACGTGCAGCTTCAACGTGGCAGAGGCGCAGACGCCGCAAGCAAAGCAGATACCAACGAGCCGGCGTCGGTGATCAAGCAATGGATCCTGCCGACCGGCAACGATTTCATAAAGGATGCGACGCGCAAATTCACAAGGCCGGAAGGGAATCTCGGCGATGACATCGCGTACGTGCGAGGGAATTTCAATGACAGCTCCTGGCACCAGGTGAATCTGCCGCACGATTGGGCAATCACGGGACCCTTCAACACGAGCGGCGGCGGCGGGATGGGCCGCCTGCCAAGTTCCGGTGTGGGTTGGTATCGGAAACAGTTGAGCATTCCGGCAGAGGACACCGGCAAATCCATCTTTCTCGATGTGGACGGAGCGATGTCCTACGCGACGGTATGGTTGAACGGCCAGTTGGCAGGGGGCTGGCCTTACGGGTATGCGTCCTGGCGGGTGGACCTGACGCCCTATGTAAAACCTGGCGGAGAGAACGAATTGGCGATCCGCCTGGACAATCCGCCCAATTCATCCCGGTGGTATCCGGGCGGCGGGATCTATCGAAATGTGTGGCTTGTAAAAACGGCCCCGATACACGTGGGACCTTGGGGAACTTACCTGACGACGCCGGCTGTTTCATCAACGGCCGCCACGATTCATCTGAAGGTGACGGTTGACAACAACTCAACGCAATACGCGAACGTCAACGTGTCAACGCAGATATTTCCGCTGGATTCAACCGGTCGAAGGACCGGGGCCGCCACGGCCGAAATCGCCCCGGTGACCCTGCGGATTGCTCCGGAGAGTAGTGCGCTCACCGAAGGCAGTGGAACGGTCAAAAACCCCAGGCTTTGGGGACCGCCCCCGCAACAGCGGCCCCATCGCTACGTCGCCGTGACTTCTGTGTCGCAGCGGAACAAAGTTGTGGACACCTACGAAACTCCCTTTGGAATTCGGACGCTGAAGTTCGATCCCGACAGGGGCTTCTTCATCAACAACGAGCACATCCTGTTGAACGGGGTCTGCAATCATCATGATCTGGGCGCGCTAGGGGCGGCGTTGAACTATCGTGCCCTGCAGCGACAATTGGAAATGCTCCAGGAAATGGGCTGCAACGCCCTGCGTACGAGTCACAATCCACCGGCGCCGGAACTTCTTGAGCTGGCCGACAAAATGGGTTTTCTGGTCATGGACGAGGCGTTTGATGTCTGGGTGCGGGAGAAGACGCCATTTGATTTTCACCTCATTTTTCCACACTGGCATGAGCAGGATTTACGCGCCCAAATCCGGCGGGACCGGAATTGCCCGTCGGTAATCCTCTGGAGCATCGGCAACGAGGTCGGAGAACAATTCACGGGCGCGAGCGGAGCGGCGTTGGCGGAGCAACTCTGCGACATAGTGCACGACGAGGATCCGACGCGCCCGACCACCAGCGCCATGAATTGGGCGCAGGCCACCAATCCCTTCCCCGCTGTCCTGGATGTCATCGGTCTCAACTATCAAGGCGCTGGAATACGCGGTGCCCCGGGCCAATACCCTGCTTTTCATGAAAAGTTCCCGGACAAATTCATTGTCGGCAGTGAAACGGCTTCCGCGCTCAGCAGCCGCGGTGAATACTTGCTTCCCGTTACCAGCAGCAATGGTGCGCCGGTCGGACCGGACTCAGGCGAAGATCGATCGAACCATCAGGTGAGCGCGTATGAACTGTATTATGCGGCTTTCGGCGCCTCAGCGGACAAGGTGTTTGCCTCACAGGAAAAGAATGCGTACGCCGGCGGGGAATTCGTGTGGACGGGATGGGATTACCTTGGGGAACCGACCCCGTTCGACACTTCGCGCAGTTCTTACTCCGGTATCATTGACCTGGCCGGGTTTAAGAAAGACCGCTTTTACCTGTATCAAGCGCACTGGCGTCCCGATTTTCCCATGGCGCATATTTTGCCGCACTGGACCTGGCCGGAACGCGCGGGGCAAGTCACACCGGTCCACGTCTTCACGTCCGGCGATGAAGGCGAACTGTTCCTCAATGGCAAATCACAGGGCCGGAAAAAGAAGAGGCCTTATGAATATCGCCTCCGCTGGGACAACGTAGTGTATCAGCCCGGCACGCTCAAAGCAGTCACCTACAGAAATGGCAAGAAGTGGGCGACCGACATCGTGAAAACCGCAGGGAAACCGGCGGCGCTCAAGCTGGAGCCGGATCGCAGTGAGATTCGGGCGGACGGACTGGACTTAGCTTTCGTCACCGTCGCCGTGACGGACAAGAACGGACGGACGCTGCCGCGCGCTGGTGACCGGATCCATTTTGACCTTCAAGGGCCGGGGGAAATCGTGGCCACCGACAATGGAGATCCCTCAAGCTTCGAATTGTTCCAGTCACACGACCGCAAAGCGTTCAACGGTCTTTGCCTGGTGATCGTTCGCTGCATCGCGGGGAAATCGGGAAGGATCAAGGTTGTGGCAAGAGCTGACGGTCTGAAGATTGGAGCGGCTTCCATCAAAACCATGACGGACGCGAATTGAAAGGCCGATGCCCGTGCCGCTCAACAACGGCATCGCGCTCGCGGCATTCCACCAACTGTTTGTGCAAGGACAATAAAGTTGGAAACTGGAGGGCCTCACGCCGTATTCCGTTGACAATAAAAAGACTGGTCAGCAACGGCCTTCAAAGGCGATCAAGGCTCCTGGAATATTGACCAATGAGTGTTTCCACCCATTGCAAAGCGACCTCTTTTGATTCATGATCGAAGGCATGCTTGAGAGCTGCGACCTGGCGCGACGTGCAAAACTCCGGGCCGGCAGGATGAACCCTTCAAATCCATCGAAATTGTCCTACCCTCTATGAAAACCAGTTTTCTAAACACGGTTCAATCGGCGATGCGGGCAGAAAATGGCCGTGTCGGTTTGAGAATCGCAACTGCTCTTTTGGCCATGCTGTCCCTGGCCGGCCCCTTCACCTTCGCCGGATCCGCGGCGACTCCGTATCAGATCGGCACGTGGCCGGAATTTCGGCAGGCAGCGATCAGCTTCACATTTGACGACGTGCCAACCAACCCAAATCAATTCAACGAGGCCCTTCCAATGTTTAATGCGAAAGGGCTGAAAATGACCTTTTACCCCGTCATCGACTGGATGTCGGACTCGACCTGGCCGGAAGTGCAAAACGCCGCGCTGCAAGGGCACGAAATCGGCAGCCACACCGTCGACCACGCCTCGCTGGGCGGCTTGACGGATGCGCAGCAAGCGGCGGAGTTGACCAACTCTCAGAATGTCATCAACGCGGAAGTTCCGAACCAGAAGTGTGTCACGATCGCCTATCCTAACTGCGTGGTCGGAGACGAATCCTTGATCTCCCAATATTATATTGCCGGGCGCACCTGCTCGGGCCAGATCAATCCCAGCACGCCTTCGGATTTCATGCAAATCAGCTCGACTGTTTGCGGCAGCCAGGGATCGATCCAGACGTTGCAGGATTTCACGAACAAGGCCAACGCCACACTGAACGCGGGCGGGTGGTACGTTTACCTGATCCACGCCATCGACAATGACAGCGGCTATTCGCCGCTTCAGAGTTCCGCTTTGCAGGCCAGTGTCAATTTTTTCAGCGCCAATCCCGACAAGTACTGGGTTCAAACATTCGGGAACGTCGTCCGGTATATCGAGGAACGCAACGCTGCCTCAGTCGTCGAGTCCTCAAGCAATGACACCAGCATCACCGTTCAGGTCACCGATGGGTTGGATGATTCCATTTTCAATTATCCAATCACGCTTCGCCGTCCGATGCCGGCAAACTGGCCGGGCGTGACGATTACCCAGAACGGTTCGCCAGTGACCGCCGTCATCGTTCCCATCGGCTCAACCAACTATGTCATGTTCGATGCCGTGCCGGACGGCGGAGACGTCGTTCTCACCGAGGATCCCACACCGGCCCCGCCGGTGATCTCAGTCACACCCACAAACCAGGATTTCGGCAGTATTGCGATAGGAACTGCCGTAGATTACACTTTCACGGTCCAGAATACGGGAGGTAGCACACTGTCAGGAACCGCTAGCGCTTCACCGCCCTTTAGCGTTCCCTACCTCAACCAATACAACCTGGCTTCCAACCAGACGGCGACCGTAACCGTGCGGTTCACGCCAACCGCGGCTGGTGTCGTCACTCAGAATGTATCTTTCACCGGCGGTGGCGGCGCAAGCGCGCAGGTGTCGGGCTCCGGGTTTGGCTTCGTTCCGACTCAGATTTCCGGATGCCGCGCAACCAACGGTGTGTTCAGTTTCAACTTGATCGGCATGGAAGGAAGCAACTACGTGGTTGTCGGGTCATCAAATCTCATCGTTTGGCGACCTTTCACAACAAACACTCTCCCCCTTGGCGGATCCATGGTCATTACCGATTCCATCACAAGCAGCCAGCCTCGCCAATTCTATCGAGCATTCTTGCAGCAGTGATTCGATACGGCTATGCACGGCCAGGTATCGCTCAGGCAAGCGCCTCCGTTGTCTCCGTCGCACACAATCATCTCCCGCTCATAGAGGTCACCAGAACGAGACGGCAACGTTTTTGCAGGCGCAACCGAGGAAGGAAGCCGTGTGGTCAAATAAATCATCCGTCACATCCGTCCGCATTTTGCGGCCATTGTTCTGGCTTTATTTCGGAGGGTTTGCGTGGTTAATCTCGCACTATGCCTTGGAAAAAACTGCTGGCTTGGGCCACCGGACAAATCGATGAGGCGCTGCGCCAGAAATTGGAGTTCGTGCTGGAGGAAAACCGAGTTTACCGCGCCTTGCTCGATCGCCATTCACCCCACTGGTGCCTAACGGATGGCGAGCGCAAGACTCCGGCTGAAAGAGGCAAACCGCTGGGCAAATTGCTGGGTGAGGTCCTGACCATCGTGAAACCGGAAACACTGTTGAAGTGGCATCGCCAGTTGGTAGCCAGCAAATGGGACTTCTCCCGCCGACGCAAAGCCAAACCTGGACGGCCTGTCGTCTCGGTGGAGATTGAAAAACTGTATCCGTCTGAGCTTCCACGTCTAGTGTCCCGTGCCGGGTTATGGAATCATGGCGGCATGCATACTTCAAAATCGGGTTCGGGACGGCGGCGTTGGACTTCTAAACAGCGGCAACGGTTGCTGGCGCGTTTCCACCAAAGTCAACTGACACTTAAGCAATTTGCCACCCGGCAAGGAGTTGGCCTGTCCACCCTGAGCAAATGGTTACGCTTGGAACGTGACGCCGGCACCCCGAAGGTAAAGTTTCGAGAAGTTCGGTTGCCCAACCCAACCTCACGTTGGCCGGTTGAGGTCGTCAGCCCACAGGGTTGGATCGTGAGACTGCAAAACAGTTCGGACGTGCAGCATTTGCCCTCACTGTTGCGGTCACTGCCATGCTGAGTGTCACCAGCGCAACGCGGGTGCTGGTCGCCACCACGCCTGTGGATTTACGGGGCAGTTTCAACCGGCTTTATAGCTTGGTTGTTGAGCATCTCAAAGGCAATCCCCTCTCCGGCAATCTCTTTCTATTCACCAACCGGCGGCGCAACCGGCTTAAGATTCTCTGGTGGGACGGTTCGGGGCTGTGGGTCTGTGCCAAGCGATTGGAACAGGGACGTTTCACTTGGCCAGTGAGTGAAAACGGACAGGTAAGTTTGCGCGGCGAGGAGTTCAACGCGTTGATTCACGGGCTGGTAATTCATTCAAAAAAGGATTGGTATCGGCGTTGAAACCGGTGTATCGAGCGATTCGGGACGATTTACTGCGGGGCAATTACCTGCAAGCCGACGAGACGCCAATCCGGTATTTAGACCCGGATGTGAAAGGCAAAAGTCAGCAGGGTTATCTTTGGACATACAGCCGGCCCAAGGGTGATGTGTTGTTTGAATGGCGGGTGAGCCGGTCACGGGCAGGACCGGAGGAATTTCTGAAAAACTTCCGGGGCAAACTCCAGACCGCTGGCTACGCCGCGTATGAATCACTGGCCAAAGATCGTGATGATCTGACATTAATTGGTTGCTGGGCACACGTTCGCAGAGGTTTCCACGAAGCGTTGGCGGAGACCAAACTGACGGCGTGGTTTGTGCGGCAGATTGGACAGCTTTAATCGGTGGAAAAGAAGTTGCGCGAACAAAAGGCTGGGCCGGCACTGCGGCAGGCGATGCGGGTTTGGCAATCGCAACCTGTATTGACCCGGCTGCACCGGGCGATGGAGTTCGTGCGAAGAAAAACGTTACCGCAAGGATTGCTCGGTCAGGCGACTGATTATGCTTTGAAACGATGGGAAGCGCTGACGCAGTTCGTGGAGGATGGGACGCTGGAAATAGACAACAACTTGATTGAGAATGCGATTCGGCCCAGTGCCCTTGGAAAAACGAACTTTTTGTTCATTGGTCATCCCGATGCCGGCGAACGTAGCGCTGTGATTTACACCCTTCTGGGTAGTTGTCGGCGGCATGGGCTCAATCCATTTGATTATCTGAAGGATTTGTTCTTGTGCTTGCCAGCGGCCAAGATTACCCGGATCAAGGAGTTCACGCCAGCAGAGTGGGCCAAGGCCAAAACTAACGACCAAATGGTCGCTCAGGCAACTTGAACAGGTCGCAGTTGGTCAAAAACAAACTCTCGTTTTCAACTTCCAGCCGGGTCGGTTTGCATTCCGCCAATCATATAACTTTCGGGAATCAAATTCTTTAGCATTCGTGAAATGCTTCCCGGTGGATTGACAGATGCTCATTGTGGTGGTGAATTTCTGTGAAAGCATTCCTGAAAACTGTCTGCGCAGCGCTACTTTGCTGGACAAGCAGGGAGGCTCAAAGGCAACCGGCCTTTCAGCACTATGTTTGCTGGCAACGAAACAGATGGAATATGAAAAACCAGTTCTTGTCATTGGCTGCATTTTGCAGCCTGCTCACAGCCATTAACCCCATGTCCGCCCAAGTCTGGACGCCGACGGGCGCGCCGCTGGCCGGTTGGATTTCGGTCGCTTCATCGGCAGACGGGACGAAGCTCATCGCATCGGGTGATGACACTTATATCTCGACGAATTCCGGTTCGACCTGGAGCCTGAAGCTTCCGGGGGTCGGAGGTTATCCTTATGTCGCTTCGTCCACGAACGGCGCCAAGCTGCTGGTGGTGAGCGGCAATGGTGTCTTTGCTTCAGCCAATTCCGGAGCTTCATGGGCGACAAACACCTCGCTGAATGGAATGTCCTGGCAGGGCGTGGCCGCGTCGGCGGACGGAACCAAATTTGTGGCCGTGGCCAATGCAGATCCCGACGGCAATCCCGGTCTAATTTATGTCTCAAGTGATTCGGGCAACACCTGGAACCCGACCTCCGCACCCAGCAATTTCTGGAGTTCGGTGGCTTCCTCAGCCGATGGGACCCGGCTCGTGGCCGTGGCCATCTCGGACAGCAGCGGCAACAATGGCGGCCCGATTTATGTCTCAAGCGATTCGGGCAACACCTGGAACCTGGCCACCGCGCCCAATTACAGTTGGAATTCCGTCGCCAGTTCGGCCGATGGCACCCGGCTCGTGGCCGCGCCAATGAACGACGGGCATGGTCTTGCCGTTCCCATCTATACTTCAACGGATTCAGGGACAACTTGGAATGCCAATACCACCACGACCAACCCCGCCTACTCCAATGAATCCATGGCGGCCAATTATTGGTCGCATGTTGCCTCTTCGGCAGATGGAACGAAGCTGACGGCTTTTGGACAATTGGAGGACGAATGGAATATTCACGCCGGCCTGATTGCAATTTCAACGAATGCCGGCACGAACTGGACAATCACCACCTCGTTGGAGATGACCTGGGCTTCGGCCGCCTCGTCGGCGGATGGCAGCAAGGTGGTGGTGGCGGTCAATGGCGACGGGATTTACACGGATGCAGCGACGACTTCCTGGGCGCTCGCCGGCGCGCCCGCCACGAATTTCTGGCAATCCATCGTCGCGTCGGAAGACGGCACCAGACAGGTAGCCGCCGCCGGTTATAATTATTTCACGGGCGCGAACGGGCCGGTTTACCGTTCCACGAATTCGGGTGCCACCTGGGTTCCGATCCCGGCGCTGAACACCAACGGCACACTGGCTGTCGCCAGTTCGCCCGACGGCACCAAGCTGATAGCTGCCGGCGAGTTTGTTGAAACTTCCACGAATTCGGGCGCGACCTGGCAGTTGACCAGCGTGACGGCGTCCAATTGGGTCTCTGCCGCGGTTTCCTCCAATGGCAGCACGCTGGCGGTTGTGTGCGGCGGTGCCCTTGAGAGCGGTCCGATTTATGTTTCGACGAATTCGGGCATAACTTGGGCGCCGGGGGGCAACGCGCCAACGGCTGGAGGATGGTCGTCGGTGGCTTGTTCCTGGGATGGGACCAAGATGGTTGCGGCCCAGAACTTTTCTTCCTTTGGTTATTATGGCGCCGTTCCCGGCTATATTTATATCTCGACCAATTCCGGCTCAACGTGGTCGCCCGCCTCCGTTCCGTCGGGAGGGTGGGTGTCGGTCGCCTCCTCTGCCGATGGCACCCATTTGGTGGCGGCATCGCAGCCCAATGTCGAGTATTACACGCCGGGCCTGATTTATTTCTCGACTAACTCGGGACTCACGTGGAGTTCAAATAGTGCTGTCAATGCAACATGGTCCTCCGTGGCATCGTCGGCGGATGGAACCAAATTTGTGGCGGTGGACAACGCTGGACTCGTGCTGGTCTCGACCAATTCGGGAACGACGTGGGCGACGAATCTTGCGCCCATCGTCGCTTGGCAGCCGGTGGCCATGTCCGGTGACGGAAGTAAAATCATCGCCGGAGCGGCTTATGGTTCCATTTACATTTCGCAATCCGTCCAAAGCGCCGGTCCGCCCCGGTTGAGCATCAGCCTTTCTGGCAACCAGGCTTTCCTCACGTGGCCGACGAATGCGGCCGGTTTCAATCTGCAACAAAACACCAACCTGCTTACAACCAACTGGGTTACGGTGACGAACATACCCGTTGTCACCAACATTCTATATCAGGTGACCGTGCCAACGACCCACAGCCAGAACTTCTACCGGCTTGCAACCCCTTGAGGTTCAATATCACACCATGTGCAAATTCAGACGCATACGAAAAACTGGTGGTGCAATTCGCCCGAGAGAATCCAGCTTGGGGCTATGATTGAATCGTCGGCGCATTGGCCAATTTGGGCGACCACGTCTCCGACCAGACCGTCAAACTGCCCCCACAATCGCCCAACCTCAATGCCGTCGCCGAACGTCGGGTGCGTTCAGTCAAGGATGAATGTCTGGACCAGTTGATCCTCTTTGGCGAGCGTTCCCTGCGCCACTCTCTCAATGAGTATCTGGCCCACCATCAGCACGAACGCAATCATCAGGGACTCGATAATGTCATCCCCTTCCCTGACCACCGAACCAGTTCTCAGAACGGGACCATTCTCAAATCCGAGCGGCTGGGCTGAATTGCTCGTGGCCTGCAAATCCTCAAGAACCCGGTCGAATCGGGCCAGTCCCCTGAGAAATCGTGAGGGGAGAATAATCGGGAGATTCGACAGCCAGTGGTTGAGAATTTGGCGTTCTGACATCAGCTCGCAGTGCTCAAACGGCAGATGCGCAAACCCAAACTCCGCCCGCCGACTCACTGCTTTGACTTGGGCCACGGCGGGTCTGGTCAGCTTACCGGAACGAGGTCGAACATGACTTGATCAAGCTGGCCTGGAACGTCAAAAAATCAAGGTTATCGCCGCATACGGAGTTTTCGCTACCCACAACCCTGTCATACGTAATAATCTCGTGGCGTATTTCCCGCCCTCTTCGCCCCAAGGCAAGCGACGAGGATGGCCCCTCAGGCTTGAAACGATTGGGGTGTTGCTGATCGCTTCGCCGCCAGTAAGGGTTTCCATTTTCGTATATCACCACTGCCGCACACGATAGAACCGCTGTGCATTGGTCGCGTTTGTGTCCTGTAGCCTCTGCATGGTGCCGTTGCCGGGCAACGGACCCATTATCATCCAGCCCGGGACATTCAGTGAATCCCGATATTCGAGCCGATAATTCTTCCCGATCACGGTGGGTACTTGGATAGAGAAGACGTTATTTTTGACGGCGGCCTGCGTGATTCGCACCTGGGGCGCGGCATAACCGGCGGCGACAATAGCCAGATTGAAATAGCCGCCCGCGGCTATGGCGACAACATTAGACAGATCCGGCGGAACATCTGTCTGGCCGGAATTATCCCAACCCCAAGCCACGACCGAACCGTTCTGAAGCAGCGCCAAGCTGTGGTAGAATCCGGCTGCGATGGCGACAACGTTGGACAGGCCGGCGGGCGCAGTCGCCTGCCCAAACCCATTGCCTCCCCAACCCAGCACCGTCCCGTCAGACATCAACGCCAACGAATGATCGTATCCCGCCGCCACAGCAACGACATTAGTCGCATTGGACGGAATCGAAGTTTGGCCGTTATCGTTCCGGCCCCAAGCGTAAAGAGTCCCGTTCGAGTCAAGAGCCAAAGCATGATCCGCCAGGCAGGCGATGCTCACAATGTTGTTCATAGCCGGGAGATCATTCAAGCCATAGTAGTCGCTGCCCCACGCATAAACCTGCCCGGCGCTGGTCAAAGCCAGCGAATTGAACGTTCCGCCCGCGATGGCCACCACACTTGACAGGCCGCCGGGCACGGAGGTCTGGCCATAGTAGCCTTCGCCCCAAGCGGCAACTGTGCCGTCGCCGAGCAAGGCCAAAGAATGTTCCGCTCCGCCGCCCACCGCCACGACATTCGTTAATCCAGACGGAACGACGGCCTGGCCGTAATTGTTGTAACCCCAAGCCTCGGCAGTCCCATCGCCCTTCACGGCGAGAGCGTGATACCATCCCGCGCCTATGGACGAGACGCTCTGCAAATCCAGGGGCGGAGCGCTCCCGCCGCCCCAAGTTGCAATGGCCAGAATAGTGAGTCGGGACACCGAACTGGTGGCGCTTCCAAACGAGGCATTCGCCGTGACATAATAACCCCCGGCTTGACCAAGCCAAAGATTTGTCAGAACCAGAGCTGCATTGGTCGCGCTGGGGATTGGCCCTCCATTTGTAAACCACTGAAACGCAATCGCGGGCGAATTGGCCGCTTGCGCCGCGAAGCCGATCGTCCCGCCAATCCAGTGCGCTTGAGTCGGCGGTTGCACATCAAGAGTTACCGAGAGCGGCATCGGCGCGCTCGTGACAGTGTTGAACGAATTGCTAATCACACACCAATAAGCGCCAGCGTTAGTCGGCGAGGCATTGCTGACAACCAGGCTGGATTGTGTCGCTCCGGCGATTTTCGCTCCGTTGAAATACCATTGGTAATAGACCGTTACCGGGCTGGCCACTGTGACCGAGAAGATCGCGTTCGAGCCAAACATTGTGGCTTCGTTCGTGGTTTGGCTCAGGATGCCGGGATTCGCCTGCACGTTCAGCGCGGCATTGCGGCTGACGGCCGTGCCTCGCGAATTGCTGACAAGCACATTGTAAACGCCGGCATTGCCGGGCACGGTCTGGTCAATACGATAGAAAAAGTTCGTCGCGCCGGCAATGATCTCTCCGTTAATCTGCCATTGGTACTGCAACGGAGGTGTTCCGATGGCATTGACCGTGAATATCACGGGCTTGCTTTGCCAAACCGTTTCATCCGGGAGGTCCGCCAGCAAGGTGGGAGGACTGGGGCCTACAAGGGCGGCGCAACCAGATTGGCCCGCGAAAATCGCGGAGACGTTGGCAAGCCCGACCGGGACATTTGTCTGGCCGGAAGAGTTGTTGCCCCACGCCACTACGGTTCCGTCGGCCTTCAGAGCCAAGCTGTACTCGAATCCAGCCGCAATAGCGACCGCGTTGGTCAGCTTTGGAGGAACATTGGTTTCACCATACGTATTGTCCCCCCAAGCCACCACCGAGCCGTCCTTCCTGAGCGCCAAAGCGTGGTTGAATCCGGCGGCGACTGCAATCACGTTGGAGAGTCCGCTTGGAGGATCGCCAAGGGTGGACGCCACTGTTCCATCCGCACGCAACGCGACCACCATGTTATCGTCATCACTTGAGGCCAGCGAGACTACGTTAGTAAAACCGTTCACATCCGACGGCGGATACAGTCCCACCGTTCCATCGGAATACAGAAGGTTTGCCGCATACATGGCACGGCCAGCCAGCGCGGCCACATTTGAAACTGAGGCGAAATCTGACGCCGAAGTGCTCACAACAACGCCGTCCCGTCCCAAGGCTTCGATTCCATATTCATAACCGGCGGCGACAGCCACCGAGTTGGAGGCGATCAGATTTCCGTTTTGATCCAAAGCGTTGCCCTCTCGGTCCAACGTGAAGATGTCATCAAACTGAATCGCGACCGTGAACAGATTCGTCGTCTGATACGAATGAATGCTGCCCCACGTCGTCAGCGAACCATCGCGCTCAATTGCGGCCCAGCCGTCCTGGCTTGCGAATAGTGCCGCCACGTTTGATAATCCTGGAGGAACGTTTGTCTGGCCAGAGCCGTTGGAGCCCCACGCCACAACCGAATTTTGGGCCGCATCCGCCGGACTGGCGGCAAGGCAGTTTAGCAGCAAAAGGAATTCGATGGGGGAGAGCAGAATGTGAAGAGTCTTTTTCATAATTACCTTGGCGAATTGTTGCTCACGCGGCGATTGGCAGCTCAAAAAGCCCGTTGCAATGGGACTGCCACGTGTAATTCTGGAGACTGGCTGGTTGCGCTGGTGCATTGGAGCCTGTCATTTCTTCGGGCGTGTTACCCGCCAAGCCCTGGTGCACGCTGGATTGGTTGTAATAGCACCAGAAAGTCGCCAGCTTCTGCTCCAGGTCATGGACGTTCCAGAAAGGACAGTGGTCCAAATACTCCCGGCGGATGGTGCCAACGAGCCGCTTGACAAACGGATGTGAGACCGGCACGTAAGGCACTGTGCAGATGGTTTTCATACACCGGCAGCATCACTCTTCAGCCCGATACGCGCCAGAGAGCGAAATCACGCAAGGGTTTTCCCGCGCGTATTTTCCCGTAGCGTGGCAAAGACGAACTCGGCCTGCCAGCGGTTCGTTGTCCCAAACGCCTTCATGCACTAGCAACGCCTCAGAGGTGAACGGAGTCACGCCGGAACCACGATGTCAGCCGCAAAGGAGGAACCCAAACCGCCATCCGGCGCTGGCTCCGGTGATGTGTTAACGAGCAGACAACCATGAGCAAAATCTCCACGGACTGGTTCAACAACGGACTGGAGTGACGCTCCGCGTCCCCGTCATCCCCGCATTCCGGTCATTTCAATCCTTTGGTCGTTAGGCCGCTCATTCATGTGTCTGAATGGCTTTCTGCGCTGGCTCTGACAAGCGCGAAAACACCTCGGTAGGCACAACACAGGGGAACCGGGGAGAGAAGTAAGTCGTGCCATTACTGCTATCTGGCGTGACAGTGCATAGAGGGAGCAAGCGGTCGCCGTCATAAGCCCACACCCTGGACTCGCTCTCAGTGAAGACAAACCAGCCTGCCTGAATCCGCCACCCATGCAGACTATCCAGACTAACAGTAGTCCAGCCTCCGCCGTGCGCCGCAGGGGTGTGTGTAAAATCCATTGAGGCCTCTGAAACCCCAATCCGCCATCTGCCGTCTGACGAAGTATTGGTGCCGAGCGTGGTAATGAGCATCGGATGAAACGGTGGCGGTGCTGCCACAGTCGGGGCTGGCGTTTGGGTGTGAACCACCGAAGGCGAGTGGCATCCCACAAGCACTGTCACGGCAACGAATAGGATTGGAATGATGTAGCGCATAGTAGAGTGGCGACTAACGTCCTGTATAGGTTCTCCGAAGTTGTTCACCGGCCGGAGCGAGGGCCTCGGTCACCAACCGCCGCAACAGACGGTGAACAACTTCGCCGGCGGATGTGTTTCTGTTACCTTGAGTCCGGTCGCCGTACGAACCTAACGTCACTCTCGCATACAACGAGCTTGAGCCGACTATTCGACGGCGATCGGACTCAAAGTTACAGCCATGCATACTCAGATGCCGGCACTTCATGCCTCGCACTATACGACCTGCAGCCTGTAATTGACTACAGTAAAAACCAACATCATGAAACCAAACAACCTTCCTGAATCCGCAGCGCTGATTGGCCCGGATTGGGATGACAAATCTCATGCTATTGCCCTGGAGCCAGACAATGGCCCGACCGAAACCTCCACCCTTCCACATTCAGCCGAATCACTTCATCAGTGGCTGGATCAACTCGAACAGCGCTTTGGTGCTCGCCAGGTGGCCGTCGCCATTGAAACCGACCAGGGCGCGGTCGTTTACGCCTTGCTTGAGCGACCTTGGACCACGATCTGTCCCATCCATCCGGCCACCAGCACCCGGCGCCGAACCATCTTTCACCCTTCGGGCGCCGCCGATGACCTGCCCGATGCCTTGGTGTTGCTCTCATTGCTGCAGCATCACCGCCAACGTTTGCGCCCGCTCCAACTGGATGATGAGTCACTGCCGCTGCTGGCCACAACCGCCAAGGCGGCCACGGTCGGCACGGCGCTGGCGCAGCACGGCAGCGTGGCCGCCAAGACAACGGCCTTGGGCGGATTCCTTCAGGGCAGTTTCAAAATCCTTCTGGGCTTCGTTTACTGGATGGCGCCTATTTTGCCGCTGGGCGGGCACATCGGGTACAAGATGGGAGGCGATCGTCAGCACAGTGAGTGGGCGCGCCGGTCCGTGGCCACCTTTTGGCGCATTATGGGAGCCAGCATGCTCCTCTTTGTGTTGGAGTTTCCATGTATTTGAACCCCGCTCCACCGCCAGTCAAGAATATCCGGCTCAATTGCCCAGGACACACTTGGCGAATGTGAGAGGAGAGCGACCGCCGCCGGAAACGCAGGCTTGAGCGCGAACGGCGGGGTCGAAGTGCCGCCCGGTTTCGAGCGGACATGCAGGGCGGCGGTTCGTCTCCAGCGTCTGGTTGGACGAATTCCTCATAAGCTGCGAATAACCATCCCTAGAAGCATCCCGACAGCCAAAGCACCGAACCAGATACGATAGATTATTACCAAGTGAATCGCGCTGGTGTCCGTCTTCGTCCATCCCGGTGTGATAAACAGCCACGCGAGCCAGCAGCGCTTCCATCCTCGGCCGCCGCCCAGGCTGCCGAACCAGGGTTTCCCATCCTGCTCCCATGCCTGTGAGTGAAACTGACGTTCAAACCGGATGAGGCGGTCGAACGAGATTGCAGCGCCACTCAGGAAAGATACGAGAAGCACAAAGTATCCGATTTCAAGGGCGGTTGACATATGTGCCCGTCCAACGACACGGATCACCGACCCCGCGCCACTGGTGCTCGGCATGCAACTGAGGCGTCATCGCGCGGTTCGCAGCGTCCGGTTTGTTGGCTCTCATGATCCGTATCTCCTGTCTCCGCGAGTCTGCGCACCGCTCGGAGCAATATGAAAAACTGCAGCCGCATGTAAATAAATAAACAATGGTAAGCTGATGTGGTTCTCCTGAAAGCTCTCAGCAGCGGCTCGGACTTCCCGTCGAAGGTCTGGCTCGCTGACAACACGGAACAACCGCTCACGAGTGACGCCGTTGCGCTTCGTCAGTTGAGTGACAATATACTCGAAAAGCCTATCGAAGTCTTCCTGCTTGGTCTCCCAATCGAGCAACTCAATCGCACGCCGTTCGGAGTCCCACGCGACCTTCTCGGATAATCTTCGGGTGCTGCTCATGCAAACGATGCGTATTTAGGGCTAACAACAAGGTGAGTGACCGCTGCCGACAGCGATGGTGGAGCGCACTGGTCAGGCCACGTGTCAGTGTATATCAATTCCAACATTCTCGTCCTCCATTCTGGCACAAACTACAAAATCGGCGGAACGACGAAACCTGCAGATGAACTGCACCACACCACGCTCTCTAAGCTCTCTCCTCTGCCTTGCGGTAGAGACACTCTGTAAAAGTTGCTCCGCGTCCGCAGTCGTAATCGGCGGTCCTTCGACGGCGTGATGCTCGCCTTCCAGCACGATGACCGGAGGCGTGCCGACGTGAAGCATCAACCCATCTGCCCCCTCAGAATGAACAAGATGAAGGAGATCGTCCATCGAGTACATGCGCTCCAGGTGGCCCATCGATGAGAAGTGAGCCACGCCGGGCCGGTGATGTCAATCGCGAAAGCTGAACTGAAGCGGCCAACTGGCGTTGGTTGCGTGCCTAGCCGGGCTGCTTTTCTTCGGAATGATCGGTTGACCACCAACCAAGGATGCAGCGAACAAGCCTATCGCTATCTGAAAGACCAAGAGCATAAAAACGTCGCCTTTACTCCTGTGGGTAGCGAAAACTCCGTATCCGGCGAAAACCTTGATTTTTCAACATCGTCCGCCAAAGTTAGCCCCGTCCCGCTCGATGCCCTTTTCGCGCTTTTGCGCCCTGCTCTCCGGCTTCCAATCCCATTCCCAGCTCGTGCCCGAGAATCTGGTGCTCCGACATCAACTCGCCGTGCTAAAAACGGCAGATGCACAAACTAAAACTCCGCCCGCCGACCGACTGGTTTGGCTTGGGCTACGGCGGGTCCGGTCAGATTACCGGAACGAGGTCGAACATGACCTGCTGAGGCTGCCCTGGAACGTCGAGAAACCAAGGCTTTCGCCGGATACGGAGTTTTCGCTACCCACAAGTTACAAACTTTATTTTCCAGTTACAAACTTTATTGTTTTCCCACAAATACTGTGGAGTGACAATAAAGTTGTGAACTGGCTGTTCAAATTTAACCAACCGTCCCGATTGACAAAAAACAAAGTTGTGAACTGGCCAGGCTTTACTCGAATCACGGCTCGCCGGGCATCCATCAATCGCAAATCACACCGACTCGAGAATTGAACCAGGCGTGACCTACGGCGAGACCATTCGGTAAAACCGGGCCTGCTGGAGCGCTGAATCGGTGAACGTAACGCCGCTTGGACCAAAGACGTCGCTCGAAAGGACGGCCCATTGGTCCATGGGCAGCGTTAAATCACCGGTAGCCAGGATTCGATAATTCCGACCGTATGGGCCGGCGAACTTCACTTGAGCAGTTCCAGTGCCTGTGGAAATTCCTGTTAGGACAGGCGTGCTTGGGAAAAAGGTGATAAGTGTCAGGGTTCCCGCCGGAAAGGTGTTGGTGAACGTGGAAGAGACGGAGAACAGGTTCGTGGAGATATCCTGCGAGCCGGGAGTGGGATTGTTCGTCCGCGTGGCTTCGTCCTGGAGGATGCCGTACGAGCGAATCATGGCGGTTCCACTGGGGATGAATCCACTGAGGTTGATTTGGGCTGTAAAGTTTGTCGTTACGTCTTTGTTGATGATCAGCAGGTTGAGGAGCCCGTCCGACCTTCGGACACCATAGGCGGCCAAGAGCAGGTAGTCGCTGGTGGGATTGAGCACCGTGTCGCCAGGCTCGACGAAGTATCGCATCAACTTGTCCGTATAGAACATCGGGTATCGGATGTTCGAATAAAGCAGGAGTCCCTCATCGCCATTGGTGCGCCAACCATAGATGGTCGGATCAAAACTGCCGCTGGCATCGGGGCCATTTCTGAGATCCCACCAGACATAGCCATTGAACTCGGTTTTCATGAGCTGGCTGAGGCTCTCAGCCAGGTATAGCCCATTCACGATGCTCGTGGACTGCCGGCCCAAGGGGCTCGTCTGGTTATTGTTTTCCGTGCACAGGAGTTCCACGTTCGTGTTCTGCGGCCCGAGATAATCCTGGAGCTGCTGCCGCAGGTCCGCCGCGTCACTGGCCCAATTCACTGCCGACTGCAGCAATAAAGGATCGCTTTCCGGGCCGACATATTGAGGGTACACGTGGTGGATGAGGAAATCCGGTATCACACCGAAATCCTTCAAATAAGTCAGCATGACGGGCGTCCAGCCGTAGTGCGTAACCATGGTTCGCGGATTCACCACAGGATGAGCGGCGTTATTGGAGCTGCTGTCTTCGCCAGGAGTGGCTACGACACCGACCTTAATCGTTGCATCGGCTGCCTTCATCATAGCGAAATAACCCGCAGCGCGGAGGGCATAGGTGTAGGGATCATGCGCCACGCTGTTGGAATCGGTTTCCCAGGTTCCATAGCACTCATTACCAATCTCCCAGTATTTGAAATTGCAGTGATTGGTAATGTTGGCGGACAGAACCCACCCAGCGGCTTCGTTGCTGGTGCCGGTACCGTAGTTGACGGTAATGACGGCTTGCGCGCCTATATTGGTCGCCACGTGCATGAAATTCCCGAAGCTGGTTACCCACGACCAGGTATAGCTCAGGCTTTTTCCCGTTGCCCAATGATATTCATCGGACAAGGAGCCGCCGGGAAACCGAAGGAAAGCGGTTCCGATCTCCTGCAGCGCATTCGTCGTGTCCGCAGTATCGAAATAGCTGTCGTAAACCGCGGTGTTGACACCAAACCAGCGCGAATCGGCGCTACGGAGACTTTGCGTCGAATCGAGGTTCACATGGACGAGCGCAGGAGCCGGCCTGGCGGTGAGCATGACGTCGTCGATGTAGAAGGTCCCGGTAGGGCCGGTACTGACTTGAATAATGACGTGATTGACGTTCGTCAGGTCGGCGGCGCCCAAGGAGGTCAGCGGAATGCTCAACTGCGTCCAGGTGCCGGCCGTCAGCGCAGGAAGATAAACCGACGCTGCTCTTCCGTTGGCTCCATATAGAAAGTACACGTACAGGTTCTGGCCACCGGCAGATCCGCCGTGCGCCCAAAACACCAGGTTGGAATACGGGGTGACATTGAAATCTGTGTGCCCAAAGCAAATCCCATCCCATACATTGGGGCTCATGCTGATGGAATCGGAACCGGAATGGACGGGCGAAGTGTTGGTGAAGTTCCGCGAGCCCCACCCCCAATCCTGGAAGGCATTGACCAGATGGTCGGTATAAATGGGCAGATTAGCCTGCCCGAGGCCTATCATGCAGGTGGATAGAAAGCCCCAGAATGAGAGAAAAAACACGCGTCGCATAAAAAGCAAGTTTTGGCACTTCGAGTTAAGCCACCCCGCGCCACTGGAGTAACTGCAGCCGCCCGCCGCTTCGAATTACCCGAGGATTCTGTCTCATCACAGAAGCTTCGTCCAGAATAAAAAGCCTCACTCGCCAACGGTTACGTTTGTCTTCATAGTTGTTGTGTTGTTTGTTTTTGGTTTGGCTTATACTGCCACTGCCGCTGCGGTGCCTATGATAAACCGGACTTTGCTCATGATTGGCGTCCTTTCAGTTTGTGGACGAGCGCGGTTTGAGCGAGCGGCCGCACCGGGTCCGAACCTGGGCTCCGCGCGGCCAGACTCCAGTGTTGCAGTATTCCTTCAACTGGAAGTGCCTTTCGGCCATGGCGGGAATCATGGTGTGGAATTTCTACTTCCGACTCTTTGCTGGCAGCATCAAGACCCCGCAAGTGATCGAGTTTTTGGGACACCTGCAACGGCACATCGGCGGCAGGCTCTCCATCATTTGGGACGGTCTGCCAGTCCACTGCAGCCGTTTGGTGCGCGAGTTTGTCGCCAGACAACGCGGCCGGATCCAACTGGAGTATTTGCCGGCTTACGCGCCGGAGCTCAATCCGGTGGAATACATCTGGGGCTATTGCAAGCAACATGAATTGCCCAATCTCTGCCCGAAGGACTTCGCACACCTCAGTCAGGCCGCCCGCAACGCACTGGGGCGGATGCGCCGCCGGCCTGTTCTGGTGGAATCCTTCTGGAAACAGGCGGAATTATTTTGAACCAGATGTCACTATATTATACAAATATCAGCAAGATTTGATCTCGGCACCGAGCAGCAGTGATCCTCGGATTGAAATCGGCTGACGACTGGTTCCACAAATTCGCATTTACACCCCGTTCTTGCTGTAAACGTCAATTGCTGACTTGCTTGCTGTGCGGGAACACCATGATCTCGCGAATGACCTTCTGTTCAGCCCATGCGGCCTTCATCTGCTTCCGGCGCTTCGGCCCGATGCCGTCCACATCTTCCAACCGGGCGGATTCCTGCTAAATGATGTCGAAGATGCGCTCGCCGAAGGTGGCCACAAGCTTCTTGGCATACACCGGTCCGATGCCCTTGATCATGCCGCTTCCCAGATACTTCTCGATGCCCTCCTTTGTCGTCGGCGCGGTGCTGGCGAGCATCGCCACAACTGGACAATGGATGGTAAGCTCTACCTGACTCGTTCTGGCGAAGTGGAAAGCGTTAGAGCCAAACCGCAACCAATCACCCTCAAGGAATCCGTTGCGTGGCTCCGCGTTGGACACCAGTACTCCTTGAATTCGACTAAGAGCGTGTTTTGAAAATGGCGATTTCATATTGCGGCGAGGCGCCTAACCATGAGGCGGATCATGCAAATGCGCAGCATGGCTTCGCTATGATCCAAGCGCACCTCATAGTCAGTGCGCA